>Ga0065711_1040208_pt1 | contig 17157 bp, 15 predicted proteins | sample Hoacrofraction12_FD_59098 | JGI IMG/M metagenome (GOLD analysis project Ga0065711, IMG submission 59098) | Hoatzin crop microbial communities from Cojedes, Venezuela - Epithelial fraction 12 v2 (version 2) | ecosystem: Host-associated > Birds > Digestive system > Esophagus > Crop | place... | reverse complement strand
AAAAAAAAAAAAAAAAAAAAAAAAAAAAAGGATCAGCTCAGTTATGTATTACCAACTATGTATAACCGGAGCTGCTCAGCTTGAACAAATTCCACAGGCTTCACGAGTGTAAACTCCGTCAGAGGCAGTGCAGCATTTAAAAGCTGTCTGGTAAGAAGGTCCCCTCCTGCGGAGTTTATACACCCTGTAGAAGTACAAAGATTTTGCCAATCTGTTGGTTGTGTTAAAACTTGCCTAAAGTTTCCACATTGCAAACTGTCACAGGAGCTGGAGAATTCCAGTGGGACTCAGAAACCTATTTTCCTCTGGGCCCCTTGCGCTTCATCAGTTGGTAGGGCTAATGAAAGGCCTGGTCCTGCTGGGCTCTGAGCATCCGTAGCAGTCCCTGGCCACATCCACTGGGGCTGTCAGCTGTCATAGCCTCCCCTGAAGTGCTGAGCATAACAGCGCACCAGCCCCTATGTAGCCTCAAACAGCAAGGAGTGCTTACTTCCCTCAAAACATGCTGCTACTAATGCTCATTTGTAAACATTTTTTATTCAGTTTTCATATTCCTTTTTTCTTCATCATGGCAAAGAAGAAGAAGGGTTCTTCTAAGAAAAAAACCCCTTGACTGGGAATTACTACATACTTTAACTTTGATCCTTTCACGCTACAAATAACCCCTCCCAAAAGATCAAAAAATAAAGCCACCACTCTTCACAAGTCCATAGCACCTTCTTCTTTTCAGAGCACAGTGATACCACTCCATCATAAAGACACATGCACATACAAAACGTTGCCAAATCAACAACTGGAAATCCCCTCCTCTAGGTTGATACCAAATCGGGAGACTCCATCCCAGTGAAAAAGCCTTTCTTACGCCCGTGACTAGTATGAAAGCTGAGAGTGCAATGAGATTTCCAGTGCTGATACAGGCAGCCAGAGGACTGCTCGCAGCAGGAGGAATCATCCTGTAGTTAGGCCACCCACCTGGAAAGGTGACTTGGTACCTTCTCCCAGGTACCACTACCAATTTGCTCAAAGTCTCCGCTAATGGTTTACGTCCGGGTGCCGAGAACATTTCGGTGCCTAATTCCCAATGAAGTCAACGGACACCAGGATAGCAGCCAGGACCTAGGTGCCTCCATACCTATGGATGTCTCTTACTCTCCCCTTCTGCCTCTTTACCCATGGGCAAGGGCAGGCAGCCACAACAGCCCATCCTTCATGCGGAATGGCTCCACAGCACAAGCATTGAGGTAACCAAAGAGCATCTCTTGGGGCACCAACCCCCAGAGCCTAAGGAATAGGAAATGCTGGATTTCCAGTGCTTCTGTCAGCAGCAGAGAAGCAGTCACTTATCTGCTCTAGGACTTCGTCACCAACCCAAATGAGCCCCACACCGCTTGCAGGCTTCAGTGCCACCCTCACATCACTAGTCCCACCCTGCTGCCAGAGCCAGGGTGGAAGCGGAGGGGGCAAAGCCAAGACCTCCAGGCCCCTGCATATGCTCCACCACTTGCTTGCTGCAGAGGGGTGTAGCTCACTTCAATTAATGTCTCCATTAGCAAGGGGGGAACAAAACTGCAAGAGCTCAGTGCAGGAGAGGGCGTCAGCAGAGGACAAATGAAAAGTACTCTTCGGAAAAAACAAGAAAGAGAAAAAGAGGTGCAGCTAAATTAAAACTTTTAAGTACTGACCAGAAGAAAGCACTACCTTTCCTTATTAGCATTTTACCCATACTGACAGAAGAGAAAGGTTTCCTCATTCTCACCTGCTGCGAACTAGCAATTTAACACATTGTAACCAGTTTTAGTGGGCTTTGTTTGCTGCCAGCCTTGGCAGAGGTCTGCCTGGCCTCATCACTGTCCCCACGCTCCAGCTGGCTCTCCCTGAAGCAGCAGAGAGGGAAGCCTGCTCTGCGGAATTTAAATGTCACCGGCGTGACACTATTTGGGGAAAAACACAAACAAACCTGGAGTCCCTTACCTCTACCCACAGAGAAGAAAAATAAAAGAAAACAGTTCAGAAAAGCAGCAGCACCTACAGTCACCCTGGCACGTCACAACACCGGGAGCTCCTTTGTGGCTTTGCACTTGGGACTCCTTGTGTCACCAAAAGCTCCTGGAAGCTGAAGGCAGCAGGAGAAGTAGCCAAGTTCCCCCACACCTTGCTGGGGAGAGGAGCTTCCCGTGGCGGGGACCAATCCTTCATGACACCTACACCAGCATCATCTGGAGAGTAAATTCCAAAAAGTATTACGAGAGGGGTCTGTCAGCCCTCACCCACATCCAGCTACAGTAATGAGACTCCAGCGCTTCAAACGCAGGCAGCTCACTGCAGGGTCCTGTGTGGGGACACGCTCAGTATGGTGGGATGGGGCAGGAGGGTTTGGTATGCCCAAGCTCAAAGGTGCGAGGGCATGGGGGTTAGGTGTTGCTCCTCTGTCCTGCCTTTACCTTGAAATCGTGCAGATGGGGAGCCACAGCTGCGTGTCTGGAAATAAACACCAGTCCAGAAAGCTACCTGCGTGGCAGGACACGTTTTTTAGGAGAAAATGTCAGGGGTGAGGCTGCCTCTGACCCGAAGCATCAGCACGAACTCATGAGGCAGGAGCCCTGAGCACAACGCACGCACCCACGCATCATTGGAGCCTTTGGCAAAGGACCCTATCTCATCCCCCATCCCTCGCTGCCACTCCAGTTTGACTTATCCCTCCGTTTTTTATTACCTCGGCACCGCATGAAAACCAGCTGCAAGCCAAACAAGCTTCTGATAGATCATAAAGCCCTAAGTGGGGACAGACTGAGGCTGCTTAAAATGAGTGGCGTGCTGCCCGGGGCCGGGAGCCTGCCCCCCACCAGCCCGGCGCCCCGGTCTGCAGTGGAGGGGCTGAAAAGCCCCATTGAGGACGGCGGGGACGTCAGGGCTGGCTGAACATCCCATCCGAGAACAGTGGGCTCCTTGTTCACCCGCCTGGGCGGTGGGGAAGCCTCAGCAGAAAGCTTACTATTGAAATGGAAATCAGGGCCTTGCACCCAGCCAGGAGGAGGAGGAACGCTGGCTCCTTCCGAACAACAAGGGCTCTGGGAGACTTCAGATGGAGGGAAGGATAGGGGGGAAGGGGATGGAGGAGGGGTAGACACGCTCCAGCATGCGCTGCACAAGCGGATGCTGGAGTGGGAGAAAACAAAACCCCTTTGGGGGCATGAAGGGAATCTCCAGTGAGGGTGAGGGAGGTGCTGGGCATAACCGCTTGGCTCTCTTAGTCCATGAGAAGCAAATTTGGTAAGGCTGGGCATCCAACACGCTTGTGATCCCAAAAGCACATCTCAGACGCAAATGACACATGGGGAAATAACAGCCTCGAGGAGCAAGGCTGCTTGTCCACGGGCTTGTAGCAGGCATGGGGCAGAGACACGCTGATAACTCTGTGCAAAGAATCGTTATTGAAACCTAAGATATTTCTCTGTCTCCTTCAAACAGCAGAAGCTGTGAATTCATCCCTTCCTTCTCACTTTATTTTTTTTTTCCTGGTGGAGGGGTGGAAAAAGGCAAGAGCATGGGGGTAGTATGATCAGTAACTTGTGCTGGATCATTACTTGATAGCACGCCTTTCCAGGCTGCAAGAAAACGCAGTGGCTCTTCACACAAGCTGTCTGAGGGAGCAATTCAGCAATGGAATAAATCAAGGCCAACCCTCAATAAATTAAACCTGAATTAAATTAATTAAGAGGAGACATTATGACTTCAATCACAGGGAATTCTACAAGCCGACCTGTGGCTTTAATTTCACAGCTGTGCTTGTGCTACCCTGTGGTGCTATCAGTCTAAATTAATTCTAGGTACTCACCCAGCAAAAGCCTGGAAGACAGCGGCTGCCCTACAGAGCCCAACAACTGGGGTCCAGATCTCTTTCCTCATCCCAGCCTTCATCCCGGATCAGGCTTGACCAGGCAGGGAAACATGTCTTCCTCCAGTCTTTATGGCACCCCTTTCCCATGCACAATTTCTCTGGGCAGGGCACTGGGAAAATCAGAGCCTAAAAATGACCTTTAGTTTGCACATTCCTTTCCCGGGCAGAAGCAAAAATAAAAAGCTGGGGGGTTTTTTGTCTTCGATGTTGGTAATGGGATAACAGAGAGGCAGTTTCAGAGTAATTTGCTGGGACTTCCTCCCAAGTTCAGTTATTACAGGACTCAAACACAAGCCACAAAAAAAGGGGAATGATACACTGTCTTTAACTGGGCTTGCCAGGAATCCCTGTGTCATCCACAGGAAAGATATTCAAAAGGGAAGAGCAGAAAGCAAGAATCAAAGGAAAAAGTGAAACACGTGTCCTGCCCACCTTCACCCTTCGCTTTAGAAACTAATTACTCCCAGTGTTTCTCATTTGCTCTGTTTCTTAACTACCTAATAGAGGACAGGAACATACTTGGAAATAAAACTATGGAGAAACACAGTGAAGGCTTCCTTTGCCCAGAAGCCTGGCAGTCTCCAAACACCCCCAGCAGGTAAGAAAGCCTTTCTCTAAACCATTAAGATAAAACACAAAGGGCCATGGACAAACACAACAGAAATACATCTTTTCAAGGCTCACTGAGCTAGGAGGGAGATTGCTTTGATTAAAAAGCTGCATTTCCATGTTGGGAAAGACAAAAGTGTTCTGCAGAGCAATGAAACTCCTCTCTGGATGCATCTCACCCCTAGGAATTAAGAGCCACTATCTGTGGGTTTCTCACAGTACCAGTCCCCCTCATACTTTCAGCAGCGACTCCTGTGCAGCTAGAACAGCTGGAGAGCGGAGGGCAGGGAAGGGGAAGATACTCTCTTGTTGCCATTGATTTTTGCAGGAGAAAGTCATTCAGTTAGTGTCAAGGTAATGTCTGGTGCCTATTTTAGCCCTCTTACTGTCTGCAATTTCTTCACAACACATGGTTTAAAACATTATTTACTCTCAATTCATAATGGGTTTGAAAATTATTTATTCTCAATTCGCAATCACTTGGTGAATGATTTAAGAAACTAAAAAACCTTTCCATATGAGAGAGAGAGAGTCTGCTCGCACCAGCTCTTCATGCGACTGGTAACCTCAATCACAGGGTGCTGGGTCTTGACACAATCTGAGAGCAACAGGCTGGGAAGGCTAAACAGAAAATTTTCTTGCTTGCTCCCAGGAATGCCCACACAGTGAAGAGCCACCTCCCAATCACTCATGCAACTGAACCAGCCTGTACGAAGACTTGGGAGCAACAAGGCACGTGAGGACAACCAAACCCTACAGGCTCCCTGCATGATGAGAAGTATTTACAGACCCTGCTCAGCAGCAGGAGGCCAGCTCCTTGGAGCCAATAAGGTGCAGTGATCTTGGCATATGTTTCACGAGCCTTAGCACCTTTTTTCCATTTTGAGGAAGCAGGAGTGGGGAAGGAGGGAGGGAGGGAGAACACACCAGCAACTGTTATCAGCACTATGTTTGAGCAGCTTCCCTGCTCACGTCTAATTGACCTGCTGCAGCCCCAGGCATCAAGCAAGGCAGGAGGAAGGCGCTTCAGGAACTTCAGTTTCCCTCTTGTTTTCCCCCTCATGCTGTGTAAATTGCTCCCTACCCAAGCCCCGAAACACACCACCATCTACTTTGCTTCTGAACGAGGGCTTCTGAGCAAAAGCCTGCTGAGTTAGCGTAGGTTGGGGATCTAAGTTTAGGTTACGGAAGTCATTTCCGTGTGAATTAGACCAACCCCTTCATGGTATTGAGGTCATAAAGGAAGGGGCCCCCAATCCCTTAGAGACTCCAGGTCTAGTCTTCAGCAGGACAAAACACCTTCAGCATCTGCTTTGGGACTAAACGTTAGTCTCCCAAGAAAGTCACTCCCACTTCAAAGAGGAGGTGACTGCTCCTGAAGAGCCTCAGTACAAATGCAGGTGTCCAGCTTTAGGCACCCAAATGTCTTATATTTGGCCTAATGGAACTGGCAGCAGTCTGTCTTTGCAAAAGGCTGAGTTAGACAGCCTCCACAAAACACACATCACATCCAGCTGAGAGACCGTTTTGTCCTCAGCTTCCACTCTTCTGAATAAAAACAAAAACAGGGAAGAGTACAAATGCCCAAAGAGCATCTTTTGACCGCTGCCAGGGAAAGTGGCATCCCCACCTCCCTCAGTGGCTCCTCTTCCCCTGGTGCTGCGATGCCGGAGGAGAGACTAGAAACGCAGGTAACAAGGCATATGTGAGCTCACCCACCACTTCTGGCAGCCCTTGCTGCCAGAGACCCCAGGTGCGATTCCTCCACTCGGGTAACAAACATGTGCTGCCCACCAAGTGCAGCTCCTGGGGAAATTCAGTGCCCATCCCTTTCATGTCCACCAGCCTCTCCACATTTTCAGTCATCACCTAAAGCCATTTACTTTACCGAAGAGTCATCTCTCTCCTTTTCCTTCCCATTTGTCTTCCCGAAGGAAGAAACAGACTCTGCCCATACTGCCAGCAACAATGATGAAATACTTCTACTGCAGAAGTCCCACAACATGTTTTGCTGAAAGGTCCCTGCACCAAAACACTTCTCCCATTAAACAGGGCAGCAGCAAACCTCAAATCAGCAGTGAATGAGCACCACACCAGTGAGTTCTCAGCACAGAAGTGACAGGAGAAATTTCAGGAATATAATATACCTGCAGGGAAAGGATGAAAGAGGCAACCTACTTCAGAGGTCTAAATCCTCTGAATTTTTTAAATTCATTGCTGTTTATTGTTACTAATATAACAATTATTAATAGTTATTACCTGATTGTTATGTTAATTCATCTCCTTTTTAACCCTGCTGTGCAAGTACCAGCCTTCACCAAGGTAGTTTATAAGCAAATTATCGAATCCCTCAAGCATCAACACAGCTGAGGTATTCAGCCCAGCTGCTGCCAGAAGAGCAACAGCATTGCATGCAATATCCACTGGCACTACTAAAATGTAGCTGACCATGTACTAAAACAAACAAACAAGTAAATATATCACATACTTTTCTTCGTTCCTCTTTATTTCAACCTCTGGGATAGACAGAAACTGAGTGTATATTTAATCCTCTGTTTCACTGACTTTACACTATGTGACCGCAGCTTTTAATTACAGTATTCCTTCAAGTCCCAGACAGAAGATAGAATCTCTGAGTCCCTGTGGAACTTTTTCAGGTGCTCAGTGGTGTAGCATGCCATACCTTCACAAGTAAATTCCTCTAGTTTTTCAGTTCCTCTGGGATTGGACACTGGTCTGCTTGCCCAGCCATTCCCAGACTCATCCTGCCCCACTCCTCTGAGCCTCATCAGGCCACAGGGTCCCTCGCCAAGCCCCACTCCCACTCTCAATCTCTCTGTGCAACCTTTGTCTTCCACAGGAGAGGCTGAGAGCTGGAACAGCCTGAAGCAGAGAAGGCTTGGGGGGCACAACATCAGTGTGACTTAACCCCAGTGAGTTCCCATCTCCAACAAGTCCAATTTGGCTCTGCTTCCTCCCTTCTCCCCACCCTCCCTTGGTGCAAGTCCAACTCTTATCATGCTCCTTTGTCCCCAGGCACCCCTCACCTTGGTCACCTCCCTTACCAGCTCCTTCTCTGCTTGAACATGAGCAGGGTGGCTTGCTCCTCCATCACCTCCATGTATGACAAAGGAAGTCCCCCAAGCAGGTAAGGGAGAGACGGACCTGCACCCCGCTCCTACTGGCGGAGACTAGCCCAAGCTCAGCTCATGGCGTCTGTAGGGGAGGTCTGGATTCTTCCTGGCACCTGCTCAGTATGGTCTACATGCTGGGGGTGGGGGGGGGGGAGAACAAGGCACAGGCCCATCACACACAACAGCTGCAAGGGGGTGAAAACTCAAAGGCTTTTTCCTTACTAAAGTCTGTGGTGCTTCTGCTGAGCACGTGGATGATCAGATTTAATTTTTCAAAGGTTCTTTATCTAGCCAAATTCAGGTAGATTTTCTCAAAGGTGGCAGAAAGCACACCTGTGTCACACAGACCACACTTCTGCTGTTTCAAGGTCTGGCTGCACACCACAGTGGAAAGGCAGCATCCAAAAGAAAACATTTTCCTTTTCAAACACGCAGGGACCCATTTTTCTTCCTAATCTTATTCTTAAAAATAAGACAGAGGTGGCTAATATTTTCCATATGAAGTCAGTCTGAGCTAGAATCCAGAGACCGGAAAAATTCAGCCCATCTTTTTAAAACCTGGCAAGACAGTTAAGCATTTCATAGCAAGGACAGGATAAAAATCATGACCATCACCGTTACTCAGGGGGCAACAATTGCAGTCAGTGGGATTGTTGACCCCATTTACCAAGAATGAAACTGAGGCAAGAAAATGTGAAAAGTGTAACTGAAAAGACCAGGCATCCTTAAGCACAAGCAGCACAACCAGCCTCCTTGATCGCAGTACTATTTTTTAAAAAATGCTAAAATGCTGTTATTGTCTCTAGAGATGATATAACCAGACTGCAGATTTAACCACACCGTCAGTGCAGAAATATGGTGGTGGCTCCCGTCAGGAGCTGGACGACCAGCCCTGGCTCTGCGCATCATGAACAAGGCGAAGCTGCTGCGAGAGGCAGATCAAGCGCGCGCAGTGGCTCGAAGCCTCAGCGAGGCAGCTTCGCCAAGCAGGCAGCGTGCGGAACCAGCACAGGTGTGCCTGCACCCCTGAGCTGCTGCTGGTCAGGAGCACTCAAGGGCGCAGCGTGGAGATGCTCAAGTGACCCTGCGCTGTGCCAGCCAGGTTTGATACAGCCACTCGTGAATCAGAGTGAACAAACCGTGCCAAAGCTCCTCTCCTGCAAAGCCAATTAGGCGTCTCTCCGCTGTGATCCCTTCTACGCAGTATCTGGGAGAGCTGATCCTAAGCAAACGCGTGGAAGTCAGCTCAGGTCTGGCGCTGCATCCAGGCTGCACAGGCCTCTCCTGACCCAGGCTCTAGGCAACACAGTGGAAACATGAGCATGGACCTAGTAGGGCTTATTATCAGTGGAAAGACCCCCACCACGCCAAACACACGCTGTTTCCAGGGGGATCTTCCAGATGCATTTGCTTTAGCTGTGCTACACAGTATCTGCAGCATCTGGGCGCTTCACAGTCCGGACAACGCTACTCTGCGTGACCTCAGTGCAACAAGAGAAGCACTCTACCCTGAAAAGACCAGGGGTAAAGCTTCACCCTACTGCCCCAAGGCAGGATTTCCTACAGCTCTGTCACCCTTCCAGCTGCTGGCTGAACCTGTTCTTAGAGGCCTCCTTCTGTGGTGGAAACTCCACGCCTTCCACAGCCAGCCTCCTCCAATGGTTGTCAACACCTCCTGCATGTAGGAAACCTCCAAGAAAGATGCAGATACTACAGAAGCCAATAGTACATCTGGCACTCTGGCACCTGAGATTAAGGTTGCAACTGTTTGGGTTTCTGCAGGAGAGCACGAGCACACAAGCAAAATGAGTCCTGAGAGCTTTAATAAACCATGCACTACCCTTACATGAAGGACAGCCCATAAGATAAAGAATCTCTTCACAGAGTCTCTGAAGTCTTACTTGTAGTCTATTTGTATATCTGTGCTGATGCTAGTGTAGATACATCCACAGAGAACAACACACCCATGTACAGAATGACAAGGGAAAAATATTGCCGTTCTGCTTGGCTAGGTCCCAATTCAGGGCAGTTTTGCTGCAAACCTTTATCTTCCTTATATGTCTTAGGTCATGGTTATGGCCGTAATATTAACACAGCACCAACGTGATGTTATTCCCTGCCACCATCCTCAGAAACAAGCCTCTGTCATTCCATTGCTAGAGGTGGGAAAAGCAAGTCCCAAGTTTTTGCACCCACCACGGTGCAAGTAACCAACAGTGCAGGGGCAAGACACACGGCCTCATGCTCAGTCCACGCTCCTCTACCACGTTCTCCAAGGCAGCACCTCCTCCTGCCTCTCCCTGATTCCTGCTCCCACAGCTGGGCAAGGAACAAAAGCCTGAGAACAGGTATGAAATTCATTCTCAGGACAAGAAAAAGCAGAAGAAAAGTAATCTGGAAGATGAATAGAAAACACAGCACTGGAGTGGTGCTGTGTTTCCCCACTGGAAAAAAAAAACACACAGCAGAGTTTCCCTACCCAAGTCCTCAGTACAGTAAAAGAAGTCCAAAAAGAACACAAAACTCTGTCTTGCTGCTGCTTTACTGGTGTCAGCCACTGCAGGACAAAAAGGATGAGGGTGTTCGGGCACAGCCAGCCAGCCCCCTGCCAGCAGTCCCCCCTTCGATCTCTCTGCACACCGCATAAAAATGCGGGAATAAAAGTAGGGAATAAAAACGTGAGTAGGGACAGGATAAAAGCAGACCCGACACCCTTCTACCCAACACTTATCAGTGTGCTTGTGCAATGATAATCAAAAAAGCTGCAAACTCCTCCAGTGAGCTGAAGTACAGCTGCCCCATCTACTTACCAAACCACCTACGGGAGGTGGCGAGAACATGCAGTTCTTACCTATTTTCTTTAGTACTTATTTACTCTGTGTATCTGCATAAACACAGACAGGATTTAAAATCAAAGCCTGCTTATGCACACATATGTACCACCCCCCCCTCCCTGCCCCACAGAGAGGACAGCTCCAGCTCCTATCAGTCCCCACAGTTCCAATGGAAAAATGTGTGTGGGGGCAGAGTGGGAGGGGAAAGAGTCATGAGCAGAAGCCGTGATCTGACTCTGTCAGCAGATGACTTCTATTTGCACTCGTTAGCACTGCCCTAGCATGAGCTAACACCACCCCCTCGGGTAATTTAAATTTATAAAAAAAAAGAAATAGAGGAGAAGAGAGGAAAAAAATAAAAAGCCTGTATTTCTATATTTAGGAGGTTAGGATAATCGGGGTGGAAGAGCCCATCTGTTTGACGTTCACTCCAGCTGCTGTGGATGCGGAAATTTGTCTATTTTCTTTCCTTTTGCCTGTTTCGACTTGTCCTGGATGACTGAGACAGATACACAGAGAGTATGATGTATGGCCATAGACATTTAGATCTGAAACTGTGCACCATCCCATAGCAGTCACTGCAGAACCGGTTGGCACAACTGGGATCTTTCCCAAGGGAGTGTAAAACAGTTAATAATTATTTTATTATTCTATTGCTACTATTAACAAATCTATGTTTATAACACTGAAGAGTAAGACAAAAAGGCAGAAGACAAGATCCATCTTAGGCCTCTGTAAAAGTCAGTTTCAGGAAGGCAGCCTACCCTCTGCCACATCCCCCTCTTGAGAGATCTCCCCATATAAAGCTGAATTTCTGCGGATCCCAACTCCTCAGCAGCAGCACTAGCCACTGGATGGAGACGCAGCCACACTTCTTTTCAAACTAACCTGTTCTGCCATTTTCATCCCAAGGCTCTATGACAGTGAGCCCAAGCTAAACTCAGAAGCAGTCTTTGATCTCCCACCTTCCTGAGCTGACCAGGCTCTGGTCCCAATATAACAGAGATGCAATTGCCTCAAGCAGTCTCTTGATGCTGTTCCTGTCATGGATACGGATGCCCACAGCCCTTACAGGATATAGCATTATTGCCCCTGTAAACTTAAAGCAGTGCTACTTATTTTGCTGCTAAAGGCATCTCTGTAGTGTGTAAGGGTACTTGGCAAACCGTTGGGACCATTTGCTGTTTATCTTTTTTGGTATAGGTGATTGCTTTTTAATTTCACAATGTTCATCACTAGGGTCATTAAAGGTGCCGGGGATGAGCAGTAAGCCTGGATAAATTTTATGCAATTAATGTTCAGAAAGCCCTACAAAGAGGAGAGAAGATTGCTGGTGCAAAATTCAGAATTCTACTGCCAGCCTTTCCTTGCAGGGTCCTCTCCAGCCCTGAAGCTGGGATCACATGACAGGACACGGTGGAGGACAGGCAGGTGAGAAGAACAATGATAAACAGGAATACAGATGGGGAAACGCATCAGTGCAGGGACTCCCCAGTCCTCCCTGCAGCAACATTCCTAGTCCAGCTCCAGAGCTCCTTTCTTCTGCCCAACAAACCTTCTCTTCACCATCCCAACCAGAGCTGAAACTGCCCCACTGATTTCCATGTGTGCAAGATCAGTATCTACGCCATTACCTAGGGGGTAATAAATGCATCCAGAGATCCAAAAAATTCCCTTTGGAAAAAGTCCTCATCTCACCAATGACCACATTTTGCAGGTTTGTCCTTGTGAGTTTTGGTACAAAGCATGGCTTGGATACATTTCTGACCACAGTCGCAAAAGAAATGACATCTTACTCCCTTAAGTCTCTGCTCCAAAGAGGTCATTTTAGCTCTTGTATGTCAGCAGGAACAGTCACTTCTCCTCACCCAGAAGTCACTGCCTACTTCTGCGGCTGCCTCCCACATATCATCCATAACCCAGAAACAGCTTTTTCTCTTCCCAGCTTCCCAGACCACAGTTGTCTGAGCTGTTTGTGGTCTTATGCTAGCTAATCCACTCAATATGCCCATGGGCATCTGGCCCACAGATACTTGTTTCCTTGTGACACAAGGCCCCTGCATCCATACCTCCTCTGACTGAGGATTAAAGACTTCAAAGACATTACTTTTCTTTCTGTAAGTTTCAGGAAACTAGGTAAGCACATACAGGTGAGATAGTCTCTGCTAGGGGCAAAGACCAGGCCATGCTCAACCCTCTAATAGACATAAGAGACTCCACACAGGTCAACCTGCAGGCACAAATGGGAAGGAGATGAGGTCTCACTGGTTCACAAACCCACAAAACAAATTATTTAACTGTGCTTTTCAGGCAGGCCAACAAAACACCACCTGCATTACAGAGCATCACTTTCCATAATGTGTAGCCTTCAAAATATGCACAGAAAACTTTAGACCTTTTGCAATTCATATTGTTACAACAGCCTTCTAAGATGCTAAAGTAACTCATAGCTACCCCTTGCAGACCCAGAGAAAGTTCTCCTGTGAGGGTCACTTTTGTCAAGCATTATTTAATATTTCCAAATTAACTTTTTTTTAGAGAGATCATAAACCAACGAAAGCATATGGAAAACATTCTGAAATCTGAGAAATCTTACAAGAAGAAGATAGAGATAAAATAGTAAGTAAAACTAATAGCTGAGTTTTTTTTCAATTCTTCATGTTATTTATCCCAATATTTAGGGGGAAAAAAGCGCAGAATGGCACACGTGGAAAATTTCACATGAACTGTCTTCTATTTGATCAAATCAGAAATACTGCAAGCTAGTGCAATATTTATACCATTGCCTCCCCCCACCATCTGAAAGACACACTACCCCTTAACTGCAGATAAAGAAACAAAATTCTCTCATATGTTCACTTTCATGAAAGATAAATTTGCTTTGTTCTGTATTTTTGGGCCCTAATTCAGCAAACCATTTAAACGTATGCTGAAATTCATCATTTGCCACTCTACCACTTCTGCATCTATTCAAGAATACGCCTGAAGTCAAGCATATGCACAGCACTCTGCTGACTGTGGACCTTAGATCTTTCTGTTCATTTCTGTAACTATTCTAATTTAGTGACGTGAATGTATATGGAAGTAACACGTTTTAAGCAATTTTTAGCACACACTGGCAAAAGTGAAATTTGAACTTGCCTATCCACACCAATAATCTGAATAATTTTAAGAAACAATAACTAACCCTTGATACCTTTCAGAAACAGCTTAATTCTAACAATTACTTTATGCTGTCAGGATAGTGAAATACTATGATGTGAACTTTTGCTTTGTACCAGTGTCGAACAGCCAAACCTGGAGGTGAAATACTGCTCCCCTCAAAAGGAAACAGAAAAAAAAAAAATGTTCATATACATCCAGTACGTCAAATATTATTTGTAGAAGCTATTCAGTAAGTAATTTCAAATAAGTAAAATGCAAAGAAACCACAGGATGTTCAAAAACAATTTGCAAATAGAAATGGAAGAGGAATTCATTAAATAAATTATTTGCTATAAATTATTCACCTACCTCTAATCTTACTACCACTTAGACTATAAAAATCATGCCATAAAAGATACAGGATACATAACAAGGCATTATTAACTTATGTATTTCCCAGTGCTGCTTTATTTTGACTGTCCAGTTATATCATTGCATTAAGGCAGCCTTTTGACTTTAATGTACTTTGAGTGTAATACATTTTTGTTTCAAAAGCTGAGCCAAGGAGACCTGGTCTGATTTTAGACTGTGATTTGATTTTGAGCTCCAAGGCTGAATAACTCTTCAAATCTGAGAGAAGAATCCAAGCTGTTCTCTGAGCAAAACAAAAATGAATGGAAATCTTACACAGCTGGCTAATTTCATAAGATTTCCACAATTTGAGTCCATTTCACATAAATTCACAGTGAGGAGAGGGGGAATATTTTTGCGTCCATCATGCCATGTAGTAAACATTTTCATAAAGGCAAGAGATGCAGGAGGCATGCGTTGGAGAGCCAAGGGGCGAGGGGATCCGAGGAGTGGATCACAGGCGGGGGACAGCAGTGGCTCTCTGGGACCCACTGGCTCTGCACCAGATCACAGGGTCAGCAACATCCCCACCTGGAATCACTTTTCCCCTCCTGCAGCTGCAAGACAAACTGCCAGCTGTGCCCTGGCTACATGGCCAGAAGAAGAAAGTCCATAAAGAAACTTAAAGTACAGTACACAATTCTTTCTATAGCCATGAAAACCAAATCCCAGAAAAGGTTCTCACTCAGAACCAAGGATGAAGGCATCTTTTTCTTCTTGTTTGTGTCCTGACTTGTGCTAAGTGGCAGCTATACTCTGCTACTCATTTAGTCTCTCAGCAGTTGTTTTCTTTTTTAATACCGTGTTTGTTTACTTTTAATTAAAATTATGATGGTTGTCACCAAATTTCTCTGCTTGTGGAAAACTGATGCAAACTGTGCTTATTTGGTTCTGGAGGAAGAGAGTGTAAAAAGGTTCTAGCTGTTGTCAAAATAACCTCCCAACTGTCACCAGAGTGAATGCTGTCGCTGCTGTTGGCAACCGGTTGCTATTAAACACTACACCACCTCATCCATGCATATTTTTACTTCTTGGAAATGAAAGAAAAGCCAGTTTTGCAGGGCTTCGTCATCCTTGACTGACTCGTAGCAGGCTTACTCCTTGGCCCAGTGGACATCAGGTGCATTTATCGAGCCCCAGCACAGAGTCGCTACGCACAGTGCTATTACACACTAGTATTTCCACAGTACTTCTGAGTGCTTTAAAAGACTGTCAGCACAGGGCCAGAGGAAGCAAGAGCACAGGGTCCACTCGCACTGGAGACCTCCTGAAGACTCTGGTCCCAGTTCCTGACCCACAGACCTTAAAAGCAAAATAGGTTTTACCACAGCAGTTGCTACATCAAACACAGGGAGAATAGCTATGGCACTGCTGACATAACTGCTTCCTCTCCTTGAGTATTTTCAACATAAATTCATGTCAGCTAGGCTTTTTAAAATGAACCTGAGGGAATTGCGTACTTAATTCCCATAGGTACCTTGTAAAATCCCAACTGTAACAGACAATGCTCTATTTTTTTTTTCCATTTCCAGAGTGAAGGCACAGTATGGGTAGAGAGCAGATACGGAGGAAGGGCTGCATTTGGCCATATGGACACTCAGGTTCCTTGAGCAACAAAGCCAATTCTTCAGACACAGGAGGACCAGGTCCACTCTTCCCTATAGCAGTGCCCTGGCTAGCACATCTCCACCATCCATTGCAAAACTCACAAAGAAACACAAATTGAAGGCAGGCCAGTCACGCAGCAGATCATCCTGGGCCTCTTGAGCCAAGCCCGAGTGCTAAGCTATCCCCGGCTGGTCTCGCAGCAGAACCCCGTGGGGCAAGGCTTGCTCCAAAACATCCTCAAGCCACAGATAGCTTAAGGCTTCCATCAGCATCGCAGATTGCACACAGTATGTGAACAGGCAGCCAGGCAGAGGCAAGCAGGACAGACATCACGTACAGGCTACCCCCTCCCCAGTGCCATCTATCCAGGGGTCCTGTGCGTGACTTTCACTGTGTAAGTGGCCAAGGCAAGGATGAGAGAACAACCACGTTCCATTTAGTTGCTGCAAACTTTCTTTAAAGACTCAGAATCAATGAACATCCAGGAGCTACTGCCATGAAAGCTCAGGAAGGAAAATATTCAGCAGGCCACTGACTATAACAGTAGGCAGGCAGCACGCTCCTTTGGAGAAAGCACAGGGGCGGCAATCAGGAGGTGCAGGCTCCAACCCCAAGCTGGCCATGTGATTCCTGCATGACCATGGGCAAGGCACTTCTCACCTCTGGGCCTCAGTTTTCCCATCAGCTGCATGCTGATCTAGATAACATGGCTGTTACCCAAGTCAGCAGAGAGATAGATTATACAAAGATTAGCATTAAAAACGTGGGCGGGTGGAGCACAGCAAAGAAAAGGTTCAGGAAAATTATGTGGGCCTCCCTCTCTATGCTCCTCGTCTCCTTCCACAAAGTGGTTACTCAAAGCAAAAGTAATATACCCTTGCTAGAAAGGCAGCACACATCAGACACATATATTTAGATCACTGTGCAAACAATTACCAACTTTTGTCCGATGCAGGAAAACGGTACCCTGTGCTGCAGAGGGCAAGAAAGACGTAGATGTCCAAAGTCACCCTGGAGCAAGGAAAAGGAAAGGATCCAGATCTCTGGGACAAATTCAGCTATGGTATAAACACTGATGCTAGCCACACTTAAGAAGGTCAGGAGTAAATGGCAAAGCTCTCACAAGCCTGACCTGGAGGTCCATCGGGTGCTGATGTATATAGGACAAGCACTCATCTTCCTGCATGTCAAACAACTCCTTTCAAACCCCTAAACAAACAGTAGGACACTGCACCAGAAGCAACCCTTAGGAAGGATAAGACAAAACACCTTTTCAGTCATTTTGTTTTGCAGCATTTTTGGCTTGCTAAGCTATCCCCCTTGCCCATCTGAGGGTGCCACATGCTCCTTTTCCTCACCCAGGAGACATCAATCTGTCACTAGGGCCACTCACTTGTCTATGACCCCCAACATGTGTTTTCTACCCCCTCTACTTGCTCGGAGCATGAAAACGGCAGCAGGTGGGAACAGAGCTCACATCTCCTAATCCCCAGTGCTCAAAGCTAAAAAAAAAAAAAAA
>Ga0065711_1040207_pt1 | contig 17157 bp, 4 predicted proteins | sample Hoacrofraction12_FD_59098 | JGI IMG/M metagenome (GOLD analysis project Ga0065711, IMG submission 59098) | Hoatzin crop microbial communities from Cojedes, Venezuela - Epithelial fraction 12 v2 (version 2) | ecosystem: Host-associated > Birds > Digestive system > Esophagus > Crop | place... | reverse complement strand
TCTGAACATGAGGAAGAACTTCTTCCCTCTGAGGGTGACGGAGCACTGGAACAGGCTGCCCAGGGAGGTTGTGGAGTCTCCTTCTCTGGAGATATTCAAGACCCGCCTGGACAAGGTCCAGTGCAGCTTGCTGTAGGTGACCCTGCTTCGGCAGTAGGGTTGGACTAGATGACCCACAGAGGTCCCTTCCAACCCCTACTATTCTGTGATTCTGTGATTCTGTGACACCATCATTGAATGATGCTGTACCTGACCCAATAAACCTCTGCAGATTTACACTCACCTGCAGCCTCCTACATTACACAAAACACTATGTAGGACATGCCCAGCTTACTGACCAGCATACATGCTCAAAGGTCAGATATATGACCAGGTTCGGTTTCTGGACCTTCATTTGACAATTTCCCACAGGAGAAAAAAGCAAAGAAATCACCATACTACATGCATACAGATAGAAACAAAGAGCCCATCGAGACAAATATACTTCCATGCAGGAAAATATTTTGTAAATATTTTTAAAGACAGCCAAGACTGTCATAGGATTAATGATACATTCTGTGCAGAATTATTGAGGAAAACAGGAGACAAATGTCATTAGATCCTTAGGCACCCACCATCCCAAAACAGGAGATATTAGGTGCAATTTATTTCTGTCTGAGAACAAGATCCCAGCAGCGTGGTGGTGGCTGAGAAGATAAAAAGAGTTATCAGCAAACAACTTCCCAACAAATATCAGAATAAAAATTGTTGTTGTTATGTCTGTCTGCTCAACAAAGAAGAAATTTATTACATCTGGAAACAAAATAATAAGACCCAAATAAACAAAATGGTGGCCTAAAGGAACTCATGCTTAACTAGTCTTTCATCTTAGAAGGATGGATCATAAAGAAATTTAAAATATATGTTTAGAGGAACTATGAGGTCTGATTGCTTCTAGCGCATTTGGATTGATTCTCCAGTATCTGTTGAGATGATAGATCTCACAGTACATTAAGGACCTTAATTTGGGTCTCTCATTGAAATCAATAGTCCATTTTCATTAACATTTTTTATTTTTGATATTTGATATTTGTTACCTTCATGAGCTGTACCTTTCTGCTGAATTTAGTTGAAATTGCAGAGCAGAGTAAAACATCAGTAGCATGGACTGACAGACAACATATACTTCCTTTAGAAAGAAGGGGGAAAAACATTTCCTTGCAGATATACTGGGCTCAGTGTCCCTACCCAGGGGGCGTGAAGTTGTTAAGTTGAGGAAAAGTTTAAGGAAACCAGCCTCTTTCATACGGAAAGTTGTTAGCCATTTGCAGTTTTCTGTTAACTGGGAACGAGTAAGGCAGGATGCTCCCAGGGCTTCAGAGAATGGAGACAGAAAAACCGGCAAAGTTTTTCAAAAGAAAGTGGAAAATGTCCTGATGGGCAAAGCAAGGAGAACACAGTTTCAAAATAATTTCTGAGAACTCTCTCACCTCTCAGAGATTAAACTGAGCTTGTGTTGTTCTAAGTCTAGACTTGTGGTAGGTAAGAACTAGCATATTTGCCTGCAATTCTTTGTAATATCTGCCTACTTCTGGAAGATTGAACTGAGTATTTCTTTAAATGCTGAAGCACTTCAGGCACAGGGAATGGTCTTGGCAGCTGCGCAGAGAAGACCAAGGAAAGCAGCAGAACACTGCAAACTGGTGCAATGCTGGTGGCTGCTTCAAACACAATCAGGAGACAGACAGCCCTTAGGTTTCATGATAGAAGGGGGTCCAAAGCAGAGGATTACGTTTGGGATCTCTGGTTGTAACTCTCCATCCATTTCTGAGTTCACCCTAAACATATTGGTCAATTCAGGAGCCTACATGGCAACACTTCAATTTTAGGAGCGAGGACAATTCTTGCAAGCCTGATTACATCCACAGCACAGGCCAAGAAACATATCACAGTCAGTTAGGAACAAAGGCATATACAACAGCTGGTGTTCGTAGCATCATGGGAGGCAGAGATTGAGATATTCAAAATACTATGGTCCTGCTGATATAAATTCTGGAAAGCTGTGCTCTCACTTCTGGGAATTTGGAGGAATGTTATCTGCATACAGAGGTATTTCGTTATTATAATTTTAATAATATGTTAAATTTTCTTCTTAGTGGTTAAGAGCATTTCAGTCAACAAGAAAAGACATAGATATGTTTGAGCTTTCATGTCCTACTGTCTCTGTGCATTCAGTAGAGAACTTTCCACTGACTGATGAGCTCTCTGTCCCCTGCCCATCAGATGGGGGCTTCACCAAAAGCTGAAGTGCTCACTAGAGTAAAACAAGTGTCTGTAACAAAATTTAGGAGCAACAGGATTGGTCTTCAAAGAATTACTCAAAATTCTTATTATTGTTTTTCCTAATACAGCCACAGTAGTAGGCATATGGGACTAGGGGATGCTTTTGTAGTGCTTCCAAAGGATCTGAGAACCATTTTCTGCAATTTCTTTAATTTGTGTGTCACAAATGGAAGTAGCCACTGGTTCTTGTGATGGCCAACAATTATAATGCTATGTTAAAAGGCAAGTCTAACAAAATTACTTTCATAGTTTTATTTCATTCATGCAAAGTGAGATCACTCGTGGTGATGGTAGTGGTGTATCTCCTTTTGACACAAAAATAAAATAAACAACCTTACTTTTATATTCTTTTTCATATTATAAGCTCATACTGTGGTATCAAGGGGTAGAAACAAGTCAAAACCTGAAGGAAAGAGGAAGTTTTGTCTGTCTCCTGAATTTAGGAGCTCTTGTGTCACAGGCACAAGTAATGCCGTTGATAAAACTGAACTGAAAATATAACTTGTTCCACTGAACACTTGCAATAGCTAATATTAGGAGTTATGAATAGAAGACTGCCTACAGAGTCACTAGGGTATTGAGTTCACTATTTAGTCTCTTGGAAGGTAGATCAGTGTGCCATTTTATTTTTGTGTCTCAGGAACAGCTCCATGTACAGGTGTGAACTGGAATATTTCAGAAATATTCCAACCAAAGCCAAAGAGAGACAGCTGGTTGTCACAAAACTCTTTCAATATATAGAAGGAAAAATGTATTATTGGAGGTCAATGTGTCTGCATTTATTCTAGACCTATGATATGACCTATTGGTCAGAAGGAGGCAATCACTGTCTACTTTGCTTCAACTTGCTTTACAAATATGAAAAGTAATATAACAGATAAAATGAAAAATTAAAAACTATAAGTGCATTTTACTAGATGCTCAGGAAATGACAGTTCAAGAAAGGCCACACTGATTATTTGTCAGACTGTGCTGACAGGAAAATGAATGTAAGCTACACAAGGATGAAAACTTGTAGGTAGACATAGAAACATCTATCTACAAACTAATGGAAGGAAGAAACAGTTATAGCAATTAATATAATTCAGAAGCTAGAAAATGGAAAAGCAGTAAGGGAAACAAAATGCATGGGGAAACATTTGATTAGAAGAACTATAGGTTGGGTATGAGACATTCTTACATATTCTAGAAATCAAAATAAATGTTCTTATGTAAAACCTGTTCTTTTGGTAGAATGAATTTATAAAAGTACGTGAGATAATGATAACAGAGTGCTTATACATACATTAGAGAAATTACGGTGAGCAACACACAATCACAATCATACACACTAAATATCGTCTGTCACAGTCTTTCTCCTAAAACATAGATATAATTACTTTTATCTCCCCCCTACTGTGCTTGGAAATCTACAGCTGCCTGGAAATGTACAGATATTTCAGGGCTAGATAGCATTTGTACTTGAAAATCAGCCAGTTTAGGAATAACTTATAGTACTATAGCTCAACTGCAACTGTTTTAATGAAAAAGTGCCAGAGAAACAATGAAGACAGCATTTGATTAATGCATGAACTTCAGTCTAGAACTGTCAGAGTTTCATATGTTGTCATTATAATGAAAATATAATGGATGTGATCTGGAATGCCATCCGTCTTCCATTTGTTGCATACTGAATTGAAAGCAAAGGTTTCTGTCGATGTGTTTATTTATTTATTTATTGCTTTGCTCTCATTCATTTTTCAGAAGATATTTCCTTAGTTAGAATTTAAAATGAAGTGAAGATGCAGAAAAAAATCCTTGAGATCAGGAATTTAGTACTCGTCTCTGAGAAAAATAAGAGCAGAATGAAAATGTTAGGTAGCAAAGTTGTCTTTGATTTATCAAGGAAGCTCATAATAGCAGAGAGGTCCAGGAAGGGTGAGGTGATCTTTGAAAGAAAGAGGCAGGAAGAGAAACTTCTTTTAAAGTCTTGCTGATAAGAACAAATCAGGTGCACAAATTAATCTTTAAGCACTGGATCTCATGAAGCTTTCTTTCCTACGAGTTTGTGGGTCAAGACTGACTCATTTTGGTCTCAGAGAAAAACTGAGTTCTAAGACAAGCTTTTAGCATACATGAACATCAAGTGTGTGTAAATTAATCTTTACCTTTATCTATGTTTTTACACAAATAATAAGTATTTATATTCAAAATAATAACATAAGCACTTACAGAAATTCTCATATGACTTCTGTGATGTCTTAGAAAACACGTGCTCACATTATGATTTTTTCCTCTCTGGGACACTTCTAAGTTCTCAGTTCTCTTAGCTACCAAATTTTCATAACTTTTTAATGACAAAATTCAAGTTATTCTGAGTGTCTCCCAGTTTGGTTGTTTTTTTGAAATTGATTAGTGATTAAACAGTTATTGGGAGAGACACGCAAACAGATACTTACGATATTTCAAATCTTCTTTCCAAAAGATAAATGAAAGAAAAAAAAGCTAAAGATTTTTCTAATACTCCCTTCATAACTTTGTTATTCATGCCAGTTATACTGCCAGCATTTGTATTTGTGTCTCATTACCACATATCCGGCTTCAAATCATTCTTCTTTATTTGTTGTTATGAGATCACAAGTTCCCATAAAGACTAATATCCATCACCATTGGTTTACTGATATTCAGTTATATTCATTCTCTGATTCTATGCTACGGTCCCTTTCACTTTTTTAATTTGAGAGATGTGTCTATGCATTATGTTGGCAGGCTTTTTTAACTGATAGAGCAACAGATTATTATCATTTATTTCTCAATAAATGATGTGATCTCCAGGATATACATTAGGTTAAAGTTCTGGTAAGGAAAATAAACCTTCCCGAATCACATTCTTGTTTGACTAATATGACAGAAATTTCATGTGAGAAATAAACTAATTTCACCTATTACTCTATTACCTCACATAAAGGGGGCGGGAGAGACCTAATTTTGCAGGTCATTTGGGGCACTCATTGACAGACAGCTCATACTTCATATTCTTGTATTTACTGTCTCTGTAGGAAGTTAATTCCTTATAATGGAGACGAGAAGACTGGTAAGGGCTGGAAGTAACCAATCCCTCAGTTGTAATTTATTGACTCTCAGGTGCTAGTGATGACTTCCTGCAGCTGACATGCAAGTGTCTCAGAGGTGCAGTAATTTCATATACGTTTCTTTAGTCCTTCAAAGTCTAAAATAAACCACTGGAGTGTTCAGGAGAGCAAGCTTTTTATTCCATGTTGGCATGCACTGAAGCACACACTTGGTGACTTTTCATGTGCAGCTGATGGGTATTGTCCAGCTGTGGAGGGGTAATTTTACAAATAGTTCAGCCTTATGCAGATGTTCGATCATGTTCATAGAATCATGAGTAGGGACATCTTCAACTAGATCAGGTTGCTCAGAGCCCCATCCAACCTGACCTGGAATGTTTCCAGGGATGGGGCATCCACCACCTCTCAGGGTAACATAACATATTTGCTCTGCTCTTCTTTGCCACAGAGATTTCTACACGGGCTTGGCAATATAATGCCTTTTTGCTGGACATTTTCACTTTTATTCCTAGTGTTCACTTTTATTCCAAATGCTATCTCTTCGAATTCCTACTAAGTCACTTCCTCTCAGTCACCTTTATTGTCAGCAATGGAGAAAACACTGTTTATCATTGTTTGTGACAGGCATGATATTGATATCACGAAGCCTGAGGGGAATAAAAGAGTAAGCAATTGATATAAGTATGATTTAAGATTAATAGTTGCCTAGTGAAGATTCATGATAAACATCCTATAAAGACATTACTTGCCCACAGTGCAGAATTGCTTTAGCAGTCACAACTGAGTGAAATAGCGCTGAAAGAGGAAGTCTCATTTCAGAGGATACTTATCTCATTTGCAGCCCAGCCTCTGCTCCAGACATCTGGTGAAAAGTTGGATACTATAATAGTGCATTCGCTGGGTAACATGAAGACAGGTCTTTTGTGAGTGCTAGTCTCACAGTTCTATTGGTCCTAGCAGAGGAGAAATAGTCATAGATATGACTACCTACCTGTATGAAATATTCATATATATATATATGACTGTATTTTGCAAAAAACACATTTTTTGTTGACTTTCTGGGCTTGTGTTTGTAAACAGAAACACCAAAATATCACAAATATCTGTCTGCTTCTGCTATCAGTTTTGGTTCTCAGTGGCAGCTGCAGCAGATATTTCTGCTGGAAAAAACCCAAACCTTAGTACTCTAGGCAAAGGAAAATGTCTTCAGCAATCAAGAAGTGATTGCACTCAGATGATTGTTTCTGCTAGCAGATGACAGTGATTAACGCTATGCCAGTGCTTCTCAAAATTTTGGAAGTACAAACCTCTTTTGGTTCATCTGTGTCTGTGCAGCATTCTTCTCAGCAGCAGCTCAGTTTCTTCAAGACTCAGGAAGAGAAGCAATTATAATTGATTTCTGCAAGTATTGACACTCATTCACTCCCACAAGGAACTGAGCTGCTGCCAGAAAGTAAAAGCAGCATATTTTCAGATAGTAATCACAGCCTACACTTGCTCCTCTGTTACACCTGCTCCCTGGAGAAACTGAGGAGCTGTTGACTACTGTGTCTGATGCTTTAGACTTCCTTTGAACTCTTTGGTCATGACCTAAGATATAGGATGAAGAGGGAAAGGCAGTGCTGCTGCTATATTTTCATCTTGATCTGAAAAGTGGCGATCCTGGAGTGCTGTTGTTTCTGTTTCTAAAAAAGGTTCTACTGAATTCCAACAAGAGGACCCAGAGCACCATAAAAATTCTGAACCCATTTGTCTCTTTCCTCTGATGGAACTTTGAAAAAGCCTTTACAGATCAATTACGGACTAAGTAAGAAGCTGACAAAGGGTTTGACTGCCTTTAAAATTGCTCAGTTCTCTTTGAAATGCAGTAACAGATGTTCTTTGAGCTGGCGTGTCAAGCTTTTATCCTACTCATTTCCCTGCACTGAGTCTGTCTGGTCTCCTTGGGCCAGGTTCTCATTGCATTTAGACTCCAATGCTGTACAGCAAAGATGTGATCACATTTTAGCATGCACCAAACCACATCAGCGCAGTTGAGGTTAAGGAAGAGCTTATGTGGTAACAGTTCAGCAAGCACTTAGATCCACTGACATCCATAAGGTTAACGGAGAGCTTAGTCATGGTTTTAAACTAGAGTGGGTGTGAAAAAAATATCCCTTCTAGTTCTGAAATAAAGAAACTTCCCATAACTCTAGTATACACTGAATTTTAAAGTTTTGATCATTTATTTCTAATATGTCTAAAGACGGCTTGGTTCTGATTTCATTTCTGCTCTGAGAAGTACAAGAACTGGATAAAGTACTCATTTCTGTAAACATCAATTTGAATTAAAAAAAAGAAAGGTGTTATCACCTTCTCTTATTTGGCTATTATCACAGAGAATTATGTGCAAATGATACATTTATATGCAGTTCACAAATGGCTCTGCTAATTCCAGCCACTCAATGTGTCCTACATATGCCCCGTATGGTGTCTGTGGGCAAAGCAGATAAACAGTTGGGCTTCTGCAACTACAGTGTTAGGATCAGCATTTTACTAAAAAATTGCTTTTTCAAGGGGTATAAATTAGCCTGTTTATTCCAGCACAGTCGCAAAAGAACTGAAGATTCCACTTTATTTGGAAGGGATCATAAATACTGGTTTACATCTAATTTAAATGCTACTGGCAAATACATATTTTTGAGTAAAATGATTTTTTACAAGCCATGAAAATGCGGCATGGTTAGATACTAGTCAAAGAAATTATGTCTTTTAAAAATATTCTTATAAAGTCTTGTTTAAAATACTGAAATCAATACTAGTGAGATTTCAATCATATTCTTAAGAGCATTTAAAAATAAAATAATTTTGTTAGTCTCAATGCTAAACAATTTTCAACAAAATTACTTCCTAAAAGAAATTTTATTTATTTATTTAATTTATTTCTCTTTTAACCACTGAAGCAGTGAATGGGAATTCAAGTGATCTTAGTTCAGCCCCATCTTACATTTTCTGTGTTGTTATGTATAGATGACTAAGTCTCTCATATCCTCAGCTTTATTATCTGTAAAATGGCGGTGAAATTATTTCTTTTATCCAACCCCTGTTCATGGCAACTTTTATTGGAAGTACTACAGTCAGCCTCCAGTTAGGAAAAGCCTGTTTATGACAAACAAAAGAATCACTTACCTTGTTGGATTTTTGCATTACGAATTCCAAGCAAATGTTATGATTGCTGCAAAATTAAGAATAAAGTTAATCTTTTTTTCATTTTTGAAATGCAGCAATAACTGAATGCTCTGTCTCTTTTCCATGTACTGATTCTTGGATACATAATTGTACTTTCCCTGTTTTACTATAGAACTGGTGTGACATATTTTATGGTCCATTCAAGGGTGCTATGAGGCATTGTCTAGCCACAGCAAGTCTCACTTTTAGATTTCTTTGCTGAGACTACAACCACATTAAGAAAAAAAGTATTTATATTTGCTAAATGTTTTCTTCACATGGTGACACATGCTAACATCCAAGTTTTTTGGTTATCTTCTCAACAATTGCTCCACTTTAAATATACCCATAAGAAATTTGCCAGAATTGCTTTTCTTATGCTTCGTCTGTTTCAGAAGCATAGTATATTCTGGCTTGAATATGGAATTATCAAAGTTCAACACCTCCTGTGACTCACAGATTGTGGACAAGAAACATAGATATCATTTTCATATATATATAATGGATATAGTACTCAGTAATGTGTTATGGAGATACCCATATTTCTATGCTATACAGCTTTCTTGTATATATTACACTCCTTTAATTATATTTAGACAGATCCCCTAAATTACCACAAATACACATACCTAAATATTTATAAATCATTTATGAACTAAAGCATGATGGAACTATGTAGTGAAACTATGACAGCTTGTCTGTAAAAGCAGTGCTTTCACGATGTAAATTACTTTTTCCTTCCCAGAACAACCTATAACAGAGCTCCTAACAGTCAAATTTCTGTAGCTTACAGTCTCGTTACTGGACTTGCCAATAAGGAAAGCAATAAGGAACAATACCACAGTTTTGAATAGAGCCATATTCAGTGCCATAATCATAGAATAACAAAATAGTTCGGGTTGGAAGTCCAATCCACCCTGCAATAAGCAGGAACATCTTCAACTATATCTGGCTACTCAGAGCCCCATGCAACCCGACCTTGAATGTTTCCAGGGATGGGTCATCTACCACCTCTCTGGGCAACCTGGTCCAGTGTTTCCCCATCCTCATTGTAAAAAATTTCTTCCTTATATCCTAAAAATAAAGTCTAAATCTACCCTCTTTTAGTTTAAAACCATTACCCCTTGTTTTATCACAAGGTTGAAAAGCCTGTGCCCATCTTTCTTACAAGCCCCCTTTAAGTACTGAAAGGCCACAATAAGGTCTCCCCGGAGCTTTCTGTTCTCCAGGCAGAACAACCCCAACACTCTGAGCTTTGCTTTATAATAAGAGACCAAGTTCTAGGTTTTCTACCCGATTCCTCGTTCTTGCTTCAGCAGTGCCCAGGTATCTGTAAGTCCTGTTTTATTGAATGTAAGCCTTGTGCTGATGTTTCTAATATCTTAATGCATCTCAGACAGCATGAAGTACTTGTATGTAGGCAATTACATTGAGTTCACTTTGGGAGGAGATTAATTTAGGTGTTGTACATATTTGGTAGGAACAGAATCCACTTCAAAACATACAATGTAAAAACACACCAAGGGCATACCTACCTTGACATTTAAAATTCAACTTGGAGGTTGTCTTTCATGGCTTATGGTACAGGAGCTGCTCTTATAGATTTTTGTTCTGCATCTTATATGACAGAGTATGGTGAACAAGACCAGCTAAGAGGAACTTCAGCAGGTAACACAGCAATTGTTTGCTTCTGGCAGATAAAGTTAAATTACAACTTACAGAGTTGCTTATCAAGTCCAATGTTCCTAACAGATCATGCTAACTGTTTCCTGCTTGGCTGTTTTCTGATTAAGGAGTGCTCCACCTTCTTAACTTGAGATAGTTCTTCATTAGATAGTGTCAGGGCTTTTATCCAAGTGCTGCTGGGAAGCACATGTACAACTGCTAAGCAGAAGCCCAGTTCTCAGGATCGGTTGGCAGGGACTTTTGGCAGTCAGTGGTGTGGTGGACCCTGAATTGCTTATTAAGATAGTGTGAGAATGAAGGAGACTACACAGGCGTGGCCTCTGGCATTAGATGGAACAACTGCTTCAGCCTCCTCCTCCTGGAAAGCTCCTCCCTGGCTTCAGGCAAAGTTCTGGATGAAGGATACAGTGGCCCAAGTCTTACACTGCAGGGAGTGAGTGCCTGGTGCCTTGACCTGGTGTTGGAGGTGGTGGTGTCTTCATGTGTGAGAGATGCACTGCAGCGTAGATGTTGAGTTGCCAAGTGAAGGAGCTATAGAAGGAGGTGGGCAGACTGTGTAATTTAGCCATGCTTTCAGTAGGAGTTTGGATCTAAAAACCTACAGAGGTCTTTTCCAGTGTAAATTATTCTTTAATATCCCATACATTTTGCTTCTCGGTCTTCCTAGTGAACCTTTCCAAGGATGTGTTTTCTTTCCTTCTGTGATCAAATTTAATTACAAGCAACAGGTAGGAAGTCAGAAACAAGATGCTGGGCTAATAAATTTCCTGTACAGGAATTATGTTGCATACTAGGAAAGCTCTAAGGACACCGAGGAGGGACATAGTTTAAGAGACAGGAAACATTTCACACTCTCATCCTCTGCAAAGTTACTGTGCTCCTGGACAGATATAAACTACAGGATGAAATATTTTCAAGATATGTGGTCAATTTTTGGATATTCATTTACACATATCCTAAATACCCAGTAGGACAGATGCTCTTAAATTGAAGGTGGGCAGGTATTTATTTATATTTATTTGAAATGTATTTTTTCTATTTTTTTCCTATAATTTGAGACATCTATTTTATTTGTTTCGCAGCAACCAAACAAATATGGACACACAGAATCTTATGCCACTGAAAGCTGTCTTTTAAGCCGAATTTTGAAGCCACTGAGCTGATCGTTACAGCTTGATCCTTAAGGACCAGTTCCTCATACATATTCACCAACTGTAATTCAAAGAAACACCACATAAGGTTAAAGAGGAAAGACTATCTTTGCTGTTATAGAGAGAGGAAAATGCCTCTCACTCATTTCACTGACTAAAAGGCATTTGTTCCCTAATGCTATTTTCATGTCTGGTAAAACATATATTTATCATAGTTTAAACCAACAAAAGTACAAGAAATCAGCAGGAATCCCATTTAACCTCATTTATTGGCACTCTCAACAAAGGTATTAGGCATATTGAGCGCTAATGAATTATTTAAGATAGCACTAGATATTAAATACTTTGAATCGTGGGCAAACAGCCAAATAAATGTCTTTCAGAATTTCTGTCTTCTAATAGGAGCCCCAGGACATTTTAGCTAATAAACGACTGTGTCCTCACAGCTCAACTGTTTATACAATGGAATCCATCTCTGAAGCTAAAAATGGGCATCCCAGGAAAGAAAGGGGCATTCTGTAGCAAAAAAAACAATGCTGGAAGATATCTGGAGACACAGATGCCTTCAGACCTGCCCAAACCTGCTATGTATTTTTGTCACTGATTAAACCCCTCTGGCTCCTGCAGATGATAAGAGTAGTTACAGAATGCAGTTTGCACGAGCTGGAAGATAGCAAGATTTTAACAATCCACTGAAGACAAAAGAAACATAAATTAGAACCATTACCTGTAATCCAGAATTGCACTAGTTTTGAGCCTTAGATAGCTAGCTCCAGGTCAACAAGATGGCAATTTAGTTGAAGCTTATATTCCAGATCTAGCTATACTGAAGCCATGCTGTGGGGCTGAAATGACTCTACTGTCACTGGCAGACATCAAAGCTTTATAGATGGTCATGAAGAATTGCTGTCTAACCTCAGAAATAATATGGCTCAAACCCTGTCTGGAAGAACATATACAATAAGTATGGAAGATTAAATCACCGCCTTCTCTATAGTTTTGCAAGAATAAATGGTCTCTTCAGTTCTTATTTCTGCCTTCGAAAACTATTACAGAGTCCTGAAGAAAACGGATCAGAAATAGACTCAAGTGCCAGTAAAAATAAGTGAAAATAAGATGAGATCAGCTTAGACAAAAAAAGAACCTCTAACAGAAGCCAAATCCACACAGGGAAGTCATGAAACAAATGGAAAACACTTTGAAGAGTTAAGCTTTCTCTTGTATATAACCAACACTTGTTACTTCAGTCTGTTATCCTGATGCTTTAACATATCTTTCTAATGAAAAATGATTTAGCAGTTCCTCTATGCCCTTACGATTTTTATTCCAGTGTCTGACTGCTTAGTACTGACACAACCTCACAAGGCAGAAGAGGGTTCACATCAGAGGTAAAGCTAAGGAAAGGGTCATTTTAATTTCATATATTGGACTGGTTTGTGTAACAGTTTGGTTTACTGATTACTTCAGGGTCTGGGGATTATGATATGAGTACCTGAAGGATATAAATACCAATCTAGAAAAGAAGCTAATGAGATAGAAAGGAAGTAAAACCAGAAGTATAGAATGGTTCTGATTATTAGATGCATTATAATGGAAATAATGAGGAAAGACAAGTATGCTCTAATGCTGATATCCATTAGAACCATACAATCATAGAATCATAGAATGGTTTGGGTTGGAATGGACTTTAAAGATCATCGAGTTCTAACCCACCTGCCATGGACAGGGACACCTTCTACTAGACCAGGTTGCTCAAAGTCCCATCCAACTTGGCCTTGAATACTTCCAGGGAGAGGGCATTCATGACTTCTCCGGGCAACCTGTTTGAGTACCTCACCACCCTGATAGTAAAGAATTTCTTCCTCTTATCTAATCTAAATCTACTCAATTTCAGTTTGAAGCCATTACCACTTGTTCTGTCACTACATGCACTTGTCATAAGTCCCTCTCCAGCTTTCTTGTAGGCCCCCTTCAGGGACTGGAAGGCTGGTATGAGGTGTCCCCAAATCCCTCTCTTCTTTAGGCTGAACAGCCCCAACTCTCTCAGCCTTTCCTCATAGGAGAGGGTGTTCCAGCCCTCAGATCATTTCTGTGGCCTCCTCTGGACCCGCTCCAACAGCTCCATGTCTTTCCTGTGTTGAGGCTCCAGAGCTGGATGCAGGACTGCAGGTGGGGTCTGACCAGAATGGAGCAGAGGGGCAGAATCTCCTCCCTTGACCTGCTGGCCATGCTTCTTTTGATGCAGTCCAGCAGGGATGCATTAGGGAACGGATTACTTTCCTCTGGGTTGGACAGGATGGTCCACAAGTCATTATTATATCTATTGAATCCAAAATGGATTAAGTTTCCAAGTGTGTACTGTAAAATAGTGCTTTTAGCAGAATTTGGATCCTGGGGTTCAGTTCTACTGCTGAAGAACTGAAAACAAAAAATTCCCATTGATTTGAGAAGACTGTGATGGATCAGACATTTTTTCCCTATATTTGATGACACTTAGAACTTTTGATTGTTTTTCAGTAAATTAAAAGCATACTGTAAGAATGAACGTATGTGCATGTAGTGCTTGCCCCAGTTGTTCTGGTGCTGGAGTCTCATAGAAGCAATAGCTATCAGACAGGCACTTACATTAAGTACCATGTTGACATTAAAGGAATTGGGAAAAGTGCCCTAAAGAATATTCCCCTCTCAACACTCCTCCTAGCAGAAGGTAACATTTACTCCTCAGTCTGAGATAAATTACCATATTAATTATTCAAAATACTTAATGCCATCAAACAGGAATGAATTTACCAGACGCAATCAAGAGCCAGACACAAGAAATCAATTGAGTTTAAAGGCCTCAGCTTTCCCTGAATAATTAACTTGGTGTTCTCATGAAGTGCAGGTAGTGCAGAGTGTATGAATTGCCTGAGGAGGGAGGAGACGAGGTCATCCCAAATTGCAGCTCCAACTAAAAGTGAATTCTTCCTTCTTCAAAAGCCCATGCCTATGATAATGTCAACACTTAAGGGAATACTTTAAGAGTGTGATGGACTGACAAAAAGCTCTGAGAAGAGGATGCAGCTATGCAAACCAACTGTGCTTTGAACCAGTGGAGTAAATGTACGTTCTCTAGTAAGTCCAGCATGACACCAGTATGGTTAAGTCTTCTTTTGAAAGATGCCACCAACACACAATTCTGTTCATAGAATCATAGAATCATAGAATCATAGAATCATAGAATGGTTTGGGTTGGAAGGAATCTTAAAGATCATCCAGTTCCAAACCCCCTGCTATGGGCAGGGACGCCTACTAGACCAGGTTGCTCAAAGCCCCATACGACTTGGCCTTGAATACTTCCAGGGAGGTGGCAACCATGATTTCTCCAGGCAACCTGTTCCAGTGTCTCACAACCCTCATAGTAAATCTTATATCTAATCTTTCAGCTTGAAGCTATTGATATTTGTCCTATCACTGCATGCGCTTGTCAAAAGTCCCTCTCCAGCTTTCTTGTAGGCCCCCTTCAGATACTGGAAGGCTGCTTTAAGGTCTCCCCGAAGCCTCCTCTTCTCCAGGTTGAACAGCCCCAACTTTCTTAGCCTTTCCTCACAGGACAGGTGTTCCAGCCCTCAGAACATTTTTGCGGCCCTCCTCTGGACCCCCTTGAACAGGTCGGTGGCTTTCCTCCAGAGCTGAACACAGGACTCCAGATGAGGTCTCACCAGAGCAGAGTAGAGGGGCAGAGTCAGCTCCCTTGCCCTGCTGGCCATGCTTCTTTTGATGCAGCCCAGGATACGGTTGGCCTTCTGCGCTGCGAGCACACACTGCTGGGTCACATTGAGTTTCTCATCAACAAGTACCCCCCTAAGTCCTTCTCCTCAGGGCTGCTTTCAATCCATTCTATTCCCAGCCTGTATTTGAGCTTGGGATTGCCCCAACCCAGGTGCAGGACTTTGCACTTAGAATCATAGAATCATAGAATGGTAAGGGTTGGAAGGGACCTTAAAGATCATCTAGTTCCAATCCCCCTGGCATGAGCAGGGCCATCGCCCACTAGACCAGGTTGCTCAGAGCTCCATCCAACCTGGCCCTTGAACACTTCCAGGGAGGGGGCAGCCACAGATTCTAAGGGCAGCCTGTTCCAGTGTTTCAGCACCCTCATCGTGAAGAATTTCTTCCTAATATCTAATCCAAATCTGCCCTCTTTTAGTTTACAGCCATTCCCCCTTGTGCTATCACTACACACGCTTGTATAAAGTCCCTCTCCATCCTTCCTGTAGGCCCCCTTCAGGTACTGGAAGGCTGCTGTAAGGTCACCCCGCAGCCTTCTCTTCTCCAGGCTGAACAGCCCCAACTCTCTCAGCCTGTCCTCATAGGAGAGGTACTCCAGCCCTCGGATCATCTTCGTGGCCCTCCTCTGGACCTGCTCCAACACATCCATGTCCTTCCTATGCTGGGGGCTCCAGAGCTGGACACAGTACTCCAGGTGGGGTCTCATGAGAGCAGAGTAAAGGAGCAGAATCCCCTCCCTCGCCCTGCTGGTCACGCTTCTCTTGATGCAGCCCAGGATACGGTTGGCTTTCTGGGCTGCAAGCGCACATTGCTGGTTCAGGTTGAGCTTCTCATCCACCAGTACCCCCAAGTTCTTCTCAGGGCTGCACCTGGCCTTGCTGAATCTGGTTTGCACAGGCCCACCTCTCAAGCCTGTCAAGGTCCCTCTGGATGGCATCCCTTCCCTCCAGGGTGTCAACCGCACCACACAGCTTGGTGTCGTTGGCAAACTTGCTGAGGGTATGCACTTCTTAACACCCAGATCAATCTGTGACAATGGAAATCCAGCCTAATTCTTAAGATACGTATTACAGCCAATGGTGATCCACAGGACAGAGTTCAATCTCTGTTGTTCCTCTTTCACTGGCTACCAATCCCACACTTGTTACGGTACAGAGATCAGGTGTTTCTTCACACCCTTTTTCTTGACATTTCCTAGTTTCGACTTGACAGTGTGTGGCAGTTTGTGTTTGCTGGCTTAGAGGGAGGAATGTGGGCAGCTTAGAGTCTGCTGGCATACAAAATCTATACCGGTTTAACTCTGTCAGTCATAGCTTATCCCCACAGAAGCAATGCTGTGAAACAAGTTCTAGAAATACAAAGTTAAAATTGCAATGCAAATCAATATGAAGCAAATCTAGACTAGAATACATTTTGCTTTCAGTAGTCTGGAGACAGATGACTCTGCAGCTGAGCAGTTAATGCGTTTTGCTTAATAAAGCCTTCCTTTTGACTTTGGCTTGCCTTGACAGTTAATATAGTTAATACTGGGTGTACACTAGAAAGAATTCAGGTGTAGGGAGTGAAATTCAGGTTCTGGTCTTTCCTCGCTCAGTGCTCTGCCAGCGAAATGTCAGTCACAGATCACTGTGGCTGCTTTTATTGCAAGACCTGTGCAATGTAGGTTTTGACAACTTGGACTGTGTGCCCGTTCCCCGGGCACTGGCAGCGCGGCTGCAGCGGGGCCTCTGCGAGGAGAGGCCGGGGCTGCCCCGGGCTGGACACAGCCTGTCCCAGCCGGCTCCAGCGGCCCCACCGCAGGGCACAGCTGAGCCCCTCAGCCAAGATAGGGGCGCTGGGGGAAGGCCGGGGGGGGGAGCAGGGCTGGGAAAGGGCCAAAGGCGGCCGAGGCAGAGGAGGAGGAAGCCCAGGAGGGAGCAGCAGCAGAGGCAGCCCGAGGCCGGAGGAGG
>Ga0065711_1040200_pt1 | contig 17157 bp, 27 predicted proteins | sample Hoacrofraction12_FD_59098 | JGI IMG/M metagenome (GOLD analysis project Ga0065711, IMG submission 59098) | Hoatzin crop microbial communities from Cojedes, Venezuela - Epithelial fraction 12 v2 (version 2) | ecosystem: Host-associated > Birds > Digestive system > Esophagus > Crop | place... | reverse complement strand
GGGGGGGGGGGGTGCGCCGGGGTCCCGCTGCCGCCGGGCTGGAGACGGTCCCGAAGGCCGAGCTATGAGGTGGTGAAGGTGATGTCTCGAAGGACTGACAGAAATGCCCTCCTCCTCCGCTGGCTTTGTCCCGTCAGCCCGCCGCCGCTCACCGCCATCATCCCAGGGTGGCACGGGAGGCCCCGGCAGTGGCAGAGCTGGGTGTCCAGAGTCCTCCTCGGCCCCGGTGTCACCTGCAAGAGCAAACACCTTCCTCGGGTTCATCGGCTGCTTGGAAGCAGACCCAGTGCGAGGAGCTGGTCGGCCGCCCAGTTAGCCAAGCCTCCGGGGATTTCCAATTTGTGGAATCACAGAATGGTTTGGGTGGGAAGGGACCTTCAGAGACCTCCTAGTCCGACCCCCAGCCACGGGCAGGGACATCTTGCGCTGGGTCAGGTTGCTTCAACAACCTGACCGTGACCACTTCCAGTGATGGGGCATCCACAGCTTCTCTGGGCGACCTGTTCCAGGGTCTCACCACCTTCATCATGAAACATTTCTTCCTCACGGGCAATTGAAATCTACCCTCTATCAGCCTAAAACCATTGCCCCTTGTCCTGTCTCCACAGGCCCTGGTAGCAAGTCTTTCTCCATCTTTCTTAGAAGCCCCCTTTCCATACTGAAAGGCTCCAAGAAGGTGTCCCAGAGCCTGCTCCATCTGAACAATCCCACCACCTTCAGCCTTTCTTCACAGCCAAGGGGTTCCAGCCCTCAAACCGATTTCATGGGTGTAGGCTTTTGTCCCCAGGAGGGTTTGGAAAAGTGCTTTTGCTTGAGAAAATATTTCATAGATCTGCTTTCAGGGCACCTGAGTGAGTGGGGGCAGCAAATTTTTAAACATTATTCACACTATGTACAGAAAAAGCACCTGGGCGGTCCCCTTGGCTCTGCGATCGAGTGCACGAATCCCAGGAATTCGGAGCCAACTAGTTCAACAGTATTTGACAGAGGGGTAGAGGTTTTATAGGTAATTAAACTTCTACAAGCTTTGTGAAAAGAGGCAGCCAAAGGAGGGAGTGACAGACAGACAGACACACCTTGGCGTGTCTCCACCTGTGGAAAGGCTGCGGCACAAGTTTCGCCGTCCTTCAGAGACCCTGCATGGAAGAGACCAGAAGTCTGCGAAAAGCTTCAGGCCTCCCTCTCCATAGACTCTGAAACAAAAGCTGCAAGAAAAGATGAGCATTTGAATAAATTAAGTCTAACTATATGGTCTATTAATCTAGAAAGTGAAAGCTAAAGTAATCCATGCAGAGAGCAGGAAAAGAGGTGGGTAAGGTACTCAGCTACCTTGGGGTGTGTGGACACGAGGAGCGGGATGTAAATACGTCACCAGCTGGAATTTCATCGCACGCTGGGCAATCCACCGTGAATAACAAACTTTCAGAAGTGTGTCTTCGCGTGGACACGAGCTGGCAGCCGACAGTGCCATGTGTGTAAAATAAAGACGTCTCCCTGCTTTTTAGCTCAGCCCAGCTGACTGAAGGAGAGGTGCCAAGGGACATCGGCTGCTCCGTCCCTGCCACCGAGTGAGCCGGCCTCCGTGTCCCACTCGCTCCACAGAGCTGCTCTCGCGGATGCGAGTCGCTCCCCTTCCCGTGGGGTTTTGTGTCTCAAGCAGGATGAAGGCAGCGCTGACAGGAGCAGTGAGGCTGCTTTAAACGTTACGGTCTCGATCCCCGGTGCTGATGTCGGTGAACAGATTTTTGGGCAGGCGCGTCTCAGTCCCGCGTGTCGGAAGCAAGTGTGGTAGAGCTGATGCTCACTCACCTAGTTGGATGCCCAGCCTTGCTTCACACCGCTAGAAACACAGAGACCTAAAGGTGCACAGACAGCCAAAAGAAGGGAGAAAAGAGAAATACATGGGAATACTTTTAAAATGAAGTCATTCCGAGCCTTTTGACTGTGCTTCCCCCCTTTTTTTCCTGCATAATTAAATGGAAAAAAATGCTCTTTATTTCTGTGTTTAAATATTTTGTCGGCTGTGGCAAATGCTATTCTTTAAAAATGCAATTAAAAAACAAAAAGAATCAACAAAACTGACAGACAGGTCTACTCTATCCCCAACATAATCCCCACCAGATCTGCCTCGAAACACCCCAAAGTTGCTCACGGTGACATTTCCCAGGTACAAACCAAAACCCAGCATCAGGGCATTGGATTTCTTCCCACAGAAGATGACTCCCATTAAACTTCTGCTCATGACTATCCCCCCAGCCCTGTTTTTGTTGTACAGTCATGGCACCAAAGAGTTTCTACAAAAGAAAATGAGAGAAAATCCATCTGTTTTTAGGGCACACCTTAAAAATACTGTAAATAACTTGAGCCATGCAAGCAGTTAGAGTCTGAGTGAAGCAGTGTCCAGTACTGTCAATTCCCAAAATTAAAAAGCAGGGATGCCTCCACCTTCACGCTGTTTTCAGACCACTCTCTGCCACTTTTGTGCCTCTTGTTGCTCTCTCAAACTCTCCCTTGTCCGCTCCCCGGCAAGGTCTCGCTCGCTGAGGCTGAGAGGGTCTGAGAGGGTCGAGCCCAGCGTCGGGCTCACTTCCAAGGTGCATTGGCTGCTCAGGGCTTGGCCAGATGGGTTTTGAAGACCTCCAAGGATGGAGACGCCACCACTGCTCCGGTGCATGTCCCAAGGCTGCACCACTCTCACAGGGAAAGAATTTTTCCATATCTCTGATGGGAATTTCCCTTGTTGCAACAGGTGCCCACTGCCTGTTGTTCTGCTCGCCCCTGAGAAGCGCCTGGCTCCATCGCTCCATAGCACGCCACGAGCACCGGTCCATCTCCCCGCAGCTTCCCCTTTTGCTCTCTGCTCCTTCCCTACCTTCTTTGAGGGTTTCCTCCCTGCCTTTGGGTTTCTCCAAGGTATCTGGGGGGTCTGGGTTACCCTGGTGCGGCACAGAGAGGAGGCAGTGGGCCTCCGGCTCATTACAGCTGGAGAGACGCCTTTGCTTCGTGCTAGGAAAAAAGTCAGGCGAGCCAGGCAGACTGTTCCCCATCGCTTCTCCATGGCAACAGGCCTTCCAGACGCACACACGTAGGCAAGCAGGCTGAGGAGGCAGGGAGCATTGTGCTCCCCCCACCCCAGCCCCAAACCTCCACTGCTGGGGCTCTCTCTGCTAAGCTCACGTCATCTTAGGGGAGCACACCCCAAAACAGCTCCCAGAATAATCCTAGCCAGTCAGTGAAATGCTTCCCTCCTTCCACCGGGGAAGGTGCAATACCCTGAAGCCCAAGCCAGGCATAATTCATCCTGGTCAGTGGTGGTTTTTGTCCATAGGGATGTGTCACACTTTGAAGATCCGGTATCTCAGCACATCTCTGTCTCGTGGGGAAACCCGGAGCCTTAGGCCTGGCCTACGTCTGCGACTGGGCTGAGATGAGATGTCCTGATGATTCTCAGACTTCAAGGATATGGTCTTTTTGTGTTTAGAAAAGCTGGTTTTGTCTAAACAAGCAGAGGAGTGTGTATCCTGACAATGGAAATGCAAAACGAGGAACAAGGCAAGCCAAAACCAGTCACAGGAACAACCTGCACAAGGCAAAGGCGAATAATAACAAATACCTCTTCAAGCACATCAAGCACAGGAAGGCTGTTGGAGTCTGGCGAGTCAGAAGTTGGCCGCAGTGCAAGAGGAGCATTTGTAGGAGATAAGGTCAGGACAGAAAAACAATGAATATTTTGCATCTGTAGTCAGCGAAGAAAAGCTCAGAGCAGTTCCTGTGCCAAAAGTCATCTTTATATGGATGTGGCATTGGCTTTGGCTCATAGTCAAGTGTCAGCAGAAGAAGTTGAGGAATAAACAGCCAAACTAAAGAGTGCAAATTCACCGGACTGAGATGGTTCACCTAAGTGCTGAGGAACTCAGAGATGAAACAGTTTAATTACTTCATTGTAGCATGTAATCACTGTGCATACCTTAGCCTCAGTGCTCAAGAGCTTCAAGGTGACAAATGGGAAGGGTTTGGGGTTATTACAGACCACGAAGTCTGAGGTCCCTCCTGGGCAAACTGATAGAAATCGGAATAAAGAATATAATTAGTGCATAGGTGGATACACCTAAAATACTGGGAAGACAAAAAAGATGTTTTCCCTTGAATAAAGGAATGCTTCATAAATCTATGACAGTTCTTTAAAAGTGTTGATAAGCATGTGGTATAGTCTGCCTGGATTCCCAGAAGGTCTGTTGCAGGAGCTTCTTACAGAAACACAGCTACCGTGGGATTAACAGAAAAGGCTTGAAATAGATAAATAACTGGTTAAACGATTCTCAAAGAGCAGTGATCAATAGGCAGGCTTCTTAATGGGAGGAGGACTTCAACGGAGCCCCGCAGGGACCTGTGCTGGGGCCTGCTCACTTCAGCATGTTCAGAAATAATGAAAAGGAGTTGAAAAAAGGGGTGACAAAGCTTGCTGATGATGTTAAGGTATTCAGGGTCATAAATACATGAGACACTCTAAAGAATTATACAAGGACCTCATGATAGTGAATAACAAGGTAATAAAATGGCTCAGGACATCCAGAGCAGGTAATTGCAAAGATAGGCAAGCAGGAGAAAACCAGTCCCAACTTCAGTGACACAGTACTGGGCTCTGCACTGATCCTTGTCCCCAGAAATGGCCTCTTTTTCTCCCAGCTGCACCTGAATATCGTCCCCGCTCGAGCTGTGTTTGTGCCTCACACACCAGTCGCTGGCTTTGGAGGGAGTACAAAGCCAGGAGGGAAAGGGAAGGGACTCGGCAGCGTGGTAAGCGTTAACACAGGGCAAAGCATGATGTTTCACTGGCCATGGGAAAGGACTGGAGTTTCTTTGGTCCATAGCGAAACCAGGCTCGTTTGTGGTCTCTGCAGATAGCACGGTCGGTTATTTAGCTACTGGGAAGGGCAGAACCACAGGGCCAGCAATGCTGAGGGAGCCGTGGGACCCCGCTCCCCTCCCCAGGGACATTTCCCGGGGCCGTACATCACCGCAGTGCGAGCCGAGGTGCGGGTGCCTCCCCGGCACCTGATGTGCTGAGACCGCAGCAGCAGCGCGCAGAGGACCGGCTCAGGCAGGGATGTCTTCAGCCCCCAGCCCTCTGCTCCCGTCGTTCTGCCCAAAACAACTGGCCCAAGGGTGGTGGTCACGGAGGGGCGAAGCACCAGGCTGAAAAGAGAAGACAAACTGCTGTGCCTGCTGTCCATAAACGCCGCGTCCCGGTTCAGCTCTGCTGACATGTCACGACAGCCCTGAGAGATGGTGATAAACCCAAGGGGGTGGAGGAGCTGGAGGAGCTGTCGGGGATGGTCTGCGCAGCACAGTTTGGAGAGAGTTGGAGGACAACAGATGTGGCCAACTGCACTGGGAAGCTCAAGGTCTCCCAGGTACCAGGAGGTCACTCAGAATCATCCAGCCACCTTGCCGCTCGGCCAATTTAGTCACTTCAGGTGATGTTGCTGTTGAATTCATCGATTAGAAACTTCACTCTAATGAGGTCCTGGAAGAAAATAACTTTCCCAATGCTGGCATAATTAAAATTAGGCAATACATCACAGAAGCTATATCAATAGCTAACAAGTTGGAGTTAGCCAAGAATTATGGTTTTGCTTTGAGCGGATTCGTTTGGACAGAGCTGTTCTTAAGTGGCCAAGCATTTGACATCAGAAAATAAGAGCTTGTTCAAATGCAGTCCCAAAGATATTCCTGACCGCTGCATGAACAGTTCTTCTCTCTGATACAGAGCACTCAGACCCAATGTTAGGCCAGCTCACCCCCAGCTGTTTTTAGTAAAAGACCTAATCAGTAATTATCAGGGCTGGATACAGCCTTTCAGCCTGGCTTTCTGTTATGTGACATGTCCCAACCCCCATGTGCTAGTGAGTGCAGCGCTGGCAGGAGAGGAATTCAGACCCCTTAGACCTTGATCACAGCGTTACCTGCGCTCAGAGATTAAACCCTCTTCTCCACCCTCCTAAGTCACTCCACTTTCCCAAATCTTCTAGTTTTGCCAGCATTATGAAGAACCCAAAGGTTATTTTATATTGTCTGTCTGCTCCTGCACAAGGCAGCAGGGTCCCTGGCAGGGCAAGCCAGAAGGAACCCTGGTCCAAACTGGAGGTCTGGAAGGGAGGATCTGTGCGTAGCTGGGCGTGGAGGACATGGAAAAGCAAAGCAAAGCCAAATTTGGGAAAAAACAACGTTTAAAAAGGCCTTGGAGCTTTACTTCCCATGTATAGCCATGGTGTGGGGGAGATCTGGGGGCTGGTGCACTCTCTTGGGCTGAGCGCCGCAGCCCATGCACGGCACATACGGCCCATGCTCAGGGCAAAGCCCAGCGCCCGCACGGCCGAGCATGGCTCGGAGGCACGGTGTGCTGCCGCTGCCCAGGCTGGGCTCCTTGCACGAGGGGCTCCCCGGGCACAGACGGCCGGGCTGCATCTCCCTCAAACCCCAGCCGCAGAGCCGCTTCGTCAGCCCCCGCTGATCCAGGCTGCATCAGGCAATGACTCAGAGCAGGAGCTCTTCCAAGCTGGGTCCAGCGGCCGCAGCCTGGCTGCTGGGACGCTCCACGGCAGCGCGGAGTTGGCCCGGGTCTGCCCAGCTCCGCAAGCGCAGCCCCAACAGGCTTTGCCACGGCTGCTGTTCGGAGCGAGGGGAAGGTGGCGGAGGCTGCGGGGTTTGTTTTGCTGCCTTCTTGCTGAGAGCGGCGCAGGAGCCTCAGCAGCTTCCTCTGAGCAGACATTAGAGATGGGGAGGACGGGCTTCAGCTCGGCCCCATCGCACAGCAGCCCCTCTTGGCCCCGCAACCCCTTTCCCCGCTCCCGCTGCACTGCAGCACCAGCGCTGGCACGGCCCGTCCCTAGTGGGAGGCATCACAGTACTTAAAGAAAATTATGTTGCTGGCCTTTTCATTATGTTGCCCAGCAAATGTTCCCATGAAATATAGGCCTAATTATCTACCCACATTCAGATTACTCTAAGATGCAATTTGCTTTTACTCTGTGGAGTTTGCCTTCCTTCTGTGGATCTCATGATTGAAATACACTCAATTAGCTATTACTCTGCTGGCTGAAATCTTCAGCTGCTTTCCCGACAAGGCTGCTCCGTCCAGGTCTCACTGGCATTGCAACAGCCAGGTGACACCAGCTCACATGCAAGCCACAAAGATGTCTCAGCACTCAGCCATGCCTGTTATTTATTGGATTTGCGTTGCAAACGGGAAGCCTAGTCAGGACTGGGGGCTCGCAACATGAAGTATTGAACAAACCTTCCTTAAAACATGGCCCCTGAAGGCTAAAATAATTTTCTAAATGCAAGCCATGCCTTGCACCAGGTAGATTGGAGCCAGGCAATCCGTCCTGTGCATACCCTTGTTAATATGCACGCACACCAATTCATAAAGTAATCACAGTAATAATAAAAATAATATAGTTCAGGCACGTAAGGGAGGACAAGAGCATGTCCAACTGTATCAGCCATATAAACCCTTCCATTCCTTCTCAAATCCCTCTGTCCTTTCCCAAACTCCACCTTGAACGCAGCCAGAGCATTTCCCACCCCCTGCTCTCCCAGCCACGCGGTCCTGCTCTCCACCCCGTGCCAGCAGAAAGCCTTTGCTCCTTGCTGCCCAGCCACTTTTCTTACCGTTTACTGAGCCCAAGAGCGGCGAGCACCAATATTGGGCAACTGTGCACAAAGTCTGTAACGTTCAAAACCAGAGCAGGTGAGTGGAGCTGCCGAAGAGCCCGAAGAAAGGAAGCAGCGTCAGCCCGGGAGATCGCTGTGGTCTGTGTCCGTCCCCTCGGCGGGGTCATTTCAAAAGCATGCTCCTAAATCCCTCGAGGGAACTCACTCTGCCCAGGAGAGGAAGCCCCTGGATGAGACGCCACGTTTCTGAGTGAGAAGGGCTGATGGGAGAGTGGGCATTTCAAGGGCAGCATAATATTATACATCTTTTTTTTCTTAAAATGCTACAACAGTTGGAGAGAAACAAAAGAAATGAGCATTGGCGACGGCAGGAGGAAGGACTGGAGCAGGACGGTGACATCGTTTCAGTCCTGTAGGCTAAACTCGTGGCATCAAATTGACATAAGCCAGTCCCTCAGAATAAACTACAATAAATCAAACCAATCGATATAACAAAGGAAACAACCACGTGGATATTTCACACAGGGGGAAGATCCCTCAACCTCTCCACAGACCTGTGGGAGCACCGGTGCGAAGGCTCGCTGGTGCCCTGTGCTGCTGCCTGCTCGGAGCAGGACTGTCACCAACGCTCACGCAGCTTTACTTGGCCAAGCTGTGACACTTGCTGGGTGGTGATCCCCCTCCCCAGGGTGACGTGCTCCCACGCTGCACCATCCTCCCGGTGAAGGGAAACTGATTTTTCACCTGCCCGTGACAGGTTTTCCTGCCAGGCTCCCCAGCACCGGCAGGGACCATTCAGCAGCTGTGGAGGTGCAGGACTTGGCCCTTACGATGAAGGTTCCTCAAGGTCGGGATTCCCGACAGAGCTCCAGGAACAGATCTGAGGGTAATTGATTGCTCAGTGATTCAGTGCTTACTCAGGTTTTGCTCCATCTACATCTCAGTATTTCATTGTTTGGCAAAATAACAGTCTGACTTTGTCCTGACTTTGGAACCACGCAGCAGAAGAGCTGAAGTTTGAAGTGGCTGTGTGATATCTAAGATGGAAGAAAAAATGTTGCCACTAAAGGAAAGTTTGTGTGACTGTGTCCCCACAACCTTCTCACTCTTGAAGCTCCTCTCCAACCCTACCCCATGCCGTGTCCAGCCCTTGCTGTATCTACAGGTGCTGGGCAGAGAAATGAAACCATTTCCAGTCGTGTGGCACATTCACCACTGCTGCTGGCGAAAGGGCTGGGGCCGAGCTGGAGACGCAGCACCCGCCGCAGCACCCATGCTCCGCGCAGCCCAGGCACGGCAGGGCCAGCCGCCTCGGGCACGCTGCTTCGCGAGGCGGCGGCCGTCTGCGTGGGGACGCAGGCCGAGCAGGTGGAAGCGGACCGGGAGGATGACTCAGACAGCTCAGCTGGAGGATGAGGAGGGATGCATTTAGCCTTTCCTTCGGGGTGGGCGGCAGGAAACTATTTGCGATGGCGGTGGCAGTAGGAGCGAGAAGCTGAAAGGGAGGTGAGGAAAAGAGGAGAGCCGGGCTTTGCCGTATCGTGTGCATTGCGGGGCTTTCCACGGCTCCTCTGTCTGGCCTGAAGGCCATACCTGCGTCTGTGCTGGTGACAAGAAGCAGCTCTGGGCAGCGCGGGGAGGTTCACGCAGGGCTGCACACAGATTCGGGGCCGTCAGCAGCTCCTGGCCACAGCAAGGGGGTCGGAAAATACATGATGTCTGCTTCAGCTGGGGCATCGCACAAAGGCACGGGCAGTGAAGATCCTCTAGACCCTGTTGGCAAGGGTAAAAAATTCCACAATTGCAAATAAAATAGCCCAGGGCCCAGGAAAGGAGTGGCTGCAGTGCGTGCATGAGGTGGGAGGGGGTTATGCGTTCGGCTGTCCCTGCCCGTGCCCCATTTCCACGCTGTCCTGCCGGAAGGAAGCAGAGCAGCCCCCAAAGGTTTGGGGTGAAATCAGGCGGGCGCTGAGTGAGAGATTCGGCGAGGAGCTGGGGACGGGCAGCAGCTGAACCCGTCCCCGTTCTGCAGGAAAGGAGCTGGATGCTGCTGCCGCTCTTCAGCGGAGCTGGAGCCAACGGTGTCGGGCTTGTGCGGAAAAGGTGAAGGTCACAGCACGAGAAACACTGCGGAAGCGTGGCATCGTGAGCGGGCTGCGCGCGTCTGGTACGACCGCAGCCGGAGGGCCTGGCTGCGGCGTTTCAGGGGAGGTTGGGGCCGGTTGGGGAGAGCTCAGAGGGAGCACCAGGAGGGGCTGGATGGTGCGAAAGTGCAGCCTGCGAGCAGAGGCTGAACACAACACTGATTCACCCCAGAAAAATCAGAGACCCGGGTGGGAGCCCCAGCAGCACAGCCGAGTTATTACAAGGCTGAAGGCAGGACAGGACAAGGAGTAAGGGGATGAAGCTGTGGTGGGGAAACGCAGGTTAGACCTAAAGAAAAGCTGTTTAAGGATAGTGAAGCCACGGACCAGACTGCCAGGGAGGGCAGAGATGCTCGGGCGCGGGAGGAGCGGCTCAGGTGCTGCCTCGGGTGCGACCAGCCGGAGCAGAGCCCCCGGGGGCACCGGCTCAGACGGGGTGGTCTTGGCACAGCTGCTCCACCCTGCTTTGCTGACGTGCTACGGAGTCACCTAACCCTCCCGTGGACTGGTATGGCTTGCTGGTCTGAGTTCATTACTCATGGAACCAGCAGCTTCACAAACTTCACGGAGGCGGTGACAATTATGGGGAAAACTGAAGTGGAAAATAACCCCTATGGAGTGGGAAATCAGCAGCTCTTTGAGCAGAGCCTGCAAAAGGGCAGAAAATCTGATATTGCAGCGTCAAGAAAATATAACTTTGGCTGAAAGCCCATCCAGTGAATTGGTAATATGAAAACAGCAGTTTTATATGACAATATATATGAAAAGGAAGAAAGTAATAGATACTAATCAATGTGCAGCAACCACCACAATGAGCTACGAAGCAGAGCTATTGATAGAGGACGGTACACGGACAGAGGAAAATCCATCCCTGGCAAAGCCACAACCAGGAAGGAGTCATTCACTAAATATATTAGAAACAAAATAAACGTTAATGACGTTGTAGGTTTGTTTCATAGACTTAGACGAGCGTAAAAAGATTTTGGTGAGGACCAGCCTCGGGTGCCTCTAGTCTAACCTCCCGCTTGGAGCAGGATTGATGTCAAATTGACACTGCCTTGCTCAGGGATCGCCCAGTTGAACTCTGAAAATCTCCAAGCACGGAGAAGCCACGGCCTTTCTAGATGAAGAGGTACATTGCTAGTGACAAGGCCCTCGGTGTCTCTTCTGCATTTAGAAAGGATGGGAATGTAAGACAAGAGGATGATGAAACACTCTCTGGTCTACTAACAACTGAGAGCATCTCGGGTGACATCCCTGGGGTTTCTAAATCAGCAGATCCACACAATCCGCACCTGAGGGCCCTCGAGCAGCGTGCTGAGCTGAGCTGCGGCCGCTCGCTGCTGGAAGCTGGAAGCCTGGAGAGGCCAAGTTTGGCAGGACGCTAACACAGCGCAGGGCGGGCAAGGCGGCTGCCCTGCTTAGCAGTCGGTCGGTCCAGCAGGACATTCAGACTGAAAAACGGAGAGGACACAGAGCATTCAATTCATACAGAACTGAAGGATTAAAATACACCCATCTGTGTGGTGCAATGGAAAAATGTCTTGTCAAATGAGCCTCATTTCATCCTTTGAGAAAATTACAAGTTTGTAGATAAAGGTTACCACGTAGCCATTATTTGCTTAGCTTTTGGCAACATGTTTGACTTAATATCATATGACACCCTAATTAAAATTTAGCACTATACAATCTCAATAAAGCCCACATTAACTGGATGGAGAGCTGCAAACCCATCTCCAAAACAAGGAGTCATCAGTGAACAGCGATGATTTAGAGGGATTCTGCAGGAGCTGGTCCCAGCCTGACACTAATCAATGTTTTCATCATTGATTGAGAAATGAGCACAAAACACAGCTGATGAATTATACAGCTGCTGGAAGCAGGACGACTGGCAGTGAATAATTATGACAGAGAAGTTATAGCAAGCAACTGGGATCTTTTCTGCGCACAAACCCATGTTCACTTGGCAGTATTAAAATAGGCCAGCCTTCAAACACAAAGAAAGGAAACGTTTCATCCAAAAGAAATGGGATGCAGAAGATCTCGACATCATCAGGGGAAGGCAAGCCAGAGGCAGATGCTTTTGCAACCCTCCAGTGACACGGCACCGGCCCCGGGTGCAGGAATTAGAGCAGTGGATGAGAAAAGTGGGGCTGTCCTGGCTGCGCTTTGCTGCAGTGCAAGGAGCAGTGGCCAGAGAGGGGACGGCTGAAGTCTCAAAGGAGACAAACTCCGAAAGAGGAGACAGACAAAGTCACCGAGCTGCAGGCAGGAGCCGCGTGGGCTCGGTGCAAGCCGTGGGGCCGGGGATGGGCTCCAGCCCCCAGTCTACCACCAGCTCCACCTTACCACAGTGCAGGGACCCGGCCGCTCGTCCCAGCAGCACGCTCCAGGCCGCTTGTCCCCGTTCTCTTGGTGTCCTCCTAAAGTGTGTGATGTTAAAACGAAAGCGCTCTCTTTCCTAAAAGAAAAAAAATACTGGTTTGCTGAGTTCTTGCATCAGGCTTGGGTTACATCTCTCCCCCTGACACTATTTTCTGCCATTCAATGTTAACACACCGACAATAAAGGGAAGCTGAGGTGGTTTTCCGAGCAGGCTGGAGATGAGACGTCCAAGGCTGGCCGGAGGGTCTCTGCAAGGAGCAGGGGCCTGGCTGCAAATTGCCTTGCGATGACTTCTTCACACCACCAGCAGAGAGGCATTTTCCTGGGTGGATTCGAGACCTGCAGCCCGGAGGGGCTTTTCCATCACCTGCTCCTAGATCACCCCTGGCCCCAGCATCCCCAGCCCCCCGGTGACCCTGCTGGATGGGGCCAGGATTGGGGCGTCTCACAGCCAGCGCCTGACCCGGCGAGGCCACGGCCCTTCACAACTGCCGGGGAAGCGCTCAGCTTTGCCGGTATTTTTAGCTCTGCCCGCCACATGGCTGGTGTTCGCGGCGTGCCCCGGTTTGGCAAGGCGAAGCGCTCGCCCTGCCGGGTCCCTGTGCTGGGAGGACGCCGGCGGCTCCGGGAACGACTCCCTCGGAGCCCCGGCACTCGGTGCTTCACCTCCCTGCGGGTCAGCACAGCCGAGCTGGGGGTAGATGCTGGGGAGGAGGAGGAGGAGGGTCCTGCAGGAGCCAGGGCTGCCTGCAGCAGGGACACGTGCAGGGCCCCTGGCCGGGCGCTGCTCCACGGGGACTTCGCAGCCTTCTCCTTGGGGCTCTGTGCTTCCACTTCATTCTTGCCCTGTGCAAAACTCAGCAGCTCCCAGACCAGTGCAGACAGGCTGGATTCTGGTCCCCAAGGGAGTTGCCCTCAACAACGCAGCTTCCCAGCTGGCCCAGTTTCGCAGCCAGCCCGGCTGGTCCCTTATGGAGATGCGTCCAGCTCAACCCTGGCGACGGGGAGCAGAGCTGCCGTGATGCCCGGACAGGGACCAGGCTCTTGTGTCCACCTTGCCCGTGGCTCCGGCAGGGACCGGGCTCAGCCCCAGCACCGCTCGGCAGCTGACGCCTCTGCCTTGTCCTCCTGTGGAGCCCCCCCCGGCAGCCGCTGAGCTGAGGGTGCGAAGGCAGGCTCGGCTCCCCCCATCTCTGCCATCCTGGGGCTCGAAGGATGGGGGCTGGCAGGGTGCTACCAGTCACACCAGCCAGGTGCTATTTTAAATCATCATTCCCCCACCAGCGCTTTGAAATCCCCACTTGCCACCCCAGTTTTACGGTGAGGGACATGAGCAGAAACACTCCTCCCACCGCCCCTTTTCCACCGAGGAACGGCAGCAGCGCGGACACCATCTCATCTCCATGAACTGTGGCAGCTCTTGGGCACTTCGAAAACCTCTTTGCTGACGCTTAGAGCTGGGAGGTTCATCGCTCTCAGGAGAGGCACACACCCCAGCGACCCGGCAAGGCTCAGCTCTCCCCGCTGCCTTCGGGGACCACAATCTCCTTCCCCCCAGGTACGTGTCCCGGCAGGAGCCTCGAAGCTGGCGGGGGCTGGCTGGGTCACGCAGCCCCGCGCCGGCGCTCTTGGCTGCAGCCGGGCACCGACCCACGCAGCCGGCACAACCGCCTCCTCGCCAGCTCTTTCCCGCTTCGTTATCCCTGAAATCCCGGGGGTGAACCGCTTTGCCAGCCTCACTCTAAAAGCTTTTCCTATCTTCGCTTCGTTAAAAGCTTTCTATTTCCAGCGAGGGAGCAAGCAGAGGGGAGGGATTTTACAGCCCCTAGGTGACTTAGTGCTGTGGCTGAGGCGAGGGGCGGCAGTTTCAGGGGTGTCCTGAGCCGGGCTGGCATCCCCCAGCTCTGCAGCGGGGAGAGCAGTCACTCACCAGCCACTTCCAGCTCATTCAGTGCCTGATTTGGGAGAGGGACAGCAGCAACAGCCTGGTCATGCACTGGAGGAACAGACCCACACCAGCTGGAGAGGGGAAAGCACCAAGACGGGGCTGGGAATGATGAAGCCAAGGACGATGGAGCCAGCACACGCGTCCTTCCACGCCACATCCAACCCGACGCCCCACACAGCCTGGGCAAACTCTCACTCCAAGAGCAGGAATAACCCTTCTGGCAATGGCAGCGACCGGGTGATACCTGCCACCGAGCGCCTCTGCCTTCACGCAGCCATTGGGCACTGCGAGGAAGAGGAGTTTCACAACTCAGCCCATGAAGAGGTGGATGCATATGCGCCTGAGGAAGTAAAAAAAACAGAAAATCAAACTAATTATATTGGTTGCAAGTGCAGCCACGGGCACAGCCAGTGCTGAAAAGCACCTCGCTGTGCCTCGCTGAGCCCGGCGGGGTGCTGAGCACCCTGGCAGCCAGCACCAAGGGCAGAGGGAGCGTTTGGGGCCACCCACAACCACCCAGCGTGGCCCACACAGCAGCAACGCGCTGGGGCACAGCACCGAGCTCACCCCATCCTGCCCGGGGACGTGTGGGCAGGTCAGGGTTGCTCGAGCGAGGCACCAGCTGTATTCGACACCTTCCTCCGGGGCCATGTATCACATTTGATGTGCCTTCTTCGAGGAAAAAAAATGTGTAATTTATGGTACATTTAAAATTAATGCACATTTGGTGGTCTTTCTGAGTCTAAATTATACACCGCATGAGTGCTGTAACGTAGAGCTGTGCTCGTCCCTGCGAGGCCGGCATCGCCGCCGGCACTGCTAACCCTGCCCCCCCGACAGACACCGCTGCTAATGACAAGAGTTCCAAAAATCAACATTTCCAGCAGCATCATTAGCATTTGCACCTCGTGGGTACCAACTCCTGCCCGTGCCAGGGCTGTGCCGTGCTGTACGAGGGGGCTTGGGCTCAGCATGGCGCAGTTCTGTACTGAGGCCAAGCTGTCACTCCTCGGTGACAAACCTCTGCTTCCAGAGCTGGAGGCCTGGCTGCTCCATGATGGGAAGCTCGTTCCTCTCTATAACCCCCCGACGGAGCGAGGCCTAATTAAGAGCCGGCCACGGCGGAGAGCGGTGACGGTGGCTCTGCCAGTTACCTGTGAAAATGCCACGGCTGCGCTAAGTAACGCTCAGGCCCCGGGTGCATTCCCAGCGCTCGGAACGCTGCTCAGGGCTGCTCCCGCAGCGCGTCTCCAGGAACACACAACGAAACAGCACAACGTTGCCTGCCACACAACGAAACAGATTCGTGGTTTCTTAAACCAGGATGAACATTAATAACACTTTGATTCTGCTTTTCGTTGGTATTTATTTAAACAACAGGCAAATGCTCTTATCACAACTGGTAGTGCCACAGTTTCCCCTAGAAGCCGTGACTTCAGCAAGGGAAGGGGGGCTGGCAGTGCTGACTTGCCCAGCGTGGATGTCCCCAGCCTGCGGCGAGCCGGACACACCGGCACTTCCCAGCTTTGGCACCCACGCAGCTGGGCCCCATCCCCATCGCCCAGGGCAGCTCCGGGCGCGGGATGCAGGCACAGGCACGGCTGCCCTGCCAGCTCCCGGGCCCTCTCAGCACTGCTTACACCCAAACCCAGACTCTGGACATTGGGGAAAAACAGGGTCAGACCCTCCGTGACCTGAGGAGGGGACGGGGACAAGGAGCGCAGATACGATGGGAGAGGAATCAGCCATCGGGCGGGAAGGGACCACTAATGAGAGGCTGTGCCCTGGTGCCAGCAAAAGCCACACCACAAAATCACATTCATCAAATAAACAACGTCTTAATAACCCCAATGCCTCCTGCCCCAGCTCCTCGGGAAGCCCGTGGCGTCCCACGGCCGCGTTTCAGCCGGGCTCTCAGCATGGTGGGCAGCAGCGGGCGCCCGTCCGGCCTCACTGAGCCCCTGCGGGAGAGGAAAATATTTGCTGTATTTCTCATTTGCTGATTTTATTACTGGCTCTTACTCACAGCAACAGTAAATTAAACCCAGAGGCGCAGTAAAGCCCCTGCATCTTGACAGCTTAAACACAGTCCTCAGGCGGCAAGCAGGGAAAATCGCACGTCGGAGGAGGTCAGGGGAGCATGAGTAAATAAGATGAGATTAATTTTGGAACAATACGCAGCGAGAATGACATCTACCAGGAAGGAGCATTGCAGGGTCCCACCACAGCCCTGGCGGTTCAAAGCCCGAGGGGCTGCACGAACACCGCCGGCCTCCACATGGGGCGAGACTCCTGAGAAACCACAGCAGCAGCCATCCTAACAGCCCTGCACGAGCCAGAGCCGCACAGCCCGAGACCAAAGCTCTCCCCCGGCCAGGCAAGGCTTCCCGGAGACGCTGGACGGGGGCTTGCAGCTGCACTGTGGGAAACCGTGGTTTGTTGTTGTTCTCAAACCCCAGCGGAGCTGTCTAAGCGCCCAACAGCTCGTGAGGCTGTTGCCGTTTGCAGTAGGTCAGCCCCGAGGTGCTGCCCTGTGGGGACAAGAATGCCACTGCTCACCAGCACGGGAGGTCAGGAGAGCCCGACTGCGCGTCCCCTCGCCAGGCGCAGATCATAGAACCGCAGAATCGTTAAGGTTGGAAAAGACCTCGCAGATCATCAAGTCCAACCATCAACCCAACCCCACCACGCCTGCGAAACCACATCCCCAAGTGCCACATCCACACGGTTTTCGAACCCCTCCAGGGATGGGGACTCCACCACTGCCCTGGGCAGCCTGGTCCAACACCTGACCACTCTTTCAGTAAAGAAACTTTTCCTAATGTCCAAGCTAAACCTCCCCTGACACAACTTGAGGCCATTGCCTCTTGTCCTATTGCTGGTTCCTTGGGAGAAGAGACCAACCCCACCTCACTACCCGCTCCTGTCAGAGATGAGGTCCCCCCTCAGCCCCCTCTTCTCCAGCCTGAACAGCCCCAGCTCCCTCAGCCGCTCCTCAGCAGA
>Ga0065711_1010587_pt1 | contig 17158 bp, 4 predicted proteins | sample Hoacrofraction12_FD_59098 | JGI IMG/M metagenome (GOLD analysis project Ga0065711, IMG submission 59098) | Hoatzin crop microbial communities from Cojedes, Venezuela - Epithelial fraction 12 v2 (version 2) | ecosystem: Host-associated > Birds > Digestive system > Esophagus > Crop | place... | reverse complement strand
ACACTCTTCTTGATGCACCCCAGGATCCCATTGGCTTTCTTGGCAGCCAGGGCACACTGCTGGCTCATGGTTAACCTGTCGTCCACCAGGACACCCAGGTCCCTCTCCGCAGAGCTGCTCTCCAGCAGAATCAGGGTGTCTCCTAAATGGAAGTAGATTGAGTCAAGGATATATAGGACAATATTTCAGTTGTATGCTGAAACTGATAACCCTTGCTTAAATAAAAATTACAAGTGTTATAAAATATATCAAAATTCCTTGATGAAAGAAAGGAGTTCTCCTCTAGAAATAAGCTGCAAATTCAGGAAAGCCAAGCACAGGAAAACAAACTACAGGTGCACAATGAATAGAATTGATTATTGTGATTAAGAATGTTAAATTAAGCCTGGTTTGGGTGCCTGGTTTTCTGATAGGTACAAAGGTAAGGAAATGATTAAAAAGGGGTACTTTTTTTCTCCTATAAACTTTCTTGACTAGATAAGGATAAATCTGTAAATGCCTGTGGGCTTGTTCTTCTGAGCTACTGACATTACATCATGCACTGTGACGAATGGAGTAAGTTTTCTATGTTGACAGTGGTCTTTTTTGGTTTTTATTGCCTTTCTTGTCTTTCTTCTGCTATTGTATTTCTCATCAGTCTTGTGTTTGAAATGGACCCCTTCCCTAGTTGACGTAACTCTTACTTGAGATGGTGTGAAGGTTTCAATAAAGTTGTTATTAGCCTCTTGGGGGAAAAGAAAAAGTAATACCCTTGGAGTTGTCCTGTACTCACCTTTATCACTCATAATCCTCCTGTTTGTCCACTGCACATTTTTATCATTTTATTTCCTGCACAGTTACAAATATACATATTTATGAAGTACTCATCACCATGCTATCCAAGTGCGCTTCAGTTTATTAACAGGGTTATGACGTGATTGCTTGTAATAGCAGGGGATTGGATATGATGACGCAGGTTTCTTCTAGTCTCATGTTTCTATATATTAAACTAATAGCTTAAAACATTTCCCTAAAAATAGGTAGTGGTTGGAAGGTGACTGAATAACTTTTAAAACAGCACCAGTTTGTTTCAAAAAGTACCTCATGAAATGTTCAAGCACTATGCCTTCTGGCTTCCAGGTGAGCTCTCCTTAGATGCAGCTGGCTCCGTTAGAAAGCTCAACCCAAAGCAGCAAAGCAAACCAAAGAAGGGCTGAGCTCTGTCCTTTGCAGGCCCGCTTGACACTCTGAATTCCAGCTGTCTTGTCCTGGGTCAGGTAGCCCCAGAGTGGGGAAAGGAAATAAATGCTAAAGTATTATTTTCTGGACTATTTTCGCTGTGATGCTCAGTGTCTAAAGCTTGGGCCTCTCCAAGGAGCTGGGGTGGGCTGTCCTTGTGCCTGGAAGCATGCGCTAAGGGGGAAAGTTTTGTAAAAGCAAGGAGATGACTAGTGAAATCCACTTTAGTGGCAAGTTTTTATTCAAAATAACTTGGACTACTTCTACAGGGCACTGACAGAAAGAAGTAAGTGGGCAGGGGCTATGGGAAAGAGCCAGTGGGCATGGTCATTTGGGCAGAAGAGTGGAAGTTCGCGTTCTGCCCTGGGTGGAAGGGGTCTGTCCCAATTCCTGCTGGTTATTAGTCACATTAATGCACTTTTGCAATGGGGCTTTCTGAGTCCGGCTGGGACATTCATTAGCTGTGTGCCATGCTAATGTGGTTTGTATGGGCACATCTGCCCAGCTCAATGCACTGGCAGAAAGCTCTGTGTCTGAACCTGCCCCTGTAGGCAGGGTCCTGCAGAAGACAGGATTGGTGTCAGTAGCCTAGATTAGATGTCCAAAACGAGGACAGTAGGAAGTAGTGTAAAGTTCATTTTTATAGTATATGAAGACGACAGAGTCATCAGCTGTACTTCACTGAGTAGAACACTGTATGTTTATATGCCAAAATAAAAAAATTCCCCTGTTACATACAGACTATGCTGCATATGACTAGCTTTGTGTGTAGTATGCACTGTTCTACACCGGGCTTAGCTGAAGGCCTCTGAAATGACTCTCACTAGGAAGGTTGCTAGGCTATAGATATCTATGAATTAATCTTTATCGTTTTTTTCCATTTTTCAGTGTTTGAGATGTGTTCATGTGTTTTCAAAGGTCAAAGGTTATGTTGTTAGCAAGTCATTCTGGATCAGTATTGCAGAATAAACTTTTTTGTTCTCTAGTATGTTCATTCCCATTCATGGGCCAGGCACCTAGGAGGTTTCCATTTGTAAGGGGTTTGTTTGCCAAGTAGCCAGTCACAGCAAAATTATAGTTCTGCTGGTCCAAATGGACTGTTATTGCACCAAACTAAAAATAGTAAATCCTTATAAGCATACTAAGAGGAGGACTCTCTGTGTGTTGTGATACAAGGCTTATACTATTTTATTATTCGTGTGTTTTAAAAAGACATTCATAAATGCAATCAAACAAAAATATGTCAAATAATGTAATTTTAACAATTATTGTTATTTGTACTGTTTGTTAAAAGTTGCTGCCTCATTTCCAGCCTGGTGAAATTTAGGTTCATAATATGAAGCAGTAGGAACAGATGCTTAACGTGACATTTCAGCTGAACAGCTGTACATGTGTTGCATGCAGCTCCTTGTGTGGTGCATCAGTGTGGGGACTGTGCTGCATAAAGTATAGCAAATGCAAACAACCCTTTTTCTGAGACTTCAACTTTGTTCATTTTCATAAACAGCTCTGGTGGAACCAACAGGAGATGCTAAAACCTAGGAAAATTGAAGACCCCCAATCTCTTGTCATATTTTGTTAATTGTGTAAAATTTTTGAAGCAACATGAAAAATAAATCCTTGAAGGGCTAATTGATATTAGAAATGTGATTTCAGCTTAGACACTATGCCCAAGTTATCTTTAGATGTAGCTGGCTTAAGAATGGCAAATAATGAAGCTCCCTTGGCTTGTGTTTGCAGAGAAGGCAATCTTCAGTCTGCTGAAATTGGTAGTGTAGCTTTTTCATTCGTGATCCAACCAGTAAGCCATGAACACCATTCCTAGCCAAGGATGCTTTTATGGAAGACTGTTACATCCACAGGCTCATGCATTGACTTTTAAATACTGTGATCAGCATTCAGACCGAGATTCTTCTACCAAGCCAAAAGAAATGGCTTACTGTATTCCCACTAGAATCTGTGACGAGTCCTGTCTATCAGCACATTTTTCAGTTAAGTATTTCTGTAAGACTTAAGAAGTTTAAAGACCTTTTAAAATGGGAAAACTTACACTTAATCACTTGAAGTGGTCTTGCTCTAAACAAAAACACAGCCCTAAATATTTATTAAGCCTTGGGTGTGGGCAGTAATGTTTTTGGCTGTTCATTTGTTAGACCACTGTGGATATGGTCTGATCATTAGTTTAGTAACAGATGGACATCCTTTTAAAGCCAAGCTGTTACATATTTTTACCATTTTAGTTTGGATGGAAACCAGCTTTTTACCTTATGTTGTACCTTTTATTTCTTATGTCAAAGGACAAAATCATTTCCAAAACGTGCTTTAAAAAGTAAGGAACATTTATGTAATCCATGCACACGTCTTCACCAGACCAATGCTTGCCCTGGATATTTCCCTGCTAGAAGAATTTCTATGTCTGACCTCAGAGCCTAATTTCCTGTCCCATCCTCTACCTAAATCAGTTCAATGCTGTTCAGCAGATTGAAGTCCAAGTACCACAGACGTAAAAGGTGTCATGGCAGACGCCAGGCCTTGGGATATTTTGTCAGTCTATTCTCTTTGTTCAAGTATTCCACCATTTGTTGGGTTTGCCATCTGTCATGCTTTCCCTGGCAACTCCCTTTCTTCTCATTGACTGTGTGGTGGGCCCTGCTGCCTATATTGGATTCATAGCTCCTGGACCTAAAGCTGAGCCAACATCATTGTTATTCACTACTGTCAATGTAAATTTAAACTTTCGGTAACATACAGTGTCCTGTAGAAATAGATGGCAGTGTATATATTGATGGATGTTTTCACTAGTTTCTCAGTCAAATAATTGCATGTCTTAATACAGTACAATACACTACCAGTGTATTTTAAAATTAAGAATATTATGGGTTTATATGCAACTTTTTTATTGATTCCAAGGGCTAATGCTAAAGAATCTTTACTGCATAGCCTTTCTCTGAAAATTTCAAACAGACGAATATCAGCAGAGGCATAGGCAACTGATACAGAATGGCTTTAGACCTTCTCTTCATTTTCCATTGTCTGAAAAGTAAAATCTATAGTTTTCACTCAAGAGGAAGAAATTTATTGAAAGAAGAAAGCAGTCTGATTAAAGAAACTAAGACATGTTTAAGTTTGTGATCTTTAAAAAGGGAACAAAAACCTCAGGAAAATGAAAAACAGTCTGATATAATTGAATTGAGAGAATTGGGTGAGATCTCACAGGCAAATCTTATCTAAAAACATGAGGAAAATCTTTTAACTTCTCAGAAGTATGTTACTAGTTGCAGAAAAGTAAGAAGAGTAGAAAAAGTCTGACTTGCAAAATCATGAACTTGTTACTGACATCAAGGAATAAAAAGTATGTGAAAAGTATAAACTAAGTCAAATTATTAAGGATGTGTATAAGGAAATTATAAAAGAATGTCCAAAAACATATAGGGCAACTAGCAGGAAACATCAAGGGTAAAGGAAATAGTTATGTAACTATATTATCAAAAAAAGGAATTTTGAGAAAAATCTATTCCTTTTCACGGATGACTGATGGTGCTGAAAAATACCAGTGTTAAATTGTTGCTTTTTGTATCTTTTTTCACAAAAACAAATGAAAAATTCAGTTAAGAGAATTTGCTTAGTACAAGTTTTATCACAAAATGTTGGAAGATCTCAGGTAAGAACACTATACAGTGCGGATAGATGAAACCGATATTTTCTCATTAACTTCTTGACAAGCTTCATCACAGGCTAGTTACCAAACAAATGATGGTTCTCACTGGATACTTTGTGAAGGATACCTGGCAGAAAACTGAACAGATGTAGTGTGCTAACTTTTGAAAAGGAAATAGGACAGTCAAGGAATCATAGATCAGTCAGCTAAACTCCAGTGTCTGCAAAGAACATTGGAACAAATAACCAAGCAAGCTTTTGTAAGCAATAGAAAGATACTAAGAAAATGAATAGCAATCTACCCATTCTAAAAATTAGTTGAACCAACCTACCTTAGTTTCCTTTCTTCGCAGAATAACACATCTTGTGGACTTAAACTCCTAAGATTGTCACCTGAGACTGAATAGGGATTTTGTGCAACAAGTTGGGTTGAAAGGTTAGGTTAGTAACACTAGTCATGACTGCCAATCTGCCTGACTTCCCAACTGTTGAAATTCCTGCCTCCATTACAGTGTCAGTTTTCCTGGTGTCTCGTTGACGTGAGTTCCATTCCAAGGGTACAGAAAATGGGGTTTTAAAACCAAATTTATGTTTTAGCAGACATTCTAGCCAACCACCAGATGAGGTTGTAAATTAAAGAACTTTTCAAAATGTTTAAAGAAAATTGAAAGAGAATAACAAATAATCTAGAATCCTTTCCTCCATTGTAAAATGGAGCCATTCTGACAGGTCTGTATAGTGCTTGCTATTATATGAAATATAAATGTGGAATAATGGGTACCAAAAGACTTAGATTATTTCTGCTTTCTCCACTTGAGCATGGTTCAATTGAGTAACTGAAGGGGAGCAGCAGAGGCCAGCTGCCCCTGAGGGATGGAGTGCAGGAGCTGATTTAGGAGATAACACAGCTGGCAGGGCAAGGGTCCTGCCAGCAAGGACCCAGACCCACGCAAACAAAGCCAGCAGATCAGACCCAGAGACCACGGCCACATTCAGCCAAAAGCCCAGATCAGCAGGTAGGATCATGGTGATGAGGCAGATCTAGCTGGGAGATCAGACTGCAGGTGTGGATCAGGCCCGGTGAGGATAACCACGATTAGACACAGCCCCGTGCTCATTAAGGCCATTAAGGCTTATTAGTGCTCTCAGGGCACTTCATCCACTCCTCACAGTTCCCTTATGATTGTGCAGGCTTTATGTAAGAAAGGGTGTGAAAAGACCGCTGACAGTAATGTCTTTTGTCTGTGTGTACTTATATATAAAATTTCAAGTGATTTTCTAAACAGGTTTAAGATTTCTTTTTCTTTCTCACCTGATCTGTCATGCTATTATAAATTTTCTCTGCTGTGATTAGAGTTACAGCCAACAGTGACTACTAAAATTGAAAATACTCAAGAATTCAGACTTAATTTTCATAATTTTCCAGGGCTCAGCAGTTTGTCTGAAGCTGTTATGAATGGTTTACTACTGCTCTTCATCAACTGTAGTTGGTTGATCAGTATTTGGTATCCTTTAAATTGACTTTGCACTGGCGTAAGCCAGAAGTGTTTGCAGCTTCAATGCTGATGGAGCAGGAAGGCTTAAGCTTCTTTACTAAACATACGCCTACTGTAGCCATACATCTGACATTTGGGGTAACAGCAAGTAATATCTTTTGAACCTGCAAATCTTTGCAAACAGCTGGGACACCTGCTCCCAGGCACAAAGATTCTCTTTGTTTATTCTAACACTTCTAGTTTTCCTCTGTACAAAAATTCACTTGCCAGAGGCTCGAAAGGTGTGTGCACAAACAATATAAACCATAATGAGATCTTACTGGCCTCAAAATCTGGGCCAAAATTTCTGATCTAAGTTTGCAAATAGACTGTAATGCATATCGGTAAAATGAGAGAGTTCAATTCACGTTAGAACATGCGAGTGGCTTTCGTAATTGAATTCATCCTTCTTCAGGGCCACTAAAAGGGGCAAAGAACTTTAAAATGGATGGAATAAACTATTAATTGAAGAAATTTTTCTTATGCTAAGCTGTGTATGTTTCGTCATTTGTAGCAAGTACTTCCATTGCTGCGGGAATCTCCCCTGCTGGATGATGTTAGGAAAGTACCCTCAAGGCATCTTTCTGGTCAGCAAAAAGAATAGTGAGGTTTGCCTATAAATCCTTGAAAACTTTTCCCTCATTGTTGCCTATGAATTGTTCTTCCACACAGAAGTCTGTTCATAACCACTACCTATAATTTAGCCCTTGGTAGTCTTCTTGCAGGCAAATAGAGTTAGGTCAGTTTGCAAGTCACTAATTTTCTAGACTAATGGTTGTGGTGTCCCAGAGGAGAAGCATGTGATTTAGAAACGTTTTAAGAAACTGTTTCTTTTTTCTTTTTCATCTGGCAAAAATGTGCCACAAGTCAGCCTTGCAGCATCTGTGCTTCGTATTTTTGCTACCAGTTCTGTCTTACATCAGTATTTAGTAGCTAAACTAGTAGATTTATCAAATTTTACTGGTAAAAGGACTTAAAAGTCTTCGCAGACCATCACAAGCAGTGTATTCTTGTAAGAAGATTGAGCTCTACTGCTATCACAGTATCCTGGCAAATGAATTATTTATAATTATTGCTTTGAGTTCTAGTTTATTATGCTATTCTGTGTACACTTATTTGGTTTCTAACTCCTTAAAACTACTAATATATATTTTATATGATATACATGTACAGTAAATAATATACAGTACTTTACACAGGCTTACTTATGAATTTGTTAGAAACTTTTCTGTGTAACGTTTTTCAGCAGTTTGGAGTCTAAAATTGACATTCAGAATTACCTTAACTGAAATATATTCATTTTATGAAAAACATTACTTAATCAGAACAAATGACAAGTACTATTTATAGGAAAGGTTTATCAATTGGAGAAATGCAGGCTAGGAAAAGTGGAAAAGATTCTAGAGAAGTTTAGAAATTCACAAGGTTGAACTCAAGTCAATTGCGATTGCACATCTCACTCCTCACCCATACCCCCATCCTACTAGGTATGAAGAGAGGCGTAGCTGAACCGTCCTTCCAAGTGAAATTCAATAGCCTTGTAATACTACTCCTGGTGTCTGGTGAGAAGACGTCTTAAGCAGCCTTTTTTCACAGTCTCTACAGATATTTAAATATTTTGTGGTGTTTCATAAATGTACTTTTGAGCATGGGATACAAAGAAACACTTGAAGAACAGAACAGAATGTGGGTTTCAGCAGTTTTTGATCATATTTTTACTTTCTTGAAGAAAAAAACACAGGAGCTGTTATTGCTTTAGGAAAAAAGCAATGAACTTCCTTGTTCTACTTCATTCTTTCATTGGAAGTTGTGGGAAGTCTCTGTTAAAATACCAGTGTTTCCTCCACTTCACCAGGTTCTTATGGCAGACAGCTCACTTGCCTATGGTTTTAGTGACAGTAAACAAGTAAAGGGTGACAGTTGACTCTGCCCTTGTGTTACTTTCCGAACTCTTTATTGGGTATTACTCGGATCAGTTTCCCTAAGGTCACAACAAACATAGCCAGGTAACATGGTTGTGTACGTGACCACATCCTTCAGAGATCTGGTTTTGGTGATGATTAACTTGTTGCCTATGCTAAATATTTTTCAGGGGTAGAGTGCCTAAGCAAATGATCCTCTTATGTTCTTATCTGCTACTCTTGAATAGTGAATAGTGTGCAACATGGAAAGTATAAGTATATATGCAAAGGCAACTCATCAAATAAAACTGCTTGCATTCTGACAAAAGCATATTCAAAGATCACAATCTTATAGAGAATTCATGAAATGTACACATAGGTTCTATAAATATTTAGTTATATGTTAATTAGGAAGAATTAGAGTCTTTGAACTGTGGACAGATTCATGCAATTAGAAAAAAAGATCACATTATTTTCAATAAAGGAATGCAACTTAACAGCAAGGGAACAGGTGCACAAACGTCATGGACCATTAAAACTTATCACAGGTGTATTATGAAGCATGTGCAGAAGTAGGTCAACTTCATTCACCAAAGATTGTAATCAGTTTCTTATTCTGTAGTATGGAATATGGCACTCCCTTTGCAGAATAGCTTTGCCTCAAGTAATAGTTTTACTGCTGGATGTGCATTAATTTTTCTCCTTAATAACACTAATATTCTATTTGAGCATTTTTTTTGCTCAGACTGTGTTATATATTAACATGTGCTATCTATGTAGCTTGAGACTATGAGATATCGGTTGATATCCAACCAACAGGTATCTTTACAGATGTATCTCTGAACCTAGCTATGGCTTGCTATATGGTAACTGACAGACTTAATTCTTCCATCTCTTTGGGTGGTTTCATAGCAGCTCATTTTGATTTGCAGGGTACGATAGGAAATGTCAGCCCTTTGTTTGGCAGTGACTGAGAAGAAAGAGCAACAGACACAAGTCTCCTGTATGGCCCTGATAAAAAAAACCCAGCAGACAGCAGAAGTTTTAATAGCTGTAATAGCAAACATACATGTTGTTGCTGCTCATTGACTACCCATATAGAAATAAGGTGTTACAGTAGAAGCACTTGGTAAAATGCAATTTATAGTTTTATTTAAATGTGACTCTAGAAATCCCAACTATTAGTATTTCGAGTGTTTTTTCTACAAAATAGCTTGGCCTGATTCCTTCTTGCTTCAAACTGGCATAATTCCACAGGCAGCAAAGAGCTGCATTAGCATTAGCAGCAATGAAGATCTGCTGTAGACTTGCAGCAGTACAACACAAATCTGAAGAGGAAATATCCAGTATAAATATCCTTAAGGTAATTAGACTATCTTCATTTTTTTAACTATTACAGGCTCACTATAAGTTCATTAGTGTATTCACAATTACTTCATAGTGACAATTGTTACTGGTTTTTTTGACTTAAAGGAGATTATATGAGCAGACAATGAGTACGAACATGCTCTGGGATATCTGCATCTCCTCTAGATGCCTTTTTTTTTAAAGATAAACTCACAGGAAGAGGAAAAAGTTGCTTTCAGGGAAAAAGAACAAATGATGAAGAAAATCAACCTGAAGGATACCAAGTTTTGTGGATCTATAAAACTGTAATTTTGAAATGTCTTGCTTGAGGTGAGGTGAAAGCAAGTTGCTTTTAGGGAAAAAAGAACAAATGATGAAGAAAATCAAGCTGGAGGATACCAAGTTTTGTGGATCTCTAAAACTGTAATTTTGAAATGTCTTGCTTGAGGTGAGGAGAAATACAGTCAGTCCTTTCTTTATTAATTGCCACGTGATGCTAACAGTATCTTAATCTTTTTAACACGATGTCTAACCATAGTGACTGTGTAGCCGTAAAGTTAAGGAATAAACATGTAAACATATTCTGTTCCACTCAAAAGAAAAGTATATTTTTATTCTGACAGAAAATGTCAAATTAATGACAAAGCAAAGCTAGAACATTTTTAGTTATAAATGTTCAGTTGAAAATTTTCTTTAATGAGATATTTGTGCTGTCAAATGTATTAGCTTCCTACTTGGATCTTGGCCCACTTTTATTCCCTGAGATCATCTACGCTGTGTCTATGATGATTTACTCCTGAGATCTCCTGGTCTAAATCAACTAATTTTTCTCAGAGAAACTCAAGTGTACTTCTGGAGATTGGTCCATTCCAGGGACCACTCCCACTAGGCAATGTGGAAAAGCCTGAACTGGGCTTGGGTCCCTACACAGCCTCATGGCCCTATCTCTGTGAACTTTGTGCACTGAAACACCTACATGCACAGCCCTAGGTGAGAGAGCTTGTGCCTTCAACATGGCATTATAAAAACCATTTTCTGGTAGGTGTTGGCACAGGCTTAGGTATGAATTTCAGGCCACTGAGCAAGTACAAGGGACGTGGTGGAACAAGAGATTTTGTGAAGCATTACAGTCAGACAGTTGGAAATTATTGCATCCTGGTTGAAACATGTTTGATTTTTTGGCAGTTATTTCAAAGTACATACTAATCTTTTTGATGGAAGCAGATAATTCTCATGATGTTTTGTGGAAAACAAAATTTTATTCTGGTTTGTATTTGTAGGTATTTAATTGATAATTCAGGAAAACATTTTCTGAGTAAGTTTTATGTTAACATTGTGTCACCCTTTAAAGCAGAGCGGCAATAAACTGAGTGGCAGATGCTCTCTGTTGACCCCCACCCTCCCACCAGAAGAAGGGAAAAGGAGGAAAAGGGAAAGAGACTTACAAATTGAGTATAAAAACTTTACTAAGAACATTAATAATACTAATAATATCAATAATAAGAGAAATAATGCAAAATATACCAAACTGACGCTGAGCTTCCTGGAGTTGGTGCCAGGACGCTGGTGTCCTGCCAGCAGCTGCCAGGCAGCACCGGGAAGTCCCAGACTGAACCCCGCAGTAGACGAGACCTGGACTCAGGAATGCATGGATCGGGATCTGGATCAGGATCACATGCAGAACAATGAGCAGGGTCCTCCTCAGAAGGCGGCCATGGACGAAGAGAGTGAGACCCTTGTGATCCCCCAGCTTTACACTGAGTATGATGTGCATGGCATGGAATACCTCACTGGTCAATATCAGGTCACCTGTCCTGTCCGCCCCTCCCTGAACGTGTTACCCCTTCCAACTCCTCACTTGTGGGACCTAAGAGATCTGTTGGTGACCTTGGCTGCTATAGTAATAATTATAAACAGGGGCCTTTTTCTGCATTCCTTTCCTGCCGTCAGCTCAAGTGTAACTATAAATATCAGGTGTTATCAGCTTTGGAGCGGTCAGTGTCTGTAAAATATGCAGCCAGCTTCAGAAAAATGCAATTACTTAGAATAATTTAGCTGCAAGGAAGATTCACTAAAAGACCATCAGTTCTGTTTTAACCAAAACCAGGACACAGTGATTATGGCTTCTTAAACACATTCCATATTCTTGAGTGCTTTTTTTCTGACACATTTGAATTGACTGTTCTGTTGTTCCTATTATATCTAAATGTTAGAAGTCATGGTCATGGGGTATGGTTGCCATTAATTGCATTAACATAGCATTCTAGACCACTCAAGATCATAGTCATACTGATGGTTTCAGAGAATGTGGCAAACATGAGACCTCTGGATCTAGTCCCTACTGAATGTGAGCAGAATAGAGCAGAACACTGCAATGAAGCACTGCTGTTGCCTCTGCTGAGCAGATGGACTGCTGTTCTGAACTGCTAGTGACATTTTATTTTATATAGATGTGTGTGTATATATACAATTTATTTACTTAAAGGGCAGTAACTTCCCACTTTGTATGTTGAGAGTTGTAGATATAAAGCCCTGGTCATACGCATATGTAGCATGTCAGTGATATTTATTTCCAACAAAAGGGAGTAGTAAAGGTTTTTTTTTTTTCCCTTGATCATGGCTAATCTGCTATTCAGAAACCTAGGACTGTGAGCTGTGGACATAAAGGCTGAAGTCTGTCTTAATGATTGGAGAATGGACACCTTTGCTATAGTGATGTGAAATTCCTTGAAGTGCTGCTCTCTCCTCAGCAGCATCACTTCAGACTTCGCAAGAGAAGTCTGTCTCAGCCAGCTACTCCTCATCCATATTCAGGCACTAAGAGCACTGTATTGTCCTGTGCTGAAAAATCAATACTGTGAATACTGTGTGTGCTGAGCTTATTTGATCTCTATGGTCGTCATGGCTACACTTCAAGGTATTGATTCATCCACAGGGATCTCAGGGTTGGATGGTCCCTGCATTGAGGCAGAAATCTTTTGTCCTGTGAAATCTAAGCACATTCTACAATGCACCCAGTTTCACATATACTTAGACCACCAAAGTAGTTTTTTTTTAATCTTCTGGGGGTGAGGGTGGAAGGAGCAATTTCTCAAATATCTCTTGCAAATTCCAGCAGATTCTATTACCAAAGATATTGCAGACATGAGAAAATGTATAGTGAAAATTATATGGATGAAATGAAAGACACTCAAAATACTGCTGGTTTGCTTCAGTGAACACTGTCAATCATGCAGACTGGGTGTATCGTCAGTAGCTATTCCTTGGATCCTTTTGTTCATGTGTTGGCCCTATTATGGACAACTTAACAAAGGAAAGAAATTGGAAAAGGTTGTGGTTGGAAAGGGTTCTAAATTGCATTAGAGCTGTGTATTAGAAACTGTTAATCATGTTTATTTATACAGTTTATTTTTTTGTAGATGCATGTATGTGTACATAAATGTATTTATAAAACATCAGGTCCCGAGCTGCCTACGCTACATATATCCTAATCTTCCCCACTAGTCATGTCTTTCTGTTTAGATACCTTTTTACTTGTTTTCACTAAAATAACTGATTTATCTATAATTGTTACTGGCTTTGATCCCCTGGAATGTGTAACAATTTAGGTAGCAATATCTTAGCCAATTTTACTGACAGGAAAATCATGAGACTGATTGGTAAGGTAACACGATAAGACTGTGGTTTGTCTAAGACCAAAATGCAAGTCTTTGAGATCCAAAGCTCTGTCCAGTAATCTGATCTCACATTGTCTTAGACAAATTACATTTTGTACATTAGAATTTCTGAAAGCAAATCATTATTGGAAAAAGGAAAATCTTTAGTGGAAATTACTAAAAATGTAGAAGGAAGAGAGTCACACTGCATCTTATATTTATAATCCAGTGTTGGATTCAGGTAATAGGGTATGTCCTTGTGTGACAGTGTAGATCTTCCTGTAAAAAGACAAGGAAGTGCATAATGGGAGACAATGTTGGGCAGCTTATAAATGTAAGAGGTGCGCTCTCCTTTAGTGTGTTGGGCATGGAGAACAGTGGTCTGCTCTTTCCCGGCAAGGATGCAGATACACATTTTGAAAGTGTTGGCTTGGGTTTGGGTGAAAGTATGTTCAGTGAAAGGGTATGCATGTCTATCAAGATACACTGTCTGAATTCGCCTCATAACGTTTATGACATGTGAAGCTCATGTCTTGTGCGGAAATCGTTTTCTCAGTCAAATATGTCTATTTTTTCTACCCACTGACTGGGTAGAAGGCAATGAAAAATCCTGAGGAATCCAGGGATAGGAAGGCTACAGGTTGCCTTGGCCTGCTGTTCCCTCTCTGATCCCAGGTAAAATTCTCTGAGGGATTGCTGCTGTCTTATTGGACTCTTGACTCTCCTCTCCAGCTGGATCCTTCTCAAAGGTGTGTCTTTCAGTCACTAAGGCTAGTGCTGCTGAAATTTATAGAATTTTTTGTCTTCAGAGTGAGGTACTGAGGCCCATAGTAATTTCCCTCTGTAGAGATTTCTGGTGTTAATAGAGGTAAACTTATCCAGTTGGTGGAGTCTCTACTGAGAAGCAAGAAAAATGCCTTCATAGGAAAACTACAATGTTTCCTAAACTTTAAGCAGTCCTGAAGAATTTTGGATTACATTTATATGAGCCTATGTTCCCTCTTGTTCCCTCTTATATATGCTAGTTTGCCATCCGTGTTTTTGTTCTTTGAAATCATAGGTGGTGTATGCATACTGGAGATGATTCTATACATGGAGGAAGTACTCTGAAAGATCTCTTTTTCTTTGGTCATCCTTGGTGTTAAAAAGAATGAGGTGTGAGCTTAATTTCTTTTTTGGGTCTTAAGATTATGTTTCTGGAGAGAAAACTTGTGGAAACAGCCTCTGTGTTTCTACATTCCAGGTGTCAGTACAGTCAGCACATGGTCACATTTAGGTCTTGAGCTCTGAGTATTATTTTGATGTCCTTGATGAAATATGTAAGGCTAGCTGACCCCAGCTGAATGCTGGCCCCAAATTCCTGGTCAGCCACATCGCAAGCCTGAGAACTCACGTTAGAAGTGAACTGGAGGTATTTTTGTAGATCAAATGTGTTACACTCTTGTGTTTCTGATATCAAGAGCAAGTTAATCTCTCTTTCTATACACAAATGACCTTCTCTTTCCCTCTCCGGAGTTTTCTGTACTTTTCAATATTATTTAATAATAGGATGGATACTATTTAATGTCTTCAGTTTTGAGATCCCTTCTTACCTGGAATTTTTAAATTTCAGTCATTTTCCATGAGGCATATTCAGAGAGAAGATGAAAACCCAGTACTTGATATTGCCAGAACATGTTCCTGATAGAAGACAGACAGCTTCCTGCAATTAATCTCATTCTGAATTGTGCTGTACTCTAAAACTGCATGTTAAAATCTTGGTTAAATTGTATGAAAGGAACAATGGCATTTTAAGCTGAGGTCCAGAGCATAGGCTCAAACTAAGCATACTGTTTCCGCTCTGGCAAAATATGGTGTTCACATATTCCTGAATATCACCTTTTAAAGAAACTGTTGTGGAATCAGAATCTAGAGAGATGTAGGGCCCTGAAGTTAGTAATGTCACATCTCTGGACCTTTGTGTGCATCTTTTCCAGACTATGACCAGAGCCAGTCAGAAGCATATAATGATTCAGTCTAAGTTGATATACTGTGTGTCTTAGTAGCATGTATGGGCTTGGATTCAGTGCTGTGCCAATGTGTCTACAGACCTGGCTCGTATTGATCAATCTAGAAAACAGAAAGAATGAGCTTCAATATACTTCTCGCCCATGTACAGACACCCTACATATACCCACACTAGATAACCGCATCTGAGAAATCTGACTCCTAGATATTGACTGATGTCTATGGAGCCAAGAATTCATCCAAATTATATAAAGAAAGCATCAAGATCAAGTAATGAAGTATCGTTCTGGGAATATTCTTTTACTATTATCAACATTATACTTTAGCTATGGGCACATATTTCCATCTGTTGTTTTAAGGAAAGTAGAAATACAATAATTTAGCAATTTTTTTTAAAAAAAGAGTACATTTGACTGGTACTTTCCTGCAATAAGGTCACGTAAATATCCCTAAAATATTGCTTATTCCTTTTTTATAAAAAGAAATGGAAAATAGCACCAGAAAATTGTTTCAAAATAGTGAAAGTACAAAAAACACATGATATGCATATTGGACAGCTTGTGATCAGTTTAAGAGAAAGACAGGTTTTCTGCTTCACTGTATCTGAAATCATGGTATTCTCTCAGTAAAGATAGTGTATATGACGAAAAAAATCTGAAGAGAAATTATCAGAAAATAAAGTCCACCTATTAGCTGTTTTATTTCATTTGATTTTGTTGTTTGGGAGAGAGGAACTTGGTCATGGCTTATTGTCTTGCAGCAGTGACTGACTGTAATAATATTTTGACTGATGTGAGTTTAAAAGTTGTATCAATTCTCTTAAATTAAGAACATAAATTCTTAGGCTTTGTATTGATACATTCAGAATCAGTCCTAAGATGTTTGTTTCCAAAGTGTGTAGGTGGAATGGGGTGTCAAGATGGTAATAAACTTTGAGGGTAGGGCACAGATGATGTCAGATCACAAAAGAAGCAAGGGCACTGGGACTAAGGGGAGATGAGATAGCACTACTAGCTGTGCCTCTGATAGCTTCACCCTGAACTCTGTATCTCTGTTTCTCTATTTGCAAAATGGAACAGTGATAGTTAAGATCTACTTAAAAACATGCTGTGACTGCTTTTCAAGAAAAAACGTTGAAAGAAAATACACACTCCTGCATTATTTTGCTTTTTTTAATTTTGAAAAATGTACTATCAGGAGAAAGGAAAAATAGTTATGCTTCAGAGACTCATAATGCTCCATCTCTGCTTACTGCAGATATTTTTCTAGAAAGCTTTCTAGGCATTGAGAAAAAGTTCATCTTTTTCTAGGAACCTGGGTTTAATCATTCATTTATGAACTACTCAAGGTCAGTAATCTGCTTAGTAGATGTTACTGTAGCTGATGCATTTTTAAACCCTGGGAAAAGAAGCAGTTGCAACCAGCTAGTGGCCATTTCTACACAACTGCTATAGATTGCAATCTATCTGGAGAATACTTTAACTGTATGTTCTTTCTTGCTTTATATTTATTTCTGAGGGATTACAGAACCACAGAATCACAGAATCACAGAATAGTAGGGGTTGGAAGGGACCTCTGTGGGTCATCTAGTCCAACCCTCCTGCTGAAGCACGGTCACCTACAACAGGTCCACCCCAAGCCTGTACTGGTGCATGAGGTTGTACCTCCCCAGGTGCAGGACCCTGCATTTGCCTTTGTTGAACCTCATCAAGTTCCTCTCTGCCCAGCTTTCCAGCCTATCCAGGTCACGCTGAATGGCAGAACAGCCTTCCGGTGTGTCTACCACACCTCCCAGTTTGGTGTCATCAGCAAACTTGCTGAGGGTACATTCTAACTC
>Ga0065711_1040206_pt1 | contig 17160 bp, 11 predicted proteins | sample Hoacrofraction12_FD_59098 | JGI IMG/M metagenome (GOLD analysis project Ga0065711, IMG submission 59098) | Hoatzin crop microbial communities from Cojedes, Venezuela - Epithelial fraction 12 v2 (version 2) | ecosystem: Host-associated > Birds > Digestive system > Esophagus > Crop | place... | reverse complement strand
TCGCTGGGCACTACTGAAAAGAGCTTGGCCCCATCCTCCTGACACCCACCCTTCAGATATTTATAAGTATATATTAGGTCCCCTCGCAGCCTTCTCTTCTTCAGGCTGAACAAGCCCAGCTCCCTCAGCCTCTCCTCGTAGCAGAGATGTTCCAGTCCCCTCACTATCCTTGTAGCCCTCTGCTGGACTCTCTCCAGTAGCTCTTCATCTTTCTTGAACTGGGGATAACACCCTCTCGGGAGATGTACAACTCAACTATAGCTGGCCTGTGCTGCACACCCCTGAGGGACAGCAACCATGGGCAACCCCCTGAGGGACAGCCGCCGAGGAAAAGCATGTCAGAGGAAAACCTGAAGAAGATCTGTGTGGCAGGGGAAAACTATTAATACACATAGAGCCACTGAGAAAACGAACCAGCAAAGTGCAGCAGCAGAGATCACTAAAAAGAAGAGAATCAGAGAATCGTTTAGGTTGGATAGGATCTCCTCAGATCATCTAGTCCAACCCACATGCTCAAGCAGAGTCAGCTAGTGCAGGCTGCCCAGGCTCACATGCAGTCAGGTTTTGGTACCTCCAAGGATGGAGGTTCCACAACCTGTGTGGGCAGTCTGTGCCAGTGCTTGACTACCTGATTCCATACAGATTCCAAACAGCCTCTTCTCCATCTTTTCCCATTTGAATAGCCTGAATTTTAGTAATTTCCAAAAAATTTTTACTAAACCATGCACATTCCTTGCTGAGGGCATTAGGTTGAGATCTCCACGAAGAACATAGTCAAGCTCAGCAGGTTTCACTGCAACAAGTGCCACCAACCCCACAGAGCCGGCTGTTCACAAGGCAACGTTTTCATTGCAGCACTTCTCCCAAAGCAAGCTCAGAGCAGAAGTCCGGTCAGACACCTGTCTGATCTTCTCCGAAGAAACATTTTCTTTCAGAACTGCAGCAATCAGACGACCCACTGCCTGTGACTGAATCAGGCTGAGGGAGCTGGGCTTGTTCAGCCTGAAGAAGAGAAGGCTGAGAGGGGACCTAATAAATGTTTATAAATGTCTCAAGGGTGGGTGTCAGGAGGATGGGGCCAGACTCTTTTCAGTGCTGCTCAGTGACAGGACAAGGGGCAATGGGCACAAACTGAAGCATAAGAAGTTCCGTCTGAACATGAGGAAGAACTTCTTCCCTCTGAGGGTGATGGAGCACTGGAAGAGTTTGCCCAGGGAGGTTGTGGAGTCTCCTTCTCTGGAGATATTCCAGACCCGCCTGGACAAGGTCCTGTGCAGCCTGCTGTAGGTGACCCTGCTTTGGCAGGGGGGTTTGACTAGATGACCTACTGAGGTCCCTTCCAACCCCTAACATTCTGTGATTCTGTGATTCTGTGATAACCGCATGAGGAAATTCAACTGCTTCTTGATGTCATCCAACATTTTGGCTCTGTCATACGACACTAACTGTCATGTGGTGAGACTATAAATGGTAACTGTAGTTAAGGGCTGGAACACGGCAAAAAAACCTTCTTGGTAAGTTGGAATACACAGGAACTTCGCTTCACCAAGCAACGGACCTGGCTCCCGTGGCACCTGCCACACACTCCCCACATAAGCCGTGCCGGACAGAAGCCATACTGTGAATGGCTCCCAACTGTGCTGCCCACAGCCTGACCGAGGGGCTGGGATGGGCCCAGCACAATACATGGTGACGGCAGGGGAAGCAGGAGCTGGGGGGAGGACAGGTGCTCAGCCTGCCTCCAGCCTAGGGCAGGTGCAAAAGAATGCTTATCTATGTGTTCGATTATTTAGTTCTCCTTGATACCCAAATCAGTGACCAGAGTTTGTGTTAACCGGCAGTAAATTGAGTAAAAATTCCTCGAGTCAAGGCTGTTTTGCCCATGACACATTATTAGACAAGCAGAGCACTCCCATTTACCCAGGTTTCTGTAAGAAAACACTAGGTCAGAACGTGCAACATGCAAGGGCACCTAAGGCATTTAACTTCATAGCTATGAGGAAAACTACGTTAGTAATGGAGATAATACCCTTTTGAAAATCTGAACAGTCTATAAGCTGTTCTCATATTAACTGTAAATCTGTATGCCGTAACAGATTTGAACGTGTGGTTGATCCATGGGACAATGACAGGAGGCAATCCCTCTATGCAAGCTGGTTCCCCTGACTTCAAATACTTTTCTGCATTAGAGATATAACACTTAGAGGAGAAAGGGAATCAAATAATGGTTCAAACTGAGAATGCTATCTGAAGCTAATAGACAAAATAAGTAAATAAGCTAGAAAAAGTACTAAGACAATTTGCAGAGATGTGTTCAGAGAACCAGACCTCAGAGAAATGGTTATTTTTTGTCTTCTCTTATTAGAAAGAAATCCATATTCTGCCTAAAACTCTATTTTCAGTTACCATCACATAGCCATTCTATTTTGTTCAGAGCAATGCCATACCAAAGTAAACAATTTGTGCGCTGAAAAATATTTTAGATTGCTGATGGAGCAAAATGCTGGCAAAGTGACTTAACTATTCAACTTCATTGCTTAGTTTTATTTAAGCAATTCATGATTTAGTTTTAGAGATTAAAAAAACCAGTCTGAGCCATTATAATAACGAGTGTCTTATTTGTGAGGTGGAGTATTTGCTAGGAATTTGTAAATTACAGCAAAGTCCAGTTGTATGCATTCCATATAAAACTGCAAAGCACAACTCAACAGAGCATATACAGATCCCAGATACTAAGTGACTTTAGTTGAAGGGCATAAAGATTTGTTGTTTTAGCTTTTCCTCTATTTTCACCATAACAGATTTAAAAATTCTCATGGTAAAACATATAAAGTATAATACTTGTATTCTCAATTTATTCACTACTTTTTACCACGGCAGTTCTCAAATCTGTGCTTGTAATTACCTCCAGCATTTCCACCTGCTTCCACTGTCAGCTGCCCTTACATTACGCTTATTAAGCGTTAACAAAAGAGCCTCCAGTATCACACAGGCTTTTGTGTCTCATTGCTCTCTGCCTGTTCCAAAGGACCTTGCTGTAATGCAACCAGAGCTACACAATAGTGCTTTTTCTGCAGGCCCAGCTGGCTTCCTTTTGACTCCCTTCTCTGTGCACACACTATGCTGAAAGAACAAAAATTCTATGCAAAAACTTGACAGATTTTCATAGGTAACAAAACTACTTACACAAAAAATGTCACGCATTACTAAACTTACAAATATTTCCTTCATAAAATTTTTTAAGAGATCTGGAAAAAGAAACACTTCAAAGATGAATGAATTTTTAATGTCAAACCATCAGTCATTTTGATTCTGCAATGAAAATATATTATTGTAGCTTTGTATTACAAAAGTTATTTACTAACTGTTTGCACTAAACAAATTTTGGAGTCAACTGTAAGTACTTTGTTTAACTTCAGTACATTTTCAATACTGAAAACGTAATATTGTCATTTTGAAGATTCCAAATACACTGGAAGATGCTTTTGCTTAGCCTACCCTGTCAGCAAGGAACAACTCCAAACCAGGAACCAGGCATTTATTCAAAGAAATTATTTAAAAAAAGAGAAGAAGATTCCCCTCAAGGAAGAACACACCTCTTCATAAGGTACTTGAGATTTTGTCCTTTCTATGCAAAAACTATCCATCTGGCAACCATACACACGCACAGTTTTTGAACCTATATTCTTATAGTAGCACCTTAATAAGTCCCTGCATCAGTAAAATGATTGCTATTCCACACAAACCATGGAAGAGGAATGTAACTTTCACCAGTCAGAACCGATTAGTCCGAGTCTTTTGACCAGTCTACACAGCAGCTGATAAACACTTGGCTCATCAAATACAAAAGCTTTGAGAAAAACATATGGAGATTATATTTCCTTTTTAATATCACAAAAAAATATGAATAATTGGAAAAGTCAGACTCCGTTCTGTACTTCGCTAGCAAACTCTACGGGCAACTCAATGAGTGGACAAGACCATCCAACCAAAGCATGGCAATGGTGAGCAGTCCAGGTATTGGTAGCTAACCCATTTAGTTTTCATGTTCTACCATACGTGAGCAGCCCCCTTCTCATATTTGTGGCATACTGGGCAGTGGCAAAGCAATTTAAGCCTAAAGCTCTCTGGCTAGATTTGGTACCAATTACCTTGAAACTGTGTAAGAGGAAAAAAAAAAAAAAAAAGAAACAAAACTAAACAAAAACACAATCCTTGCCTTCCCCCTATTATTTCTTCTTTTTACGATGCCTTCCTTTCCATTTAGCAATACAAGTAAAAATTTAGTATTATTCAGATATACCTAGTGGAATAAGTGAAAACAAAAATAAAGATTTGAAAGATTTGGAAGCAATGAGGTTTATGCCATTCTTTAAGGTAAGTAAGCATGAAATCCCCTAGCATTCTGATGCAATTCCCTTAAGATGCCTGCTCTCAGTTAACATTAAAAAAACCCACACAGAGCTACTGCTACACGTTAAAAAAGACTTTGAAAACAAAACATTAAACTTATCTCACATATTTATAAATCAAACACATTCATAGTCTGGTAAGTAAGGCTCTGTTCCAGAAACAACTATCTTTAAAATGAATATTAAAATTAAGTAATTCAGAGAAATTTTACAGTTCTAGTTCATGGATTTTATAAGACAGATAAATTAAGTTATAAAACCTAGAAATTCACTAGAGAGTAAGAGAAAATAACTTAGAAAACCTACTGCATTGCAAGCGCTTACACCCATTGTAAGACAGTAAAATAGCAAGAGCTACAGCCCCAGGTTCCCTTAGCAACAACAAGAAATTATATCTGAAAATGAAGTGCAGAGAAAGGCAAACCTGAAAATAATCAGAAGTGGTAACAGAGCAACAGGCCAAACCTAACCACAAATTACAAAGTAAATATCACACAATTACCATTACCAAAAACACTACAAAAAGAAGCCTCCCAAATACCCCTCCAAGATACTGAAGAGAGTCAGTCTTTTGAGTCTACTTCCCAACAAGCTTATTGGGGCCACAAGCCAGCACATCTTTGTCTACAGGAGTCTGAGCTTATTTGTTGCCAAAAAATAAGACAAAAAATGCCATAAAAAAAGTAATCACATTATTAAAATTCCCATTAGACTACCCTTTCAGATAAGCACTGGTAAAAATATGCAAGTTTCTGTGTTATTTTCTATAATGATTATAACAAGCCTCCACCTGAAATCTAAAGGCTTTATCACAAAACCTTTATGTAAATCAAATAGATGCTGAGATTTTGTTAGTCTTTTTTTAATTTATTTTAAATTGCATGAGCACACAAAATTATTTTTTAATCTTAAAATATACTTAGGCTAAAGGACAGATCACAAGTTGCCCTACGAGGTGTTCTGCAAGCAGCGTACCTTGAAAGGAAGTCAGTACTCCTTATATAAGACTGGGAAGAAAATGACATAGTACTCCAAAAAAACCAGAGGGGACAATAAGAAAAAAAATCCAGTTGTATTAATGGCAGCATGCCAGTCAGACAGTCAATTAGTAAGGAGGTTCATAATCAACTGGTTTGTTATTAGACTGAGGAGTTTACATTCAAAGAGAAAAATCAAACTAAGCTCACTAAATGGACATTAAATGGTGTAAAGTATGGCTAGGATAACTGGAACACATATGGACTAAAGAGCAAAGTCTGAAGAATGTACTTTAACACATCAGAGATGAGGCTACAGTGGTGCCTTGGCACTTCGGTTAAGACAGAAAATAGAAAGACAGTTAATGAAAAATATTTTAACAATCATAGAGAGCAAAAAAGAATTAAAAGAGACAAAAGGAAAGAAATATGTGAACATATAGGAGAAAAAGTACAGAGAGAAAAGTTTCACCATCTTGACTACAAAAAACATGTACCACAAAGAAAAAAAAAATAGTTACGTGCAGTAGAAGTGAAAAGGAGATCTACGATTCACCACAAATATAAGAGCAGCAACTTGGAAGAGATAAACATAAAATCCTGACCAGAATTTAGGCACACCAAAAAAAGAAGTTTTTGTAAAATGGGACTCCAGCAAATTCACCTGGAAACCTCTAATTCACTAAGAAACCTGGACGGGCAGAGCTTCCAAAATAGAAGCAATACTAGGAAGAACTTTGAGGTCTTGTAGGAATGCCAGGCAGAACTTCAGTACAGTTTAAACATGCTCTTAATTTAAATATCTACATTGTCAGCTGATTATGTGAGCACTCATTCTTGACAGTAAAAAATCTAAGTAATTCAGTCACTGAAATCCAGAGAACTATTCAGCCTATCACATGTAGCTCTGTATTTTATGATGATACTCACACATGTCCAGACAATGGCAAGGACAGCAGAGACACAGTCAGCCACACTGAAGAAAATAAGAAAAATTTCTTCACTGAAATTTTGCAGCTTTTCACTGCTACAAGGATATTGCTTAGGGAGTTTAGCGAGAAAGTGAATTCTTCTTTTTCAAACCATCTGTTCAAGGTTTGTTGACAAGGATGGGTTTGTGGGTGATTTTTGTGGGTTTTCAGGTTGATTTCATATTTGTTTTAAAGCTACATAATCCCACACTAATTATACTACAAAGTCAAAGGCTTTAAAATAAAGCACTACTTCAGTGACTTGGTTAAAACAGATTTAATCAAGAATCAAGGCCACCTAGCATAAATTTTGTTTTTAGGCCTCTAAAAGTAACATGTTTACAAGCTACTCCTGTTTTCCTAGTTTATTATTAGAAATTCAAAGGCATATCACAAAATGGTTAAGCTTGGAAGCTGGAAGTCATCTCAGCCAGACACCCTGCTCAAGCAAGGCCGCCTAGAACCAGTTGCCCAGGACCATGTCCAGATGGCTTCTGAATATCCCCAGGGTGAGAGACTCCACCTCTCCGGGTAACCTGGGCCAATGCTCGATCACCCTCAGAATAAAAGAGTGTTTTCTCTTGTTCAGAAGGAATGTCCTGTATTTCAGTTTGTGCCCGCTGCCTCTGGGCACCACAGAAAAGAGCCTGGCTCTGCCCTCTTTGCACCCTCCCTTCAGGTATTTATATACATTAGTAAGATTGTCCCTGAGCCTCCTCTTCTTGAGGCTAAACAGTCCCAGCTCTCTCAGCCTTTTCTCACAGGAGAGATGCTCCAGTCCCTTCATGATTTTAGTGTGCCTTCACTGGACTCTCTCCAATATGTCCATTTCTCTCTTGTACTGGGGAGCCCAGAACTGGACATGGTGCTCCAGGTGTGGCCTCATCAGTGCTGAGTAGAGGAGAAAGATCATCTCCCTCAACCTGCTGGCAATAATTTGACTCATGCAGTGCAGGGTGTCACTCACTTTCTTTGCTGCAAGGGCACACTGCTGGCTCATGTTCAACATAGTGTCTACCAGAACCCCCAGGTCCTTTTCTGCAAAGCTGCTTTCCAGTTGACTGACCTCCTAGCATCTACTGGTGTATGGAGTTGTTCCTCCCCAGGTGCAGGACTTAGTTCCCCCTGCTGAACATCACGAGGTTCCTGTCAGCCCATTTATCCAGCCTGTCGATGGCAGCATGACCATATATTAGCCACTCTTCCCAGTTTTACGTCGTGTGCAAACTTGCTGAGGGTACACTCTGTCTCATCATCCAGGTCATTAATGAAGATGTTGAACAGCACTGGACCCACTATTGACCCTATTTACTAGTCCCTGGCCTCCAGCTAGACTTTGTGCCACTGATCACCACCCTTTGGGCTCAGTCATTTAGCTAGTTTTCAACCCACATCACTGTCTGCTCATCCAGCCTGTGTATCAACAGCTGTCCTATGAGGATCTTGAGGGAGACAGCATCAAAAGCCTCACTGAAATTCAGGTAGACAATATCCCCTCCTCTGCCCTCATCCACCAAGCTAGCCATTTCATCATAGAAGGTTATCAGGTTCGTCAAGCCCTCGGTGAAGCCATGCTGACTGCTCCTGGTGATCATCCTGTCCTTCATGTGTCTGGAAACGATTTCCAGCATTAGCTGCTCCATAGCCTTCCCAGGGATCAAGGTGAGACTGCAGATCCCTGTATCCCTCTTCTTGCCATTCCTGCAGATAGAAGGCAAGGCCAGCAACTGCATTTCTTCATGCTTTGCCTTGTTCCCATACAATATGAGTACAAGACCCAAAGTCTGAAGTATGTAAATCAAAAATAAAATTTCAGAAAACTCTCATGGTTTCAGCACATGGAACAGCTATGAAACCAATATCAACAACAACAAAACAACCCGTATATTGCTCAGTAGTTCCTGCGATAATACAGATTCTGATTTTCTTACATAAAATGATTCTGTGGAAATACTTGTCATATGATTGAGTAAATGTGTCCCGAACAATGAATTTTTCAAAGCAATTCTTAAAAATTAAGAAGGTTGGCAGTTACTTTGCTCACTATTTTTAGAGTAACATAGCACTCCGCTGGTTTTGTGCCTTTGTTTTACTATGGTGCAATATAAAGGACGATCAGCTCGGGCTAGTGTAATTCTCTCTCTAAAGCTCTTCAGATCATGTGAAATACTGCAACTATAACCTTTTATTGATACATGTAAATAAAACCAATGCCAATACAAATAGTTTACCTAATACTGAATATTGCCTCTCCTTTCAAACATACACAAACACGCCTGCAGTAATCTTCTCTATCCAGTCATTTAGTGAGTTTTCAGGACTTTGAAACAATCTTCTGAGATCATCTTGAGTTCCAAGATCACTGCTCTTCCAAATGTTGCACTTTAAATTAAATGACTTTAAAGTTTGTATTTTTCTCTCCAGCTTATTCGTTAATCCAAATGGTAAGTACATTTCTATACAACTGCTAGTGAGAACAATCTTCACATTAAGTTTCTCTAAGAATAAGCATAATACAATGAAAACTTCATAGAAAGCTGCTCAGGATCAGGAGTAAAGGAGGACAGAAAAAATATGACAGAAAGGTGTTCACAATGATTCAAATTAAGTATTTAATAAGCAGCCTCATGACCAACTTAAGACAGTGCAAGAACACACTGCCACTGAAACAAGCAGTCTTATCAGCCACTTCTCTCTAGCCATAAATTCTTACACCCTCAAACCGATGAGTTTTCCAGATGCATGTCTCACCACATGACAGGAAAACTGTTAATGTTGACTGAAAGCACAAAGTCAGAACCATTTTTCAACAGCAGGGAAGCATCAGACTCACCTTAATTTACTATGAAATTTCATCATTCATCAACATACATGCCCCAAAATTGCCAGGAAAATTCTTAGCAACTCCTTGTGATCAACATTTACTTCTATTTGCATTTGTTTTCCATTACATTAGTATAAGCTCAAAGTGTATTAACTTCTCTTACCAGATCTGGCTCATTTCTCCATTTAGGTCAACTGACTGGAGTTCTACTTTTCTCTGCCATGACTTCTCCAATGCCCACGCATACAACTTAGCTGTGTTATGACAGGGGTCAGCAGATGGCACTATTACACATTTTTTAATACTATGCTTTTTACTGGTAAATCTTTATTTAACAGAAATCATTTCCGATTTGCTGTGTGTGCAGGGACAAGCATGCACACAAAAGAGATCAATTTCAGAAGAACAACTCTTGCGTTGCACGGATGTTCACTCAGGCTGCAGTTTATGAAAAAATCTGCCTATATGACATCTTGTAATTACCTCTGTTTCAAGGTTACTGTGTGTAAAAAAACAAATTATGCCTGACATACACCTAAACTCATACCATGTTTTCTCTCTAACAAGAAACAGATACAAAAGCCACAATAATTATTACCACAATGAAAAAAAGTCACACAAATCGCACTCCAGCATGGGACTTCTTTCCTCTATAAAGTGGAGTATCTAGCACAATCTGACACGTGTATTACAGAACACAAAAAGAAAGATAAGTATTACTTACATTCTCTTGCAGTCCTCCATTCCACCCCTTCCTTTCTATAAATTAACAAAGTAATTATCACATCATTGTTCACACTGGTATGATTTCAACTTTTCCCCTAGGTTAATTTCAGGAAAGTCACTCTGACTGAAAACGGTAAATTTACCCTGGGAAAGGTTTCTAATCTCAAAGTAAAGAAAAAAAAAAGAGCAAAAACTGAAGAGATGCATGGTGAAAGTTGCTTTGGTGGGGTTTGTTTTTCTTTGTTTTGCTTTGGTTTTTTTTGAGTGAGATGCCAAGTACTTCTGCTGCCTTTTGCATATGCATCACCTTCTAGAAGTTTACTCAGCTAAAACCTTACCAATATATGTTATTCAAACTGTGAATTGACAGCATTTTTCTCTTTAGCTGTTTCATCGTTGTTTACTATATGCATTCTGACCTCGAAATTTCTGCCTATGCAACAAACTCAGCTCTTCCATACTGCTAGTTTACTGTAAAACACATGTAATCTGAAGGAATCAGAAAGAATTTCTCGTTAAGAAGCCGCCATTAACAGTGTAAACTAATTTAATACTACATAAGCAGAGATCTATGAATGCATTTTCTTGCTATTAATGCATCACTTTTTCCTGCAACTAAGTCATAAATCACAGAGGTTTTTGCACAAAGTGGAGCACTGCAAACCTCACCAGACCAGAATTCTCTTCATGCTTGCTCACACAGCCTTCCTCTCCTCCAGCTAGTTTCATGTCTGTTCAGTCTTCTGTAATTCCCATGATGTTAGCTGGAGCAAACATCTCTCCCCTACATCTAAGTGACACCAATACGCAACGGGAATTCAGAATGGCACAAGGGATTAAGCTACTGCTTCAGAACTTGCCTCAATTCCAGAAACAGTCGGCGGCCCGGGGTGGTTGGAACAATGATGCTTTGGTAGAGGACAGCACAGATTTCAGGATGATATTGAAGCTGAAGCTGATGGTAATGGCTAGAACACCACCAAGATGAGGGGTGACTGCTGATCAGCGGAGACCACAGCAAATTGTTGGGATTATATAAAGCAACATACTTCTCTGGGCTGACCATGCTGCTCTACTTTCTCTGTCCCCTCAAGCTTTCATTCCTGCTCCAGTCACTGAAGAGGAACTTGCAGAAGCAGCGCAGGAACTCATTCAGAGAATGCATCTTACCAGGTTTAACGATGCTTTCTTTTCTCCACCTAGTGTTCTGTACTAGAGTGAGGAAGAAGTACCTGGAAGTAAATGAACAGAGCCACCAAGTCCAAGTTTCTCTGTTCACACTTCACTTAACTGTCGCAATGACCTCACTAATTAAACCAGCCTTGTCGGGCAAACAGAGTTATAGTACACAGTTAAAACATCAACTTACATTTGCATGCCTCTATTGAACTGTTACTCATTTTAACTGAGCAGACTGGAACTAGAGCACAGTCAGTCAATTCAGACGATATTTGAAGCCCTTCCAATAATCAATACATTTAATAATGCACTAATTTCAAATACAATTAACATTTAATACAAACAATGCTTTTCAGTTTTCACCTAAGGTAAAAGCTAATATTTAGAACTATGACAGTATCAAAATAGTAATCTTGGACTTTTAAACTCTTACTTAAGCACCTATTTTTGTTCACTACAGTGTACAGTCATTTCCTTCAAAACCTCAGTAAGTGACGTACTAAGGGCAATATTCTAATTATTATACGGACACTTGGTTACGTATTTCTGGATGCCAGAAACAATCAAATCTATTCTGTGGTTTTGGAACCAAAACTATGTATTAAAGAAGTGAATATGCTAATTTATGTTTCAGTATAGTAAAATAAAATTTTATATAAAAAATAATACATCCCTCTAATCTAAAAGGCAAACTTTCAAGTTTGCATTTTTAATTCAAAGCAAAGCAATTTCCAGCATTTTCCTGAAAATTACATACTTGTCTGACTTCTGTATTACGTTTAAAAATTGTCAACAGCTTAAAATAAGAAAAATTCTACCCATCTTCATTAACGAAAATTTTTGATCAGACTTTGATCAATTGAACATTCGCAATTTTTCTCCTCTGTTTTCAAAGAATCATAGAATGCTTTGAGTTGGAAGGGACCTTTAGAGGTCATCTAGCCAAGCCCCCTGCAGTGAGCAGGGACATCTTCAACCAGACCAGCTTGCTCAGAGCCCCGTCCTACCTGGCCTTGAATGTTTCCAGGGAGGGGGCCTCCACTACCTCTCTGCGCAAACCATTCCAGTGTGTCACCACTCTCAATGTAAAAAAATTTCTTCCTTATATCTGGTCTAAATCTACCCTCCCTTAAAGCCATTACTCCTTCTCCTATCACAACAGGCCTTGCTAAAAAGATTTTCCCCCCTTTAAATACTGAAAGCCTGCTATAAGGTCTCCCCGCAGCCTCTTCTTCTCTAGACTGAACAGCCCCAACTCTCTCAGCCTTTCCTCACAGGAGAGGTGCTCCAGCCCTCAGATCATTTTTGTGGCCTTCCTCTGGACCCGCTCCAACAGGTTCATTTCTTTCATGTGCTGCGGGCTCCAGAGTTGCGGACACAGGACTACAGATTGGGTGTCATCAGAGCAGAGTAGAGAGGCAGAAACACCTTCTTATAAATCTTTCACTAAGTATTTACTTCAACATTGGAATAAACTAATGGCATTCTCCTTTGGCCAAAATTTTTACTTTCAGTTTCAAATTCCTAAAAAACACACTCATAATGAAGTCTGCACCTGTTATTTCATAGAATCATGGACTCCTACGTTGGAAAAACCTCTAAGATCATCAAATCCAGCTGTCCACCCAACATCACCATGCCTATTAAACCATGTCCTGAAGTGCCACATCTACACGTTTTTGAACAGCTCCAGGGATGGTGACTCCACCACCTCCCTGGGCAGCCTGTTCTGATGTCTGACCACTCTTTCAGTAAAGAAATTTTTCCTAATATGTAATCAAAACCTCTCCTCTTTTTTTTTTAATTTGGAAGAAAACCCAGATATTAAAACTCAGCTATTACAATATGTAAGAGTTTATTGAATTTGAGGAGCAAAACAGAAGTGATAAATTTACTTATTTCACTTAAAGTCTTTGACAGTTTCTCTTCTTGGACTGATTAATAATTTCATAGTCACTTGCTTCCCTTCATCTACCTAATGGAACTAATTTAAGACTTCAGTTTAAGTCTTTAATCAGCTATGACAGCTGAACTCCAAAATGAAGCTACAGCTAGGACCGTGTAGTCTAGAAAAAGTAGTCAAACTGCCAGATTTAACTGCCTAGCGTGTCTCCCATGGTCAACAGGAGAAGACACCATGACTTTCAAGCTCAGTAAGATGCATCTACAATCAATATTTCACCACATACCATTTACAAAATTTTGCATGCTCTTGAAGATTTTGCAACTTCATAAAAACTATCATCTCTAGGTAAGAAGTAACATGTCCAACTAATTAAATTGTACATTTGAAATGTGAATTCAAGAAAACTCTCTGAATGGAGGGGAAAAACACCATCTCAGAGTGCAAGACAGTATGGAAATGTTCTGTTTATTAAATCTGCTTTTTTAATTTGTTCATTTAAATTGGATTAAAAAATAGATTTTTCACAGCCAGATGCCGTGTAAATCCTGAGACAAGATGCTTATTTGGCAGAAAACATGAAAGTTAAGGCCACCTCATGATAATCTAAAGAAACAAAAAGCTCAGAGCAACTTCACCAATAGTTGTTTTCAGCTGGTAGATCAAATGATACAATGATTTAATCATTAATCTGAATGTCAAAGCACAATTTAAAGTTACATTTTTCTATTTCGTCTTCTTTAACTATATTGTCGATTTTGTAATACAGAACAGAGTATTTCATTTTTCTAAAAGGAACTTTCCATGCTTTTATTCTTACTTTTGGTACTGTTTATCATAGTAAGGGAAGTTTGACTGGTATAGCTCAGATTGCTCCTCAGGAAGCTACAATTTCAAATGCTGTAGCGTTTGCTCTCTAACCAAACACTATTTGCCAACACAGATGCATTTCAGGACAGGATATGGATGGGTTTTCCCCACCAAGTGGCAATGTCAGTGTCAGCACTTTTAAATGCAAAGTCACTAGAAAGGTCCTCCCCAAGTTGCATTCAGTAAGCAGGAGACAGTGCACAGACACAAAGCACAAATCCTTAATTGACAAAGATCGCAGTCAATGAATTTCCCTTTATTATCAGGTAATCAAAAATAATTTTTAAAAAATCTCTGAAATATCAAAGCAAAACTAATTGTTGAGTCATTTCTCTAAAGAAAACACTACAAAAATGCTACCTCTAATGTGCCGTGCAGGGAGATGGTTAGCACAATTTACCTCCTCCTCCACAAGGTGTAGATTGTGCTTGGTTAAAATCAGTCTACTTTAGATGTAGTTGGCTCTCCTTTTATTTCTGCTAAAAATGAAAACCATTGCTGGAATACATTAAAGTTTCTGTCCTGCAAGCCTTTTATAAAGCCACAGCACCTTTCTGGGTCTTGCTCCTTTTCCCTCTCTCCTCAGATGGCTATTACTTGTCCTTACAGTAAGAAAGACGACAGCAGACAAAGCAGCAGCTTACACTTGCTTGCGACAACACAGGTCTGTTTCTGAGAAGACCTACAGATGCTGTGCCCTAAAGGACCATTATCAAGTCTTCCAGCAGAGTAAGATTGCCTGTATACAATGCAGTAATTGTTCAAGTGACAGACAAAAATCAACCAGCAAACACTAATAGAACTTTCTGTTATTCTTTTCTAGTACTTGTTGCAACAAAAGGCTCCTTTCTATTGTTTTAAATTAACTGCTTGTATTTATGTGCTTCACAAACATTTTCTTTATCAAAACAGTTACAGAAGGAACTCAAACCACCAAAATAGTGAACACACTAGAAAAAAATATTCATACTTTTAGAAAGCCTGGCCTATGTTTCAGCAAGAAGACAAAAGAGAATGTCACATACCTGTAAGTCATTTAAGACTAAACCAAGAAAATATCATGTATCTAAGTCAGCTCAATTCCTCACATTTAGAACTGCTTAAATCCTCAATAAATTTATTCTTTTTTTACTAGTAAACAATTATTAAAACAAAATTTAAAATCACATTTTCAACTATCACACAAGGTTGTATCTTAAGTAAATACAATGTATTGATGCTCTAATTAAGTAGCACATCTGAAGTTTGAGAGATAGATGTAACTAAACAGACAAAAGCCATTGGTTAACTGGTCTGCTGGCTGAAGGGCTAAGCCACCCCTCGACACAGAAGTCTCTTTTATGAAGAGAAAAATTTTGGAAAATATCTAATTTTAGTCTATTTATTATTAAACTTTATTAGTATCTTCATCTATATCATTATCACAGAATCACAGAATGGTAGGGGTTGGAAGGGACCTCTGTGGGTCATCTAGTCCAACACCCCTGCCGAAGCAGGGTCACCTACAGCAGGTTGCACAGGACCTTGTCCAGGCGGGTCTGGAATATCTCCAGAGAGGGAGACTCCACAACCTCCCTGGGCAGCCTGTTCCAGTGCTCCATCACCCTCAGAGGGAAGAAGTTCTTCCTCATGTTCACCTGGAACTTCCTATGCTTCAGTTTGTGCCCATTGCCCCTTGTCCTGTCACTGGGCAGCACTGAAAAGAGTCTGGCCCCATCCTCCTGACACCCACCCTTGAGACATTTATAAACATTTATTAGGTCCCCTCGCAGCCTTCTCTTCTTCAGGCTGAACAAGCCCAGCTCCCTCAGCCTCTCCTCGCAGGAGAGATGCTCCAGCCCCCTCATCAGTTCATTCAAACTTCTGAAACAGGCTAAGATACAAAAATGTAAACCCCACTTCCCTTTTTAATCTATCAATATAAGTGAACAGTTGGATCTACTAGTTCTAATGTCATGAAGAACCAGGAACTCGGTCAACTGAGTCTCTAACCTCCTGCACTGTTTCTGAGGCTGTTTTAAATGCGAAGTTGTTTTTGAGGAACTGTAATCAGAACACCTAAAATTACACATATTTACCAACAAAACCAGTTCTAAAATTGTACACCTTGACACTCACTGACAGAAAGGCGGAATCAAGCTCAGCAATACGGCTTTATGTGGGGACATATTAAAATATCTTAATGGCTACCAAGCATTGAGCTTTCCTTTACAAAACATCATTGAAGAAGCAAAAAGTAGAAGACACACTGACTGCCTAAATACAAATTAATATCATTCAGATACTCTGAAAATACATATTTACTCCTCTAATAAAACATTTTAATTTAAAATAAGATTATGACCTAATTTTAGAAAAGAAGTCCTTATCACACTCACAAAGAGTTGGATAAATATGGTACTTTCCCCAAAAGTCTCAAGAAACTAGCACTTTCTGCAAAGTATACCTAATCACTAAATCATTATATTCAAATTGGCTTTGATTTCTTGAGTCACACAATTAAACAGGTACCTAAGTTTTTATTTCAAAGCCATCAACATTTGAAAAAAAAAAAAAAAAAAAGACAGGACCACTAGAAATCCCTGTGGTTTTTGTCTAGGGTTGCAGTCAGCCTTAGTTCCGACAACTAATTATAAGCACCGATTTGATTTTTAGATGCAAGAAAAAATACTCTTTCACCTTTTCCAAATCTTTTGGGAAAAAAGGAAAAAAAAATGAACTAAAGCTCTAAAAACCAGGCCCAGAAAACAACCATGGATTTTGATGTGACTCTGACAAAGAGGCCTTACCAGTAGCAATACTGGAGAATGCTGAAGTTCGTTACATCTCTGACGTGTACACAAAATAAACAGTGATCTTTCCTCCACAGACACTATCAATTTCTTGTTTCTGCACTCAATACTGCACTCAATATTCTAAAAGGCTAAAGACAAACAAGTCATTAAAGGAGGGAAATCACTTTTTCAAATATTTAAAACCAAAAATTGTTCTTTTGTTACATTAATTTTCCTGTCTTGGAAAACCGCTATAATGATTGTTCAAACTACCACTTCATTTGATCTAGAGATATTTGCTGTGTTCTTTAAGTGAAAAAGTTAATGTGAGCTCCTCTTACTGAAAGCCATTTAAAATTACTGTTCTATTGTCTGGAAGGAATCCATAGTTATTTCACAGTATATTCATAGCCTATGTTTAAATAGTCAGGTTGTTGACCAAAAGAAGAAGAAAAAAAAGAGCACAAAAGAGTGCATTCTAAAAAATGGGATGAGAAGAAAACAAAAAAAAAAAAAAAAAAAAA
>Ga0065711_1040205_pt1 | contig 17160 bp, 9 predicted proteins | sample Hoacrofraction12_FD_59098 | JGI IMG/M metagenome (GOLD analysis project Ga0065711, IMG submission 59098) | Hoatzin crop microbial communities from Cojedes, Venezuela - Epithelial fraction 12 v2 (version 2) | ecosystem: Host-associated > Birds > Digestive system > Esophagus > Crop | place... | reverse complement strand
GCTCCCGCCGTGGCAGCCGCCGCCGCCTGAGCGCCTTGCGGGCGTCCGTGCCCCGGCCCCGGGCAGCGACGAGCGTGTGCGGCCTGCGGCTGCGGGACCGTCCCCGGCGCTCGCAAACCGAGCTCTTGGCTGGCGGAGCGCGGGCCTCCTAGGGGACGGATGGCCGCTGCGGGGCGGGAAGGGGCTCGCTGCGGCGGAAGACCGGGCTTCGGGCGTCGCAGAGGCAAAGGCTCTGCCCTCGGTCACCGACGCGGCGCGGACGCGCGTGGAAGGCAGAGGTGGTGTCCTCTGATGCCGTCGTCTCTACGGGTTCAGATTATTTTATGGTGGGGAAGTAGCAGGGTTGTCCCTTCTCCATCTCCTAGCCACGGGAGCCGGTGCTGGCATCGGATGGCTGGGCGCATCATGCGGCCAAAGTTGCGGTTCCGTCACCTGCTGTCGTTACAGTTTAAAATCAGCAGGAGATCTCACAGGCAATGTAGCGTTTTCTCCTGAGGGCCACACTGGATGAGCCCAGGAGGTAGAAGCCTTCGGCTGAACCCCGGCGCTGGGCAGCAGAGCTGGGAAGGGCTTGCTGGGCCATGCGACCCGGACCTGCCACCCCAGCAGCCCGCAGGCAAGCTCGTCGCGCCGTGCTTCAGTCAGGGCGCGCATCCGTCCCGTGACTGACGGCGGGAAACCACGCCAGAGACGCGCGGTGTCGATGGTGGGCTGTTGTGTGGGATATCGCAGTGCATCACCGCGCTGGGCAGGCCCACCAGGAAATGGAAGTCTTTATGTTCTGCTTGCTTTTCAGTACGTTGTAACGTTACTCCCGAGATGGTTCAGCAGCTGGGCGCCTCGTTCAGACTCCTGTTTGGTCTGCGCTTGGCCACGGGCTCTTCCGAAATGTGCCAGAGCGACCATGCTGAGAAGGACGCGAGGGGCATAGTTCCTGAGTGCTGGCAGGGAGGTGGTGAAACCACCCGCGGGAAGGGGCAGCTGACTGTAAGTCTGTGTCGGGGTACATTTCCCAGCCTACACAGTGGCTTCTTGGTTGGATGTCTCATGCTCGCGGGAACTGTAGGTGATTTCCAACCCTTTCTTGTTACTTCACCGTTGCAGAAAAGAGGACTTGCGGTTTTTAAACTTTGTCTCACACACAGCCAAAAAAACCCTCAACCATAAACAAAAGATTCTTGGGTAAAAGTAATGGCAGTGCTGCCAAAGTTAATGTTTTCTAAGGGTATTTAAAAAAAAAAGATTGCACCCAAGAGTGCTTTAAATGCTTTAAATAAATAAATATAACAGGACATAAACTTTTACTTCATCTACTGGAGATTAATAAAGTAAGATCTGCTGGCTGTTGCTCTCAGACAAGCAGATCATTTATAGAAGTACTCTCACTGGCTAAAATAAACTATTACATATGCAAATTTACTGGTGTACCAAAGTCTTAAACTGTTTACCCAAACATTAGGCAATATTTAAAAAGCTTTTTGGGTAGGAAAAAGGAAAATTATGATTATCCTAAATAGGATGGGTAGCTGCTTGATACACTCCTAAAGCATTAGGAGTTTATGGCCTGTACCCATCCTTCAACAAGAGGAAAAAGAAAATGGAGTTACAGTCATTCACCCTCCTAATTTCCAACAGGTTTTTCCACCGTTTTTGTTTCCCTTTACCAAGATGAACGTATCTTAGAGTTCTTCAAAACAGTTTAAACAAGCCCCAGAAATTACTCAAGGTGGCAGCCTCAGAATCTGCAGTAAGAAAAATGCTCCTGTTTTGGGAAAGTTGATTTTTTGAAATGCCAGTGATGGTCGTTAAGATCTGTTGGCCTTTGTGTTACAGTAGTGGTGGTTACTGGGATCACGCACTGATAGTCACTCGTGTGGACTGACTGCCTGACAGGATACTGCACTCAGAAAATTACCTGTCTTCATTATAGAAGTGATCAAGTGTTTTACAAAATACTGTGAAATCATCTGCAGAAAACTGGTTTCTAGACCTTAGATATCCTTTTCTGGTGATTAGTAATGGCATATATTGTAATCTTAGCCTGTTTTTTAAAGCTTTTGGGGCAAATGAAATGAGGAAAATGTAACTGCCAAAAGGATGCTGGGAGGCATGCCAATTGCATGGGTTTCTAGATCGTGGGGTGTTTTATTGCATAGGTGGAATGTTTTGTTAGTCCATGGTTGGTTCAGATTCTGTGCAAAGGTAAATGACACAGCGCATATTGTGCCAAGATTGAGGTAGAAATTCTTATCTAAAGCAGAAATACTTGGTTTGACTTTAACCAAAATGCCCTAACTGGAAAAGAAAATTGTAATTCAGTCTTTAATATTTGCAGTTTTTCTGAGCTGTTCACTTGCTATAGCAGCCCTGATTGTGGAGACTTACAGCATTAATATGTGCACCCATCTGAACTAGAAGATTTTATACTGGGAATACCACTGCTGAGCATTTTCACAGGCCTGTTAGAGAGTTGATCAATCTGCTTTATTTCTGTAGCGTTCTTTTGTAGCCTTTCACTTATTCACTTATTAATTCTACACATGTGTAGAAACTTCCACCAGTAATGTCAGTGTCATTGAGTAACTTCTTGCTGGTAAGGAACAGATGGAGATGTTTCATTTCTGGTGTACATATGGACAGAGGTAGAGAGGTAGTGGAGGCCCCATCTCTGGAAACAGTCAAGGCCAGGATGGACGGGGCTCTGAGCAACCTGGTCTAGTTGAAGATGTCTCTGCTCACTGCAGGAGGGTTTGGCTAGATGATCCCTAAAGGTCTCTTAGAACCCAAAGCATTCTATGATTCTGTGACAGGTGAGACTCAAAAAGGACAAGTTAAAAACTGTCTCCAACGGTGCTTTTCCCTTTACAGCACACAGGAAAGCAAGCAGTGCGTGCCTGTGGCGAGGTGTGGATTCTCCTGCGGGAAGCAGGGGGCCTGGTGTCAGCCTGTCCGTGTCCCCATGTGCCTCTCTGCAGCCCCTGTGTGCTCTCAGCCATGCCCTGACCCACTCGCCGGGCCACCTCTTGCTGCCCACCAGTGCTGGCTCCGTGTCTGCAGCTGTGCAGGGCTCCTGGCGAGAGGGAGGGAAGGCGGCGGCGGCTGCCTACTCTTTTCTTCAGGTGTTACCTTGGGCTTCAGGGTGAAAGAAAACCTTGCTGGAAGGTTTAGCTCTCAAGCAAACGAGGAACTTCAGAGCTGCTCCTCTGCACTCATAACTGGCGGCTCAGACAGAAGCAGTAGTGATATTCTGGGCATCAGCTAAGGGCTTCTCCACGGGATCGGTGGGGAGAAGGCAGAGATGAAAACAAAACAGCTCCGGCTGCTTCCTGTAAGCCTGCAGAGGTCTGCGCTTGTCCCAGGACGAACGCTGACGGATGAAGGTGGATCTCTGGCAGAACAGTTCTTGGGAGACTGAACGAAACGTGGGATCTCCCGGCTTGTTTAAAGCAGCTTACGTATTTATACTGTAGTAGTGGGATGTTATGAAAATGCAGATTAATGATAGAGAAAATAATCTGGCTAATACCAGAAAAAACTTCTTGCTATGTTACATAGCTGTAATTACATAAACTGAAGTCAGGAAGTACTCTTTTTGTGGTATTTAAAACTTCTTTTTTTCTAGTAGGACAACAGAGTAATCCCTTTTGTTTCTAATAGTGATGTCAAGAAGCAAGTTAAGAAACCCAAGCAGAAGTCTCTGGCAGCTTATAAATGTGCTGTTGATACACTACTTTAATCAAAGTTCTTCAAGCCAAAGCTTTTTTAATGATGTACTCTGTTATTCATCTTATTAATAGAAAATGGAATATTGACTTGGGCAAGTCCCACATAGGACTCCACTTGGTAAATCTCATTTATTTGACACTGAACCCTTTGTAGCTACTCTTTGGGATTTTTTTCGTACTTGTTTGTGCACTCAGCAGAGGCATTTTCTCAGTTATTTAAATCACACTATGGTTATCTGGGCTTATAAATTCTTTTAAGGGCAGGTTTATTTTCTCTCTGTTCTGTTTCATCCCAGGTGAAAGTGATGGCATTCAGTTTTCAGTGCTGATACAGAGCTACAACTATATGTGAAAACATATCTCAGCTGGCCTTGTGAAAAATGTGAAATTGAAAGTCACTGGGCACAGCTGTAAGCAAATCTTTTGAAATGCAAAAAAATACTGAAAAATTGGCAATTCAGACATTCCTCGCACACCCCTCGTAGCTACTGTTTTAGGTGCAAAGGCTGCTGAGAAGTTTGCCTTGCCAGGCGCTGTGGGAGAAAAGGGAAGTATGTGGAGGCCTGATAGCAATACTGCAGTTTCCCAGCTTGGGTTCTTTCCCTTTCTGAGATCCTGTTTACTTTATACGATTGCAGTGTTTTCAAAACATGATGCTTTGAAGCATCCTTCTGAGGTCTGGCTCAGCAAGGGGAATTTACAGTTCCCACGTGCTAAATTGTTGTTCTTATTTTTACTGTTAGCAAACTGAAATCAAGTCTGGTGGTTATTTTCCAAGAACAATTATGAATTTTAGAATTAGATTATTTTTTTTTAAGAAAAACTGTCAGCCATATTATTATTGCCCATATACTCTGACTAAAAATAGGATCATCGTCCTTATGTCAGTCTCAGTTTTATGACCAAGTCTGATTCCTGCTAATGGTTTTGTTTTAATTTGGTAAACTCCTTACTACAAGGATCTATAATCCTATGTCAACTTTATGGAATGAAGGAAACCAGCAAAAAGTGGCCAAAATGAGGGAACATTTAAATAAAGGAATATTCTTTCCTGTACAATAAAATAGTAGAAAATCCAGCAGCAGATGTATGGTGACTGTCCAGGAATGGACTCATGTTCTTTCCTCAAAACATACGGTGGCAGGATGGTGAACTTAAGCTGCTGCATAGATTAAACACTGTCCAGCATAGCTTAAACATAGTTTAAAGTTTTGGTTCCTACAAGTACAGATGAACTTCTGTCGTTCCTGGGTCACGAGCATGTGAGCTGCGAGCCACATGTACTTTCTATGAAGTTTGTCAAGGGAGCTAATGCCAGCTGTCAGCTTTGAGGCAGGCAGCTGACACTGTCAATGCCATCCAATTTCCCTGTCTGTCCTGAGCCCAAATGCATTTAAAATCAGGTGCAGTTGGAAGTAGTAAACAATAGCGTTTCTGCTTGTTCTGAGCAGGATGTGTGCTCGCCACGCTGCCTGCCTCGTCTGCTTCCAGCTGGCAATTGCACAAACCCGCAAATCGGGAATCTTGACTGTCTAATCCAGAAGCTGGTGTTTGGCGGTGTGTGCTCAGCTTACCTGAGTGTAGTTTATTGACCAACTTTAACAGCAAGTGTAAACCGTGGCACTAGGTAATTATTCCTGCCTGTAAGAAAATAGTGCAGAATTTTACCGGGTTCCTTGTAGATTGAGGATTTTCCTTACAGCTGTCTTTATTAATGCTCATATCAGAGACATCTATTTGCTGAAGATATTGGAGACTCGATCCAACTCTGCATGTTATTTGTTTGCAGATTCTCTCTCTTCTGGCTGTTATTTGTGAAGAAATTGTGGAGGATTGTATGAAGTGTGGCGGACTTTACTTCTTTGAATTCACAAGCTGCAGTGCCTGCCTTATGAGCCTCCTGATCCTGTGTGTGTATTGCACTGATGTATATGAAACGTTTGGGGAAGATAAAATCAAGAGAGTGGTAAGGAAATTTTTTTTTTTTAAAACAAACCATTTCTTGTGAGTGCTTAAAGACTACCATAGAGTAAAAAGGCTACGCAGAATGAGTCTCCTTTTCGTCTCTATTGAATGGGCAGATGAAAGTAGCTTATAGTTAAAAAATGAGTTAACTTTGAGAGTTCTTTTTATATTGACAGCCTTTCCCAAATTGTTGTGTTGGTTACCTGCAGGATTTCAGGACTTGAGTGAAACTCTCTCACACAGAATACTACTACTGCGTAGTCATTGCATATGTGTACATGTATGGAACGCAGTTTACTGCCAGCGTGATCCTTGTAACTTGCCTGTTTACCCTGTCTGTTTTCCTAGTGGGTGTAGCCTAAGTCGTTTTTGGTAATAATCATACTTGTTACAATTCATGATTTTATATTTCAGACGATAAAGCAGTAGCACAAAGTTGCTCTGTAAAGTCAGTAAGAATATTACAGTGTCTTGTGAGTGTCCCTTCCTGTTGGTCTTCAGAGCAAACAGTAGGGTTTCTCCATGAAGGTGCAGATAAGGGAGTGTAGTAAGAGATTTGAATGAGCACGTTTACTTACAGGTTTCTGGTTTCCCAGGTGTTGTACGTAGGGGATAATGCTAACATGGTTGACCTGAGCCTGAATTTTATTGTGAAAGAAGTTAGAAGAAATGAATGAAATAATTGAAGACAACAAAAACAGGGGAGTGTGTAATGCAGAGTCTTTTAAATAGTTCATAATGTTGAAAGTTGTTTGGAATATAGCTGTAAAATATATTCTCTGAAGCTCCTGTTAGCATCAGAGTTTCAAAGCGTAAATTCACTGGCAGATTAACTCAGCTGCTGTTATGATGATTGTTCTTCTTCAGGTAGTATGTCTACAATTTTATAACATTATTTTTTTATATATTTGCAGAATTTTTGGGCCATGACAGCCATAGGTGTCTGTTTTCTGATAGCATCAATAGTGTTTGCTGCAACTAGCTCTGGGTCTGCTGTTGAAACAGCTGCATGTGTAAGTCTTAAAATCACATAATTTACTTTGTGTTTATCTTGTACGTTAATTTCTCTGCCCTCTAAACCTCACTCAATTAGCAGGGAAGAAACTGGGCGGGGAACAGAATTCAGGGCATTGCAGTGTTTCAGGAGGAGTAAGCTATATCACACCTTCCAGAAAGTTACTGTAGGAACTCCAAAGAGCAGGCATTCCTCAGCATTGCTGGGAGGCTCTGCGTGCACTTGCAGCTCCCCAGCGTTTGTGGCTTGCTTCTGGGTTCCTCGGACTTCACTGCCTTGGCTACTTATTATTCCGTCATCTGTCACTGTTTTGATGTTGCTGTCTCTCACAGCTTCCCCAGTTCTCCGCTATCTTAATCTCTGAGATACCTACTTTTTTTCCTCAATTGTCCTTTCATAATGCCACCCCCTCACAAAGTCAGCAAGAAACCATGTCTTTTGCCAGGCATTATAAAGCATAGGTGGCAAATGCTGACTTGCAAAGACTGCAATAAGAGGAGCAGTTTCCTCAGTGACAGAGACAGAAGAGCAGCAGGGCATGCATCTCCCTGGGAATGCTGAAGAGGCTCCGGGCAAGACACGGAAGAGGCTTTGGGGTGCTGTGGATGTCATAATTCCTCACTCATTTGGCACTTCTTTTGAATAGCCTTGGAATTGTGAATTTGTGAGTTTGAAAGATTAAATTTTGATTTTATTCTTGAATGAGAAAAAATGAGTTAGAGAAGAAAGCAAAATAATTGTGTTCCACAGGCAGCATGAGCTATCAGAGATACACACTTCTGTATAGTCACCTTCCGTGATGTTGATATATACAGACCTTTTGAGTACAAAGTCCTTCAGGCTTTTTTTCTGGAGCTGGAAAAACAAAAACTATTGTGATTCAAGACTTAATAGTGTCAAATTGCTTTGGGGCAAACCAGTTGTGTAAAACCTGGTAGAAGATAGAATAATGCATGTGTTTCTTTCCTTGTTTGAAGGAAGCTGCTAAAAACAACCTTCTCCTGACCTCTATCTTGCCATGACTAATAATGAAATGTCATTAACAAAATGTCATTTCATCGCCCCTTGCTGACCCAGTAAGGACTTGCTTAGGCTCTGCAGATCTTGCCTGCCTTCACCTTCCATGTTTTAGTCTTCTTCCCTTACTCCCTTTAATCACAGCCATGTCTTAGATAAACACTCTGCTATACCACCAATGCCATGCTTCTTTAATAACTAGTTTTTGCAATAAAATTAATAGACTTTTACTATTAAGGGCTGTTTAGAACATATTATAAGGTTCACACTTGATTAAGAGAATGAGAACTGTAAAAACTTTTGCATTAAATGTGCTAGAATTATGATTTCTGATCCATTTCTAATTTAAATGGAACTACCGATTTAAGGAGGACTGTAATCTTAATATATAAGCGTTATTAACATATGTGTATAGTCCAGCAGATCTCTCCAAACAATGTTAGAATACTGTTGATGTTTGTACAGTTACAAATCAGATATCCCTTTCACTTTCACAGGTGTTTGGATTTCTTGCAAGTGGTGCATTTTTAGCTGAAATTAGTATAGAGCATTTTCACAGTCGAAAACAAAATGTCGATGGACGCTCTGAAAATTCTGGCAACACTCAAGGTGCTACAGAACATCAGCCATTGAATAAACAAAGCTAACTTTCTGGAATTCTTTCTTTTTTTTTTGAACAGAGCAAACTAAAATGAACTTTCAGTGCACTGTAGGTAACAACTTCTGTCTCTTCATTCTAATCAACTTTGTATGCATTGCTCATCACACATTTTTATAGATCCTTAGGTCAAGTAATGGCATCTTGAGCATCATGTTCTAAGGTAACTGTAACTGGTCCTGCCACCTGTCCAGGTGGCATACACTAAAAAAACCCTCGTGTCTAAATAGAGTAACTTAAGGCCAAACAGAGGTGACTAATACAGGTTAATGTGTGATGCATAAATTCTGAGCTATACCCTAAAGATATTTTCTGTATAAATGGACCAGATATTTCTGTTACAAATTACAAATTAGTCCAGCAGAATTCATTTTCATACTTACTGGTCAAACTATGAATGTAAAAGGGATACCTAACTGGAGCCTTATAGAAATGCTTATCCTTACCTAAGGGTTTTTGGTTTTACTATTCGTGTGTCTCAGTTCTGTCTGCAGAGATTATTTTAATGGAATAGTGAGTGTAGGGGTTTTATGGCGATGGTAAAATAATGGTATATTAAAGAGACAGTTTTGCGCCCCACAATTGTCAAAGTCTGGACTTGTATGGCAGAATCCTCTTTCAGATTGTTTCAAAATCTATAAAAGTTACAGGAAGAAACTTGAGAAGCCAGCCATGAGAGGAAAAAGATGAAGAGTAAATATTTTCATGAAGTAACCCCAAAAGTAGCAACCTGAACATCAATGGGAAAAACGTTACAGCACGTTGGCACTATGCTGGTGAATGTTACTGGCCATGTTAATACCACATGCAGCTTGTTTATGCACAGTAAATGGTAAGTCTTGCCAGAATGGTTATGGACCCCACCATTTTCTTTGTCTATAAATATGGCACTAGCTTGAGACTTCTTGGCACTGACTATGTCAGTTGGTAAACAGAGAAATAAGCACTTGGACCCTTGAATTGTCTTAACAGTGACAGGCTGTAGGACTGCAAGAAACACTACTGATGCAACATGTATCAGACAAGTGATGGACATACCAGACCAGATGTTGATGGCTGTAAAAGAAATGAAGTGATGAAAAGGCATTTTTCAGATGTCTGACGTCAAAGCAAAGCTGTTAGACCTCACTTAAGAGGAAAGCCTTCAAAAGTAGAGCAAATTACTGTAAGCTAGGAGATGTTCCAAAATACCAAAGAAGATGAGAAAAAGCTGATTATGCAAAAACAATTCTTGTTTGAGTGCTCTTGACATTTGCCGTGTCTTCCAGGCATTAACTCCATTTCATCAATACCCTAGGCGGACAAATTTATAGTCCTGTAACCTGTTGTGGCAGCATTGAGACCAAGCCCTCCAGACTGGCTGAGCAAGCTGTATTTGGAAAAGGATGAGGAAGCTGTTGTAAGACAGAGGACTGTAAAAGAAGGTCAGAGGTTTTTTCCAGTGCTGCCAGTTTCTGATGAATGGGAGTTTGTGAAGTCCTCTCTCTAAGCTCTCAGATTTAAGCCTAACACTACACTTTGCTTGGAGGATGTAAAATTTTGACAAGTCGTGTGAAGTGTCAAGTCTAAGCTGTAGCTTGGTTTCAGAGCTTTGCATAAAAGACATACTTTCCTTCATAGCATTTCCTGCTTTGTCAAAAAGAAATGTTCTTTGGACTGGCTTTTTTTTTTTTTCCCCTTGTATTTATTAGTGTCCATTTGCACTAAAACCTGATCTCAGTCTAGTTGTACAGAGCTTGCTGTAGCTGTCTCTGAAAACTGGGTAGATTAGACATGTTTTGTTTACAAGCAGCGTTGCTGGTGATATGAAACTTCCCATAAAGAAAAATCTCTGCCATGATTTGCAATGTCTTACTGTGGGGATTGTGTCCGTGTCTATGATTAACATTCTAAAGGTTTGTTTGTTGGTTTTTTTTATTGCCCAGCATTCTACTGAATTTGTTTTCGCATCAAAAGGTAGTCTCTAAATCTTGATATATAATTAAAAGTTGTAAATACAGTGTAAGAGTAACACTGTGCTGCTGATATTTATTAAGCAATGCAGCACCATAACAACACTTCTATCTTGAGGTAATTTTTCTCAACTTGAGAATAAATTGAGAGAGTTCTGGGTTTTGGTTGCTTTTTCTATAGACTTTTCCTCACCTAAGTGCTTTGTTATTGGTGTCCCTTCCTGAATTGGAGATACTGGTACCGAAAGGGATCTGTAAAGTCATCTCTCTGCCTTGGCTGCCCTAGCTATGGTATCTGCTGTTGACACTGCAGAGAGAAATGGAAATGCAGAGCAAGTTATTTTTATGAAAAGGTGCCACAAGGAGTTGGTGTCAGAAGAAGGTGGCTCTGAGATCTCCTGACTCACTCCCACGGTCTGACCTGTAGGCCTTTTGAAACAAGTACTGCCAACCTTTGCAGAATGGTTTGATGAATTCTCCTACTACATACATGCTGGCATCCCTGGCGTGTTTTGGGTTGTTGGAGAGAGGGGGTTTTGGCATGGTTTTTGCTTTAGCTGTTCCAGGTAGGCAGTTTATACCTGTTCTCTCACCAGCTGACTGATCCATGTATAGATTTGAGGATCAGATTCCATCTCTGACCAAAAGGGATGCAAGTGTTGCTGCGAGCTAACGAAACCAACAAACAGCAGGCTTTGGGAAACCAGTTAGTTGTTTTCCCATACATTGCAGGAGTTTACTAATAGGAAGAGTCCTGCTGTTCTTTATAACAATATATAGTGCTCAATCCCGGGTACTGTCTAGCTGACATTGATCTGTCACATAGTAATTAAATACTCGGAGCAGAGGAGCCACATATTGGTTATAGGTTTAAGGCAATTGCTAAGTTGTTGCTTCCCAACCAGTTGTTCGCTGACAAAACAGTTTCTGCATGGTGGTACTATTAATCCTAGACTTGTAAGTGTGAGGTGTTTTTTGTTTTAAGATGGCTGAGAAGCAGGTTTGCGAGTGTGTGTGCTGTCCTCTGCTTCTGCAAGGTGGTTTCCTCAACTGCTGTGTCAGCTCCCTGCGACAAAGGGGCAGGCGTGTGTTCCTCCAAGCTCCTCTGCCCTCACAGGCTACCTGGGGGAGAGACTTTCTTGCTGCCGTGGCCGAGCAGACTGGTCTCCTGCAGCCTGGACATGCCCCCTTTGATGCTTCTGGAGTTGGATCCAGGCTTTGAGTGTCTTGTCTTTTAATTGGACTGATCCCAGAGAATGGCACTGGAGCTGGGTTAAACAGATTTTGCAGGAGCTTTGTGCATGTGGCTGTTACGTCTCTTGCCCTCCCCGTGCTCTGTCAGCAAAGCGGTCTGCTCGTTTCCCAGCCCGCTTCTGATGAAATCAGCCTAATTTATTTAAACCACGTATTTAAATTGCTTACATGAAGGTGGCTGGTTTTGACTGAAGTGGATTAGGGATTGTTCAGGAGAGTGGTGGGAGCTCTGGTAGAAGTGCTGTTACAAGCAACTGTCTCAAATTTCTTCTGTTTGCAAAGTAATCATCTCTGTACAATCTGAACCGGTAGTAAAACCTCTGGAAAGAAGCAGCTGGCCCACTACATCTCTCTGGGGATTGTCTTCTCCCTTCTTTACCACAGTGCTTGGCAGTGGTGTTGTGAGCCTGCTCAGGCACATGAAAAGCTTTTGTCTTCTCCAGTTGAGTCCGACCAAAAATATTTAAAGGCTCTGCACCCGCTTTCAGGCTTTGTTTACAGTGCCTGGAGAATCAGTGCAGAGAATTCTCCAAGACATGTGAGGACTTGTTTTTAAGTGGCTGGACTGTGACTTTCTGCTCTGAAAATCTGCACATGCATTGTGTAGGGCGACAATGTTAATCGTTGTGTTTGGCCTTTCGCCCACATTAAAACCACAAAGCTGCCAGTGCCCTTTTGGTTCTAAGTATGCGAAGGAATTGTGCCTTATTGCCTGCACTCTGTGCTTAAAAATAGCAGGGAAGGGCTGTGTTCTCTTAGAATGGAGTTCTACCTTCGCACCTTCCAATCTGAACAAGCAGTGATCTGTCTCACACAGTTCTCAGAGCTCTGCACAAGATGTTTTTGCATAATGGCCATCACGGTGATCCTTGTTGAAATTGGTGCAATAAAAATACCAAGCTTTCTACGCTGAAGGGAAATACTTTGTGACATTTTTGAAAGGTTATATAAAATTGTAACGAATCAAGATGCTAGTAGTGCCTTTAAGATGGAAATTCATCTTTGTTGTAATCTATGCTGTAAACATGAGCAGTTCTCTAGATATTAAATTTTATGCTGTTCAGAACTATCTGTCACTTTTAATACCTTCGAGAATTTCAGTGACTTTTAATGGCTATTAAATCGGGATGATAATAGAGTAGTAGTTTTATATAAATAAATTAAAAAATTTACAGAGTTTTGTTGCCATTGTTGCCTTGAATTTCCATTTAAATAATTTTGAAATGCTTAAATATTTTTCCATTCTAAACCTGTGGTCTTTTTTAATGTATTATACCTTTTTGGTCTTAAGAACTTTCTAAAATATTTTGTAATCATTTTTAAAATAAATATTAGTAAATAACTTCAGTGTTTCTTGTTTCTGCTGCTATGATTTGGTGTCACTGTGTAGTTCTCCCAGAGCCAACCACAGGAAGTAACATCATTCTCTGTTCCTGGTTTGGAGAAAAGAGCTTGCATTGTGTAACAAGCCTGTTACTCTAGGGAAGAGGGTCCAACTTGCAAAGCTGGATATTCTCACTGGAAGTTTCCAGGAGGAGAGGTCCAACAAGGTCAGTATTGCCTCGTATCACAGCGTACAACCAAACTAGTTTGCCTTTACACCTACCATGGTCTACAGGTTACTGTAACAAGCGTAATTCAAGTGCTGCTTTCCTATTGTCTTCATTAGCTTGAGCCAAAAAAAAATAAAGCGGGAAACTTGTTAAAGGAAGGAGCACAGACTAGCAAAAGGTGTTAAGAGCACAAGTGATTTCTTCTGGTGAAGAAGAATGCAGGTGACTGAGTTACTTGGTTGAGGGGGAGCAGCTGGATCTTTGTAAAAATGTTTGTCTCATTGTCAGTGGCAGAGGGCGAGGAAAAGGAAATAATCCTGCGTGCTTTCTGGCAGGGCAGCTTTTTTGTTTCATAATCCTACAGATTGCTTATTACCTGGTGGTGATCTGGCAAAGAGGAGGAGAATGGCACCTTTTTCATTGTTGGCACTGAAATTGGAATGCCACAGTATTATTTTTCTTTACATTGTAACATTAAAGGTGAAGTTGTCTCTTTGATGAAGTTGCCAGAGATGAGTGTATCCATAAGGATTCACAAGGGAAAAAGGTCTCTAATGCTTTTAATTACATTTGAAAACTAGATGCAAGAAAACAATTGAGGCAAAATGTTACATTAAAAGGGTACGTCACTGGTGGATTTACACGGCATGAGAAAATAACTCAGAAGCCCCAGGAAAGATTAATAGAGGTTTAGTAATTTGTAGCATGACCACAGAGTGCAAGTCCTGTTACTGCTAGAATCGTGACAACTCCTATCTCAGGAGCATAATCCCAAGTGAGTTTCCTGCCAATTGTCGGGACAGCGCAGCAGGGCAGAAGGTAGGCTGGCAGTCCGCCGCTTTCCTTCGTGAGTGCGCCGGCACCACCGGGTCGCTGCTGTCCGCATCGTTGTTCCAGGCACGGATGCGTTTCCCCGCTTTCGGGTGGGCTTTCTCCTTGCAGCGAGGTTAACTGCTTGGCTGGGGTTTGGGTCTCTTTGGGTTCAGAAGGGCTATTCTTCGCCAGCTAAAGGAAGCACAAGGAAGGCCAGCAGTGTTTTTTTAAATTCTGTTCGTGCTGTCCACACTCTGCAGCCGTCTGCAGGGAACCTGCTGCGAAGCTGCAGGAGAGAAGTTTGCCCACAAGAGGGCAAAGATGATCCTGTGATTAAAAAGATTTGGTCTGGAGGACTTGGTAGTCTTCCCACCAGTATTTTTCACTGGAGCGGAAGCCCCCTCGCCCTCCTTCGTCAGTGTGGCTATAAATTGAACTGTGCGCTTTAGTGATACTGTTTCCAAGCCTTTGCTTATTTCTCAAAATGTAGCCTGAAGGTTTTTTGATAATATAATCAGATCAATATTGTCTCAAGGAGGTATTTTACCTAAGCAGTTCGAACGAGTTCTACATGTATCCCTTTTGTTTTCTTTTTTGTTTTTCTTTTTTGTTTTTGTTTTTATTACAAAGTCAAGCTTCAGCTTCACAATTACACTGGCACCTATAACGTGGTACTTCAGCTGGGAAGATTTTTGTGGTTTTCGATGACAGCTCTGTGGATCATGGGTGGATGAAGAAAGGAATGGGGAGTACCTGAGCATTTCCTGGACTCTCGGAAAGTTAAATGAGAGAAGCTTATTATTAAAAACATGCAAATTACGCACGCTGGAAAAATGTGAGGGTCCGCAAACAGAGATCTTGGCAAACATAGTGGAATGCGTGCCAGACAGGGCTTCTTGCAATTCCGGTCCTCTCCAGGCACCCCAGCGAAACTCGCTTTGACCAGCCCGCGTGTCCTAATCACTCATTCAGTTTACTTCTTATGACCTATTATCTCTTGGCTGAATATTAGAACAGGACTGGGAAAATAAAACAGTCTTGGCTGTTTTGAAGTTGCCCGGTCCTGAGGTGAGAGTCAGCTTCACAAGGAGGTGACAGCACAAGCACATTCTTCTGTAGCATGACTCATGTGCAGCCAAATGAGGACAGCAAACACCCAACCGGGTAGCTGTTGCTAGATGTGCTGCAGGAAAGCATGTAGCATTCTGCGGTGCTAAGTTTGGGGCGTACTTCAGAAGTCTCTTTTTAGTCCTCACTTGAGCTTGCTGAAAGCATGATATTGCAAGACAAAAGCATGACATGTTTTTTATTACCATATGCCCTACCCTTTCTGAGAGAGTGGTGGAATGTTGCTCAAAATAACGCAAGCCTGTGTGCACTACAGCCCTACTTTTAACTACTTCCTTTGCACCAGCTGTCGCTCTTCCAAATACGTCGGCGCAGACACTATTCTGAAATCCCTGTTCACGGTGAGCTGTAGGTAAGGAAGGAACAGTTACTTAACTGTTCTGTAGTCTGTGGACACCACTAACCACAGACGTGGAGCTGCCACCCTGGTGTGAGCAACAAGGCATCCTCAGAAGGGAGGACAGACTCTCACCACTTCCAGTTTTACTATTAACACAACACCCGTTTTCACTCTCCTACACCTGTCTGCTCCATTTCAAAGGCTGCAGATCACTGGTCATTGATACTCTCCCTCAAATTTAAACCTCCCCATCAGTGCAATTCATAGCAATGAGAGCTTTAACTAAAGCTCTGCCTGCTGATTTCTCGAAACAGCTGGGATGAAGTGGCTGTGGAGCTCTGTCTGAGGGGGTACAATCCAGCTCTAGAAACAACCGTCTCATTAACGTAAGCCTGTCTGTTTTCTGCCTCATAGTCCTCTTGCTCAGAAAGGCTTGTTTTATGAATGAACAAATGTTGTTCTTGACTTGATACAGTTTTCTAATTGTAAATGCTTGTTTCTGGCAATTGTGCCTCTCATTTGAGGGTAACAAGGGCGTAATTATTCAGCTCTCATGCATCATGAACTGCTGAGCATGAGGTATTAATGGAGTGCTTTGCTGCCACCATAGCTTAATAGCTACAGCTGCAGCATTGTGCTCTTGTTTGGCTGGGGTTCATGAAAAAGGGGGATGCAGATCATTAAGTTTTATGTTCAGAGTGATTTACAGATGTAGAAATAACAGTAGACTGTGCTAGATGGACAAAGCACTTCTGATTTAAAAGGAGCTATTATACCAGCAGAGCTGTGATTTGTACTTGTACTCGTGGTGGTACAAAGCCACCAGCACTGGTCCACCTCCTTACAACCCCCAATAATCTCAATAAAAGAAAGTTGTGTTGGTATAATTGTGTATGCTGGCAGGGCTGTACTGGTGTGGGGGGGGAATCATACCCTACCATCACAGCTGGCTAGCAGATGTTATAAAAGGAAGCTGCAAATGGATGCTTTCGGCTAGCTGCAGGCTTTGAGGTGATACACAACTCTGAGCCCGGTCTCTCCCCATCCATCCAGCTATCGCATTAGCTCTGCTAAGTGCTGAGATGCAAGCGCTGCAGTGAAGAGGTGGGTGTTGCCCCAGCTCCACATGGGAAAGTAAAAGGGGCATCTCCTCAGTCCTGCCCTGAGATGTTCCAGCTGGGAGGCCAAGCTCCCCCAGTAGCTGATGGAGGAAGAGGCACGACCAGAGGGTGAATCAGAGGGGAAGGGTAACTAACTCCTGCACTCTGAGTCACTGCTGCTGTGAGTCACTCTTGCTCTTCTCTTTCTTCATTGACTATCCAAGGAAGAATGGCTGGCTATCATTATTAGTCCCATGCAAACAGCCTCCAAGACATGCTGCTTTTCGCTGGGAGAATGGCATTGACTCTCTCTGGGCTGTAAAAACAGGGGCAGGATGAGTGCTCTCTCTAATTTCCTAGTCTGTCCTTGTATGCCTAAGGGTTAGGTGCCTCTAAGTCTATACCTGTGGGGTTTTTTTCCCAAGGTTTCTAGTCTTGCTACAACACCTCCTATGCCAAGAGGGCTCCTTGCCTGCTGTTGTTCTTCCTGCACAAGCGCATACATATAAGGAAAGAATAAGTGGATCAGACATACTTAATTTAGCAATGATTCTACAGCAGTGGCTTGGGGATATTCACCCCTGTGGGGACAAATGCCCCACCACTCTGCTTGGCCTACCACATCATACCCCCCCCCCCC
>Ga0065711_1010731_pt1 | contig 17160 bp, 18 predicted proteins | sample Hoacrofraction12_FD_59098 | JGI IMG/M metagenome (GOLD analysis project Ga0065711, IMG submission 59098) | Hoatzin crop microbial communities from Cojedes, Venezuela - Epithelial fraction 12 v2 (version 2) | ecosystem: Host-associated > Birds > Digestive system > Esophagus > Crop | place... | reverse complement strand
CCCCACCCTGCAGATATTTAGAGGCATTTCGAAGGTCCCCTCTCAGCCTTCTCTTCTCCAGGCTGAACAAGCCCAGCTCCCTCAGCCTTTCCTTGTAGGAGAGATGCTCCCGTCCCCTCCTCATCCTCGCAGCCCTCCGCTGGGCGCTCTCCAGTAGCTCCTCATCTTTCTTGAACTGGGGACCCCAGCACTGGACACAGCACTGCAGATGGGGCCTCACCAGGGCAGAGTAGAGGGGGAGGAGAACCTCCCTCGACCTGCTGCCCACACTCCTCCTAATGCATCCCAGGGCAGTCTCTGGTTTGCACAGACTTCTCCCCCAACGATCTGAAGGAAAGCAAAAGGGACTCATTGCAGCCTTGCGCTGTTACCCACAGCGTCACCAAGCCCTCTCTGCCACCTGGCTGCAGATAAACCAGGAAAATCCAGTGCCAGCACAGGCATTATGGATGCTGTTAACAGAAGTGAATTTTCATTTTAATAAAAAAGTAAAAATAAAAAAAAAGAAAAAAAAAAAAGAGAGCATTTCAGAAGCACACAGTGATGCCAGCCAGCACAGAACTGCTCTGGCTTTAGCAGAATATTACTGTCGCGTCACTCTTCTACCGCTGAGGCTTCTCCGGGGCATCTCTAATCACAAAGAACAGCTGAAATGCCAGTGGGAATAAACGCTGGCCTTGCTGCTTTGCTGCTGCATAAACATCTAAACAGATCTCCTTTCGCACTGCCTTTGACAAGCTGAAGCTCCAGCCTTTACCCCATTTAGTTTCGGAGCTTCCTGTGAAGTACCAGGCAGACTTCTACTGATAAACTACATCAATATGAACTGGAAGGCATCTGCCCCATATGGGTTTTGAACAAAGAGTATCAGACTAAAAGGAAAAAGGGAAGAAAAAAAAATAAATACACAGCAGTCCAGGCACTTGCAATAGAACAGCAGCTCTCACCCTCTCCGAGCCGGCTGCGTGCTTTCCGTCGGCAGGCAGCGACTCTCTGAAAGCAGTCTGAGCACAAGTTAAAAATTCATATCCCAGTCATGCTGGCCTCAGTAAGCCAGAGGAGGGTCAGGGCTCCTACGACCTTTCACTCTGTATTTCTGGAAGACGGTGGCACTGCCAGATACGCCGGGCAGCTCACTCGCTCCTCCAGCCATCCCCTTGGCAGGTGCCTTCAGACAGGGGAGGGCCTGGCGGCTTCTCCTTTCCTGTTGAATAAAAGCTTGCAAAACCATTTAGATGAAAAATCTGTATTTCAGGTTGAAAACAACTTTGTAAATCACACAACTAGTCTAGCATGGAGACATCTGGCAAGTCTCCTCCTCCGCAGCTCTCCCCAGCGGGTTTCTGCAGCGCTGTGGGCAGGATTGCACCCCATCTCCCCCCGAGCAGAGCTGCAGGTCAGCACGCAGCCAATGAAACGAGCAACCGAGAGCACCCAAGGTCTCCTTTCAGCAGCTGAGCACAGGTACTAGCAAAGCTGTGGTCCTCAGGAGGTAAAACAGAACTGATGAACCAAGTTTCTGAAGTTGCTATTCACGCACTAAGAAGAAAACAAAATAAAATAAAATCCACCATTTATGTGCTGTTTCACCCTGCTGACAGAAAAGAGCTGGAAAGAGCCATTGCTTCTGAGCTTAATTACACCCGATGCTTCTAAGGGTGAGGGAAAAAGAGTAATTTATGAGCCACAACCAAAAAAGTTAATATATTCTACTGCAGCAAGAACACAGCATCTTCAAAGCTTTCCCTCCCCACACCCTGAACTGTGAAATCAGAGATTTTTTTTTTTCTTCTCAGTAATGCGTTTTGCTCATTTCCTGCCTGGCCTCATACTCCTATAACAATGAATCAGGATTAATTAATATCAATGTCAAGATTAAGATCGTGCCTAACCAGGACCTTCTTGTCATCACCTAGAGAATCAAACCCCAGCCCAGGTAACGCTGGGCTGACCCCACTGCCAGGCTGGGCGAACTCCCTCCACCCACGGCGAGCTGGTGCTTTCGGTTGAACCCAGCCTGCCACCTCGCACACATCTCTTGCTTGGGGCAAACTCGGACAATGTCCCCAGGCTGGTTCTTTGTTTTCCACGCACCTCTTCCAAACCCACCATCGCCATTTATTTTCACATTCCCAGGCAGGAATCACGAAGCCATGCAGGAGCCTGATGCTATGGTCTGAGGTGAACGAGATGAACTTTTAGCAAGCCACCAACAAGCATAAAAAGAAAAAACCAGTCCAGCAGTTCCTGGTGCTCTGAAATCAGTGCTTAGCAGGGGAGAAGGAAATTTCTCTGGATTCTCCTCCAGATACACACCTCTGACATTATCACTCTCTGCGTTCTCCTAAGGTCACTCACTATTAACACTCACTATTAATTAAACGACGAACTTCCAGGGAGCTTTTTGGAAGACCAAGGAAACCAGAAGGTCTTGTGTCTCATCATCTGGGCGTTTGCTCAGCAGGCTACTGCAAGTTCAAACCAAGTGTTTCAGCAAAAAAAGTGGTAGGAAAGGGTGGGATGCGTCCCCGTTAGCCACCTCCCCGGGGGGGACAGGACTCTCCTCCTCGGACAGGCAGCTCGCACCGCTCCAGCCTGGCAGGGATCCGCGGAACTGCCGCTCCAGCCCAGATGATGCAGCGGGCAGTGGGAGCATCACAAGCGCGGTGATGTCTGGAAGACCCTCAGGAGATCTGCAGCCCCCCCCCCCTTCCCAAGTTTTGTATATGCACTGTAAACACAATGTTCTCCAAAGAAATCTGCTGTCAAGCGTGACATAGCGTCCACAGCAGCTTCCATAGCCATTCATTCACCTTTCCCACAGCTGCACCAACAGCGTATCAAGAACAACAGAAAAATCATTCGTGTGGCACATTTCTGGTGCTCACTGGTTTTATTTTACTTCAGTATCGTATTTTTAAAGTTTTTCAAGTCGTTAAAAAGCATGACTTTTGCGTTTAGAAATCACTTAGAGAAGCAAAGAGAGTCACAGGTGTTAGACACTTTAACTTTCTGACACTTCTGCAAAGTAAAAGTTCTTTACGGAACTAAAGGAAGTGGAGTGAGGCTACGAACTGAGATTGAACCAGCAGTTCATGAGACTTCAGTTCAGGATGTCATCAGTTATAGAACAGAGTGTAAAAAAAGAAAACAGAATCTCTTTGCAGAACACTGGCCTCCATCTCTGAGCAGAAAGCACCACATAGGCAGTTATTGCAGTAAAAAGTAAGATGGCCAAACATATGTACTAATGACTCATGAAGATAAAACATCTTTGCTTAATCTTCCCAGCAGTGTGAAATGAAAATTTTCACTTTCCAGCCTCCAGAATACGAATACCCAGGCTCCTCCAACAGCGAGCAACCAGAAAGTTCACACCGGCCTTCCCACTCCGCCAGCAGCGAGGGGAGAGCTCCCACCTCCCGCAGCTCCCCGCCACGGTCTGTGCAGCCACGCCGAGGTCCAAAGCAGGAACCAGGACCTTCTGGGGGTTTGAAGGCTTCAGCAGCCTGATCAAGCCACCCTACGACAAGGTGAGCTCTCTTTACAGCAGCGTGGCCAGCAGAAGCCCATCATCTCCGCACTGCGTGTGCTGAAATGCCACAGGATTTTCATCTCGCTGGTCAGGAAGCTCCCTCATGTTAACAACTTCTACGCTACCACTCGCTTTCTTCAACCTTCTCATCTGAAGGGCAACACAAAAGTGTAACCTTTAGCACAGCATCCAAGACTAATTGCAATTTTTAGATTCCACTCGTGTCACAGACCCAGTTTGTACAAAGCACGGCTGGTGGTTTTTTGCCTTATGAGAGACAGAGAACAAAAAAGAAAAGCAGCAATTCTCTTCTGTGCAGAGAAGTTCTGCTGTACTTTTGCTGGATGACACACCGAAGAACCACAACTGCACAGCCCAAAGGAGACAAACGGCTGATGCAAACGGAAAACAATGCAGCAAAAGGAAGTCATTCTGTCAGGCAACTACTTTGTTCTTTCGGGGGCTTTTTGGGGTATCTTCTTTCCATAGAAAGTTTCCACTACAGTTATTTAAATGAAACGCGTGTGTATTTTTGTCCTCAAACCTATAAGGCTGCATAGCAGAAGCTCTGTTGAAAATCAGTAAAACAACATCTAATAGTGCACAGGTCCAGGTTCTTTGGTCAGAAACACAGAGAAATCACAAGGAATGCCCCAAACCAATCAGGGAGTCATCTTCTTAAACTAAAACCCGGGAAGACCTGAAGATCTCATTTAGCAAAGCCACTGGAGATGTTTTAGGGGGGACACAACTGTCTGCAAGAATATGAAAAGTGAGAGTCCAGAGGTACCTACACAGGCCCATACATCTCCATGGGATGGGGCAAAATGGGGAAAGGGAAGAGTGGAATGAACATCAGGAAATCCCTCCGTCAAGAGTCATCCCACGACCTGAAACATCTCCAGGCCGGACAAACATCCTCACACCATCGGGTTGGCAACCCTCCTTTCCAGGGTGCAGATTTTCATGACCATCATCTCCACTTTGGGCTCCAGCGGACCCAGCCGTGTGGGAAAACAACACCATGCCAGAGGAGCGCAGCCTGGGTCAGAGCTTCGAACCTGAGCCGGAGCCTCCCAGGTGACTTTGGGACATCTGCGCCAGTCTCCGGAGCGCTGCCGGCCTTCGCCCAAGCATGCAGACGGCCGAATATTCAAGCAGCTTTTGCCTCCTGGCACTCCGCAGCAATGCAGTGGCACGAACGCAGCGTACAAAAGACCATTTCTGCAGATTTGCAATCCAGCATTAAACCCTCTAAAGGGGTTAAATAACACGGCGAGCACGGGTTTCTTGTGGAAAAATGACTCACAGGAAGGATGGCAACAATGCGCCGCTATAAAATATTAAACATAATAGGTCTCTCTGCCCTGGACTGAAAGAATAAAAAACAAGGTAAGTGGACCTGTGTTTTTCTCCTGGTTTGCAAGTCACTAATGGCCCTCTGGGTCTGTGAACAGATGTCAACAGCGTACTGCAGGTACCACAATTTACTCGCTGCAAATTATTGCCGGGCATTTAATTAAAATTTTATTGTGGCGATTCCCATCAGCTCTCTCCACAGCACCAAATGGAACAGATTGAAGAGAAAAGTGGATCTTTCAGAGCCACCAGGCTAGATCAGACAAGCCTAGTCCATCAATAAAATACCGTAGCTCTGAAAGGGGAAAAGAAAGTGTGTGGCAAGAGGTTTGGCTATCTGACATTTTTTCCCTGCGCGGGGGCCCCGCAGTGCTGTTCCCGGCACCGGCGCCTGCTCTGAACCAGCCTGAAGCCGGCTGTCAGACAAATCCGACGCTGGGATTGTGCTTTTCTGCTTGGGCTCCTCAGGGGTCATGCAGGATCCCTTTTGGAGCAGAGGACGGAAGAACCGGACTCAGCATTTCACTCATCCAGCTTCAGATGAAATCAGTTATCCTACAAAAACCTCCTTATTCACCGGTGCCCACATCACAGACCTTTTAGGAACAGACCCAACCTGGTGGGAGCATCTGTCCAGCTAATGGAGACTCCTCAATGATCTGTGCTTTTTTTGCCCTAAAATGATGAACGACCATTCTTGCTCCCACGGTAGCCACAGGAGCCATTGGGGAGCTGGAGGGACCTACTGCTTTCTGTGGATGAAGCAAAGGGACCAGGTCTGCTCCATCCCAGGTGCTGCTCTGTGCCCTCCACCCTGCCCAGATCTTGCATAGTTTCAGCTGGGGCTGGATGGGAGCACAAGGTCACCTTTTCTTGTCCTGTATATTTTTCTGGTGGTTTCTATAAAAGCCACTGACTACAAGCACAAGTGTAGGAGACTCGGTGGCTTTGGGGCTTACACACAAGCTCCAATCTATCCCAGAGCTGCTGGGAATGGTCAGGTGTGCGGAGGTCCCGTAAGTGCTACTGCCTGTGGGATTTTCTTCTTCTCTTACAAGTATCTTCTGAGATATCTCCTCCTAGGTCACAAATGCAGTGATCCCAAATCCATGAGCAAAACAACACAGCCAAGGAAGAAAACAGTCACATCCCTGAAAGCTGATGCTTGGTAGCACCAAATTATCCTAAACCTCAGTGTCCTTCTACCAGTTGAGGCCACCATTCATCCTTCAAAAAAGGGGGAAAAAAAGCCAAAAACACAAGACAAAACATGCTCAGCCCCCCGTGCATTTAGGAAAACTGCCCTCCTGATGCCTGCAGTCATCCTCTGGCAGCCCTGAAGCACAAAACCCGAGGGAAGCAGAGTTTTCATGGCGAGCTGCAGGTGATACGGGATGCCAAGACAATGGCAACACCAGCTCCAGGGCCAGGATGGATTAATGCTGTCATCTGCCCTACAGCTCACGGTACCGGGGAAAATACAGCTCTCCAGGCTTAAAACTAAGGGTCTCTGAGGGCCTGAAATACCCAGGGGCAAAGCAGACACGAGCACCTTTCCGGACTCTCAGGGGTTAACACAAGCACAGCTGGGCTGCTCTACAAACCTCCCCCTCTCAAGGTAGCTGTGGTGCTTCACCTCCCCGCGCAGCTACTCTGGGAAGTCAGGGGAGACAGAGCTAGAATGATGGATGCAAAATTAAAAGCTCAATAAATAATTAATCGCTGAGGTCATCAAATTGTAGGAATCTGTCCATCTCGCTCTCCGCTCTCCTGTTAATCAGAGCAGTCTCTGTTTCAATGGGGGGTGAAGTGGTCCTGGAAGAACCATAATTTCTGCACGCTGCTGCCATGAAGCTTGTACTGGGTGCCATATAAATCAATAGTAATAAATCATTTGCTGAACACTGTAAAGACTTTAAGAGTGTTAAGCAAACAGAATGCCTCCAGAGATCCCAAAATGAAGTGAGAGGCGAGTCTGAGTAACTTATTAAGGTAATTATTAAAATGCATAATCGCAAAACATCAAATATGTATAGCACAGACAAAACCTCCTTTCCTCTTTCCGGTATCAGCCTTTCCACAAATGCCAATGAAAAGGAGCACTCTTAAGTACCACAAATAAAACACAGGGCACATATGAAAGCCAGCAAACCCACCTCACTGCCTGGCCGCCGTAACCCTTTCCCTTCCCCCCATCTTCTCCCTCTCAGTTTTGCCTGCAATGGTCAGTGCCCTCAAGCTGGGACCACGCACCCAGCTTCTCCAACACGTGCAATTTCTTTTACGTGATGGTGTTATTCTGATTATAAATCAGTGGTTAATGACAATGAACATGCACGCCCAGCGTGGAAGAAGTTTCTCCCACGGCTGATGTGTCGCAAAGCTTGTGGCACCCTCCGGAGACTGCGAGAGCTGCACCGCAGTGACCCAGCGCATCAGGTCCCTGCGCTCCGAGCGGCAGCGCTGGCGTGATCACATCTCTGGGCTGGGTCAGATCAGCTGCTTGACAGTGCTAATAAAACACACTTGCCAGTACATGCAGCACAGAGGAGAAATATTAGGTTTATTTCTGCATCTAAGGAGGAACTGGGGAAATTTAACAGCTTAAACTGTAGTTCATTGAGCGTTAGTACCTAACGTTTGCACAAAACGCCAGTGCTTCACAGTCCCACGCAAGTCCTCAGGACCTCTCTGCTCTGTGCTGCACCTGTAACTTCAGTTTTAAACGTTCTTCGGAAGTTTCTTCCCAATTTGTGCAGTGCTGTTACCGCATCCATGCAGAAATGTCCGGTTATCCGTGAGGAACGCCACACTACTGGGTTAAGCACAGCCCGTGCGTATCACTCTCACTGCCTAACACGTCACAGCAGGAGAAAACTGCCCGGCGCTGAGGGCGAGCTGGCAGCAGCAGATGAAGGTCCTCGCCATGGTCTGTGAACATGGGCTGGCGACAGCCTCGGTGGGTCTGTGGGCTGCCGAGCACGGGAGGTGCACACCAGCCTCTCCCTGCACTTACGTGGCACCTGCTTTCCTCCCCTGATCCCGCCGGCACGTCAGGCGTGCTTCATGGCACGCAAAGGTGCAGCAGGGAAACCCCTGCAGGTGCAGAGCCGGGCTGAGACCCCGAGAGCAGGCTCCCGGCTGGAGGTGGGTCCCCCACCCGCAGCCCTCCCCCCGGGCCATGGTGCAGTGGAGATGCTCCTGCGTCTTGGCACTACGGCACGGCGGCATCCCGAATCCAGCCTCAGCCAGGCGGTGAAGCCACACGGTCTGCTCTTTGTGGCCACAGCAGAGGAGGACACCCGTAAATGTGTCTAAAAAACCCCTCTCACAACAAATCACCGGCATCTGTAACTTCTCGCATTTCTCTGAGACAGGGCCCAGACCACCCCTACTCTGCAGGCAGATCCCAGTGATCTGCAAACTTATCTACCTCTTCAAAAGAAAATTGGACTTCTTTTTTTTTCTTCTTCCCCTGAAACATCACCATATAACACAGCACCAGAGTCCAAACACCAAACTGCCCCTTTCCCAGCATACTGGGTGCTCTTCTCTGCCATTTCACTTTAGCTGTTTCTCAACTAGATTAGAAACACAGCCAGCAAAAATCTGCTGAAAATGCTGTTCCCAATTAAAGTGAGCCCTTATGACACCAGTATCACAGCCCCTTGCTCAATATATTTCTCCCTCGAAGAACTGACGGTGTTTCCTTGATGAACCCCCAAGCAGACCAGTTTCCACAGCGATTACAGAAGAAGCAGCGGTGCCAGAAATAACACTGCTCAATGGAAAACATCCCCTCTGCTCACTCTGACACGCACGCACCCGTCCCGCGCAGGCGGGCTCACGCGCACCGGGGACGGCTGCTCACAGCGACAGCGAAGCACTGCGTAACCACCCCAGTGCAAATGCAAATGGAGGTGGAAATTGAGTCATGGCACCACTGCTTCAGCGGGTTTTCTCGACGATGGCACATGGGCAGGTACTCTCTCCACACAGGCGTGCAACCTTAAACAGAGATACAACCCGTGACCGTATTCCAAAAAGCAGCTTCTCAAGTACAATATTCCAAATATTTTACCTAGCAAGGCAGGACAAAACGACCGCTCCCGACAGCACGTCCTGCTTTGTGAAGAGCAAATTTCAGTTCTGACACAGACCTGGTGCAAAGGCAGGAAAGCAAAGTACCAAGTATCGGAGCTTCTCTAAACCTCCCCCCCAGCACTCACATCCATGCAGTTATTTGGGGTCTAAGGCAAGCAAAGCTGCAGCTCCCACTCGGGTGAAGCCGTGGGTGTATCTTCAGGAGGCTGCCACACTGCCCTGCCCGCCCCGGGCAGCCCCATCGCCCCTGCGCTCTGACTTCCCTCCTTCAGTTATCAAACGCAGAGAAGGCTTTCAGCAAACACCTTTCCAAAGCTACTTTCTGCAACAAGCACCCTCCTCAGCTTCGCTTTAATGGCTTATTGCGCTCAAGAAAAGAACAAAAAGAACAACTTTTTAAAAAAAAAAAATACCTAAACTTTTTGCTTACCACCAGGGCACCAGTTCCTGCCCTCTCCCCACAACCCTCCAAAGCATCTTCTCCTCTCTAGCTCTCTGTCCCCACGTCCTTTCAAAGTCCTCACCAGCCAGGAGCCTTGTTTTGCCTGGGAAGAACCCAACACACTTCTCTGTGTAAAAAAGGGCCGCGTTCATCGCCTTGATTTGCATTAGAAATTATTAAAGTACATGACCAACCTACTGCTCACTTAGGAAGGTCTCGCTCCAATGTAAGATGTCAAGAACGGGTTCAAAAAGAAAATAAACCACAACAATGTCCAGCTCAGATATTTTGTGACACGTTTTGTGCTGACACGACTGATGCACCCACGATGAGCAGCCCCCCAGGACAGGCTGGACAGATCCCCCACTGCCAGCAGAGACTGCTTTCCAGTTCAGCAGAACTGGGATTTGAGGAGCTCTGTTCTACTCACACACTTCATTCCTGCCTTTACACCTGTTTACTTCAAAATATTTAACTGCTGGTTGAACATTGTGGCGTACTGTCTCCCAGGTTCTGAATAATTCTGAATTCTGATTAATGCAAATACGAACGCAAAGTGTTTTCTAACTTTGCAGCAAGTCCCCACAGGTGGGTGACAGATCAAAACGCGACGGCAGCAGACCGTGTCTACGGCAGTGAATTACAGGCAGAATCAAAAAGCAACTGTATTCCACGGAGACTGTAAGGCAACCAACACCTCACCTGGGACTTTCCCTTCACTCCTTTAAAGACGTAAAACCTGCATCGTGCAGAATAAAACCAACACCGCAGGCTTTTTCTTCGGCAGAAAACCAGCAGAGCGCTGCCTCCGGGCTATGGAAAAGCTCCCCAGCCTGGCAGCAGCGGTTCCAGCCTCCCTCGCTCGACTGTTGCTGAGCGCAACCGGCGCCGTTCAAAGCAGGTTTGCAAAAGCAGCAAAGGGTTCAGTTTTAATAAACGCTCCGTGAATTAGCGTGGATTACCTTTGTCATGACCCAAACCGCGGCAGTAACCTCCTTAGACAGTGAGTCACTACTGCAGGATGCTCTCAGAGGTGAAGCTCCAGCCCGTGCCGCTGGCGGGTCGACCCGTACGGCACAAGGAGGATCTTCGGCGATTCTTGGATCTCTCTTACCCATTTTGGCAGGTTTTTGAGTGGCTGCTGGGCCATCAGTGCTGAAAAGCAACAGCTTCCCCAGCCTAGAGTGCTCATGAACCGTATCTTCACCATAATATGCTTTCACAGTTATTTGTAGCCATTCACTGCAGCATGAAGCACTTAGAAAATTATTTAAAATAGTATCAGTTTACTTTTATTTAGCATTTCTCACACTGGTGGAAAAAATTCTGTGGTGTTTTACAAACTGCTGCGGAGGGAGTGTGGCAATGCTCCTGGGAGGGAGGGCGAGTATTTTTAACCCCATTTTACAGAAGTGGGAACTGAGGCACGCACTTTTCCACAGAAGGATACTGGCCAGCAACACTTCTGAATTCTTGCAGGATAACTTCCAGCAGAGATCCTCACTTCCAGAAGAAACGTACGCTTATTCCAGACTACAGTGGCCACACTGTTGTGTCCCAGCCAATTTTCTCACGTAAACAGAGTGGTGAAACAGTGGGGAAGAGTGGTTTCTCTTCAGGTTTTGTTAATTTTAGCCTGAGAAAGTCATGAAGGAAATACCTGAGCACTATGGGCAAGTTTGTGGGAGGTAATTAAACACCCAGCTCAACTTCCCTTCCAACTCAGAAAAGCTTCACATTCTTCTGCAGATATCTACAACTCTATTTTTGCACTTGGTTCTAGCCTGACCTTTCATTGCACTATTTTGTTCCAAACTCAAACACTCCGCATCTTCAAAATGAAGGCATTTTTCTTCTAAACACGACCAAAACTTTATTTTCCTCTTTAAAACGTGTAAAGATCCAATGCATTTTTGGTAGGTTCAAATAGAGACAAGAACACTTTGTCCTGCCCCTACCAGCCCTGACATCCCCCGCAATAGAAACCTCCCAGTTGAGACCAGCTGGGATGCAATGAGACCTCAAATTTGAGGAAAGAAATCCCTGAGCTGCTTTCACACGTACAAAGAACAACAGCTCTTCTCGGCAGAGCCGCTCCAGAAACACCACGCAGTGCTCGTCCTCCCGGAGGATGCAGCCCTTCAGGGAACAGCCATCACCTCTCCGTCCTTCCTCCCGCCCAGCCAGCTCGTCACCCTTCGCTCGTTCCTCTGCAGCTGACACAACCCGGTGTGACTCTCCTGCCTCCAAGGGAGTTTACCTGATTCACGCTCCCGCGGCCATGGCAATCACCAGCCCCTTACCAAGGCAGAGCTGACCCAGCCCAGCAGCTGCTCTTGTTGGTGCCGCCCAGGCAGCGGGTGCCATCCCAGTGCTTTCTGAAACACGTCAACTTTATGAAACTTTTTTCTTTTTGATTTCTATTCAACCCATTTTAGCCCCAACTTCAGTTTTTCTATAGCTTTAATTTATGTTAGAAAATCTCCCCAGAAGGGAACAAACCCCCCCCAAAAAATGAATACAGGGCAGGAGGGAACACAGGAAACTCGTGGGCAGCTATTTAAAGAGTCACTGATGCCTCATGGAAAACTCTGAAACACATTCCTGTTAGTGACAAACCGGCTCCTTTGGCCCCGGGTCTCTTGCTGCGTCCCCGGGGGTCCCCACTGCCTCACCCTGAACAGCAGGGAGTTGGGGAGAGCCTTTCTATCCAACGCCTTCTCCTGGGCATCTCCCAGCAGCTCGGGGCAGGAGGAAGCAGCCAAAAGTCCAGGGCCCAGGGTGTTCCTCCTAAACCCCTTGAAAGCTCCTAGACGCTCTCCGAGTTTCACAACCAACTTTGTGAACCCCGTACCCCGCTACCCAAATAACGAGCACTCCTTCACCTTCACCAGATGGAACGGCTGGAGACTGCCCGCCATCTCTTTCAGCAGCGACGCCGACCTCTACAGCATTCAACCCACAACTTCTCTCACGACATCACTTTTGGGGAGCACGTGTCCAGTCACACACTTCTCCAGTTGGTCTTTTACCCCAAGACCATACCCTACCCTGAGTCGGGAACACAACCAGCTCACAATGCATCACCGCTTGGGTCCCTTCGTCACTGCTGGATCACAGTTCATTGTGATATTGATGATAGACAGGGCTATCGAGAGAATAATCATACACCTGAGGATGAGGAAGGCCAGTCCATGCATACCTGAGACTGAAATCTACTAGTAATTCTTACGAAAAGTGACAGTAGGAGGTTATGGAATTAACAGTTGTGTCTGTTTGTGCTTCCTCAGTCCTTCAAAGCAGCGAACTGTCCTTCAAGGGAGACCATCTGAGCAATGCAGAAGTTGGATTTCAAACTGCATATAGAAGCATGGCAGTAAAGACTTCAGGGAACTACTACACTTAAAACCAGGTTTTCTGGGAAAGGGCCAGGCTCAATTTTATTGGATTCTCCTGAGGTTTCCCTTCTAATGAGGGCTCAGCAAACCCCTCCAGGTCTCGGTGCATCTGAGAGCAACATTAGCAGAGAAACCCAAATCCTATGTCTAAGTTCAGATGAGTCTAGCCAATTTTTGACACACTTTGCCTTCCTGCCTAAGATCTATAGGTCTAATGGAGAAGCAGAGCAAAATAACTGAAACCCCAAAGCCTCCCAGGGCTGCAAAGCCTGAATATTGTTTTAATGAGTAGGCTACCCTCCAAAGTCTGAGGAAGGAACAAGGGAAGGGCTGGATAAGTGGTGTGGAAATGACAACTTAGGATCTGGAGACCAAGTAGCTGCTGAAACCGAAAACCTCATTTGCACAAAAAAAGATGTTTATATCGTCAGTGTGTAATAAAGTTTCCCACAACGCTGAAGATCTTCTGCCCTGAGTCTGGACCAGCGGCTGACCCGCCTGCTCGCGCCTGCAGGGACGCCCGGCAAGGGCTTTGTGCCTGTGCGAGACCATACACAGGCTTCAAGGCAACAGGGAACAAGCAGTCCTTGCTTCCAGCAAGTCGGTTTTGGGACGGTAGGAAAACTTGATCTCACTCACGTTTTCCTCTTAGTTATCCCCGCTTAAAAGTTGCTGAGCAGTTCGTAGGAGCAAAGTACCCCCAAACCGAAATTTCCGTGCAATTGAAAAAAAAAAAAAGGGTTACAGTAATAGCATCTAGGTGTATTTAAACGAGTTAGTTACTGTTCTTCTCAGGGAAAAGGCTTCTCGGAAGGTTTCCACGCAGTAAATAGCCTCACTCAGCTCTGCATGGCCGATTGCCTCCCTGTACCACACTGCACGTGCAAGCCCTGCTCATCCTCTGGAGATGCTCAGCACAGTGGGCAGCAGGCGAAAGCCCGGACTGCCTAGGGAGGGGGGCTGGGCTCCTCAGGGCTTTGCAAAGAAAATGAGGCAACGCAGAGGAGCAGGAAGATTTATTGCACATTTACTTTCACCAAATGTTTTTTGAATGACTGCATAATCCCCTGGTCCCTTTAACACAGGCCCTCCCTGACAAACCATGCGTCTTTTGATGCTCATTACAAGGTTCACCTTATGCAGGGATGTAATTAGAGCCGGGCAGGATAAAAATCTCCATTCCGATTCCCGCACCGATTGTGGAGCCCGAGCTCCCAGCTGACTGTGCAAAGCCGGCCAGGGAAAGACCATTTTCTTGAATTGCAGCCGTGGCGCAGCGGGAGCACCCAACACGCCTGTCCTCCTGCAAGGTGGTCTCGGCAGAGCCCTGGAGAGGGAGCACCAGGGAGCAACCGGCCCGGATTAACAAGCGAAAGGTGGGAAGGATTCAGCAAGTGTAATGGGCAGAATGGAAAACAGAATAAATTCTACCCTGCAGCCCAACTGGCCCGAGTGACTGCAGATCCCAGCAGAGCTATAAAGCTCTACTAACAAGCAGCCTTTTTAATGTCAGAGACAATGGTGTTGAATGTATATTTTAAATAAATTGCTTTCCTTTCCAGAGGGTTAATTTTTTTTTTTTCTCCTAAGTTTGAACTCCCTTGCCAAGAAACCAAATCCTTTCAAGCGCTTTAGAAACGGCGAGTCTGCTGAAACACTTTTTGCATTCAACATGTGGAGCCAAATGTGGCCAGAAGTTCTGACGGCAGAGCTCCTCCAAGCAGAGAGTCGGCAGGAACCTGGGCGATTAGGGGAGCCAGAGGAAGCCCGAGGACAGCCGGCGTTCCTAACGCAGAAGGAGCTACCCGACGCGGCCATGGGACTTCGCCAGTGACGTATGGCAAGGGAGTTCCCAGGAGCCCCTCATTAATTACCTGCCACCCAATCACTGGGATGGCCGCGGTGATTTCCCCAGCCGGGATTCACTTCCCTGCTCTCTCCGATTACTGTTAAACCACCCATGTCAGCGATGCCTTATCCCTGCAGCTCAGGAAAGGTTTCTCAACAGCGCTTTTGTTGTTCACTTCAGAATAAATATTATTTTCGAAACCGTTTCTCCGGGGACTCACCCCACCAGATCCCCTTCGTAGTCCCCCACATCCGATCACGCTCACACACGCTGCAAACTATGCAAGCTGAACACTGAGCTATTCTACTGACAGCTGCCGTATATTTTTCAAGAGCAAACTCCAAACATTTCTGAGTTTCCTCACCCTCCCGGTCCGCTCTCTCCTCCGCCCCGGCTGCAGGAACGCGCTTCTGCTCAGATGGGAAAACCAAACAAGCAGAGCCTGCGGTCCTCTCCTTTTTCTGCCACTCTTCAGGGCAGTGGGGAAAGAAATCTGGTGAGGGTCCCTTGTCAAGATGCTAACAGCGCAGTGGAGAAGCTGCAGCGAGACATACGAATGTTTCTGAAATGGATGATGTCCAACACGGAAAAATTAGCAGGGCCCATCGTGGATTAGGATGAAAATGGTCAGTCAGAGCGAGTAAGTCCCCTTCCTTTAGGCTGCAAGAGCTTCCCCAGGAGAGGAGAGGGCTTCTGAAAAGCATCGCTCAGGGGCTGCCCCACGCTTCTGCGTGTGCTAAATGTGTCCCAGAGGACACAAAGCCCAGGTCCGCTACAAGCAGTTAGGTGGCAACACGCTCATTAATTAATCAACTAGTAACTTCTGGCGGTTTTTTCTTCGATGCACAGTTTACACAAGTCCTCTACAGATTTTTCCTTTCCTTAAAAAGGACTGCAGTGAATCCTTCACCAGTCCGAGGCTTGGCAAGCCTTGGAGGCAGAAGGCTTTTCTTCTCAGAAGCAAGTCAGGACAGCACATATCAACCCCCACCACGTCCTACACCAGTGTCGCTGCATCATCCGCTGAAGGATACTTCTCCAGGGATGAAAGAAGTCATATTTCTTAGTTAGACCTGTCTGCTAAGAAGAGGAAGGCAGGAAGGAGATGGGGACAACTCACTGAAAGGGCTTGGGAGCCTCCTGACACCTGCGAGCCAAGGGAGAACCACCACGTCCCACTCCACACGAACCCCACCTATTCTTCCCGAGGAAATGCACTCTGCCAGCCCTGTGAACAAGACCCAGAATGATCAGTTCCTGAAGCACAGAGACTGTGAGAAAAACACGACAGTCCCCAGCAGACACAGACAGCTCCCTAGGGAATCGCTGAAGCCCAGTAAAATGAGAGAGATGGGACTTACAGCGAAGGGGCTATCAGGACATCCAGACAGCAAAGGTCAGAACCGGCTCTGCACATCGACACTAATAATCTTTCAACACCAGGGAAATGAAAAGCCTGTAAGCTACGGGTTATCCTCTCGCAGCGGAGCAGGGTTTGGATTGTATTGCTCACACCATAAATCACCATGTCAGCTGCCCCAGCCATTCCCACTCACCAGAGTGTAACTGGGTACAAGTGCCAGGCACTTTCGTGATGGTCGGCCAATTAGCCAAAGAACGACAAGGAAGGGAAAAAAAATCAAATAACTCTTGGTGCCTTTTTCCGGAATAACAATCCACACATTTGCATAGCGCAGCTCAGCGTGCGTCTGCATTTCAGATCACACCTCTGGGTGCATCAAAAGCGTTATTAACTTCCATCGAGGATGATTAAGGAGCTTAAATCGTTAGCGCTCATTTACTCAGACTTAATGCATTTTTAAAGCTGCCTCATTTTCCGCTGATGTGCTGGTGCTAACCAGCGGCGAGAAGCACTTGGGAGGGATGGAACACCCAAGGGGTCAGCCCCGGGTCCAGGCCCTGGCCATCCTCCCCGCAGAAGCTCTGCGTTGGGTTGGGTTGGGGAAGCCAGCTCGCTCCGCGCTCACGCCGGGATTTGACTCGCGTCACGTGCCGCCCGAGAACAACCCCTGCGCTCCCCACTCGCTTTCCTCTGCGAGTGATAAGGAGGAAATCCGTCCCAGACAGCCAGCCAGCCAGCCAGACAGCTCACCCCGGCCACATGGCGCGGCCAGCCAAAGCCCCCAGCTCTCCAGACCTTAATTAGAGGTGGCCGCTAATTGAGAGCGGAGCTGCAGTCGATGCCCCGCGCAGGGACCCAGGCTGCCTGGCAGCGGAGCAAGAGCAACAACCCCTCGGTGTTTCAGCAGCCCGGCAACCAGTAGTAACTCCAGGTTACTCACTGCAACGACCTGACAACCAGTAGTAACTCCAGGTTACTCACTGCAGTGACCTCACCAGCGAGACGTGCCCGGCTGGTACAAGCGTTTGTAATTACGCCTCAGCGGCTGCTCTTCCCTCTCAGCACTGACACAAGAAAATTAAATACTATATATATATATATATATATTAA
>Ga0065711_1040203_pt1 | contig 17162 bp, 17 predicted proteins | sample Hoacrofraction12_FD_59098 | JGI IMG/M metagenome (GOLD analysis project Ga0065711, IMG submission 59098) | Hoatzin crop microbial communities from Cojedes, Venezuela - Epithelial fraction 12 v2 (version 2) | ecosystem: Host-associated > Birds > Digestive system > Esophagus > Crop | place... | reverse complement strand
GGGGCCGCGACCGGCTTCGGCAGCGATGCGGTGCGGGGCAGCGTCGCTGCGTGCTCCTGGAGCGGGTAACGGAGCTGAGCCGCGGGCGGGGGGCAGCGGGGCCGTTTCGGAGGCGCCGTTCCGGACCGGGTTCCTTCCCGACGGGGCCGGGGAGCCCGTCGCGTGTTCCTGTGTGGCCTCCTGGAAGTGCTCCAAGTCTCATCCCGGGTCTCGCCTTTTTCATGGGGGTGACTGGGAGCGGGCGGCGCGCTGCTGGGAGCCGGACCCGCCTCGCGCTCGGCCTGTGCGGCGAAGGCTGGAGGCGGGAAGGCGTCGCGCCTCACAGCTCCGGTCTGGAGGCGACGGGTTGCTGGCGGTGGTTGGTGGCTGGGCTTGATGATCTCGGGGGTCTTTTCCAAGCTTAATGAGTCTGTGGTTCTTCGCTCTGGGCTCTCTCACGGTTAGCACGATGGCAGTCATTGCTACTTGGGCTTCTGCTGTCTTGCCACGCAAGCGCAGGTACCTGTAACTTTCAAAGAAGCTGAGAGGGTGAGGTGAATTTCACGGATTTTGCTTAGCAGGTGCTGTAAGAGCACAGAAGAAAGGCCTGCAAGTAACTGGGACTGGGTGGTGTGAGATACTGAGGGTCCTGGAAGAATCTTGCTTGTGAAAGAGGCCTTACACGATTGCCGTTACAGACAGCTGTGTTCAGTCGGTTTTTCAGGCAAACGGAAGGGTAACCAATGCTGCAGGAAATGCATTGTTGCAGAGAGGTTGAAATAATTTAAATACGTGTGGCTGGAAGTAATGGAAAAGTAGGAACAGAAGTTCCAGAAGCTGATAAAGTTGTGTCACTGCTGAGCAATGCTTGCAGCTTATTTGGATGCTGTCTAAACGATGAATGAGCAAACTTGTGCAGAGAAGTTGATCTTGAACGTTTTGGTGTGTGGTGTTTGCGCTTGGGGAGCACTGGTACTGGTATTGGAGTACTGGAGCACTGGTATTTTACAACATGGTGTTTTACTTCTGTGTTGATTGAGGAGCCAGGGAAAGTACAAATTACACAAATATTGGATGTTGGAGAAGCATGGATAGCCTAGGAAGCTGGGGGATCTCTGTTGCTGTGGAGACTGACTGTTGTTTTACATCGTCCTGTCCTGAGGTAGTTACACCGAGCACGTTTTACATCATCCTATCCTGAGGTAGTTAACACCGAGCATGCGAGGAGATGCTGACACAACAAAACTGCTTTTTGTTATTAAGGGGCAGCCCTGTTCTGAATAGAGACAAAGCAGCTCGGTATCTAAATGAGGCAGTGCTGATCTAATGGATGTTTTTTTATTTGATGAGAGTGAAAGTGGATAGTTTGAGTTGTGCTGGTAGAGTAAGGGTAGTGTTCCTTACTATTGCTGCTTTACTCTGGAGCAAGTATTTACGCTGTTCCTTAGGTTATCCATATTTTAAAATACATATGATTACTTCACTGAGATGGTGTTGAAGCCTAATTACATGTTTTATGAAGCAGTTGGTTATCTCACTGTGAATGGGTGGATGACCTTTTCCGTTCCTGTGGTATGAGGAATTCATATAGAATGTAATTATTTTATCTGATTTTTGGTGGCTTAAGCGTTTGCTGTGCCACTGCTCTCCAGCATTGCAGATAAATTTATTCATTCTTAGGTTGACTAGTTTATAAAATACATCAACAGAACTATTTTTAACTTGTAAGCACCATTCTCAGCATTCCAGTTAGAAACTTCACTCTATAATCTGTAGCTTTGTTAAGTTTAACCTGTTGGGGTTTTTTTTCTGTAATATTGCTGACTGTAAAAAATTAAAATAATCTCTGGAGTCTGCCTTATTACAGTATATAATAGTTTTTAATCTTTAGTTAAAAACACTGTGGATAAAATTGCATAAATTATGTAACTTAATTTTGAATGTCACAAACTATCTCATGTGATTTGTATGAAAGAACACATTTTCTAAAAAACATGTACAACTGGTCTATTTCTGAGCCTCTGATAATACAGCTCCTGACGGATCCATGTGGGCGGGAACTATTTATAGGTGTCCATTCATTAAGTTTGTCATGCAAGAATGCTTTTTATGTGTTCCCTTGAAGCAATGGTTTTGTAAGTGAAAGAGATGACATACCCTGTATTGATGATGAAATATTTAACTCTTCAGAATTGATTTGATTGTCAAGAAGTTTGACACATGTTTTCTGCTAGGAAGTATCCTGAATAAATTTCAGCTATGACTGTTTTTCTTGTTCTCTACAAAGTTCACGTTAAGTTGCCTGCCGTAATTTCTGACTCTGTGTTTTTTTGTTTGTCTAATAGCAAATTTCTTATTTATGCCTGCCTGCTGCTTTTTTCTGTGTTGCTCTCTTTACGTCTGGATGACAAAATTCAATGGAGTTACTGGGCCGTGTTTGCTCCCATATGGCTGTGGAAGTTAATGGTGATTGTTGGTGCCTCAGTGGGAACAGGAGTATGGGCCCGAAACCCACAGTATCGGTAAGTTGAGAATATTTCTCTTTCAAAACAGAGGGAACATGATGTGTTTTCTCTTCTGAATTCAATTCATAAATAAGTTTTCTAAACAACATAAGAGATAGCATCCAGAAGGTTTGTTTTCAATATATTGAAACTAATTATCATAACCTGTAGTGTATGCAAACAGCTTAATGCCGTTATGGATATCTTAATCCTAGTTGCAACAGTTTTCACAGGCTTCATTAATATTGTCTTTGGGAAGCTAAAACTTCTCATGGAGTGACTTCTTGCATGTTTCTGTTAGAACGCTGGGAATTCTTTGTTTCAGTATAAGCCATATAGAAATACATGTCTTCATACGCACTAGGAATATACTGTATTTAACTGGATTATTTTCTAAATCAGTTTCCTGAAATGTACAGATTAGCTTGAAGAGGGCTGATTTTTCTCTCCTTGGTGTGTGTATGACCTCAGTGAACATATGGATGAATATTCAGCAATTCTTGAACAGAGAGGGGTTTTTTTTTTTCAGACTTTCGTTGCAATATTATCAGAGACAGTAAAGTAGTTTAATACACTACTATAGGTAAATGTGTAACATTTGCAAATTAAGATGCTTGCGGGAACGAATTCTGTAAATTCCTTTTCATTTTTGTCAAAGTTGTTTAACATCGGTGTTTTAATTGTCAGTCTAGGGTAAAATAACTTTCAGGCCTTTAAATACATCAGTGTTTACTTTTTTGGTAATCCGAGTGGGATGCAAATTTGAACATGCTAGGGGAAAAGAAAAACCACCTTAAATTAAGTGTAATAAATTCAATCCTCTTTTCTATCTATGAATATTAAACTAAAAATTTTGTGCGCAGGTCTTACTCTAATACACTATATGGTGTGGTTCAGGTCTTGTTTGCTCCTTCTAGTAATGGTTCTACTTGTGTAGGAAAAAGTGTGGTTTCTCTGTGTGCTATTATTTTACAGGCATTTTACTGTTTAGTAATAGATAATATTCTGTTGCAATACGCTGATTTTGGTGAATAAAGAAATTCTGGGGAAAGATGCTGATTCAGTGAAAGCTGGTGCAGGAACCAAACAGGTAATTTTAGACTTAGCTTATTTACTATCAGCGTGCATGATATCCGAGTGTTTACAGAGTAATAAAGAAATCCTGGTTTATCTGCACAGCTATGGAATCCTTAGAAAATTTTCAAGTTGTAAAAATCTCACTGCCCGCTTTGAGTATTTTAAATGTGCGGCTTTATGGGCAAGGAACCCTGTTACGTCATCAGCAGTGTAGTTTAATAGTGGCTATTTGGGCATAATGTGTACATTTATTAAAAACAGGTGTTAATATCTGAAACCTAACAATTGTAAATAAAGTGTCTTGGAATCTTTGCAGGGTAGTGTGCTTTCCCATTGACAAGCGAACTGAATGCTTCCTTTTCCTCTCTTTAGAGCAGAAGGAGAAACCTGTGTGGAGTTCAAAGCTATGTTAATTGCGGTAGGGATCCACCTGCTGCTGCTGATGTTTGAAGTTCTGGTGTGTGACAGGATCGAAAGAGGAACCCATTTCTGGCTTCTGGTCTTCATGCCGTTGTTCTTTGTATCTCCAGTGTCAGTTGCAGCTTGTGTGTGGGGATTCCGACACGACAGGTCTCTGGAGGTAATGCTTCGCTGGTTATGTGTAAAATTTGTGGCAGTGCAAGATTCTGCATCAATCCGGTTACAGTTCATCTCTCAGTAAAGCATGATATGGATGACTGCATCAGTTGAATGAATTGTTTGCACTAACCTGCTAGAGTGAAAAATCAGGATTGGGAGTAATACTTTTTTTTATAATGTCTTCTAGTTCTTTTCAACTACCAAACTGCAGCATGTTTAAACGTGTCTTTTTATTTTTTATGTCTTAGAAGAACTCACCGCAAAGTCTGCAATATGGACTAATCCTAGACACTAAACCAGAAATTACTGAAGAAAATTCCAATGATAGTAAGCATTGTCCTTAGGCAGAATTGAACTTCAGAGTCCTAGATAATCAGGGCTGAAAACTTCTTACTATCCCAATCTGTGTGCTTAATCTTCAGTTTGGGAATGCAGCTGGTAGAGGCAGAAAATAACACCCTACTGTTTTATGCCTATCTTCTTTCCTCTCTAACTCGCTCATACTGGTTTTGGAAGAACTTTGCAAGGATCTCAGAATCTTCCGCCATGACTATTAAAAATATGATTTTTAGATGAGGTTCAGCTTTTTCAGTTTTTTTAATTTCAAGGGAATATTTCTCTGACATTAGCATAAGCTGAGTTTCTACAGAGAAACATTTTTGGTAAGTGATTGTTGGGATGGCTGGTAAACTGGTACCTGAAATTGTTGATTTAAAAATAGTGTAAATAGAATTTCATTTTACTGAGTTCTATGCACAGTTAACCATTCCTAAAAGTAAAATTTGTGCAGAAGTACTTGCTGTCTCCTGGGTGATGCTTGATTACCCATTGATTTACAGAGGACTGCACAGGTGCTATGTACTGGCAGAAAAAAATAGAATCCACTCACCCTTAAAAGGCAACACCTGTCTTAAGGAAAATAAGTTACACAGTTGAACTGTCAACTAATTTTTTTACTATTTTGTCATCTTCACTTAGTGCTGTTCTACTTTCTTTTCTTTTTCCTCTGGGAAGATATCAGTATTTCCTTTTCATTTGCTAGAAACATTAAGAGGGGCCTCTTTAATCCAGGATAATAATTTTTGGCATGAGTGATCCAAGTAGTTGTTAATCTATTATTATTTTCATAATTATTTAATCTGAAAATATATTGTCTGCTTGTTCCTATTCTGAAACTGGTTAGGTGGTCAGGAAGTACATAGTGGGGTTTTGTCTATATATCATTAGAAAAAGCCTTTTGTGTGTGACACTATTTTTACAGTCAATAAAGCACCACTTATTTAAGGCATAAATTGTGAGCCTAGCCACCTCACATATACCTGCACTTGCCATATATAGCTCAAGTGTTAACTTGATTCTAAAAATTATTTATAGCAATTGATCCTCTGATTTTTTTTTTTTGATGTTTCTCTCTATTTGCTCTTGCAGTTTTCAGGTTACTTGGTCTTATGCTTGAGTGTGTAGTACGAAATAGTACAAAACTATTTTAATTGTAGTTTTCCAGTCTTCTTAAAAGTAACCTGTACTTCAACAGTGAAGACTTCGGTGTGGCCTCTGAAGTAGGCAAGTGCCTGTTGGATTTTTGACTCCCTGTACTGTGAATTTCTGAGGCGTTTATCCAAGAGATCATAGTACACAATCGTAGATGTTAGTGAAAAGTAGCATGCAGTGTTTGCCTTCTGAGAAATGGTATGTTTCAAAGATGCCTTACATACCTACCTGTTTTTTAAAATGGAAACTGTTTCTAACTTGCACTCAAGAGCTTTAGTTAGACTTTTCAGATAATTGTTTGATCTTTGAAATTCCTACCCATGTAGGGTTGCCCGTAAACTTTAGAAACAGAATCTTGCCAAGTCTGATGGTGTTTCATCTTGTTCAAACTAGACACAAACTTGATTTTTTTAATAATAAAGTGTAATTTAGGGTCAGTTCTCATAGTGACAAGTGGGACAAATGAAAAGCTTTCATTAACATTTTTAATGAGAAGAATTGCTTGTCTGTATTGCCTCGAATCCCAAGTATCTTCAATGTCATTTAAAAAAAAAATTCAATTATACAGTAAATGACTGAATTTGGATGTCATCTTCCACTATTCTATGTATTTCTTTTCCCTCCCCAGATAGAGCTGGAACTTCTGAACTGGACTGTTAGTAGTGAAACCCATGTAACTATAATCTTTACATTACTGTAACCACTAAGCAATATTTTTAAAGATAAATGTTGCTAATTTAAAATTGAAGGACTTTTTACTACTTATTAATTCTAGCAGTATTTCTTCCAATGCTTTCCTTTTTTTTCAGTCTGATTAGTTTGGCTTTTCTTATTTCTCTGATCACTGGAATAAATGTTGGAGGTAGCGCTTTTATTTTTTTTAAGTACCAGGAACGGCTTTCCTCAGGAGACAGCTGCTTCTACAGTTACACTGTTGTGATCACAGCCTCCCAAATTTAGGGATGCTTAGTAATATCTGCTGTAAATGCAAAGGATGTTCCATATTGCAGTGATAAGCATGGAGTCAGAAAAGTCCTTTGACAGATTCTTTGGTTATCTTGGAAATAGCTTTCTCGTGCTAAGAGTTAACTAACATATTTTCTTTTTCTAGCTGGAAATCTTGTGTTCAGTCAATATTCTACAGTTCATATTTATTGCACTCAGACTAGACGAGATCATCAGATGGCCGTGGCTTGTATGTAACAAGTGTTTTCTTCTTACCCTTGTTTAAATGCTGAATTTCATACAGATAATTTACTATGGGGAACAGTTAATGTGTGATCAGAGTCCACGATCACATTTTTGCTCGGTTAACAATCCTTCGCTGAAGGTCTGGCATTTCGTTCAGTGGTCATGGGAAACAGAGGCTGTTCTGTGGGCATTTCATCCTGTGGGGGAGAGGGACGTTGCCATCAACTGCTGTTAATCTCTGATCAGTTGTTGAAAGAGAAATCGTAACCAAAAGTTGCCAGTGGGAACACTAAACTAGCCATGAAAATGATTGGTGAGTTAGGGAATGTGTTGGTAAACAGTGTGGTGAATAACTTGTTCTATTTGTTGTATTACCATGCATGTGAATCCACTTATTGTGCAAGTGGACACTGTCAAAACTGCTGAGGTCTCCTGTCCCAAGTGCCTTTAGAATACAGAAGTGCTGTTTCTGTGTGTGTTTTTGTAAACTACCATAGAACTGATAATCTGGCATGATTATGACCGTCCTTTCTATTTTCAAAAAAATCAGGAAAAGGATCTAATTTAGAAAGTGTTTCAAGTAAGGTATCCAGTTTAGAAAATACTTGCTAAAATCAGTTTCAAGTACTGTTTGAGCCCACATAAAATCACAGAAGTCTTATTAAAATTGAACTACATTGACTTAATTTTAAATTGTTGCAGCTGGATGGAGTTTACAAAGCTGACTGAGGAACACCAAGAGCTGATACGGCTTATAATAGGGCCCGCAATCTGTGATGCCTTTCTGTTAGAGATTAATATATATTAAAGAGCATTAGACTACCAAGAAAAAGAAATGTTAGACTTAATATGTAGACTTGCTTTTTTTTAATCCCTCACCTGAAACAAATCAAACTGATAAAAATGTATCACTGTTGGGGGGGTGGAAAAGCAGTTAATTTCTTTCTCTTTCAGGTTGTTTGTGTTCCACTGTGGATCTTGATGTCCTTTCTGTGTCTAGTAGTGCTCTATTACATTGTGTGGTCTGTTCTATTCTTGCGCTCTATGGATGTGATTGCTGAGCAGAGGAGGACGCACATAACAATGGCTGTCAGCTGGATGACAATTGTAGTTCCACTGCTCACATTTGAGGTAGATAAAACTTGTTACGCTTTTCCCTATCTTTTTTCAGTGAGTGATGAGTGTTGCAGTGTCTCTTTTTGAACTTGCTAAAATGAGAATACTGCTTTTTGTTTTGGAATAAAATATTAACAGTAAATATGAAAGAAAACTAAGAATTCTCTGTTTCTTTAGATTTTTTTGAATAAAATATGCATTATATTGGAAGTGTAACTACATGTTTCTGTGGAGGACGTTTTTCTTCACAGTTGTGTGAAGGATCTGAGATGAGCATATGTTTTAAGAAGCTTGAAATTGGGTATTGCAATTAAACTGACACTAATTTTTTTGCCTTTTAGATCTTACTAGTACACAGACTGGATGGGCATAATTCTTTTTCTTTTATACCCATATTTGTTCCTCTCTGGCTTTCACTGATAACTTTAATGGCAACAACATTTGGACAAAAAGGAGGGAATCACTGTAAGTATTTAAAAAAATCATGGAAACAGCTTGGAACTCCAGGCTTAAATGTATTTCATTAAGACTTGGGTTTTCAAAAAGGGCTTTTTTGTGTATATTCTCTCATGAAAGAATTCAGATGTGTCAGTTACTATTGTTTCCAGGTGCTTATAGTAAGTTTTCACTGTTTATAGTCTCGCTTGTGCTTTTTTTGTATTCCTGTAAGAGGCTAACTTCGGCTTGGACTCAGCTTGAAATCTCAATGGGACTTTAATTGCGACTTAGCCTTTTATCCTTCCTTATTTCCATGGGTTTCATTCTCACGGGATGCGACTGGATCTTTTTACTCTGGGTTCTGAAAATAGCGTGGCACCTCCCATTTTTAATGAGCATTCGTCCTGGTAGCCTGAACTAGTATTCTCTTTCCTCTTGGCCAAACAGCACTCTGTGGTGCTTAGCTGTAACTCCAGTTGCTTGAGGGGCCAGTATAGGTTTACTAGGCTTTTATTGCCACAACAACTCACACGGCCAAAAGAAGCATTTGTACTTTCAGCCATCTAATACTGAACCAGTGCAGATGAGTAGCTCTTTCCATCCACGTTGCAGTTCATGTTGCTTGTTAAAAAGGCAATAAAATTTAGTAGGCTTTTTCAGAGTTGAAAGGAACCAGCTCTGATGTTTGTTATATAAACTCACCTCACTTTTGGTCTGATTGTGAAGTATATTGAGAATGTCTTTCTTTAGTCATGACTAAGCTTATCTCCATACATTTAGTTTACTTTTATATTCTGTGGAAAATTGTTACTGGTGATTTTATTTTAAATGCATGCTCTCAATAATTTATGGCCAAATTAGTCTTTTGGAAAGCCACATGTCTTCATAGGGTTAATAAATATTTATGTAAATTTTTTTAAAAAGACTATTCACCTGAAGTGAGCCTCGGAAGACTTGTATGAAAATCTGCCTTCAAAGTGCTAAAGGGAAATACCCCAGTTGGCCATGACGTACAATCTCTGCAAAAGGATGGGTTGTACGGGATCTTCCCTGGCAGATGCTGGACACCTTGCTTTCGTTCAGTGCGAGAGATTTGACTTGGGCAGGCTGTTCCTTTTAACACTGCCCCTTGGTATTGGTTAACAGAGGAGTGCAATCTGCTGAAGTACAAGTGCCACTTAAATGCTCTCTTTCCAAGTCTGTGCATATAGCAAAATACATGACAAACACAGAATATGGATGGTTTTTCTAATCTAGCACAGGTAATACCAAGGATGAGATACTCCAGTTATCACATCATATTCGGCTAACAACAAAAGTGTTTGGGGAATACTGAATACATACATTTACTAATCTGTGTCTGCCTATGCCATCACATTCCCTCTGGTATTGTAACCTATATGTGTCTAACAGAAGTTGGCATGAATGTCTTCCCCTGTGGCACTTATTGCTTTGATGGAGATGCAGAGTCTTTTGTGTTGTTTCTCTGTGTGCTGATGTGACCTGACACTGTATAAGAAATGAAATGGAATCTTGCTGTATAGCTGTAATTTCTATGTATGGATATACATACACAGACATACATGTGCAGACATGCAGAGGCATGCCAATGCATGTCTATATTCTGGATGTGTAGCTGTGTGCATATAATCTGAACTGTAATGTTCCTATGATGATATGTGTAAGTAACATGCTCGGAAGCAGCACTAACAATTTTTACGTTGTTCATATGCAAACAATCAAGAGAACTTAAACAAGATTGCGTCGTCTGCTGACTTCATTAAATTTTCATTCTGTTCTACAATAATGTGAAATGATTTTTTTTTTTTAGGGTGGTTTGGAATTCGCAAAGACTTTTGCCAGTTCCTGCTTGAAATTTTCCCATTCTTACGAGAATATGGAAATATTTCTTATGATCTTCATCATGAAGATAATGAGGAAACGGAAGAAACGCCACTGCCTGAACCACCAAAAATTGCACCAATGTTTCGAAAAAAGACTGGAGTGGTCATTACACAGAGTCCTGGAAAATACGTGATTCCACCTCCTAAGTTAAACATCGATATGCCAGATTAAGATGACAGTAGCATGTTAAACTTGAACTGGGAATCAGCAGACAAATGTATTTCATCTCATGCCTTCTCCCATTTACTTTATAATAGGTATTGCTGAATCAGTGGCTTGGATTACACAAATCAGAGTTCTTGAAGATAATCTGAGAGCTTTTCCAGAGATATGTGGTGGTCTAATTTGTGAACCTTCCTAATGGGTTGGTTGCACGCTTGCCTGTATAGTATTTATATGAACATTTTAGCAGTGTAATATATTGTCTAAAAGTCTTGTTGTGTACAGTGTAAGTATTATCTAAAAGTATTTTTTTAAAAACCCTGTATGAAATGCCTATGCTATTCCAGGTGTCTTGTAGGTCCTAAATATACACCTGATTTCCATGTCTGATTTAAATACTTTTTTGGGGGATGCCTTAGTATAGCACCTCTTCCTTCTTTTTCTGTGCAGCCACAATCATTGTCTTAACCACAGAGGCACAGGAGTGTTGCACTTCTCGGGCAACAGTGGAAGGCTTTTGGGAGGGGGCAATAGAATGTATAGCAACTTACATGATGTTTTTGAGTTAGCTATGTAAATTTTCATGTCAGTATTTCAACTTTTGCACTGGCTTGGGAGTTAAATATTGCTTCTGCTGCTTTTCCCATTTCAGTTCTTCCTGAGCAGTGTGTACACCACTCTCCCATGAGACTGGCTGTTCCCTCTTGTCTGTGCAGTTTCTGCCAGAAACATTAGTTGTAGGTTTTACAGCTGTCAGTGAGCTGGTATAAATACCGTAGTTTGGTTCTTCATTACCAACTTTGTGTTGGTGTAAATGATTAAACTTGTCAAGATAGGAACTCATTGGTGTTGGAATAGCATTTTCTTTTCATGTTGCACCATGTCAGATACTCCCACGTCCTTGCAGCTGCTTCTTGTGTTTAGGTGAACCCACAGTTTAGGTAGCTTAAATGCTACAGATCATGTTTCCTTAGTGTTAGATGAGGTAAGAGCAATGAGTGTGAGGACATTTTGGCATGTGTGAAAGGTGTGCACCTGAAAAACTTCAGAAATGTGGTGCTTTCATTCCTAACAGTGCAGACTTGCCACTTCCTCCCTGTGGACCAGCTGCTAGCTGAAACCCAACACAGCACTGTCCTATCACCACTTGAAATTTCATTGCAGTTTTATTTGCTTTTTGGCTCTCAAGTTGAGGGGGGTGTGTGGAATCTGTAAACGAAAAGCAAAAAGTGCTATTTAGCACTTGCTGCTGCTGCTTCATGTTGCTAGGAAACGGACGCAGTGCCGTGATGTCACAGCAGTGCAACATGGGTGTCATGGCAGTGTTTGAGAATCTTCCATTGGGATTCTCAGTCAGTTGGTCACTTCCTTAGAGCTGGCTCTCTGGCGGGGGAGCCTAGCTGCTAAGGTAAATGGCTGCCGCTGACAAATTTACTCAAACTGAGGAAAAAGAACTTAAAGTGGAGCTTTCCTCATTGGAAACTCCACGTGATTCTATTCTGGACAAGGGACATGATTTGTCAGGCTCGACTTCTCTCTGTCCAGCATGTGGCAAAAGAGCAGCTAGGGATGCTGCCTTTGGACCTCCAAAACAAGAAAGGTCTTTACGACCTTCAACTCAGCAACCCTGGTCAAAAAGAGAGCATCGGAATTCATCTGAGGAGAGCTCGAGCAAAGGCAGTGTCTCTACGTGCCTCAGCTTTCTGAAGAAGCTCTGGGACATTGTTGAAAGCGATCGGTTTGAGTCCATTTGGTGGGGGGACAACAGAAAGTGTGTTCTGATTCACGAAGAATTGTTCGAAGAGGAGGTACTAGCAAGGAGAGGACATCTGAGAATTATTGAAAATGAGAGCATGAAAAGCTTCACCTGTCAACTCCATCTGTGCGGATTCACCATAAAGCTGGGGCATTTTCCAAAATCGGGCTCACACAATGACTTGCTAGCGGGAGAAACCGCTATGGAGGTATGTTGGATCCTCTACGTGAAAACTAATGCCCAGAATATTCTAGTGGGACAGATTTCTGTTCCAATGAAATAAGCCTTTACTACATAGGAGATAAGGATGGTAGTAAATGTTCTGATTGTCACTTGTTCCTCGGCTCGTGTTCAGGAGTTTTTGAGGTAGCACTTCTGAGGAATAAAAATGCTGATAAAATATACGTTGGTTATTTCCAATTACTGTGAACATTTAAAATGAAAAGAGATTCTCCTTGTATCGCCATTTTTTGGGAGGAGGGGTCTTTTCTATGCGTCTTGCTGTACCAGATGTGAAGTCTTCTTGTGGCGTTTACCAAGGGCTGAGAAGGTGTGTGTCAGCATCATATAGTTACCTCCATGTTCATTCCACGCTAAAGTTGCTGAAAAGTAATGGTATTTAGGTTTCTAAGTCAGTTTGTATGCTTTTGAAAATCCTATGCTTCTCTGCTACCAAGTGGCAAAAGCACAACTACTTAACAGTAGTCTATTGCATAACTTTATTCAGCTTAAACTTCAGGTTTAGAACACCCCTGAGAGTCCTTTTTAATATCCACATTTCTCTTTTGCAATTAAAATTCTTAGTTCTTGTATCTTTGTGGTTTCCAGTCTCACATGGTGGCAACTAACTCTTCGCCTTTGCATTTTTTAGGTTCACTTCTACTACAACCCGAATTTTAGAAGACATTTTTCGTATACACTGATGAAGTATATGCAAAGCTTTGGTCTGAAAAATCAACCACCAGCAGGATTTTCACCAGACGTAGATTTGCATGCACGCCGCTGGAAAAGAAAACCAAATGTTGAGCTTGGTTAGAAAGCCAGTTCTGAGGAGGAGAGTGGCCCCTTTGCAGCCGGCCCGAGGGAAAACATGCACAGCTCTGCGCCCAGGAAGACCCCAGCTGCGAAGTGCCGGGCCGGGGCAGAGGAGCCTCCATATCAGCCCTGTCCAACAGCCCCTTTCCACCAGGGCTGGCACCCCCCACCTCTCCAGCTCCACCGGTGGCAGCTGCTGCTCTCTCTATGCCACGGCCACCTTGGGGCCTAAGGCCACCCTGCTGCCACCCCCTGACTGGCACTTGAGGCCCAAACAGCGGCCCTGCAGGCTGTGGCCTTGGACCGCAGCCTGGGGCACACTAGGTACCTTCCACAGCTCTTCTAGAAGTTGCATAGGCCAAAGGAATAGAGTCTCCAAAGTGTTCCAATAAACTCTGAATGCAAAGCCTCTGCCTGTTGTCCTGTTTTTATAGCCGTGCCTGGCCTTAGGCCTTGCTCCAGGTCAGAAGGATTTTCACTGTAATGCAGGATGTGAATGTTGAAAAACTCTAGAAGGGCCAAATGTAGTGACTTGTATTTGTAACTTTTCACATTGTCTTTAATTCAATATTAGATTTTTCCAAAGCTTACTAGTAGTTTTCATCTTGAATGAGAGAAAGAACTATTATAATACTCTCTTCATTTACTCTTGTACAAGCACAGCTTCTTTCCAATAAAAGCCTTTCTAGAAAGGCTGTCAGGTCACAGAGCCACATGCTGTGGACTGCCATCCCCCATCATATGCATCTCTAATGTACCTAACCTGTGAATGAGGAAAATCTGGTCCTTACTGGAAGTTTTACATTTACAGCCCATAATACAACATCATGCACAGAAACCTCGTCCAGCAAATCTCTACCCTAGGACTGGCTTTCTCTCAGGATTTCTTTCTCAATGAGTCCACAAATGTAAGGTTAGGACTGGGCTGGGAGGCAGATGTCATATTACTGATCATAGAACCTTAGGCTGGTTTGGGTTGGAAGGGACCTCACAGACCAGCTAGTTCCAACCCCCCTGCCAGAGGCAGGGACACCTTCCACCAGACCAGGTTGCTCAAAGTCCCATCCAACCTGGCCTTGAACACTGCCAGGGAGGGGGCAGCCACAGCTTCTCTGGGCAACCTCTGCCAGTGCCTCACCACCTTCATGGTGGAGAATTTCTTCCTTATATGTAACCTAAATCTACCCTCTTTCAGTTTAAAGCCATTATCCCTTGTCCTATCACTACAGGCCCTTGTAAAAAGTCCCTCTCTAGCCTGCTTGTAGGCCCCCTCTTGCTTACTCCCCAAGCTGCATGCGTTTGCGTCGAGACACTTAAGTTGGGCACCTGATGAAGCTGACTTACTGGCTGGAGTTCCTTTGTGCTGCTTTTCAGGTGCTCTCCTGCTGACCTGTGATCCTTCTCTGGGCGTCTATTGCTGGGACTGACATCAAACTGGTAGCAGTGGGATGGACTGAGCTGCCCCTCCCCTGGCAACTTTACTTTCAAGCCCCCTTCACCAGCTTCGCACCAGCTCACGGCAGCCTGCTTTCAAGCACCATTTTTCTGAAGAGTCCTACAAACTCTGTCTTCCTCATATAATCAGAGATGCCTGCATCATGTAATAAGGTGGTATTTACTCACATTTTAAATTGGCACACAATACATCAACCATATCTTTAAAACAATCGCATTTACTTAGAGTTATTTATCTAGGACAAATAGAGTAAACCATTAACAATTTCCAGCAATGACCATCAAAATTACACCTTGTTTCTTTTGCCTCCAAAGAGCAGTTCTTCCAATGTATTTGCTATTTCAAACAATTAGATTTGGAAGGGAATCCTGAACAACTCCCTGGTATTTAAGATGCTGACTTATGAATTACAAGCTTGCATTTAGGCAGGAAAAAGAATAGTGAGGGGCAACACCTACGCTTCTGCAGGGATCAGTTCTTCGGGGATGTCTACCTGCCACACACCTCTTCCCCCTCTGGCAGGAATCGGTTCCAGGAGCCATCTTGGATTTGAAACAACAGTCAAGTATTTCTGTTCAAGATTACTGAGGACAGCTTTGTTTTCCAGCTCCAGAATCTTTTCAGGAGGCAGATTTTCTGGGTACAGTGATGTCTCTCCAATGTCAACTAATCCTGTATTATAAAATAAAATAGAAAACCAGTTGGCTGTTGGATCTCCTAGAGGAAAGTTTTCCAAAAGTAAACCTCCCAGAGGACACACAAAACAGCTGATTTGTTACCCGAAGAACACAGGATGAAGCACGCACACCTCAAACCAGAGTCATTCACTGCAGAAGATGGCCTGTGTGACTGAACTTAGGTCAGTGAAGAACAGGTGAAGCATGCAGTTATAATATTCACAAGTTAGCGATACAGAATTCTGTTAAAAGAAGCCTGCATGTAAGGAGACAGCTGCCACCATAACTCCTGAGCTACATTTGGCCTTGAAACAGCTTCATTAAAAATAAAACTCTGCTCCTATCAGGACACTATTCTATTACCATTTTAAAATCATTAAACTATATGGAAACTCCTGCTCTCTGGAACCCTTTTAATGTCACGGAAGGGAATTTCTGTATCGCTTAATGATTAAAAACAGTAAAATAAAGATCAAAGAAGCTTTTAGATCTACTCCACAATTTAGTGTGCAATTTATGTCAAGAGTACAAATCTGCAGATTACGTAGTACCTAACAATTTTCAGCACTCTAGAAGTGGAATAATTTTTCAGTGTGTGCGATAGAAGTCATTTGTCATGCAGGAACAGCTAAAAATATTCAAAGGAGAATGCGAGATGGATGTTGTAACAAAAGATGCCTACAAGAAAAGAGTGCAAAATGAGTGCTGGATGAAAACTTTGTAAGTACATAGTGCAGCAACATCTTTTGTCTTTCAGCACAATACAAGCAAAGAAACACCACTCCGTCCTAACTTTGTGGTACAGAAACCAGCTTCTTCACTGCCCAAATAACTAGAGCAATGGAGCATTTGTAGAACTGAAATAAGATTTATTTACGCGATACTCTAACATGACATGCAAAGCACTGCAATGTCATGACTTCATTTGACTACAACTACTGTAAAATGGTTTCAGCAAGACTTCCTAAGCTCAAAACACAAAACGTGTGGAACTGACATTTATTATCATGTAACACAGGCCACGTGATCCTATTTTACTGCATGACGAGTAAGCACAAATCAGTTCTATTTCTTGTACAGACTTTCAGGTTGTGGCCTAAAGTTTTTAGCAGAGTGAGTGTATTTTAAAAACTGAGGCCTGACTACAATTCTTTATCCTACAGGTCAAAGATACTTCACTTTGCCACTGTAACAAAAAAGAGTAAATTACAACTTCTCTCACGGACCACAGCTGACAGTGCTAAGGAATCAACGTAGCCCCCAGCCAGAGCTCAGGCACCGCTCCTTCCACGTGAGTGTTCAAGCAATGTTATAAGGAGCATAAAACTGTGTAAAGCAGACGCGTATTGGGCTGAAGCAAGTGAACGGACTGAAAGCTCGCTTGCAAAATATAATCTGCGGTTGCTTACCTGCAATAACTCCTCTGCCAAATTTTTCCCCTTTATCCACCAAATCTTGCACTTGTTTTGGTGTCATACCAAACCGAGTCAGAAGGATTTCTCTCCATGTTTCATCTTCCCAGTCCTTCACAGCTATGTGAACAGCAACGGTGCAGTTCCTGTAGTCTGCTAGCAAAGGCCGCCAGCGAGTCTCCACTGTTTTGACTTTGTTTAAAACGAACCCTGCGTAAGGCTGTCGGAAGGAGAGGCAGCCAAACCTCATCGCCTTCCTGGCATCGGGGCCCGTTCCCGTGCTAGGCACGGACAGACACCCCGCGATCAGAGACCGGCCCCCTCCGCCGCGCTGCCCGCGGCCCGGCCCGGCGGCACTCCCACCCCGCGGGGCCCGGCCCGGCC
>Ga0065711_1040202_pt1 | contig 17162 bp, 4 predicted proteins | sample Hoacrofraction12_FD_59098 | JGI IMG/M metagenome (GOLD analysis project Ga0065711, IMG submission 59098) | Hoatzin crop microbial communities from Cojedes, Venezuela - Epithelial fraction 12 v2 (version 2) | ecosystem: Host-associated > Birds > Digestive system > Esophagus > Crop | place... | reverse complement strand
CACGCAACCCTGTTGGGAAGGTAGAGCGACGAGCTCGGAACACTGGAGCAGGGGGACTGTTACGTCGCCACTTCCTGCCACGCTGCTTCTTCCTGTCATATCACTGCTTCTGCATCGAGAGATGAAGCTTTGCACCAATCGCAGAGAGTTATAGCAGTTTTGCCTATCTATGGTTAAGGGTATCTAACCAATCAGATGCTGTTATTGCTTTGCTATATAAACCCTGTTTTGCTGACTAATAAAGGAGAACGATCGTACCCATATTGGGATTGTATTGTTACTGCCGTGATCCGTCTCCCACGCCAACACCCAGACAAGAAAAGGTCATCACTGCAGGAATGAACTGCACATGGGACTGCATTTCTGTTAAACAGATGGCAGCTATGTACTGTTGCAAACAGATGAAGCTGTCTTGCTGCATCCATGTGCAAGTGTGATCATTAGGGCATTCTTCTGGCACTTGAGAGAAGCAGATAGAGTTTCTTTCAAGATGAGGAGGAAACGAGGTCTTGTTTCCCACTTCCTGACTTGCTACTTCAGCCAGAAAGCTGTTACGTGAAAGATAAGCACAGGCATTGCTATTGCTGCTATCCCTGGTTGAAAAGAAAGGATTGATCTTTCTGCTTCTTAAACAAAACAAAGACCATACAGTTTTAGGTAGATGCTTGTTCTGGAAAGAGGATTTTGGAGTCAAGATCCTAAGCAGAGAGCAGTGACTTGGGGCAGCCCCAGGTGAGGACTTTAAGTTTTGGAGAGAGGATGTGTCTATATCTGTCGTCTGGTTAAAGGCTTCACAGTTCCCAGTGCCAAACTATGAATTTGGATTTTGCTCTAGCAGGAAGATTCCTAAAAAGTGAGGTGTTGCACCACCTGACTTCAGACACACTGGTCATTCTTCCTGTGTCTGGCCTTGAGCCTGAAAAAATGCCAAAGTTTTCAGTAGTTATTTATCAAACTAATAAGGCAAAGCAGCCGGGCTAAATTGCTGTGCAATGTAAGGAAAATGAAAGTTTTTCCAGTTGGCCGAAATGACCTTTTGATAGTAGGCTAAGGGTAGCTGCCCATTTTCTGGGCATGGTAAAAATGTCATTAGCCAAGATTCCAGTTCTCAAAAGTTAAAAGAGCAGGGGAGTAATTTGCATTAGACCATCCAATAGGTTATGAAGGGCCATCATTAAGATCCACACTCTTTATTGTCTTTGTCTTTTTTTTTCTTTTTTTTGTACTGAGTCTCAATCATAAAACCAGCATATAAAATTGCCTGCCTGGTTTCTGACATGCCCCATATAGATTTGATTCACCAAGATCTTACTCTATCTAATCTGACAAGAGTCCAAACTTCTTTATGCATAATAAATAAAGGCATTTTTGACATAACACAACCTGTGTTCCCATGCCCTGTGCTATTTTTCTGGGCCATCTGGGATGTTGAAGGTTTATGGACTTTTATTATTTTGGGATTTTTTTCTGATATACTGGTGCTCAGGTGGCTGAAGAAAAATGTAATTGTCTGACATGACGAGCAGCAGCTAGTTTGAATCCAAAATGAAATGTCAGTCAAAATAATGGACAATATTATGGAGTGGTACTATCCTCACTATGGCTAAGGTTTGAACTGAATTTTCCTTATGAACTACTGATGATCAAAAGAAAACTTCCAGGACACAAAAAGGAACCTTTGTAATCCTAATACTCAGATATGTAGGCAAAATTCCCTTGCAAGTAGTGAAGGTGCTCCCTCAGATGCTACCAGGATGAAGGAAGCACAAGGACTTAATGAAATTTTCAGGTTCTGTTTAGGTCAAAGGTAGTATTCTAGATGTGATATAATTCTTGTTCAGTAGCCACATAATGTTATATAGTATGTGCTGTGTTGGAACCTTGTTTGAATGAGCATCCTGCACAGCAGGGTCGAGGTTAATGTTGGGAAGGATTTTTGTGTTGGCTCTTCCAAAAGAGATATTTGACTTCGTGAAGATATTGCAAGTTCTAGCAGCCTAAAAAAATTACAGTTACCCTGATCACAGCAATATTTCAGTCTTAAATATAGCATTGTGTATCTCCAGATTTTTTAAAATGTTTTCAGTACCTTTTTATTATTATCTGACTGTACATTATTGTTTCCTTTATGTAAATGAAGAACAGATCTGAAACAAATATTGTGATTGCTTGCATCTTACCTCCCATTTGTAAAATTGTGTGTGACTGGGCAAGAGGGAATCAGGATCCATTGTATTTTCTCAGCAGACTTGGGAACCACATGGTACCATGTGTGGTTCTGTGTCTTACAACTATTATCTACAAACTAGACATATCATAAACCTTCATACAAGTTCCATGGCTGATTTTTATTGTAATCAGGAAGAAATCTTCCTCCAGCATCATAGTCATAATGTTTTCTGTTGTAGCATTAAATTGCTAGAATTATTAAATTACATTGCAGTCGTAGTGAGAAAAAGGATTCCAGCTTTAATATGCAGTAGGTTGAGGCACTAATGATGACCTCTTTGGTACTGGAAGGAAGCAATTCCAGAACAATGCCTTTGTGATGAGAGTGTTTGCTTCCTCAGAGCATCGTTTAGGAGGCATCTATCATCAAGATGATTATGCTAATCAATACATTCTCATCAAAGCCAGTGGAAAGATGGCCGAATAAGCCACGGTTGCTAGAAATATATGGCACACTAAAGCACTTTAATTCAGATTTGCATGGTTAATCCAATTCCATATTGTTCTTTGGTAAATTCATAGATTGAGATATAGAAACATATCTAAGCATTTGTATTTAATTCAGTGAAAGTTAGGTGCTTAAGACATGTTATCTGTGAAAATCTGGAGCTTGCCGCCTTGGGGCTTTGTTCTGGTAGGGGGAGGGGGAAGAATATCATGAGGTGCTCAAAGGCTGTAGAGGTCGAGAGGTATTCAAGGTAGAGAAAAAAATTAATAAGCCGATTAATGACAAGCAATGTCTTGGTTGCAGATATTCAGTACAACTCGGAATAGGTTTTTGATTTGGATTGTGGGATCACTGTAGTATTTTGTAGAGCTTGTAATCACTTGGAAACTTTCCCTGCTCTTGTACCACCCTAACAAAAGCTTAACAGAAAATTCAGTTTTTCAGGCTGGAGGTGTTTAGGAGCATATTTGGAGTTACTAGCTGCGTGTGTTTTGGAGACAAACATTTCAAACATTTTCTCCACTTAACTGAAACAACCTGGGAATAATTACCACATTTGGTGGGCACATCCACTAATTTTTCCTATAGCCAAAACAGCACAGGTGAAAGATGTATGTGACCTGTCATATTCCATCTAATCAGAAATGTTTCTACCTGCTTTTGATTATATTGTCACCCTTGGTAGTGGTGGTAATATTTCGTTGGAGATATGCCCTGCGATTAGGTCCATTTGGCTCCGTTATCAAGGTTAAAGGGGTTATACAACCTGCTTTCCTTCTTGTTATATTCCCCTGTTACATATTAACCATCTGGCTTGGTGGAAGCTGCCTCCTAACAGTTTTTCATAACTGTGCCAAATTTCTGTTCCCATGGAAACTGTTATAAGAGCCCTTTAAAATTTGAGAGGTGTACCATTTGATATACAGAATGGGTCGTACCTCCTTTTCCTTTAATCTTTGTATTTTCTTTCTGTCTTTCTATTACTGGTTAGTGCTGCCACCTGTCCTGAAAAGGGGGAGTAGTGAGTTTTGGACTCCAGTCTTGTATCTCAGTTTCTGCTTTTCCATGTTGGGAAGAATGACTCTTAAATGGTTTAAAGCTGCTTTAGTACATCATTTAAGAATTAGAAAGGAAACTGCATGCATTAAGAGAAGGTAGAAGAAGAACTTCAAAAATCTGTAGTTTTAAGTTTTTTAAAAGAGATTTTGGAAAATGTTAAAAATGCTTTTACCACCTATGGTTAGATAGGCTTATTAAAGGAACTGTTCTGATTGTGTCTCAAAGTATGTCCAGTGTCTACACATGTATAGAGCTTAAAGGAGTTATGTAGGTCCATTTCACACAAAGGCTTTCAAAGCTACGCAGCTTTGGAAGGTGTTGCCTAGCAGTTCCACAGAAGAAATAAATCTTTGTTTTCTGTTCGCAGGAAGCTGATCTGCTGCATTTGTTAATTTTTTTCTAGAAAGTGGTTAAATGTCACAGTTGCTGAGGTCTACTCAAGCATTGCATTAAACCAATGCATTACTTAATAATCCCATCCTAGATTCTACTCACGCAGCCACAGGCTTGGGACTAAAGAGCAGAAAAAAACATACAAATCTCAGAGATATTTTTCACTCATCAAAAGAGCAGAGGTTTTGAACGCTTTGGTGTTTACAGGTTGCCAGAAGATGCTATTTGTGGTAAGGTATAAAAATGTCCTCTGTCTTCTACTGTCTGTTGGCACATTTTCTGTGATTTTTTTACATACATGTAGGCTTCAGAGAGGACTCTGTGAGGATTAGGAGGGCAGAGGTAGCTTGTCATGACAGTGTCTCTATTTGGACGTAATACTAAGAGATTTAACATATGACATCTTTCCTAAGCAACATAAGAAATACCACTCACTGCTAAAACAAGGTTTGCTCAAGGTGCTTAATATGCAGAATATTAATTTCCATACCATTGGCTAACCTTAGTTTCTGCCATAGAATCCTTCTTTCAGAAAAACATTTACTCAGGGAGTTGAATTAGACCCCAGTTAAAAGGTGCTATGAGACTTATATATGTGCTTAAATATTTTCCTGAACAGTGATGAAATTAGAGATCATAAGCCTTTTGCTAAAGTTCCAATTCTGTGAGCAATCTGTGCTTATGCACTACATTTCATTAAGAATGCAACATGGGAAACGATAGGCATATAAGCTTTGTAAAGGTTTAAAAAGCTGATTTAGTCTTTGCTTTAGCTAGCAGTAGTCAAACAAAACAAAGTACTTTTACATATTTCTCTTTTTTGCCTTTAGCATCTTTCAGTGAGATCTGAGGTTTTCTTCAATAATCCTGGGATCCCTTCCCTTCTTTCCTGCATGGTGTATTTTACAGTCCAACTTCTGCTCTATTCTGTGCTGCTGTTCTGCCATAAAATGGCTAAGAAACCTGCCTATTATAAACCTCAGTTTATGGAGAGATTCTGAGACCAGCCTCACTGTAGTTACATTTCCCCTTAAGCCAGTACTGTTTAATTCCGTCTTCTAAAAGATCAGAATTTAAACATGCCTTACCCTGGGTGCTTTCTTGAGAGTGTTACCCCTTAAATAAATGATCATAAAAGTGGAGAGATGTTCTATTGTTTGGCACAAGATACAAATAGGAAGGTAGAAGAGAAGGCAGTCAAGATGTAAACTCAAATTGGAGTTTGCATACTGAAGCAGCGAGTCTCTGATCTCAAACAAAAATAAGTTATACCAGGATTTCTCAAATCATCAAACTGATACATCAAACTAAAGGTCAACAACTTCTGTTTAATCTGTTGTGAAGTCAGGGTCTGGTATAAATGTGAAAGGCAATTTTTGTAAACAGAGAAAAATAGTATGATTCCAACAGTCCCTGAGTAAAATTAGGGATTTTCATGACCACCACGAAATGTTAAGCATATTTAAGTCTGAGCAGAAGGTAAAATCAAATATTTTCCAACACATTTGGAAACAGGGACAAAAATTATATGCAATTGTTTATTAGACAACTGATACAAATCCCTTGGAAAGCCCCACTAACTTTGTGGAGCTTTTTATCAGACTCTAAATAGCTCTAATTAACTGAATGAGACAGGAAATCTTAAATAACAGGTGCAAACAATTAAATAATCACTCAGGCTGTTGTGCAAGATAAGATTAAAACCCTGACTCTTTGCAATTTTGTTGAGAAAAGGAATGAGAAAGGGATGGATCCTTAGAAATGCAGTATATGCACTTTTTGACTAAGAGAGGGGAACATATGTGAATACTGCCTGTTATCTCAATGAACAGATGGAGGGCAGGAGAGGACTCGGAGTCCAAGGGGACTGCTAGATGCACAGCGTGTACTTCTGCATCTTTTCCTACCATGTCATACCAGAAATTCCAAGCAGGTCTTATAGGGATGTTCAGGTATAGGAGGAAGAGAAAGTAAATGAAACACAACAAAGTCCCAGAATAATGAAAAAGAAATTTCTCACTGAAAGTACAGAAGGAACAAGAGTAGGAAGAAAACTGCAGCTGGTGAATCTCAGTCATGGTCAAGATTTGCTATATAGTCTGGTGTGCATCACTAGACTGTATCATCTCTGAGCAGTTCATGTGGGAAGTGCCCAAGAGCAGGAAGCAGCATCTAAATGAAAAAGTTAATTGGTGGACTTGTTATATGGCAAAACCCAGCAGTAGGAAGCTGAAAGAACTGAAAACTTAATTCTAGACTTGAATTACAGTTTACAGACTTTATAGAGCCTTTCCTATGCTGCAGCAGTACCTGCTTTAAAAAAAAAAAAGCTGCAAAAATATAATAAAAACAGTTGATATGAAAATAGTTTAGAAATTCTTCATAATATACAAATACACCAGAAGATCACCAAAGTGTGAAAAGGAAATTAAGAACAAAAGTTGGAGGAAGAATGAATAGTTCCAGCTAAGGTTAAACTAGAGAAGATTATTTGGAGTACAATAGGAGAATCTGTTGTAATCACTAAGACTTTGCTAGATAGATTGGTGGGGGAGAGAAAAAATAAAACTACAGTACATTTTTTAGTAACAAAAATATCTGCAGTTCTTTTCAGAACTGACTGCTGTTCTCATCAATTCCTGTCCTTATGTGCTGTTTTGATACAGTAATCATTGCCCAGCAAATGGTAGTATTCATATTGTACAGCACAAGTGCCCCTCATTGTGTATTAAGGCATATATTCCTAATTATAGGGCAAATCTTTGTGTACTGTAAATACATTTATGTTCCATTATCAAAAAGAAAATGGAACATATAACAACAGCATTAAAATATGGAGTGAAAAGTTAGGTTAATACTGTGGAAAGTATGTCCTGGGCAATGTGCATGAGAGATGTCTCTCTGTGACGCCAGAACCGTAAAGCTGCCTGGCAAGTGTGGCTTGCACTGGCAGCTTCAGTGCAATTGCTGTATTTCCAGAGCAACACAAGTCTCTGATCTGATTCAGGCTCTGCTTGTAGGAATAACAGGAGTTCCTAAGTTCTCACTACGTGGGCAGGGATGCCACTTCACATTGTGGGCAGTTTCTTCTCATGTTTTAGCAGAGACCCTTCTACAAAAACAGTTCAATTTTCACTAAAATGATCAGTCATTCCATCTCAGCTGTGTGCTGTATTGTGCAGGGGGAACTAGGATACTGGGAATGAGGACCTCTCTTCTCCCCATGGGAACCGTACACACCAGTACTCTCCCGGTTATCTGCAGTGGAGCAGACATGAAATATGAGCTTGTGTGATGAATAGAAATCTGACTATTCTTGAGCCCTCTTCCTTGACTTTTGGAGAGTGAGGGCTGATTTACACAGTCTGCCTCATCCTTCCTATACCATCCTTAACCAGACTCCAATGAAAAGATAGCCTACTGCTCTTGGAGCAGCAGTGATGACTATGGCACTGTGGAGTGGAAGGCAGCTTTCACAAAGGCTGAAGTTTGGTAGAACCTCGCAGGATGGTCTGTGCTGAGAGACTAATAGAATAAATCACTGAAGCCAGCACTGCTGGACATCTTAGGTATTTACTATCAAGATTCACACCCCAAGCCTGAAAAGACTTTCAAAGGTTTGACTTTGCAGAATGGCTTATCCTGCTGTTGGCATGGACTGGCCATTTGAACGCATGTAATTATTTGGTGGATCAGAGCCTTAATTCCCAACAGATGAAACTGCTGCCGGATGAAACTACTGTGCGTTATTCAGAGATTAAGATTCTGAAGGTGCCTTGCCAGTAGGGGAGGAAAAATAAAAGGATTCAGAGGTACTTAAACTGGCTTCTCTTTCCATTTGAAACATGCTTCATCCTGTTTGTGTTTGGATGTATTTTCCAAAAATGCAAGTCTGGCCAAAGAACTAGATTCCAATATGTACAAGATATAAATCAGAGCTTAAACCTGTTCCTGATGTAGAAGTGCTGTAAATATGCCAGCACATCTACCTCCCACAATTTTTTTCATTTATTCGTGTTTCATGTAATTATCATAATTGTAGCAATTAAAGATATACTTTAAGAATAGTAGGTTTTATCATTTGAAATACCATTCCCTTGTAGGGACAGTCTTAAATATAATGTAGGAGCAAATGCTGGGAAATGTTGTTATTCTATAGAAAGAGAATGCATTATCATGCTGCAATTACATAATCATAAGCACAAGTGTATGACGAATGTCTTGGAATAAATTGTGGGTAGAAACCACTTTCAAATAAGAAACAGCCACTCATGAATAGCTTATCTAATTGCTTATCTGCCCTTGCAGTCCCTATGGAAAGAATTAAGTAATTGCACCAGCTGCTCTGAATTCAAAAGATAAAAAGGAAGGATGAAAATGAGATAGAAGATAAAAACTGAAGTGTAATGAAAATACAAAAACATTTGTTTGTAATATATTGTTTTGGTGACTTGTGGCATAACTGCCCCCTTAGGGTGATGATGCATATAGCTGTAGTGGACAGTTCTAAACAAAGTTGAAACTACTTAATAGTTCCAAAATCAGGATAAGAAAGTGGTTATAAAAAATAAAATTGAAATTTAAAGAAATAAAGTAACATCTTTTTTGTGCCAAAGGAGGACTTTCACAAAGGACTTCTCTGAATATTGTTCAGTGAGCCACAGCAAGGTGATTCCATGTATTCGAAATATGCTTTTCATTTTTTTTTGTTGACAGAGGCATCCGGTTACCAAAAATCCAAAAGCAAAGTGCCCTATTTGTCAATCCTGCCTTCAAAATGCAAGCTAAATAAGTAGAAGTAGCCTCTTCCGTTCTCACTCCATGTACCCTGACAGACAGCTATTTCCTCAGGCATGCGACTGATGACATGAAGATGACTCTCTGGAATAGGGCAAAAGGTTGCTTTAGATACTGAAATGATTAGAACACTGAGTAGGGAACTCTGATTGTGATGACAGGAATGGAAGAAACGTTAGATTCCTGTCCAGAGGAAAATACTGATCCCAGGTGGGTGCCCAGCTGATTGTGTCTTCTGTGCCAGCTGGACGATGCCAGTAATGGCCATTTCTCAAAAAGTAATACAGTCCCATGCCAAGGTTCAGCCTTTGGCTGTCTTCCTGTGGTGCCAGCCAATTTTTGCACCTGGTCACCAGATGGTAGTATCAGAATTGACAGAAGAAGCTAATAGTAGTCAGTTGCCCACAAATGATTGTCATCTCCTGTATTTTGTTAAATTCAGTTCCTAAAGGTTAAACCTGTAAGCCTTCTCTAGTAGTATCTAAAAAATGGGAAGTTTGGCTGACTTGAATATCAGTTGTCCAAGCTGAAAGAATCACAGACAAATGTGAGCAAAAAGAAAGAAAAAATTATCTATTTGTTTATCTCTTTGTAATATTGGATGAAGGAATGCTGGGTACAACATATCACTGAAACTTGTAGCTTCCTTGGGACTATGAAAAAAAATATCTGCAAAGGAGAGAGCTGTACAGAACCCTAAGGTGATGCTGACTTCCCCCTCTCCCCCACCTTTGATTTCAGTACAATGGATTTCAAGGACCCTGGGTCTTGAGTTTGGAGGTTGCATGAACATAAAATCACAAGGCAAAACTAGTTTGACTACTGAGTCTCACCTAGATTAATTTCAGAACCTTATGGAATGGCAAATTTAGCATGTTTTTGCTACCAGGATAGTAAAATTGAGCCAGGTTTATTTGTAAATGTATACTAGCTAGAAATTCCTGTAAAATCAAAAGAGTGATGGGGAGGTGTCTTTACGTGGTTTCATGTATTATTGTCCACATGGGGGATTTTTCTAACTGATGTCAGAATAGTTTAGGACATTTCATGTGTTGCAATTGGATCGATAGACAGAACATACTGGCCTGGTCTAACAATGGTATTTTCAAAATAAGTAACTTGATTCACACAGTTTTTGCTGAAAGAAATAGTACTGTTAAAGTCAAATACAGTATACTTCTTTGATATTTTTAAGTCTGGGAGCAGGCTAGAAGAACATAAGTGGAGTCAGTGGTGACTTTTTTAGCCTTATTGTTTTCTTATTGCTCAGTGATGTTGACTTCTAAGGTGCTGTTCAAAAGAATGTTTGTATTGTCAGGTGCAAGAGGCTGTGTTTGCTGCAATATGAGCTTTTGCAGCATTGCCACTGAAAGCATGTTACTTGTGCAAGAAGTTTTTATAAGCCCTTAAAAAAAAAACTCCCTCTCTGAAATTTAACTGAGAGCTTGATTTATACACCAGATAGTAGAAAAAATATTAACCTTTCAGTGTCTTTATTCTGCTGCTAGCTATGTTTATTTTAATTGGTTGCCTCAATACATCATTCTGTGAGTAGCTATCTGTCTCTAGCTCCTGTACTCAGCTGAAATAAAGAAGAATTTAAGCCTGTGTTTGTCAGACAAGCCTTCTAGTGCTTGTTTGAGCCTCTTGTGTACAACTCACATCAGCTAAATTAATCTCTCTAATGTGATGGAAATTATTTCACCTGACAAAATCTGCTTTTGGAAAGGTTACCAGAATGAAAAGTGGGTGGACATGAAAGTATGAATAGAAACTGAAAATGTATGTATCTAAACAGTTAAAGGAATTCGTGCTGTAAAGAAGAATGAAAAAGAGGGATTGCATGAGCGGCCAGGAAGACGAAGCCAGGCAATTTTAGATCAGCATTGTGCCGATTTTGGGAGTAGCCCCATACCAAAGTACTCAGCTGGAAACAATGCATGCCTGATTCCAAGCATTGTGTTCTTCTCTAGCACTCAGGAGTCCAAATGAATTCAAAGTGAGTGTGTGGTTCTTTGGTGCAGCACCACTAACTGAGCCAGTCAAAACCAGTGTCACTTTGAAAATCTGGCTCTAGGTGTTACTATAAAAAGAGTTTGTGAACGCTGGGTAGTTTCACAGTAATAAAAAAGGGTAAAGAATGAGAATAAAAATGGCTTAATACTTCATATTTCAATGTACAAAATTACGTCCAAATACCAAGTACATCCCTATAGAGATGCAAATGTTGGTCCAGGGCAAAGTGAGGCAATTTTTTTTTTCAAAGGACTGCACAGACCACTTCAGTCCATACGGCTGGCCAGAGTAGCTTTGATGATAATGTGAATGTACATGCTATTATAATTTGTCTGTTGTCCACTGCTGAACACCAGAAAGCCTAGGGTATAAATCCTGCTCATAATACCTTCCATGTCTATCATCTGGTGCAGAATACACAATATTCAAACTGCTGTGTGGCAGAAGAAAAGAGATGGGGAAAATTTTTTTCCCTAGGGAACGGTTGGGAGAAAGTCCAAGGCTGATATCATTCTTTTTATTCTGCAGTCATACTGTCCGTCAGCAACTTGATCTTGCACCATGGAGGACAATCGGATTTTTCTTTTGTCTACGATGGAAAAGAATCAAGTTACATAAGATGATTCATTTATTCATTTGTTGGGATATTTTGTTATTTCCATTTACATCTGAGAAGGCAACATGTGATGATAGGTTGATGGTTTGATGCATGGGAAAATGTACAGATCAATACTTTGCTCTGCAAGTCAGAAAGGTTTAACCTCTTCACGTTGGATAAGTGGCTAGTTCATGATCTAACAACTTCCAAGTACGTATGTGAAAGGGTATACAGGAGAATCACAGATTGTACATATTGTTTGGTGTCTCTACATAGTATTTTTGGAAGTACGCATATAAAGGCTCAGAAGTGACAAGAGTTCTTGTGACTTCCACTAACGTGGCAGCAAGCCCAGCTCAGTGCACCACCGTCTCAGCAGAGCTTGGCCTCAGTGTCATGCCAAATGCGTATAAAGGTTCCGGCTGATTCAAGTCACAGGCAAATTTCCATCTGTCTGCTGAATTCAGGATAGACATTCCAATAATAGTTGCATGCAGTAAATAGACAGCAACAATTTTTTAAATAGTTTTGCTGGACAGCAAGAATTTTTGAGATAGTTTTGCTGGAAGTACCTGAATATTTGGATTGTAGAATTCGACAAAGGCGTATTTTTTCATTTGACTTAACCACCCCCTTTTTAAGTGTGTAGCTAAGAAACATAGACAGGAGAGCGAATTTCATCAGATGTTGTAAATGCAAATGTGTGATTCCTAAAAGAACTTTTACAAGAACTGCTGTGTTAGTTCAGCACTGAGGTCCATCTTGTCCAATATCCTATCTGCAGCTGCAATCAGAGACACTGAAAAAAAGAATGTTATAAATAGACTATGTATAGAGTGATTCTTCCCTGCTTCCAGTTTCTGTCGATCAGTGATCCAGGGATGGGGAAAGAGAGCTAATGTTTTTGGCACTTCTGATGAAGGAAATGTGATTCTGACATACTTCTTTTCCTAAGGACATTGTATTTTCAGCTTGCTTGCAATTTTGGTGGAAAAGTTCAAAGGTTAGAAGTGTATAGTCGATTAAAGGTTAGAACACTGGCCATAAATTAAGAGAAAGGAAAAATGTGTGTTTATTGGTTGTTAACATAATAGTGCCACACTTCCTTCTGTTGGCATTGTTAAAAACAAAGCAAAAAACCCTCCTTCCCCCAGAAGTGCAGAGCGCATAATTCCCAGTACTTACATTTATGCTACCTGAAGTCTCTAAGTTCCCCTATTAAAGATGCTGAATTCAATGCTTAGTAGGCATTTTGTAAGTCTTTAATAGCTAAAGGTCACCTATGTGCTTGATTTCTGGGTCTCATTTTACAGACAATTTTTTATATAGTTCAAGCAAGATCACCTGTTTTACTGTCCAGTCTTTTGTACTTGCTTCTGTAACCCTCACATGATTTTTCCAAGAAGATTCTCAGAACTCCCTGATTCTTTGAGTGTATTTGAAAGTAACATAAGTTGGTTATGCTTATCACATATTAGGATACACATTTTGTAGATCTAGGCCAATAACTGTGCTAATATTATCTATTCATCATTTTTCAGTAGCTCCAAGGTACCTCTGTAGAAGACCGGAGCTTTTCTCTTGCTACACGCTGTAAAATTTTAGTGACAACTGCACATATTTGTTTTTCTTAAATCACAAACAGTTTTTGGCCGTTGCATTCTTACGGGTACACTGTGTCTTAAACTGCAAAGGAATCTGTTTTCAAGTGTTAATGCTGTTCTATGGTTTACTATTTCTATATCTCTTTCTGTAGGGCTTTTTCATCTTATTGATTTTACTGTCTGATGCAATAACTACTGCTTCATTTTGAAGATGAAATTATTTTTTCTAAAGCAATGTTGTTATATGTTAATTTTTCTGTTTATCTATACAATAGATGGCAACTGGCACATGTTCTGTATTCAGCCTCTGTTTTTACTTTGATCCTAACACTCAGTACTGCTCAGGAGTCCTGTCGTCTTTGTTCCTCTGTAGTTTCTTGCACTTGAATGGATTTTTAGGTTGTGGAAACAAAGGCATGGAGAGATAGTGTTGAATATGTGTGTCAGTCCATCTGTCATTCTTTTCAGTTCTGCTGATGTCCTCCTCTTTTAGAAAGTGAAGACATGTAAAGAACACATCGTATCAGGAAAAAAAACCCAACTCTGTAAACATACGTATTTTTGTTGGTTGAAGTATGAAGAAGAAATAAGGCGGATATTACATCATTATCAGAGTTTTAGTCTGGGCTATCAACAGTTTGTCAAATGTTTGCATTCGTTTGGAGTATCATCTGCCCAACAAGGTCATGAAAGAACATATATCTTCATAAGGTAACTGTAAAGTAGGTGTGAATCAAAGGGACTTCATAGCATTATATTTCTATTGGATAGTGCTACAGCAGAAAACATATAGCAAAAACAGCAGATGGACATTATTGAATATCCGTCTGATTTTCTGAGGTTGTAACCCTGAAAAAGTAAACCGTCAAGCAAAGAGAAATTTTTCATGAGATTTCTGTCTATCTATAAAGAGTTTTTAAATATTATCATACACAATTAATAGTTCATATCAGGAATACAATGCAACAGAAATATCCAGCTCAAAGTAATTCGCTATAGTCTCGAGAAAACATGTGAACCATAATGGAGAGTTGCATATGCATACAATGCATCTACCTTGTTTGTTAAACTTGTTAAATAGACCTAAATTCAGATTTCTTTTCAATGTACTTGGACTATTAGGAATGTGATTTTATTTATTTAGCTTTATGGTAAGAAGGATCATTACACAGCCTTTAGTGTTTCTTGAGCATGCAGAAAACCCCACTATCAGAAAGATACCTTTAGAAATGTGAAACGTAGATCCTCTCTTCACTGTAAGGGGGTAAGCTATGTAAGTGTACACAAAAGTATGATGCATCATTGTGAACAGGGATCCTGCCACTCTGGAGGAAGCTGTGGTGCTTTGCTGAACCATTGCTTCCTCCCAGGCTGTGGCATCCATCCTTCTCAAAGCAGAGGCTCTTAAGTAAGGAAGGAAAGTTGACTTGGCCACCTACCTCAGTTGACACATTACAATTAGCCCTGCTAATGAACTGTCCAAGTATCACAAATGTGTTATTTAATGACCATAGATAAGACTTTTGCAGCAGGCTAATTCCTAAAAGATCCTGGCGTTTGGTATGTCCCTTGGATGTGGCTATGCGGAGCCATCTCCTGGCCAGACACTAACAACTGTCCTACTGTAAGGGGTCTGTCAGCAACTTTTCTACCTTGTGAAAGCAATGCCCTCATCAGAGGGGCAGGTTAGTTTAAACGTCACAGTATCATTCTTAATGCTATAATGTATGTCAGGTCACAGCTGTATTTTGTACAAGCATATAAAACGGAGCAATGCATCCCATTTGTCTCCAGCTGCCACAAGAGCCTAGACATGACAGTGGCCAAGGAAATCCAGGGTGATGAAGGGCTTCAGGGAATGACTTGTAGCCGCACTTGTTGAGATTGAAGCAGACCAAGGCACCTGTCTTATAATTTTCTGGGTAAAATATGATGCCCTAATATTGTGCTAGTCTCTAAGAAAGCATTATGACTCATATCACAGTGATCTTGCACTCACCTTGATGAGTAGGGTTTTAAGAAAAGAGTAACTCTGATTGACGGCTGATAACAAGAGGCATACTTCTGGCTAAAATTTCTATTTGTCAAAATAAAAATTATCAATCAAAAAATGCATCAATATATTTCATTTTAGTCTTTATCATATATTAAGCAAAGGTTAGATTATAATCTGCTTTGAATATAGGATTCTGAACTACTTTATCTTTTAACTGTGTAGGAATAAAAAGTATATTTTGCCAGACTTTTGGGGTTTTTTGCTTCTTTTTTTGGGAAGCAAGTTTTAAGCAAATAGAATTAATCTAAACGCTGGGAAATATTAATGGCATATGCCAACATTTTCTTCCTTTTTTTGAAGAAGTACGGTGAAATCAGTGGAGATTAATTAATAGGAATTAATATGGCCCAAAGAGTCCTGAGGGAAGAATTTTTTTAAAAGAATATCCCAATAACCTTAATTTGAGTAGATCTGGGCAAAAATTAATTTTTAATTTCTCAATAAATTTTATAATTCTTTTGGTCCTGAATTGGAAGGAATAATTAAAAAAATGCATTTTCTATGAAACAAATTTAGACTATTGAGGGGATCAGATGAAGCATTTTTGCATGCTAAGAATATAGTATTTCATGAAGTTTTGGGTTTTCAAGACATTTGTTCTTTAGAAAAATTTAAGCTGCATATTTTTGTGTAAATAATCCAGAAACAAAAATGAAATTGTCTGTTTTAAACTGCTCCTTTTTCTTACAGATACAATTTCAACAGGATTAACATTAATTTTTTAGATACATATTTTGTTAAGATGTCAGTATTTCTGATCAGGTTTTATTTAAAGCTTTTGGAGATTTAGTGCTTAGATTTGATTACACAAGCCAATCAGATCTGAGCTCTATTATAGAGCTTTTAGTTCTGTTTATAGAATCTGTCAAAGAAAAATTGACCATAAATTCAGGCTTTTGGAAATAGAACAATTATTTTAGGAATCTTGACCTCTGAGATAATGGGCCAAGTTTTCAGCTGATGTCAACTGATGTCACTTCACAAAAGACAAAATCTCTGACCCAGAGTTGATTAGGGTTTGGGATCCTGGAATTTCAACTAAATGTTGGTGGATTTTCTGATGAAGCCTCTTTATTGCTCAACAGCTGGTTGTAATTCATGTAAATATATGCTCTGTCAAAAAAATAAAATGAATGGTTTGGTACAGAATTGCTGTTACAGTAATAAATGTCAAAGACTTCATTCTGCATGTGAAAGGAACCGTGCAATCAATAATGTCTGCTGCAGGAGTTCTCAGACTGTGGTCCACGGAGCCCTTGCCTGTGGTCTGGGGAGAACCAACTGGTCAAAAGGAGCTGACTTCCCTGGTTTCAAGCTGACAAAAGACATTAAAACATAACTAAAATAAATTACTCTTCTTTTGCTTCTAAGCAGTTGCTGCAGTTGTCACAGGCTTACTATGCAGTCACAAACAGTAAAGGGGAAAAATATCTGTGAGCTTGTATGTCAGAATTGCTGACTGAAAAAGTGTGAGGACTTCTATACTTTCAGGCCACCTTTGTTCATGCTGATGAGATTTCACTTTCTAACGCTGAAGTCCCAAGCTCAAATTGCTGTGTATTCCTAGTAGCTCACTCAAGCTTCTTAATAAGCTCACTGCAGGCTGCAAGAGACTTCATTTACAAATGAGCATGTTTTTCCCCTGTAGAAGACTTCATGGATCCTTGTCAGAAGTTTTAAGGGTGTCTGTAAACACAAAAGAGGTTTTCATCTAATGAATTACCTTCCTCCTTGTCCTTTATTTTTTGCATTGGCTACCTACTCTGTAAAGAATTTTTTCCACCACCCAGTGAACCTAAGTCTTATCAGATTGATAAACCATCCAACTGAGAAAAGCCAAGGTATGTTATTGCCAAAGATGATGTTGCCACTTTTGCTACTACTGAGAGCATTACCCACTTTCACTGCCCTGAATGATCCCAGAAAGAAAAAAAAAAAAAAAAAGCAAGGCGGGGAGGAGAA
>Ga0065711_1006502_pt1 | contig 17162 bp, 10 predicted proteins | sample Hoacrofraction12_FD_59098 | JGI IMG/M metagenome (GOLD analysis project Ga0065711, IMG submission 59098) | Hoatzin crop microbial communities from Cojedes, Venezuela - Epithelial fraction 12 v2 (version 2) | ecosystem: Host-associated > Birds > Digestive system > Esophagus > Crop | place... | reverse complement strand
GAACAGGCTGCCCAGGGAGGTTGTGGAGTCTCCTTCTCTGGAGATATTCCAGACCCGCCTGGACAAGGTCCTGTGCAGCTTGCTGTAGGTAACCCTGCTTCGGCAGGAGGGTTGGATTGGATGACCCACAGAGGTCCCTTCCAACCCCTACTATTCTGTGATTCTGTGATTCTGTGACCAAGTGTTTCAAAAGGTCGCTGTGTCAATCAGCTAACACCACTGTCAGAAGCAGTAAGAAGAGGCAAGTTTTAGTGTCGGTCATCTGTCAAGAACGGCATAATGCCAAATTAACAGGCATTTACACAGTAAATGTAACTACCGCGAGTTAGTACTACATTCCAGGATTTCACATTTCTTCCGAGATTGCTAACTCTGTAAGTGCTGCTGCAAGACACAGAAGCATGCTGCGAGACTTGTACTTAGAGAAACTTCTAATCAACCTTTTGTCACCTTTATGTATTTGGCAGAAGAAGATAGGTGGATGTAGATGTCTGATGCGAAACAACACTGCCCATATAAAATGTGACATCTGCTTTTCAGCTATATTGTCTATCTATGTTTTACAATTATTAGTTTCTAAACTAAAGGATCAGACCTTTGATACCAGTTCAAACATTTTAACCTCGTCATGACACTCCCTAGAATAGTCCTAACGATCAACCCCACAGAGGGGTCGGGATGTTATCATCTCACGTGCTTTATAAACCTAGTACGAAAGAGCTGCTGAGTGAAAACCATCAACCACCTTTCCTGACTGGCAGCACTCCTGGCACAGCCCAGCAGCGAATGCCTAGGGAGGGACACCCCAGAACCAGACACACACAGGATGGGTTTGGTTTGACTGGCTCTTCACGATGGCATCGTTTTTAGCCTACACACTTCCAGAGCAGCCACATCAGCCTCCTCTTTCATAGGCACATGAATTGCATTTCTGACGAGCTATGTGGTAAGAATTGTTCGGAGTGATGCAGGGACAGATTTCTACTTATAAACCTATGTACAACTGTTACTCCTTCTGGGTGTTTCAGACAAAAATGATGAACAGGAAAACAGGGCAGGAGTATAACCATATTCTATCTGAAATGGGAACTCCTTGGAATGGGTTTGGGTTCTTGTAAATGAAGAAAACAATTTACCATAATAATATTGTTGCATCCTTTATGATATCTCTTTTCTTCTGCTTAAGGAAGTGACTGTATTTCCATATAGCATACTATACTGGTGAGTCAGTGGAAAACCTAACTTACAACCAAACCAGGGTGAAGTATTATGTATTCCAGTCCAACTCCTCACAAATTCTGAGTACTACAGGTTTCCATCAGCTATCCAGCACATTTCATGCACTCACAAGAAGTCACAAGCTTCCTCAGAAACTACATTGTAGCTAAGCATAATTTATATTTTGCAGAAAAATTAAAGCAAGTTACTTTCTGTTATGCTAATGTCAAGCAAGCTCTCAAATATAAAATACTAACAATTTCAAAATGAACCAGCAACTCACCCCAAATGCAGGTTGGTATGGCAGCTGCCAGAACAGGGAGATGAGCTGGCTTTCTGCAAAATGCCGCCAGGAGTTTCATGTACAGTCTATATACTATAGGCTTGGGGTTTGCGGCACAACTCTATGCTCAGTTAGAGATGATCAGATGTTTAGTGGACCATTCATGGTGCTTCAAAACCCTGGCAAAGAGATCCATTACTTCTCCTCTGCGGAGGTTACGTTCTTTCATACCGCTGGGCAGAGGTGGCAATTTGTTCTGTCCGCCATACGACAAGCAAGGGCAGTGCCTCGGGCCCCAAGTCACCTTTACAGGGACTTCACTCTGAGCTTCGTAAGGTTCTGAAAGACTTTTACCAAGGAGGGGGGATTGGTTTTGGGTATTTTTTGTTTGGTGGTGTTTTTTTTTTTTAAGGTTTTATCAGGATCTATGTCATTTCTAGACCACACCATCAGACAATTCAAAGTACTAATTCTCATTCTCTACTGAACTCTACAATTTTAATGTTTAAATTATTTTTGATTAAAAAGCAAAATTAATATATTTTGGGCTGTTTTCATTTTAGTCTTCTTTCTAATGGTTTCATCTTGTAACCAACAACTAAAAAAGTACATTTCCTTATTGTAAAACACAGAAGGCATGATCACTTGATTTTGTTTTTTTCATTGCAGACGGGGCTACGAAAACCTTCACGACTAAGTGAAACTTCAGACTATTAGACCAACATTAACTAGACAGACTTATATTTGTTCTGCAGTCAACAATGTCACTTTGTCACAATTACGTTCACCATAAGCTCTGGATAAAAAAAAAATCTTATCTAGTATATCTTATCAAGTATTTATGAAGAGCTCTGTTCATAAGCCGTGTCAGAAAATCTGGATGGATGATTATATAAAAATAGTGCCACTAAATTGTTCTACTTTCAGATTCTTTTGTGACTGGCAGGGACTAATCCTATATTTCAGAGGCACTGGTTGCATGTTCCTCATTGGAAAGCATTCCCTGTCGGACAGCGATTGCTTCCCATTTCCATCTAGGCCAGTCAGTCAGAGGCTGAGGTTTATGCAGTTTTACCTCCGCTCCTCCAAACTTCATATTGAGTCTGAATATACTCAGATTTACACTCCATTTATGGATATTCATACTACAAAAACGTTCTCATTTAGATTTGTTCTTCATTGGCAGAAAGATGTTATGCACATGTCCAGAATGCTGTGGGGTTTAATTCAACTGATAAGATACCCGAGGACTCGGAGTGAAGATCACGTAGCAGCTTAAGGTGCTGGGCGTTCCTACCACTTACACCAACTATTTGACTCCAGAAGTCTTCTCACTCTCACACAGTTTACATTTGGGCTACGGGTAAAAGGGAAACACTAGTGTAATGACTACTTCAACGTTAATTCTACAACTGAACAGTAATATTCAGCTACCCCCATTTACTCATTTTTTTCACTATGGCTCTAACATGTTTGACAACAATTTCCCTTTTGCCAGTGCTTTTAAAACAGAAATACTTTGTCAGTTCTGTATTGTATTCATAAAGCAATAAAATGCATTTTTATGTCAACCACCCATCTGGAGGGCCCTTTTTACTTCTGCTATTTTCTCTACAAAAATTTTGTGTTGAAGCCTGAAAACTTTCTGGCTTCTTCCCAGCTCCATTTCCACAGCCTTCTATTCGACCCTCTGATTCTCCCCAGCGCCTTCCCTCTTCCATGACTGACTTTAAAGGACAAAGTCAGAAATGAGTCATGTGGCTCGACTGGAGGAAACAGTAGGATTGAAGGATTTCTTATCTTGCTTTCCATTTGCAAACTGCCCGTCATAGACTGAATCAGCAAGACTTGACAGCTCTCAATTTTTTTTTTCCTGTTACAGAATTCTGCTCCAAAGACGTCTGTAGCACACTGAATGAGACACACAGCTTGCCTAGGCCGACAACTCCGAAACCTGGTGTTCAGACAGACATTCATTTTTAACTCACCCAGCACGGCACAGTTTCCAAACAGCACATCATTTAACCGCACCATGAGACTAACGCTGCCTTCAGGTGCAAGCACACACGCACAGCCTTATGTTAATAAGGCACAGGAATTTCAGGTTGTCTTTACCCAAGCACCTCAAAACAAAGGCTCCAAACTCGTCAGCCTCATTCCTCCAGAATTATTTGGCATTTTGTGAAAACATCAAGGCCACTGAAAGATGCCCTCAAGCCTCCCAACTTTAGTTTCTTGCTCTTGATCAAGTATACCACTCAGATGATGCCAAGCCAAAACACAGTATTAATTCAAAATTATCTACCTTTTTCTGCCCTTATTATATCCTTTCCAATTTGTTATTTAGTCAGTCACTTATTTCAAATACTTCTTTATGAATACAAAAACACAACAAAAAGTTTCCCGTTCTACCTGTTCAGCTAGGTCTTTCCTGTGGCTTTTCTTTCTACCATCAGAGTTTCTAACACCTCACCCATACCCCTTTAAGACAAGTATTTAAAATGTTCCACTTGGCTTTACATGGTCCGTTTATCTGCTGCATAACATCATGCATCGCTACAAAAGCAATCATCTTCACAGGGTGGCGAAGTTTCTCTGCCATCACCACAGCCCAGACAGTGGCAAACTGAGTGGTACCTGTGTCTCTGGAAACACCCGCTCCCCACGGGCGCAGGAACACCCAGCCTCAGAGGAGCTGGGTTGCCTGGGAACAGCACATGTGAAGTCAATTTATCCATCACAAAAGATATTGCAGGAAACCTGACAGGAAAGCCATGAAAATCTCATACTACAGGGACGAGATAGCACAAATATCAAGATGGGTAACTGTTGTACTTGTAAGACAAATAGAGGAAAATTAGCTTTCTGTGATAAACTGCAGAAAAGGGAAGAAATCTTATTACTCAGCAGGCTGAAAGCACACTGTACACCAGCATGTACTGGTTTTCCACCTAAGACATCCTAATTAGATTTCTCACAAGAGAATAGCAGTAAACCTTTTATGCTGGAGCACCTGGCTTAATTTATTGTTGACATTTTAAACCCTAATGCATTTTTACATATAAGCACAGACGGTGCTCAGTGCTGTTCGATAAACCTTCTCCCCATGGCCCCAACTAAGAACCATTTATGCTCTGCTCCACCCACAGACCCAGAACTAAGAAAGCCCAGGAGGTTTGCCTGCGCCCTGGCGCAGTGGGCAGGAGACAACTGCCTGGCAGGTAATGGGAGCCCTGAGCCAAATGAGAAAGCCGTTTCTGGGCCTGCTGGAGCAGTGTCCAATGTCGCTCACTGTCAGAAGGGCTGTTCAATCTGCTGATGAGTGTCATCTGAGCAGCTGCTGGCTGTCGTTTTCAGCTAACAGTGACAGGACGCTGCTGCACTGTTGAGGAAGGCACTGGACAGCATCAGGTCTCACTGGGGCTGACACGTGCACATCTGCCGGGCAGTGCTGAAGTTTTCAGCAAGTCAAGGTCAGGAAGAAGAAAAAAGCTCCCATATCTCCCGAAAACAAGTACCCTATCACAGTGAATTCATGTCCAGTTCATGGATCCAAGTTCTTTAAAACAGATACTACAACTAGATACATATAAACTTTTAACTGAAACTCCCTATATACTCATAACCTGCTGAGCTCACTAAGCTAAGTAAGGTTTGAGGTTGCAAGACAAACTTTTGCTGAAAGTATTTTCATGCTATTAATTTTCCAGAAAGGATAGGCTAACAGTTTGCTAGTTCCTCACTGCTGATGCTTCCCAGTGCTTATCAAATTCTGCTCACTGCAAAGTAACGTGTAGTGTAAAGTACCAGGAGTCAGAGCATCAGCTAAGTAGACTATCACACCTTTTCAGGAGCTAATGGGACTACGATGACTTTTACAAGCTGCCTTGTAATGGAAGAGATTGTTTTGCTTTGCTATTTGCAGATAGCTTGCTTGGTAACGTGACCAGGATCAACCCAGGGGGTCTGCAAAAAGCAGCTCACTTTGCATCTTAGAGATCTAAACTGTTTTAAGATGAGCTGCCTCATCTGGAGAGGAATGCAACGGAGACAGAAATTGAGAGTCCAACCTTTCCGAGCGTCCGTAGCCCAAAGCGGTGAGTAAAGCCCAGCAACATCATTGGTTAGCTTCATGCAACTTTCCCAGAGACCGTTTTCCTGAAATCTGTGCTGGTGACTGAGCTCCAGCTCACGCGGCCGTCACTGATCTCCCGGAGCTCTCACCGCCTCGCGAAGGCACGGACATCAGCGCAGCCAGAAAAGCTAATTGCACCGTCCTTCTCTCCAGCACTGCTACACCAGCACTTCTGAACTGTAGAGTAGCTGTATTAGCTGTGAATTATTTACATGTGTGCAGATTTGGTCACTTCAATTTTCCCATTGTATCTCTCCACAAATGGCTGCCTCACTAATCCAGCCACTTCCCGCAGGCCACATCCGTATCTGACCTCCAGCGGAGCAGTCCCAGTGCAGGAGGCAGAACAAACAAAGCTCCCCCTTCGCCAAATTGCTGCTGCTTCCTCAGCTCCTTTTTACACGTGACAGTGCTGCTTTTCTTCACACCAACATTTAATAGTGCATGAAATGCTAGGAAAAAAGTGTTATCTTTCTAATTTAAACCAGGAAAAATATTTATATTATGACATAGCCTTGTACAGCACTTCAGTCCCCAAAGAACTGCTGCTAAAGCACGCAGACACACAGATCTTCACGTTCGAGGGCCTGGGAGCAGAACAGCCAGGTACAAAAATTGAGTTATTTAAACCGGCCTCATTTCTGCTTCTCTGTCTACAAAAACCATAATTTATACACTTTATGCAGCTACCTTACATCATGAAACAGATGATGTTTCCAAAGGCCCTTACAAACGAAAGGTGTTACCAAATGTTTCTGTATTATCTGGCTCCAGCTCTGTTTCAGTCAGTCCTGCTGTGAGACTTGTTACAGTCGGCATCTTCCCCGAGTACTCAGCAAGAACATTTCTCAGTTTCAGAATCTGGCACGGTTCTCAGCTGACAAAACCATCTTCATACATGCTACTGAGGATGGTGTAATGTTTGCACACATACTTTTTAACATCTTCGATGAATACACCTCTACTTAAATTACACTTTTATCTTTTACGTTGGCTGTTGGAACCAGTTAAAAAAAACAAGGGTGTCTCTTCTCCTAAAACTGCAAATTCTCTTTGCAATTCTGAGAACAGATATGGGTGGTTACCCAGAAGCTTTAGATATTCAGATTATTAAATACCCCTGCAACCAGATTGGCAGTAGTAAAAAATGTATATATGAACCAAGAAACCCATCAAAATCAGAAAGTTGTTATCTGTTTAAATCATGAATAAATATCCTTTCTTTATTCACTGTTATCAAGACACAACCAGAAGAAACCTTTTGAGAAGCAAGCTCTAGATATTCTAAAATAAAAAACTAAACCCAAAAGGACAAATAAAAAAACCCAAAGAAACCAACAAAACAAAAAAACCAAAGAAACCAACAAAACAAAAAAACCACGTGAGAATGGAAACTTGACAACTCTAATCAAGTATTATAATCTCATTCACATATTTACACGAGAGGACATGAATATGCAACTGCAGAAGCTCCTGAAAATAAAAACTGCTAAATATTAAACTACATTTATTGAACACGCTTAGTGCCCTTTGTATTGCCTTCTTTGTTAAGAAAGCATGCTCACTATCCAAGGTCACAGTAAACACCTCCAACATTACCCATTAAAACATGATCACAGCAGTGAACACCCTTCAGGGACATCTGTTTCCGAGGCATGACTCAGTTGCTTATGTTTTTAAAAACATATACTTGATTGACTTTAGATTCCACTTAATTTTTAAACAGTGCTATCTTTTCCTTACATGTTCAGCTATGAGATTCTGTGTGAGACTGCAGTAAAAGCAAAGCAAACTTCATCACTAAACAGTACAGCAGATGTTTGGAGAAAATAGAAGCCATGGAGCCTCAGAAGGAGGAACAAAAGAGGCAACAGTTGGCAAGGATCTTCCTCCTTTCTCATCATGTTCCATTTCCTTCCCATTCAACATATCCATTATGGTAGCACCAATGGCTGTCCTTTATCTTGCTACATCTTCAAAGCTGGTGCACGTCACTACAGCCAGTAGCATCACACTCATCTGCATCGACCAAGAGTTATATTTCAGCCAGCCATCAACTGAAAAAGCTATTTCTGTCCAGAGAGCTTTTCCTACAGCAGCAGCAAGAGTGAAATGAGTCACCACCTCTAACAGGCAACACCATGGTAAATATCTTCAACCCGCAGGGACAGGGCTCGGCCAAAACCAACCAATACTGCTGTCCAAGGCTGTGTTTCTTTTGTCCTATTATTTTTCATAGGCACATTCTTCTTGTAAAACCATGTGGCCTGGAAACACTGGTTAAAAACTTGTGGATGAATATTCTCTGTTACAAACTGATGATTTCAAAAGAACGAGGGCAATTTCACACTGAATGAGGATGAACTCTATTGTTTTCAAACTACTTGAAGTTTTTTTCTATGGCCATCTACTTTCTGCCTCCTTTTCCTTGAGGCATACTTTGCCGCTGAATTCCAAGTTGTCTTTCACTGGGTCACTAGATTGTTCAACTTTATAGTCCATCCCCGTGTCCCCAGCCCCCCAGCTCGAATGCAGCTCAGTCCTTTTTCATCTTCATTACCCAAAGACCCTCCTAGTCCATCCCAGCAGCTACCCTGTACAGCACTATCCACAAGCCCTCCCCATTTGGAGCAACTAAAGCCCACCACAGCTCATTCCCAGCAGTCCTCTTTCCCAGGTATTTCCCAGAAGCGAGCAGCTGACTGGAGGGACCAAGAATCCACTGAAAATAGATGAGCACCAGCAGCGTGCTGCCGAGACAGAGGAATGGCTGCCCGGTGGCGGAGGGTCAGCCCTGACAGGCAGCCGACAGGAACCGCAGCAGCGGGGCAGGGACGGTGCGGTGCCCCGGCAGGAACCACACGCCCTGCCCAGCCTGGCAGCTCAGCCGCCCAGCTCCGAAGGCTTCCAGGGACCTCCATAAGGGAGCAGATTTAAAGCATATTGATTGCCAGTGCTGTTTTTATTTCCAATTTACGGGCCAGCTAAGAAATTTAAAAAATTGTAAACACAAGCACCACCAGCGAAACTAACTAGTTTAATTATCTGACAGCTTTTCTTTTGAAAATAAATGTCTCCGTGAATCCAGTCAGCCTTCCAGGCTGGATAGGAAGAGGTATTAATCAGCTGTGGCTGCTGATGGTCCAAAAGAAATCCCTAAGAAACTTTGTTTAAAACCTTTGATCAGTTCCTTTTACTTAATGGCAGTACAGAGACTCATCAGATTGCCTTTCCTGGCAAGAGAATTGGACTTTTGTTAAGGGTAAGATTGAAGACATTCAAAATTCACTACCTCTTCTCATTCCTCCACTGGCAATTAACAGTTAGTGGTTATATACTATTCAGTTTGGTGCCAACATTTTCAGAGTCTAATGTTATGTAGCAGCAGGAAGGAGGTCAGGAAACTAGTTCAGATATGTTACTTTCTAGTCTCTTTTCTTGATCCTTAAACTTACTGATGCCAATTAGCAAAGTACTAATGAACCTCTAACTATATCAAATGGCTGCTACAATTCCTAAGACAAGCCATTTCCAATCCTAACTCTCTAAGAAAAAAGTGAATTGGATCGTGATATGCATTCTAGTTAATGAGGAGTATTTAACGTATTCCTTCTTGCAGGGTGCTCAAGTGGGTCACAACCAGATAATTGCATCAACACTGTTTTTAGAGTACTGGTACACTGGTTTATAACCCAGTTATTGTACACACAGCTCAGGGTAGTGAGTGCTCTGCTTCGCATTTCATGCAATAGTTCAGCGTACTGCTGATTGACTGCTAGTAGCTTTATATTACTGTAGTCTTTTTATTTTGTACTGATGAACTCCAAAAATCAAACTGCATGGAAGATCTTTAGCAATATTAGCATTTGCTTTCATGGAACCATAGTGCCCTTTTGGTTGAAAGCTACCTCTGAAAATCCTCTAGCCTAACCCTCTGATCACAGCAAGGCTAACTGCAGACTTCAGTCTGGTTGCTCATGGCCTTGTCCATTCCGGTCCCGAACACTGCAGCGTCTCCCTCATCCACCTAGGCAGCCCGGCATCAGTGCTCCACTCCTCACATTTGTCTTCTGCTTACTTTACTAGGTATAAGCTACACAAGTTGCTCTGGTTTGGTTTTGGGTTTTTTTATTACTTTACAGTACTTCTCCAGTATTTATTTCTTTCACATCAAATGAAAAAAACAGTCAGAATCACACGCGAGTATTACTACGCTCCCAAAACTAATCTTCTGGATAATACCTTTCCAGTAAAGCAATGGGAAGAGCTACAACACGCCTGTGGGCTGCAGGCAAAGCCACAAGTGAGCCGTGGCTTCAGGCGTTCTCCGCTTCGGCGTAACTCACTGTCCCAATATGCTTAGTAAACACCCCACAACACTGTATGTGGCCGAGTCCAATGACCAGGACCAGATATATGCCTCCTCACGTAATTTCTTAACAATCCCAGCTCAGCTAATACAAGAAAGTGCACTTTTTANAAGGGTTATGATCTGTTCATGTAAAACCGCATTGTCTCAAAATGTGCAAGACCATGGAATTGCCTTCCATTTTTAAACTCTTCACGAAGAAAGGGAAAACTTTATTCCCACTTGGAAAAGCTTTTGTCGTAACTACCAACCGACTTCAAAGTTGCTTTGCAGGTTTTTCAGGATTATGCATTAGAAAGATTCATTGCTTACTACAGGACAGATTTTCCAGACCTTATCTTTGGTTTCAAAGTGGGACAGACCATTGGCAAAATAAGCAACACCCGAACACCTCTGAACACCCAGTGACTGAGCAGGAATCGTGATCCCACTCATGAGTTTGGTTCTGTTCCCTCATCTGCCACAGACTGTGACTTCAGCAAGTCAATTTAGACTCTAATAAATAAAAACCCAGAATAACGCTTCTCAAAACGTATACTTGTTTTGAAGATATCTTAGATAACATTTGCATGAAGCTCAGATTTTAGAAATTTGGGTTTGTATTAGTAACAAAACTTTACAGAAGACGACATTGTTACCAGGAGACAGACTAGGAAAATTCAAATAACGAAAAGACATTTCCACTTACTTATTTAACTGTCGTATCTATTTTACATTGCCCTAATTCTCTGAAACAAAAGCCAGTGTTTCTTTTTCATGATAACAAGGGGCTTTGTTCACACATTATTGAAATGCACTTCTCTGCCTGGTGCACACAGGGATGACCCTGGTAACAATGAGGAGCTGTACTCCTATTTCAACCTCATCATAATTTAATTAGCACTATTAAAAATATATCACATTTGATGCAGAACTAGATTGCTGTCCCTTTGCTGGAGTCACAAAATAGTGGACATCTTCCCTCCCACTGTCTCTCCTCGATATGTCAGACTATTAATTTCTGTAAAAAGCAAGAAGCAATTATCATGAAACTGAAAAAGGTTTAGCAGGCACTGACAGTGAAAGGTTACAGATGATGTGCTGAATGAGAGCAACAACACTTTAAAAGCACTTGGTAATACACTTTGTGGTACATGAGGCACGAAACTCTTTCTGACAGCATGCCTCATTCAGCATATCAAACCTTAGCAGAGTATCAAACTATTCTTTACTGATCATTCTGGGATCTAGTTTAGCCTAACAACAGGGTGCTTACTCCAACAGCAATGTTAAACACACATCGTGATGCCTTCTTACTGCTTTTGCAAGACATTGCAGGCAAGCGTCGGGGGTTCGTACGCTGACAATTTCTGGAGTTGTTTTCTGGACAACTGCATCAAGCCCAGAAGCATCCATCTTTCACGGGCATGCTGATGAGTGCAGAGGAATATTGCCTTCTTTTTCCTGCTTTCACACTTTATCCTACTTGAAGGAAGTCTTGGTATCAGCAGAGGATTAAGTGCCAAGGACAAGGCTTCAGACTGATCGATTGTATAGAGAGGAGCAGCCGAGATAGCCCATGCCCACCAGAAGCTATACCCCACCTTTTTCTGACACTATCCTCCAGTCCAGAAGCCCCAGCAAGCAGCAGCACTGTGGCTTCCCACAGGCTCTCCTGCTTTCCGCGCTCGTGGACACTTCTCCCAGCGCTACTGTTCTCCCCAGCCACCTCCTCCCACCTGGTGCCCCACTCTGCAAGTCCCCAGCAACAGAGTCCCACGAGGAATTCTGTTCTTCAGTTTGAGAACAACTGTATAAAAAGACCTCATCCTGGACTTCAAGACAGGGGGAAAGGACAAAAATGAGCTGTTAAACAGTTGAAGAGTATCTCCTCCAGGGTCCACTTTGCCCAGGTTTAATTCAGGAACCTCTCAGTAAAGGAGAAAAGAGGGTGTGCGGATGTGTACACATGGCATACCACCTCTTCTCAAGGAGGTTGAAAATCTGGGAAAAATCCCAGCTCAACCAGTTAATGAAGACAGATCTTTAGGCTCAGTGACCTCAGATTAACAGTGTGCCTTGATGGCAATTCTGTTCCCATAAAACGATACTGCGCTTTTCAGTCTCACATACCAGATCTTCAGGATATAGTCTATGTTTTCCTAATATATTTATAGATACATCAAACATTTATTTTAACTAAGCATGGGTGTGTTTATTCACAATACCCACTTGTGTTCAAAAGAGTTCATTTCTATTATTATTTGACAGAGAGAGCTGAACAAAGGAAGATTTTCTGACTAGGTAAAAAAATCTCATAATCATCCCTCGGGTAACGTAATTGAAATGAGAGAAGACAGACAGTGAATAAGTATTCAGGACAGGTTTGGGAGGGGGTTTTGTCATGTATTTTTTATAAGGTTCTTCATCTTTTTACAAAATAAAGCCTTATATAAACACATACACGTTTCCTATTTAAATTACGGTGGGGTTTTTTTCCTGAAAATAACTGTTTTCAAACAGGCAGGATACAAGAGCTCCTCACTGAAACAGGAAAGAACAAGGACAGCCTGATTCAGTCAAGCTTTCTCATATTTTTGGAAAAAAAGGGCTTCAAGGGAAATTATCGCAGGCCTGATACTGAAGAACAGAGAACATGTTTTTCCCATTCCACTACGAAAATCTATACGCCTAGCTGGTTATTCTGAGAACCACCACCAAAAACTTCCTTCAACAGGAGGAAGGGAACAGCTACACAGCAATATCTACTACCATTTTTCACTGTCTCATGAAAAACATGTAAATACTTTCAGGAGAAAATAAAGGCAACACTTCTACAAATTTGTGCCATTTGAGATGAAAATATTACTATATTCCGTGATTATTTTGTTAGCGTGAATTTTGCCTTGCTGATTTCCGCACCTTTCAATCCAGAATGTATTTCCTTGTACTGGTCCTTTATCACCCAGCTCCAAACAAATAATCCTACAGCACCCAAACGTTTCAGCTGCCCTACTGTAGACTCCATAGCATTGCCAAATATACTTTACAACCATAAAGCATCATGTATCTAAGACTCACACATGTAAAGAGCAGTTAGAGGACTGGAATAATTGCATTAATAAGTAAAAGCCTTTTGTACTGTTGGCACAGTTATCTATAAAATAACTCAGACTTGGAACAACATGAAATATAGTGTAATTGTCCATCTTAAAGCTTTATCATACTTGAACTACACCAATCAATAGTTATTACAAAATTAAATACACTTCTTGTATTCAAGTTTTGTTGGCTTAAACTTCTGCTTTGGAAGAAAGACATTTCATTGACATTAAACACAAATCTATTTTGTATGACTCACTTTTTCACTCCCAAAGATCTGTATTGCCCACTACTCACGCATGCCAGTAGAACAGCTGAAAATGACGGATTATACTTCTTAAACTGTGGCTACTACATACCATGTAGCAGAAAAAATGTCTTTCGATATTTGCTTTTTTCCAAAAAGGAACAGTTGAGCAGAGGCATGCAGCTTCAGGATAGTGCACACTCCCTTCATATCCTTTACTTAATTAATAGAAAGTACAGAAAAACCTAGATGTATAAACACAGATAATCTTGACTTTATTTATACAGACCATCAAGATCTGAATATAAGGAATTCATATAATAATATAAATACCATAATAAACAATCCTACTTCTGGAATCTTTTCTTTAAAAAATTAGACTTCTTTTTTAAGGGTGACTCTGCTGGAGGAGCCAATAAATGAATGTTTTTTCCCTGTGCAAGTTTTGTTACATCTTTTTTGGTATTTCTTGGACAAGGGACGATGGCTTATCTCCTGGTCTTACGGTAACATAAAACCTACAGCCCCAGAGGAAATATGTGAGGGACCTCATTATTATTGTTTTCATCCTTTTTAGTATCTTTCATATATGTTTTTGCAGAACATTTCTCAAAGTAGTGCAATACTGCTATCCTCAGTCTACAACACCGTAACTGAAGCTAAGAGGGAAAAGAAATATTATCCAAGGCCATGGAAGACACTCCAAGCTAACATTAAACTCAAGGTACCTAAACATATTTTCCGTCAAAGGGCCAAGTTTCGATGCAGGACTTGCCCAAGCAGCAGTTCGAAGCTTTAACCGTAGCTTGTGCACTCCATGCAGAACAGCCAGGCAGTGTCGTGACGGCGACGGGTCGCTGCAGCCCGGGGGGTGGCAGGACGTTCGAGGGCAGATCTGAGAGGTGCACACCGCTGGCAGAGCCAGGCTGCCGAACCGCAGCTGTACAGCTAGCTCGCGTTAGATAACAGGGTTGCAAAACAGACATAGACACGCTCGGGGAAACACTTTCATGTAATAAACAGCCAGGCAGCTTTGGTTTTAAATACCAGTCTTCAAGGAACAGAACCAAAATAATTCATAGTTGAAAAAAACCCATTCCCGCACCTTCATTTCACCTCTCAGCTGTATTCAAATCCAAGGCTTCCATTTTATTTTTATTAATTTTTTTTCCACAACTACTGACATTAGGCAATAAGGAAACAATCAAACCATTGCAGAACAGAGTTGCACATAGGCTATTTTACCCTGCTGAGAAGAACACTTCCAAACCCTAACCCAACCTTTACAAGAATATTAGAGGAAGGTTGTTTCCAGCTACTGTAGTACGTATGTTATGATCAATGGATATTTTCTGCATATTCTCCAGAAGACTTCTTTTTCCCCAATTAGGGGAATGAAATTTTAGTAACATTGCTTCCTACTGCATTTCTTCTCCTCTCATTAACTCTCACTGTGATACAATTATTAAAAATTCGTTTCTTTTACTCTGCTTCTGCAAAACAGCACATTTATAACGCCATCATAAATAATATATACTGATGGAATAACTTATATTTACAGTAATTTCACTTTTGAGGGAGGAAAGTATTATCTGCCCAATTTCAACTCCGAATCCAGAGAATACTAGCTAGTCACTGGTTTTGAATAGCAGCTTTTTATTAAAAAGAATTAAAAATTTATGCTGGAAAATACGCGTATGGATTGATAAATCCTGAAGATGTAAGTGTTCTGTCTGTAGCTCAATGAGCACAGCACTGTACAGAGAGCTGTGATGCAAGCTGGCTTACAGCGCCTCGGCAGACGCGGCTTGGCCTAAGCTAGCAGGGCCGTTCATAAGGGTGACAACAAGCCACTCTCCACACCTACTGGGTTTCAGTCTGGGTTGTGCCACCGCCAGGGCATTACCTAGTGTCTGTCATCCCGCTCAGCTCTGCCAAGTAGGAACTCATTTCCTGTCAAGGGGGCGGCTGACATGTCAGATGGGCTCTTGCTCTCTTTACTGGCACTGACCCATTTGTAACAGCAGCTTGCTTCACATCGGAGACTGTGAAAGTAATTAGACACAAATATAGCTAAAGACATCTTCAAATTCCATTTAAAACAAGACTTTGAACAAGGGTCTGAACTCAAAGAACAACCACAACGTGGCAATCAAAGAGCAACCAAGAACATACTTTAAAGGAGAAAGCTGCAGAGGAACACCGAAGGTCAGCAGCCATCAGAGTGGACAGAGCCAGAAAACTAGCAGGAGCTCACACAGATGGTGCAAATGCCGACCTCCCCCTCCCCACTTGATGTTTCTCTTTGTTATTTCTGACACAGATAACATTGTTTCTCTTGGAAGCATCCACAGCATTGCTTTTTTCCAAAGAAGAAAGTTTTCCTTTTCCTGCATCTGAAGCAGCGTTATTGCTACTGCAGCAGGTTATTGAAGATTATAATTCTTACAATATCAAGGATTATTTTGTCTCTGTAATATTCCTTAACTGTGATACCATATGGAAATAAATCACCTTATGTTTGTAGTATAACATTATTTTGTTATAGGTTAACATTTCAGCTTTTTATCAATGTAATCTGGCAAGTACCACAAGAGACACAGTATCCTGTGTAACCCATCTGCCAATGTCATGGTAATAAACATGAAGAAGTACCTGCAGATTAATTTCTTCTAATAAAAAAAAAAAGGACGGAGGCAAAAGACTCAACGTAAGACGTGCTACAGCCGTTGCAACAAAGCTCATCCACCAAAATCCTCATCCCAGCCCCAGTTTTCTTAGACAACCTGGCCTCCTAAAAACCCTGCTTCTTCCAGCCCCTAGCCCACGCAGCCACACAAGCCCACTGGCCCCCAGTTCCCAGGGAGGCACCAGCAGCAAGCCCTGGGCAGTCTCCTGTGCTTACAGCTGTCCCCAAGGCGGCTCTGGGATACACCCCAATTGCGTTGGCCCTTCAAACCCATCTGGCGTTTCTGATAAGACCTGTAGCCATTTTTAGGGAAGGCCGAAACAGGGCTCCCTTTGCCCTATTCCTCTTGGGAAATAAATCCTGTGCGCTACTTTTTAGAGATGTAGCACAGTTTCTAGAACTGATGGGTCTCAGTCTGTTTTAATCTGTAGACGAGATCATTTGTAACAAGCTAGGAGAAAAAAAAAAGTATAAAAACAGTGAGTTTACAAAACCCAAAGGAATTTTAACTTGAAAAGTTATGAAGTGTATTGCTTTATACTCAGGGCATAACTCATCCACTAGCTGAGGTGAGGTTAAATAAGAATTTCTCCTAATTATCCCATATATACATATAACTACATTTTTGTTTGTGTCTTTTGCCATGCTTTTACAAGGCAGCAATGCCTGTGGTCTCTGTAGATACATTGTATGTCAAATTTAATCGGTCTTTCATAGTGTAAGCAATGTAATTTCAACAGTGTAAAACTCAGTTAAAAATGCAAAACCTATCCTAAAAAAGGTGAGTAGATATGTGGCTGGTCAGCCGTCAGTGTGAAGCTGGGTGAGGAGCTACTGGAGAGAGTCCAGCAGAGGGCTACGAGGATGATGAGAGGACTGGAACATCTTTCCTACGAGGAGAGGCTGAGGGAGCTGGGCTTGTTCAGCCTGAAGAAGAGAAGGCTGCGAGGGGACCTCATAAATGCCTATAAATATCTGCAGGGTGGGTGTCAGGAGGACGGGGCCAGACTCTTTCAGTGGTGCCCAGCGACAGGACAAGGGGCAATGGGCACAAACTGAGGCACAGGAAGTTCCATCTGAACATGAGGAAGAACTTCTTCCCTCTGAGGGTGACGGAGCACTGGAACAGGCTGCCCAGGG
>Ga0065711_1040201_pt1 | contig 17163 bp, 16 predicted proteins | sample Hoacrofraction12_FD_59098 | JGI IMG/M metagenome (GOLD analysis project Ga0065711, IMG submission 59098) | Hoatzin crop microbial communities from Cojedes, Venezuela - Epithelial fraction 12 v2 (version 2) | ecosystem: Host-associated > Birds > Digestive system > Esophagus > Crop | place... | reverse complement strand
GCCGTAGTCGGCAGGATTCGAACCTGCGCGGGGAGACCCCAATGGATTTCTAGTCCATCGCCTTAACCACTCGGCCACGACTACACCGACGGGCGGGTGGTTTGGCGCGGGAGCTACACTAAGGCAGCCTCGCCCCGTTCCTTCCTCCCCCCGGGGCCCGGGTGCTCACCCCGGGCTGGGTGCCACCCGCGGGCCCTCCGCAGGGCTGCCCGGGCCGGCTGTCCGCTCCAGGCTTCGTTTGGGAAAGAGAGCGGAGAGCAGCTGCTCCCTCTGCCGCCCTCCGCCCGCACCCACAGCGGGCTGGGACGGGTGTGCTCTGCCCTGCGTGAAGAACCGGCTGATGGCCGAGCGCAGAGCGTGGAGGTGAACGGAGTTAAATCCAGCTGGCGGTCAGGAGTGGTGTTCCCCAGGGCTCAGTTTTGGGTCCAGTCCTGTTTAACATCTTTATCAATGATCTGGATGAGGGGATCGAGTGCTCCCTCAGTAAGTTTGCAGATGACACCAAGCTGGGCGGGAGTGTCGATCTGCTCGAGGGTAGGAAGGCTCTGCAGAGGGATCTGGACAGGCTGGATCGATGGGCCGAGGCCAGCTGCATCAGGTTCAGCAAGGCCAAATGCCGGGTCCTGCACTTGGGTCACAACGACCCCATGCAACGCTACAGGCTTGGGGAGGAGTGGCTGGAAAGCTGCTCGGCAGAAAACGATCTGGGGGTGTTGGTCAACAGCGGCTGAACATGAGCCAGTAGTGTGCCCAGGTGGCCAAGAATGTCAAGAGAACAGTGTGGAACACATCAGGAACAGTGTGGCCAGCAGGAGTAGGGAGGTGATCGTGCCCCTGTACTCGGCACTGGTGAGGCCATACCTGGAGTACTGTGTTCAGTTTTGGGCCCCTCACTACGAGAGGGACATTGAGGTGCTGGAGCGTGTCCAGAGAAGAGCAAGGAAGCTGGTGAAGGGTCTGGAGAACAAGTGTTATGAGGACCGGCTGAGGGAGCTGGGGCTGTTTATTCTGGAGAAGAGGAGGCTGAGGGGAGACCTTATTGCTCTCTACAACAACCTGAAAGAAGGTTGTAGTGAGGTGGGTGTTTGTCTCTTCTCCCAAGTAACTAGTGATAGGACAAGAGGCAATGGCCACAAGTTGAGGCAGGGGAGGTGTAGATTGGATATTAGGAAAAATTTCTTTACTGAAAGAGTGGTCAGGCATTGGAATAGGCTGCCCAAGGAGGTGATGGAGTCACCATCAGTGGAGATGTTCAAAAAACGTGTAGACTTCACATTAGGAAGTGGTTCTTCAGGATATGGTTTAGTAGGCAAGGTGGTGTTGGGTGGATGGTTGGACTTGATGATCTTAGAGGTCTTTTCCAACCTATGATTCTGTGATTCCATGATTCTATGATTCTGTGATTCTTCGGATTCACACTGACCTGGGTGTCTTTTATTATGCCCCTCGCTGCTTCTCTGTGCAGGTGTGCAGAGCTTCTGCAGGGAAGGACTGAGTCAAAAAGCTTCGCACCAGACACAGCTCTCTGCTGCCTGCTGCTCACGCCTCGGTACCACTGCAGAAATCTGTGGAGATGCTGGGGAGTGGAAACTGGACCAGCCGCTGCATCCCTGCAGCCACCTCCCGAACAGGCTCTGCGCCCCAAGTGGGTACACAGTGGGGTCCCAGAGGGGAGCAGTCCCCCAAGGAGGACCTGGTAAGTGGGTTAGGTCTTTTCATCCTGGAAAGAAACAGCCGGAGGAGTTTGGGGTGTGATGGAAGTCTATAAAAATCAAGAGAGATCCGGAGATGGCGGACACAGAACGATCTGTTTGCTGCTTCTGGTGAAAGGAGAAGTCTGGAGCATGAAACTCATGAGTCAAAACAAACAAAAAGGGGAGACTTCATAGGTGGAGTTCCTTCCTAAATCCTGGTTGTTTCCTCTCCCTGGCTATTGCCACTGGAAACCTTTTGTTGAGCAGAGTGTAAATACCACCACATGGCTCCAGCCTGCCTGACCAGAAGTACTGCAAGCCACTGGAAAACACCTTTGAAATGTGAATCGTTCTCGTGTGGCCTCTGAAGGGTTAAAATGTTGTACTGGAGTTCCTGAAAGCATGACTGTATCCTAAAGAGCTATATGACTAAATGAATTGCTTCTCTAATGGCATTTTTATCCGTGGTTGGCTTCCCAGATAATCCAATTTATTCAGATAGTAACAAGGAGTAAGCAGCTGCCAGTTTGATGCCTGAGACAGCAAAAACAGAGCAGTACCTGAGCCACGAGCCCCTGCTGAGGCAGTGCTTGTCTCACTTACTGAGCGGTGTTCATCCAAACGTCACCGAGTGCCTGTGAAGATGCTTCAAAAACTGGGGCTGTTCTCCCCAGACAGAAGTGTCTGCTTGGCCCCTGTGTACTGCTGGGCTCTGTCGTTGACCTGGAGAGGTTGTGGGCACTGTGTTGGTACTCTCACAAAGCAGTCCAAGCACTGCCCATTCTTCTGATTTCTTAGCAAGTCTCATCATATGTGAAGTCTCATCATATTTCTGTAACTCCGCAGCCCATATCAGCAAAAGCATTGTGTGTTTGGATAACAAAACAAAGGTCTTGGTGTTGCTAACCTCTGAAGTTGTGGAAAGAATCAACTGACTTGCTCATGAGGTTAGAGTAGGGTCTTGAATCAGGTGGTGACTTTGCAGAATGCATTTCTGAGTGAATCTTGGCATAAAAGGTGGACAAAAATCAAACCTGACAGAAGAAAACTGTAATATGCTGATATACCTGTCTGCTGGAGCTGAGCAAAAATTTTTCCTTTTTCAGAAGCATCCTCCCAGAATATTTGGAGTTTGATCCCCATGTTGCTTTGGATGCTACAGAGAATATTTCTTCCATTGGACCCATTTTTTTTCTTTTTCTTCTGGCAGAAAGGAGCACGTTGATGAGCATTGGCCAGACCCTGCAGGCCATCGGGCACAGTGGCACTGGTACTCCTTAGTGTAGCTGACTGTCAACCAGAGACGTGCAGAGGAAGGCCTGTGGGAGACTGTGCAGCAAATCTGAGAACCAATACCAGTACCAGTTATCACTAATAAAATTATGATTTCCTACCAATATCTGGGTTAACCTCAGCTGCTCCTCTCACCCTCACGGGTCTCTCTTGCTCAGTTCAGTTGTGTACAAACAAAGGAAAGAGGAAGAAACTCTCTGAAGTTTCAGAGCTCTTTTCTTTGGGACTGCTGGCTTTTTTGCTGCCTCTTAACTCTCTAGTGTTGACTGGTTTAGCAGGTTGGTTGGTTGATTTTCATCCATTCCTTTTTTTTTTTTTTTTTTTCCCTTCGCTTCTGGACCCTCAACAAACTGAATCAACATGTTCGTGCAGTCAGTATTCAGTAGCCTAAATTATGCATAGGTGCAGCATCTCTAACAAATCTATTAATGAATTTGCACAGAAGAACTGCACATATACAATCCCATACGTTTTTTGCTGTAGGTACCTGTGGTGTTTTGTTAGAATCTCAGTCGTTTCTACCTAGAAGCAGCAAGGTCAAAGGCGACTGCTCCAAGTGGAAGAAGGTGCTCGAGGAAAAGGAGGCCAGTGTGATTTCAGTCAAAGGCTTCTAGAAAGTGAAGGAAAAGAATGAACGGGAGACAAGTAATTAAGCTCAGTAGGTGGTTGAAGGAGTTTCATTTGTTTTCAGCATGTCTGAGCACTGGGCAATGTTCATATAAGAGGAGCTATTTCTGACAGACAGTATCATCCTGAAAACCTGAAATAGTAGTCCCCAGAACACAGGGGTAATGAAAAAGACAGGTTTTAAACAAAGAATCTGAGGAGTGATACATAAAACGTCTATAACTGGTTTAGCCGTTTCATGACTAAGTGGCTGTTTCAGTTTTCACCATCATCACAAATCTTTTAGCTGTCATTATTTGAGAGAAGTAAAAGGAAAATGTGATGAGTTATTCTCAGAACTCAAAACTCACACCCCTAATGTAGGCAAACTCCAACTGCAATACAACGTCCTTATAAATCTCATGATTTTGGGACACCTTTTGAAGACTTTGGTTCAGTAATGCACTTCTGCTGATCTGGGAGCACCCACTATGCAATCACCTGATGGCCTGCACCCTGAGCTGACTCCCATGGGATTAAACCCTTCTTGTCACTCTCAAGTAGTTTAAGTTTCCACTGTGTCTAGTGGGTTATCACTTTGCGCTACAAAACAAGCTCTACCTTGCCTCGGAGCAACTGTGTCCGGCACTGGCAGGGCGTCTCAGATCAGAGGGCTCCTGGAGTGGCTGGTGAGTGAGATGGCATCATAATTTTTCCCCACCTTTTCACTAAATACCTCTTAGGGACCAAAACCAGTTTCTACTCTCTTTCCACGGTACCTATCTCCTCTTCTACCTTCTGACTGCACAGACAGGAGCAGGTCCTGTAGGTTTTCCCTTCCACTTGAGGAGCAGCACTGAAAGGCCATGTCACAGGGAAGGGGTTGTGATGTTACCCTGTGCTCTGTGCTCGAGCTCTTACCAAAGGCATCTGACGAGGTGTGCATCCCCGGTGACCCTGCACCGCTCCCATAACAAAGCTCTGCCCTGCAGTGTCACAGATCAAGAAGAACCTACTTTGAACCACACCCCAAACCCCTGCTCCCAGACATTCCGCCCCAAGGAGTGTAGATTTTACAGACCCAGTGCCCCAGACACCCAGGTGAGCGTGACCTCTGCTCAGGGCGGGTGAGCATCAGCGGTGTTTGCCTCTTAATTTTTCTAATAGTGGACTAATTTTTCTGTCCACTAGAGAGCACTCAAATACCACCGATAGCCCAGGGACGGGTCGCTGGGGCGAGGTGCCACCCCCAGCCGTATCCACCCTGGGGGACCCAACTGCCCTGTTCCTGTCCAGCACGACTTTCTTGCACAGCTAATCCCACCGACTCCAGTCTAGCCCTCAGCTCATGCTCAAAACCTGACTCTGTGACTGGTTACACTGGTATGTTCTACAGAGCTGAAGCCAGTCAGTGATACGACCACATTTGTAGTTAGCGGTGGTGTTTGTATTTACCTTTATACACAGTTTTACTCCCAATAGCTAAACTAAGAACCTTTCACTGACTTGTAAGCCAGAGGACATTTCTCAGCCACCTGCCTCAACACGAAGAGGATTGTGGGGGTCCAAATATTAGGTTTACAGTCGGACTCGATCTTAAGGGCCATTTCCAACATAAATGATTCTATGATTCTCTTCTAAGTGGGAGTGGGATGAAAAAGAGGGAGAAGAAAGAAATCCTAAAGTTTAGAAATCAGCAGCCTACAGCTCCTGTCCCCCATGACCTCTCCCTGTACTAGCCAAGGGCTTTTCTGCCAGAGAACAGATCATCCTCCATCCACCGGGCTGGAGCAGGACGGGCAAGGAAACACAGGGAGAAATGATGGAGATGCAGTGACCCATCCCCCTTCCCAGTACTCAGAAAGGGGCATGAACAAGTTTGCTGCCCCTTGCAAGACACAACTGAAAAGCCCTTCCCTTGACCCTGGCTGTGGTGACCTAAAAAACAGGTGAAAGACATTTTGGCAAGGACTTGGGCAAGCTCAGATGGCTGAGGGGCTGTCAGGCAGCTGCAGAGCTTGTGGTCTGACACCTGTGAGACGACTGACAACCAGGTCCTCCTTGGGGAACAGCTGGGTGCCAAAATGGGGGACCCATTTGGTGAGCAGGCGATGGGCAACACAGGCGGTGAGGAGTGTGTGGGAAGGCAGCTGTAACGGAAAGCCCAGACCGGAGAGGTGAAGGGGACGATCCTCCCCGTCCCTTCAGCTCTGGCTGGGACACGGTAAATGCAGGTTTGCACCAGGTAACCTTTTGCTACGTGTGCTGGAGGCCTGCCCAACGGCTGGCTTCTGCAGGCCCTGAGTTCCCACATAGGGTGAAAGCGAGGAAGAAAAACCTCCCAATGCCTGTTAAAATAGAGTGATTTGTGGCTGGGGTCTGTTCACTCAGCTCCATGTAAATGGACTGCTGCCCTACGGTTTAATCCCTCTCTGTTCCCCATCAGGCACAGGGACGTGGGGGTCTCCATCATGAACTCATCCCAGAATCACGTCAGCCTCCTGGCCACCGAGCAGGGACCAGCTCCTGCAGCGCTGCATCTCTGCCTGGATGGGATTCTTGGCAGCTCCTGGATTTGCTTTGCATCTCCCCCAAGACAGCAGGAGAACAAGAGTGAGCTTATAAGCCCAGGGGGAATCATCCACCAATTTTGGAATCCCTGGCAGAGGACTCTGCCTGTAATCATGGCAGGATGAGGAGAAATCAGAGCCCTGCTTAGGGTATAGTAAATAAAATGGGGGGGGGTGCGGAGAAAGAACAGAGGAATATATTTAAAAACAAAATAAATTTACTATGAAAACACAGTTTAAAAGCTGAACATGAAACTTTTTCCCAGTCTTGATTCATATTGGGAAAAATACAATATTTTTTAATTACTGAAAAAGGCTGCCCTAGAGTAATAGGATTCCAGTGAGATGATCAGTCACTTTATCATTCCTACCACTATTTGTTTCCATGTGACAATTACAAAACCCAGATGTGAATCACTAGGAGATTTTATATTAGGATTGGGCTTCTCTGTGAGTTTCAAAGGTAGCCAAAATGGTAGATTTAAAGTTCACTCTTGTTATATGATGTGGTAAGGTTGTTGATAGCCTGTCAAGGCCGCCTTTTCATCTACGCACCTCCTAAACTCAGGATGGATTTATTCTGGGGAGCAGGGAGGAGAGTTATATAGCTGTTCTTCATTATGCCTCATGCTTTTCCCTCTCCTTTAAACAGTTAACCTGTAATATGATGAACCACATGCCAAGAATAACCCGGTAGAAACCACGGATAATCCCCGCCGAAAGATAAACTTGGCTCTTGACCTGCTGCAGCCCTGGAATTAAAATTCCACCTCCCTTAAGTTTTGGGGATCCTAGGTAAATCATGGACAAATCTCATGGTAACCAGTCAGGAAGGAAAGATATTTCCTGGTTTGCCCCAGTTTAATGAAAACAAGCCTTAAAACACAGAAAATTATCTGTATTATTAAAAAATCCGTTCTACAGCAGATAGATACAGTTGACTTTTTTTCGCCAATGAAAGGATAGGTTTTGGGTAGTTGACTTTTTTACATAGGTGCAATGAAAACAGTATTTCCCTAGATCAAACAAAGGTGAAGGAAAGTCAGTAAATGCACAAGTTTCCAGGCAGACTCCCAAATATGTAGCCAAGCTTTTCAAGTACATCTTCAGCACACACTTGACCTAAGCTGTTGCCTAAGGACTTTACCTTGATTTCTCTCACTCCCACCAAATAAGCTCTGGAGGTGTTTATGTCCATGCTGATTTATTTGGTTGGATCTAAACAAGAGCCCAAGGTCTGCTTGGCTTTGGTGCTGAGTCCTGGTTGCTCACTACCCACATGAAATGCAGAGATGATTCCCTGGATGAAGATCCTGCCAGCAGGAGTAAGGAAGGCTGAGGTTCATGGAGACCCAGGTTCCTCTGCTGAACCACTTATTGCAATGCAGCTCGAGCCAGTTGAGTTAGAGCTGGCCAGATTTTGTTCCTGGATTTCTTTTTAAAAGTAGGAAACTTTTCAGGGACATTGTTGGAAAAATTCCTCCGTTTTATGAGTGATTCTGGACCTCACTGCAATAGTCCCAAATGGAAAAACTACAACTTTTTGAATTAGCAAGAAAAAGAGAAGGGCATGGGAGGCAAGAGGGTGTTAGGACGTTGTTCTTCAGCATCTCTTCCTAAAAAAAAGAAAGTGTGTGCAATTGCTCTGCCTGTCTGTTGCTCCATGTGTCTGTCAGCCTAACTGTCCGCTCCCCACCTAATAACACTGTATAACCCGATGGACAATTTTAACCAAATACAACAGAAGAGGAGATGGCTGGACAACTTTCAGCTCCTTCAACTATTGTAAAAACCAGACAGGTCAGTAGGTGAGGGGCCAGCATCCCTCTGAGGGAAAGAATGAAGCATAAACTCAGCAGATATCTGTTCCATTTGGCTTGCCAGTAGGCCAGTTGCTTCTTGTGCACCTCCAGTGTGGGACGGAAGTATAAGAGAAGTACAATACAGATTTTTTGGTAGATTGAGCTGCATTAGTTCTGCTGCTCTGTTTTCAATTCAGGATAACTAATTTGGCAGATGCTATGAGAGAGGGATCACAATGACCCAACCATTTCTTGGTGACACCAAGCCAGGATAGAGCTATCCAATTGTCCAAGGAGATCTGTAGGTATACCTCTGTCTCATAGCACAATACAAGCCATCTTGTCAACCAGTCGCTTGTACACGGTGGTGTAGGAGGTGAATATCTTTCCAGGTAAATGCTATTTAATCCAGAAGCTGAGTTTTGGTTGCAGATGTTTTATAGCAGACATTTTAAGTCAGAGGGTCTGACTCTTACTTGGAAAATGGCTGGCAGTCAGACTCTGGGTTTCACCAGGTCATACATGTAAGCTTCTGAAATCTGTGGTTTTTAATGAAGATGTTAGTGATTACCATCGTAAAGGTGTTATAAAGCAGTTTGCCTCCAGTTACACACAGTGAGATCATTCTTGCTTAAAATTAGATTTTGACCTGATCAACATCTTCCTCTGTGCTGATCTGGTAGACTTGCTTTGCAGTCAGTGGAGAAAATGGTGTTTCTGGAACACATTTCCAGGAGCACTGGGATCTGTTTCAGGTGGTTACTTCAAGACATGATGATTTGTGCCCTGAAAGTGCCTACTTTTCTCCAGTGGCTATATGGGGAGTATAGGAACTAGCTTAGGTGTTCAGGTCTCAATTCAGCTGTCAGCTATGGCTTAGTACCATTGAAGAGACCTTAGTGTATCCCACGTGGCCTCCAGCTGCTTCCCTAAAGGGCTGCAGGTCTCATGCTGCTCTTGTGCTGTGTCTGCATCTCCAGGCAGATGTCTTGGATCTCTGGTACGTCTCAGTTACAGTGCCTGTGTGTAGGCAATGGAATGAGGCCTAAACCGTTGAAATTCATGAACTTAGAAGTAGGTGTCACCACACTGGTGCCCCCATGTGCATTAAATACATATGTACTTATTACAGTAATTGAAAATCAAGTCAGTACTATCTCTGGAGCTATAAGAGTGATACAGCTGATTCATGTCTAGCAAATATCTCGTTTACGGTGTAGATTAAGTGAAATGAATCCACCCTAAATGCTTTCTTATCACACTCCTCCAAAACAGCATCTACTAAAATGATACTATATGGGTGTTGGAGATCTTGTAGAAATGGATGATTGTCCTTCAGAAAGACAGAGGAAAATACAGCTCTAGAGACAGACGTAGCCATTTACATTACAATGGTGTAGCACAAACTTTGGATGATTTTCTTACGAGCCAAGTTTTCAGCTTTCCATAAAGAAAGAAGCAGCAACCACCATCTAGTGAGACAAACAATCAGACTGAGGAGAATGGAAATGAAGTCTTCTTGAGAGATCATGTTGTTCTAGCTGGCCCTACAACCAGCTTTATCCATTCCCTCTTCATATAACTGGAGCCTCTGCTGAAATCAGTCACTCAGGTGTTCAAAGCCACAATTACAAGACCAGAATGATGAAGGCTACCCAAGCCTTACATAGTCAGGTGAGTTGGTCTGTGCTGTGCTGAGCTGGGGCGCAGAAAGGGACACCCAAGAACTGTGGAAAGCTGGTTGCATGGAAGGTGCTTTTCCTTCCCAAGACTCCATTGGAAATGTCCATACCGACAAACATTGGTCCTACAAACATTTAATTTACTTGTACAGATGTAGCTCAAGTGGCTAGCCCTACTTGCACAATTATGTCCACCTGGAGAGCTCGTGGGATGAGTCTTTATATTCACAACCTGTCTTATATATATTGTACCCATAAGCCATCACTGTACAGAGGAAAAAACTACTGAGCAGACTCAGGCCTGGGTTCTCTTGCAGCTTCCACATCGCTAAATCATCAAGGCCCAGGAAGATGTTTAACCGCCCTTTGGCGCTTTTGGTTCTTATTAAAACTGTCAGCCCGGACTTAATCCGTGCTGCAGGGTGAGGCCCTGGACAAAGGAGAGAGGCAGAGTTTAACACCTCTTTGTTCCAAGTGCAAAGTGCTTGTTGGCACACCAGCAGCTGCCTGCCAGACAATCACAGAATCACAGAATGTTAGGGGTTGGAAGGGGCCTCTGTGGATCACGTAGTCCACCCCCTCTGCCGAAGCAGTGTCACCTACAGCAGGCTGCACAGGACCCTGTCCAGGCAGGCCTTGAGTATCTCTGGAGAAGGAGAATCCACAACCTCTCTAATAATTTCATTTCATACAGGAGCCAGTCATATCAAATCGTTTTCAGCTGTACTTTTCTTCTGGACACAGAGTGAGGAGCCCAAAATGACATATTTTGACTTACTAATCTGGTGGGATCAACATGTGAATCACAGAAATAGACAGAGCTCCCTGTACACTGCCGAAGTCACACACAGTGGTGTGCTGTTCAAGGATTTCTCAAACATCGGAAAGCCCAATCTTCTATATTTTTTCCTGCTAAATTCTGGTGATCTTCTCATAAGGGAATGTGCCTTGGTCAGGTGCTAAAACAGGCACCTGGGGTCTCTGCAGTCTGCAAGGCACCTAAGACATCAACATGGTGCTGGTAGATGAGGCAGAAGGTGTAGGACAGCCCTACTATTTTCTGAGGCAGTGGCTGGAGTTCTGGATGTCTCAGGTAGCACCAGATGCTCATTTTTAAGCATCTCAGGTGGCCTCAGGTGCCTGAACCCGCACGTGAGTGTTTGGGTGGGTAGGAAGAGGAAAGCGGGCAAGGCAAAGCAAGCATGCTGCCTGCATCAAATATGAAAAGCAGAAATGTGTGTTACCTAAATACGGATGTCAGCACAGCCCACACCAACTTGCAGGGTCCGCAAAGAGCTGCAGATATCCAGTTGTGAACACATGCCACCTTGATGTAGTAGGAAATCAAGGTCATTGCTAACAGGACATTTGACATCCCACCCAGTAATGTGTATCAGTGGCTTCATCCACGCAGCCGTCACTGCCCAGAGGCATGCCTTTAACTGTAGTGGGAGCACTAAATGAATGTGCAGGGCCTGCAGGATGTATGACGTGGCAGAAATCTCCTCATAGCGCATCTCCTTAGGCAAAGACAGGCGGGCAAAAAGCTGCTTCTGACTTCTACAGTAAAACTATGCAAAGGACCCTTAAGCGAGATGTGTTTTACCCTTTTTATTAACTCGAGGGCTCTTCGAGACAGTCAGGGCAACGCAAAACAAGAGGGAGCTTCACCTGTAGTAAAAACTCCGTAACGGCCGATCCTGCGACTCGCACGCCGAAGTCCTCCCTGCAGCAGGGCACGGTGACAGCACTGTGCCCACGCGACGTGTTCCTGCTCACAGCCAGCTCTCCACCTCCCTCTCTGACACACAGCACCCAGTTCTGCTGGGTTCCCGTGTTTCACAGCCTCCGGGGACAGGAACCCGAGCAAGGGGCGCCTTCCACGCCGCTGGTGCCCTCGCCTCCCCCTCGCACCGGGAGCCGCTCGCTGCCATAAATGCCTTGGCCGGGAGATGGTGCTCCTGGCCCGGCAGTGAGCCCACCCGGGGCTCCCACCCAGCCCCGGGGCCGGCCGCTGGGCTCTGCTCCGCTGAGCTGCTCGTGCTGCTCGGCTGCTGATGGAGAAAGAGGCCCAGGGCATGAAACGTCTGCAACAATAACAGCAACAAAAAAAAAAAGTTGGAAAAAGGAAGATGGGAAAGGAAAGCAGAAATTGTGGGGTTAAAAGGCAGAAGTGGACAGGAGGCCAGAACATAAGGTGGTGGTAAAAAGTAGTTCATGAGCTGCTCAGTTTGCCCCACGGTCTCTGCCGGTCTCTGTGGGACCTCTCAGGTGAGAGGCATCACTCCCACCTGCCAGCCGTCCAGCCCAGATCACCCACATACCCTCCGTTGCAGAAGGACATATTGCCCTGGCAAGATGGTCAGAGAGACGCGGTCTTTGAGAGAAGTGATCCAGATCGTGCAAAGCTGCAATCGAACAGGACTTTGGACCACACCCAGACACCCACCTTTCTCCGCACCTCCTCCTCCTCACAGCCCAGCCCAGCAGCAGGCACGGAGGAGTGAAGGCAGGAGCAGACGGGGTGGCAGGTCTGAGCCCCATGGCTTGTTGATGCCTCCAGAGTAACTGTCAAGGAAACCAAAGCTGATACCTCCAACTCGGTACCTTGCGTTTTTAGCTGCACTTGGGTAAGATGCATCCAGCTGTTGATTCCTGCTCAAGGTGATGTTTCCAAAAGGGAGGGAAATCAGTTCCTGGGGAAAGGACTTTTATTGCCAGACCTCTGTCACTGTGGAGAGCTATTGGGCTGACCTTAAGGACTTCAGAGTTTAGCTCCGTTTGGCTGGTCTCCAGCGGGAAATAAAGGTGTGGGATTATTGAATTGAAGGAGAGAGCAAAAGTAGCTGTGTGACAAGGAATAAACAATACTGAAGGATGAGAAGACAACCTGATGGGGAACCGCCACCCCCCCCCGCCTTCCTTCCATGGTCGTAGCGGTGAACACCTGCATCCAGAAAGTTAGGAGTGAGACGGAACTGGAGTTACTGGTCAGACTTTGCATTGGGATAGAAAGCAAAGGACTGGGTTTTGGTACGGACAAATTTTCTGTCGCAAGTGGCAGAGAAGTGAGAATGACACAAGAGCCATGAGCAGTGCTGGCTGGGGAGGGATGGGGAGAGAGCAGAGTGGGGCTCTCCTGGGAATAGCTGGGAACTGGGAAGATCGGTGTGGAGTATGGTGTGCAGTGGTCCCTTTCTGACACTCCCTTGGGTGGCCACTGGCAGACACTCTCCCAGCCAGGTGTCCCCTTCAGGACTGGCTGATACCCCCCAAATCTGAGAAGCCTTTGAAAAGGGGCTGGGAGTTCGAGGACAAGAAGTTGGGGAGAAACGCAATAATCAGGGAGACAGATGAGAGAAAAAGGCACTGAGTGGGGGTCAAAGGGTGAAATACGTAAAAATGAGGAAGCATGGAGCAGAGCTTGAGGAGAGCTGCAGGAGAACACTACCCCTGGTGACATCTCACATGGACAGGCAGGGCTGGGGAAGCAGCTGAGATCCTTCTGTATGGGCAGACCAAAACCTCTGTAAGCAGCTGTCTCATCTGGAGTCTTTGCTTAACACTAGCAATCACTTTCAGGAGGTATGACTCTCCCTCCAGTAACCATTAAGGGGAGGAAGGTGATTAGCTAGACTGAGAAAGAAGCCAAAATGAAGCAAGGTGAATCCCATCGCTTCCAACCAGAGGCTAGCATGGACTACCGCCACAAGAATACTTGGGGTGAGCCATCGCCCCAACTCTGCATCTGTGGCTTGGTTTGTTGATAAATTACCTGCTGACTCTGCACTTTTCAAAAAGCAGACGGACTTTTTTGAAGATTGACTGAGCACTCAGCTGCAATTTGACTTGCTATCGTCAGGTGACTTATGCCAGACCTTGTTGACCAGATGCTGAACAGGACAATTTTCCCCAAGGGCAATGGAAAGTCTAATCCAAGAAGCTCTAATGTTTCTAGAAGAATTGAACTCTCAGAAAAGCATTTCTGTAAGTCTTCTGTCACAGTGTTCAAATAAAAAGTGAAGTGAGAGAAGCAGAGCTTTAGACACCCAGCTTGCGGTGATGGGGCCTGAAGGACAGCAGCCCTACGGGGCTTCGCATCCATCTGATGCTTCATGCATGGAGCTTGTACCTTGATTTGTCTTACCTTCCTCGGCTATCCCTATGCAGACAATCAAGAAGAATTTGGCTTGGCTTCAGCCTAAGTCAGTTTTGGAAGGAGTTGCTGGAAGATTTGGAAAGAAAATGATGCTGTTGCTTGGTTACTTGCTGAGCTGGCCTTGCCGTCACTTGTAGCCATCTTGCTAGAAGAAATTTGTTAAGCGAAGCCACAAGAGGCTTCTTGTGTGGCCACTACATGAAAACATATTCTTCCAAATAACCACTAGCATCAATATTCTGACTGCTCTGAACTTGCCTAGGACTTGCAAATTTGGTTGAGTCCCACTGGCTTAGCTAATGGAAAAAGCCCCAAACACCCCCAGTTCCGAAGTGTGGAGAGGGTTTGTCACTGCAGTTTATTTTTATTCCATCAAAACCCAGGAATGACAGGAACTGTGAACATCTGCAGGAGGTACAGGGCTGTGGGAACGTGGCTATGACACCAGGTATGTGGTTAATGCCTGAGGATTTCCTTTCTGCCTCAGTTTCCTCCTTTGAGAAGTGGTCTCCTGCAGCTGGTGGGGTTCCTGTTAAATCAAACACCCTCTTCTTTCCTTTGCTGAAGAGCGTCCGTAGGGTAGCCCCTCTCTGGCAGGCCAGAGTCCCAGGCCAGGACCTTGCCCCCAGTTGCAAAAGAGGATGCAACCGTGGTAGGGGAGTCCACCCTGCCCAGGACTCAGCCCCACGTGCAGAAATGAACCAGTGCTCCACACACAAAGATCCCCAACCACCACAGGTGATGCAGGAAGGCAAAGAGAGCACTTCTGGGGACCAAGAGAGGGAGAGGAGGGAGGGAGACTGCAACAGAGGGGACAAGCCCAAGTATCAGCCATTCCTTCCTGGTCCTGAAGCAATCATCATCCCAGAAATGTTCCCCGTAAAAACAACAGGCTCAGTGGGCTGACTGCCCCCTTCTTTCCAAAAAACCTGCGCAGAAGGGCATAGTGGTGAAGGAAGGGTGAGACCGTGGTGGGACACGGTGCGAGCTGTTAGGGTGCAGGAGTCAGGATCCCTCCTGGGCACACAGCCATTGGCTTCATGTTATTCTGGACAGGTTCTTAGGGAAAAATTGGAGGCAAATGTGGCCCTTCATCTTCATCTTAGGTTCTGGCAAACTTGTTTGCTTAGTACTTAGTGAACAGGGTGATGTGACAGTCTCAGAACCATGTTCTTCAGTCAGTGCTGGAGGTGCCCAGAGGATTTGTAAGTGTAAGAGCAAAGAGAGATGGAGCAAGCGAGCAGGGCCAGAGCCAGTGTCACCACGTTGGTTGCGGGCCACCATTGGTGCGAGCACATCACTGTGCCCACACCAGTGGGGAGTGCCCTCAAGAGGAACAAGTCTATTTGCTGGTGAAACCGAATGGACATACAATCTCCTTTGCTTTTTTTCTGCATACACTTGCTAATTGAATTGTAAAATAAAACTGCAGCCTTTCGTCTCCAATTTCTGCTGCTGCAGCAGCGTGCTAATTTGGTTTTGGAAGGGTGCTGGTAGAAGGTGGCTCTTTGCCAGTGTGAAATTAGGCGCAAAAGTTTTGCACCAGGAGAGAAGGGAGCCCGTCCTCAGAGCGGGGAAGGGCTGGGGGCAGGAGCAGTTGTGCTGCTGTGCAGGGCCGGGGCAGCTTGGGAAGCTCCTGCAGCCAGGCTGGGCCAGGCCGGTGGCCTTCGAGAAAGCCCAGAAGGGTTTAGACGAAGCCGCAGTGGAGAACAGGTGCAGGACTCAGTGCTCGTGCACCTTGATAGACACCGTGCGGTCGAGAGGGTGGGATGTGGGATTTCACGCCTCCCCTCCGTCGCAGCCGGGCAGGATTCTCTCCCCGGCTCTGCGTACCCGCGCGCGCGTGCCAGCCGGTGCGCGCAGACACGCGTGTGCGCGTCGCTCGGCGCTGCGTGGGTGTCAGCGTGCCTGCGTTTGGGTCTCCGCGCAGATGGTGAGGATGGGGGTCTGGCTCTTACCACCCAGCAGCACCCGGCTCGGCCGCGGCGATGGCTGTGTGCGGGGACGGGGCCGGTGCGGTGCGAACTGCCGCAGAGGCACCCATCGCTCGGCTGCGCCGGGGATTTGGCCCTGCTGCCCACACTGGGGGCTGACAAGAGGACTGGGCTGGGGATGAAAAAGTCGGGGAAAAAGAAAAAAACAGGGGGCACAGCCTATCTGTTGCATCGATATAATTTTAATTTTCAAAAGACGCAGTGACGTTTCCAACTGGTAGGAATTTGGCGAAGCCTGGGGTTCCTCACGCGGGGCAGGTACGCACGACCGAACAGGCGGCAGGACCTGCAGACCCGGGCAGCCCAGGGCAGGGCCTCCGCTCACTGGTTCTGCACCTTCCACGGTTTCCCATGACACTGGCTGTGCGAGAGGAACCCAGGCAGAGGCTCCAGAAGGGGCTGCAAGAAGCCCAGAGGTTTACAGATCGACCCGTCCGCCCATTTTCCGAAGCTGGGCGGTCCTTCCCCTCTCACCGGTGCATCCTTCCGTCTTTCCACTGACTGTTTGGTCCCCTACGGGGAAGGGAGCGCTGCTGTACCCCACGGCGGGGGCACCAGGGGAGCAGGGGTCCCAGTCCCGGGCACAGGGCTGGCGGTGGGACTGGGAGGTACAGGCCAGGACAGGGTCTTTCAGCCTTCTCATCCTTAGGAAGGGCCACCTCATCCTCGGGAAGGGCCACCCCAACGCTTGGCCTTGCTGCTGCCTGCCCCAATGCTGTGAGGGCACCCAGTCGGGGTCCCAGCACCTTGCCCGGGAGAAAGCGGGGTGCCGAGGGGTGGAAGGACTTGTCAGATGCTGTTTTAAAGCAACCTGTAGCATCTCACCAGCGTCAGCCTGGTTTTAGTAATGGGCTGACAGAAGAAAAACACTTAACGAAGCCTTCCTCTGCTGGCCCTTCCTCTGCCTCCCGCTCCAGCCGGGCTGGTGGTGCCAACGGCACCGTGCCAGCCCCCATGCAAAGCGTGCAAGTGCTGGGAGAACGGTGCCAGCGCCGTGCAAAGGCTGTGCAAACCCCGTGTGAACTGTGCAAAGGCCATGTAAATGCTGTGCAAGCCGTGCAAGCACTGTGAAAAGGCTGTGCAAGCCCCGTACGACCCACGCAAATGCTGTGTAAAGGCTGTGCAAATCCTGTGTGAACTGTGCAAAGGCTGTGTAAAGGCTGTGCAAGCCTCGTGTGAACTGTGCAAAGGCCGTGTAAAGGCTGTGCAAACCCGGTGTGAACTGTGCAAAGGCCGTGTAAAGGCTGTGCAAACCCCGTTTGAACTGTGCAAAGGCTGTGTAAAGGCTGTGCAAGCCGTGCAAGCACTGTGAAAAGGCTGTGCAAGCCCCGTACGACCCACGCAAATGCTGTGTAAAGGCTGT
>Ga0065711_1009333_pt1 | contig 17163 bp, 10 predicted proteins | sample Hoacrofraction12_FD_59098 | JGI IMG/M metagenome (GOLD analysis project Ga0065711, IMG submission 59098) | Hoatzin crop microbial communities from Cojedes, Venezuela - Epithelial fraction 12 v2 (version 2) | ecosystem: Host-associated > Birds > Digestive system > Esophagus > Crop | place... | reverse complement strand
ACGGCAATTCCGAATCTGTGATAACTGTCACTTGAATAAATTACCTATTGTTTCAACTTTGCGAAACTGTTTCAGTGAAAGTCCTTGGAAGGGCTCTGGCAGGCTAGTTGAATATCAGACTCCCCTTACACCCCCCTTTAACGCGACAGCCATGAGCGCTCCTGAGCTACAACTGCCTTCCCCCCGGCCAGCTACCCCACCAGAACCCAGCATGACAGCACACGGTATAGAATACCCTGTTCTGTTTGGCCAGTTTGGGTCAGCCTGCCCAACTGTGTCCCCTCCTGGCTTCTGGTGAAAATTAACCAAATGTCCTGGCCAAACCCAGGACATTCAGCCATCTAATTCTTTGTGAAATTACCCACAAAGATAATATCCACCTCTCCTTTGTAGCTGGGCAGGCATTCCTTTGCATTCCTGTATGATGTGTCTCACCTCCCTTACAAAAAATCCATCAAGAAAAAATGTTAAAAAGTGTTATCAATTTAAGTATTTAGTACATTGAAATAATAATTACTCAGAAAAAAATCACATTATCTATTACAGTAATACTTTTATATTGTGGGCAATGTTAATATCAAAATTCTGATTAACTAAATAAATATATTCTTTTGCAATATCTGTCTCTTCTCAGCTTACTAATAATGTTCATTCCTGCCCATGAAATGCACCACACACTGCTAATTAACTTAAACAATTTGTTGCTGTTCAAGCATGTGTGAATACAAGAGCTGATTTCCCCACGTGCTTGGTATCTCTTTCTTTATGTATCTTTCATAAATATAGGGACAGAAATACATACTCGTGCACTCTAAATACTAATGTTATTTAAAATATTTTTATATGATTTTAAATAATTGTGATTTTTTTATGTGTTTATAATGATGAATGATAAATCCAATCCACCAAAAATGCATCATTTTAATTAGAATGATTATTCTTTAACATAGAGAAATTGATATAATACAGTGCAGAAAAGTATATGGTATCATTATCATTAAATCTTCTTTAAATACCTTCTTTATGCAGTGATTTTGCATACAAAAAATGCAGTTATATTTGGAAGTGTTGTGAAATGTACAATGAATCGTGGTCCCCTACAGCCAGTTGAACCACATTACACAGAGACGGACTCCCTTATACTGAGAACCCAGCTGACCTACTTAAATCTCTTTTACCATGATGCAAAGGACTACAAATGTGTCTAAAGTATTCTGACCTGAAAACAGACAACTAACATAGAAGAGTTTGTAGCCCTGCACCCTCTCCTTTTAGTTCATTTACTTTCTTTTCTTGGCCCTTAAACAGAGATGTGTTAATGGATCCATATTATTATATCATATAATGCAAAGGTAGATTCAACACATAAGAACTGTTAAGGGGAAAGGTCAGGGCTAAGAAGTATTGCTAAGTGAATATGAATATGACATCGTAGTAGAAAGCCACTAATTTTTTTGCAACTGGGGAATATAAGAACAAGACTCTGCTGCTAAATTCTGGGAACTAACATGCTAAAGCAGCAGCCCTTCCGTTGAAACATGAAATAATAGGATATGAGAGATTTTAAAGTCAAATATTCATGTTCAAAAGCTAAAATTATGAACTTTGATATATTTTCTAGGGATAAACACACCTCTCCTATGAGGAAAGTCTGAGAGAGTTGAGGTTGCTGAGCCTGGAGAAGGCTCTGGGGAGACCTTATTGCGGCCTTCTAGTACCTGAAGGGGACCTCCAAGAAAGCTGGAAAGGGACTTTTTATAAGGGCATGTAGTGATGGGAGAAGGGGTCATGGCTTTAAACTGAGAGAGGGTAGATTTAGACTACATATAAGAAAGAAATTCTTTACTATGAGGGTGGTGAGACACTGGAACAGGTTGCCCAGAGAGATGGTAGATGCTTCATCATTGGAAATGTTCAAGTCAGTCAGGAAGGATGGGATTCTGAGCCACCTGATCTAGTCAAAGATGTCCCTGCTTACTGCAGGGGGATTGGACTAGATGACCTTTAAATGTCTCTTTCAACTCCAACTATTCAATGATTCTATGATAAACATTAAGGATATTTCTTTTTTTTCTGGGTTATGACATCAGTATATGATTATGCTTTGAAAGTATAAAGTAAAAGTTCTTCAGTGACATGATTTTGCCCTCCTCATTACTTTGAAGTATACATAAAAATGAGTAAACGTTTTATTAACAAAGCTAAATCTAAACCTAAATGGAATATGTTTTTAAACTTTTTTTTAGTCTTAAGACTTGTACCAATATAAAACATTGAAACTTTCACTTATACCACTAACTTTTCATTTTGGTAGTTCAACTCTGGCATGTATGGACTACAGTTTTTTCTCTTTAAAATGGATATGATAGCTTTTGAAGAAAGGTTAAATCAATCCAAATAGTGACAAAAGTCATTTAGATTCAGACTTCAAAAACAGAGACACACAAGAGCAGCTTGTAAAACATTAGGGATTGATAGTCTGGCTGGCACAAGCAGTTACATTTGTGAGACTTACAAAGACTGTAATTTTTCTTTTGCAAATAAATTATGTAAGACAAATGATTGGCTGTAACATATGTCTTTGAAAAGATGCATCCAGTTTTCCTGGCTCTCTTCAGGGTTGATCTTGCAGCTGTGATGAGCTGACAGTAGTAGCATAAGCAGCATTTAAATTAACACAAAGGGCAGGGGAGGAGGCATAAGGACTACAGAAGAATCCATTTGCTGGAAATTACAAATTCTATCTACTCAAGCTATCACTAAAACAAGCCATTCTTATAGACATCCAAAGTCTTTAAAACGTGTAATTTTATCAGTATTCACCATTCTTGTTTGCCTGTTTAGCATTTAGCGTGCTTTTTGTGATTCCTTTTTGGAAGAATGAGCAAATGTCAGCTTTCATTTTGAATTTCTGGCCCCTGTAATCAGTATAATACATATGAATAACCAAAACTGGTGTCTTTGATTCTTTCTTACTGAGACTGTTCTGCTTTGCTTACATAAATGCATATTCATTAGGTCAGAGAAAGAGACTAAATTTTTTACTGCTAACGGAACACTTCTTGCATATAAACATCTTTTACATGTTACTCTTTGAAATCAGACAGAGCAGGAAGACAAACTTAGGTCTCCACTGTTCCAGATGAGTCATATTTACACCCTCAGAATAGTGAAGGGTTAGGTTAGCTGTTGTTGCCTACCTCTTTCTATGCAAAATTTAATTTTGAACTTGAAAATATTTCAGAGAAAAGTTGTGTCGGAATTCAAACATACATTGTTTAGAGTTCTAGGTTTTGATGTGATGCCCTATGCTACCAATATAAAACACACTAAAACGTTCTTCATCAGCATTTTAATTCTTATCTCATCATTTCTTACAAGATCCTATTATGTTAAAAAGGTATGCTACCACTCTATAGAATGTAGACTATATCTTGAAGATTATTCTTGTCGTAGCTTTATAATTGGTACTCAACAAACAGGGAAATATCATACCAAAAACCTTTCAATCTTAGCCTGTTGATTAATTTCCTGCAAAGAAATAGGACCACCTAAAGAAATATTTGCATGAGAGCCCAGCTCATTCATTTATTTAACTCTTAACAGTATATCTGTGCCTTTATCTTGTGCTCACCTGATATGGTTTTCTTCTCAAGATTGTTCAAAACCACCCATGAAATGTCCCCTTGTCATGCAGACTCAGTATATACTTTAGGTAATGGAAAAACTGAGATTGTCTTTTAGGGAAAGATCATTTTACACTTGCATATGAGAAGAGAAAGGGTAAAGCTCTGTTTGCAGGGAAATGTTCTGAATGTCACTGTGAGGATTCTCAAAATTAGGAAGGGAGTTTGTTGTCATCCTTCTCACATTCCCCAACCTTACTCACTCCCCTAACTTCTGGGAGAAACACAACAAGGCAGAAACACACTCATTCCTTGTAGATGCAATTTTCTTTTCTCCTACTCTTGGTATTACTCTGCATTGTATACAATTTTACTTCAGCTGAGACAGTAAACTACTTATATGTCCCTTCTATAAAGTTGTTTTAAATGAAATTTCTCTTGAGCTCTGTATGCATTTTAATCTTGGGAGTATTTTTGTTTGTTTGTTTAACTAGAAAGAACAGAAAAACTGCTGAAGCACTATTCTATCAACTTCTGCTCAAAATTAGAAAAAGAGTCAGGACTGTTTTACAGAATATGACTTGTTGATATTCAGCTCTCATGAGCAAGCCCTGTAATGTTAAAAATACTTGATATTTTTCTCTACTTTCTTTTAAAATAACATTTTGAGTTTTACAGTGTAAGAGGATTTGGGTTTGTTGTGCATCACTATTAAAGCTCAGAACATGAGCATGAAAGTATGAATCCTATCAGAAGAAAGTTTATAGCTGAATTGCCTTAGACGTATATTTTTCCTACTCCTCTCAGAACTGATTTGTTCAAACATTTATCAGGTGACAGAATGATTATCTTCAGTGTAGAGACAAACCCTACTCATGGTTAGATAAGCATAGTTCTTATTACAGTTTCTAAAATCTTTACTAGGATGAGAGAAAGGCAAAATTGTAATTCAAAAGTATGTGTTGCTTCAATCCTAAATACACACTCAAGATCATTTTTGGCAGGCTAGAATTCTAGAAATGTTCAGATCTCAGACATTCTGTAGTCCTTCAAGAGAGCTCTTAACCAGATCCAGTGCATATGTGCATTATTTGAACATGTGCATTTAGACAAATTATGAATGCCCATATGTTATATAAAATTCTGCCCCATACCATTTGCTCCAATGTGAAAGAATTAGTACTTATTCAATCGAGTTGATCGTGTCCATTTTATTATTGATTTATTAGACATTTTGTAATCACTGAAAATCAATAGTTCTTGGATGGCCTATAGAGGCATATTTCAAATCTACAATATGTTTTATATAGCATACGATTTTCACGAAAAAATGTATCTGGTACAAAAAAAATGTCCTACCCTTTGTCTCTTTCAAGAGTTCTTCAGTTTTGTTCTCTCCTTACGTAGTTATTTAACCAAAAGTAAGGTTCTTCCTTATGGCCAGTTTGTATAAGCAAATATACAGAAAAACTGATTGTATACCCTATTGGGTACATGTGACATCATCTACCTCAAGTGTCTTGTAAGATCAAGGACTTTAATTCCTGTTCTTGAGACTGAATCACTCAGAATTACTCACAAAAGGCTAGTGAAACCTTCACAACAGCTTGAATACTTTTCCCAGCAATAGTAAAATTATCACTCATGAGGAAAATCCTTTTGATAAATAATTTATATGAATTGCTTTATTCCTCAAAGTCCATTTCTTTTTTGATATATTCATTAAAACATTGACACAGATTTTTACAATTCTGTGTTTTCTTTTTGATAGTTTTGCTAATCAAAGGAAGGTCTGCCTTCATCAGTAAGTGATCTCACTTCATGGCCACAAACAACATGTTGTCCAGTGAGAAACGATTGCTTACAGGCCAAAGAAGTTAAAACTGCTTAACTCAAGCTTTAACATCGGTTAAAACCGAAGCCATCAAAAGGAACAAGTGTGACATTGCCTGCAGGATGTTACCCTCTCAGTACCATGCTCATCCTTCAACAGCACCTGGGCATTTAAAGAAGATGTTTATTTTCTTCAGGTTTTCATTGTACTGTAATACACTAAATGATACAAATTAACATACTATATATGTCAGGTTGTGCTTATATAGACGTTAAAATTTGGTGTAGAAAATGATGAAAAAAATCCATTGAATTTGTACTTAAGAAATATCTTTTCAGAGCTAGTTGTAATAACTTACTAAACCCAAAGCTCAAAAGACTGTTAAATGGCTGCTGAATACACAGTTAGAATAAAACGGATCTCTACTGGAGTGAAGCAAGAGTAATTACAAATATACCGTTTCTGTAACATAAGGGTGAAAAATACTGACATTTAGAAAGTGCTTAATATGGTACTAAGGGTGACATTTACTTCAAATCCAGATGCTTAAATTTAGTCTATATGGGGATACCTATATATGAATCATGTGTTTAAGATCCTTTCATGGCCAATGGAACCATTTCATAGACTGCATCTAGCTATACAGACCTGGGAGAAGGTTTAATTTACTTGACAACATCTAAACATTTAGTGCAGTATGGGATGACTTTGATTGCCCTTCTTCGGGTTCAGGTTTACTTACAGAAAGGTAAAGGTTACCTTCCAGTCCTGTGTCATATCCTCAGAAGGCACTTGATACCTGTGTGTGGACAATCTCAGTTGAACCCTTGACCTTGAATTATTTTAATGGACTTTTGCATACTAACCCGGGTAAAGCCACCGTCTCTGCAGATACCCACATTTGGGATGTGAATCAGAAGCATTCAACAGATACTAAAAAGCTAAAGAAAAACGACATATGTGACAAAACCAGAATGGAACCCAATCCCAAGCTGGCTTCAAATATGCTTAAGGCCTTTACACTAATTTAGTTGACCTTCTTTCCACAATCACTAGTCAATTTAGAAAAGCACACATCCAACTTGGGTAAATTTGATCTGTCTTAGCAGGTTTTCAGGGATGCCTGCTTCTCTCTCATTCCGTTGAGGAAGATATGGCTGATAAACTGAACTGCACCTTTTGTTTTAACGATTATATTATTCTAAATTAGGCCCACCGTATTCTTTTTTGTACATACATATATATATGTCCTCATATGTGTGTGTATATACATTCGAAATATATCTAAATATGTGTTTAAAAGGTATAAAATATACCTTTGTTAACACATCATCATTGCCTCTTCAAGATATTAGATTTAACAACACTCTTACAACTTGAAATTAGAAAATAACAAAGTTAATGTACACATATCAATCCAAACCGATTTCTGTTTTTTAATCATCTGCCAATGCAGGATACTCTGTAAATATGGCAAATGCCCACTTATGGACAGACTATGGTGTCTTCTGGTTGCTAATGCAAACCCTGTGAGTACTTTTAGAAAGGAGCAGTCTGTGTAAGCCCCAAACTCAGACTCTTCACCTGTTCTATACTGACAGTACCATGTGCGTTAAGTTTTTCATCCCTTTTTCACTTATACTGAGGATAATAATTAAAACTATAAATTATTTTATTCATCATTAGTCTACAGGCTTCCCAATGGTATCCCAATTTCTGTTACAACACCACAGAAATTTATGGCCTCGATATGCTGCTTTTGTTACTTCCCAGCATTTCTCTGGGGTTCTCACAATGTGTATTTTTCCCTGTTGCCTTAGATCACATCATGTCCTTGATCTTCAAAAAACAAAAATCAGAACAAAACATGACTTGGGAGGGACAACTTCCTTATGAGACTCATATGTATATTCCAAAATGTTATAAATGTTTGGTTCAAATTTAGTGCGTTAGGAGAGGCTTGGAGGCATTTCTTGGTTTTTGGTTTTTTTTTGTTATTGTTGCGGTTTTGTTGTTGGGTTTGGGTTTTTTTCTTCTGTTTTTGCTCTGTGTATGTGAGCCAAAGGGCATTATCTCATTAATGACTTCCTTTCTCTGTGATCATAATTAAGGGTCACAAAGCCTATTCTGCAGTCCCTGAGGGACAAAGGATTTCAAGACAATCTGAATGAATGAGTTCATATCTGATTACAGAGAAGACTTGACCTCGACAGAGAGGTGGTCTCATGCTCAGCCACCATGAGGTAGTCTCATGCTCAATGCTGACACTTTCCTGTAATTGTCCTGTAGAAATACATGTTCTTTCAGAGCTTGAACTCAATAATTAAAGTTGTTTTATCCCCCCACCCCACACCTCTGAAGATCATTCATCATTCAGCATATTCAGAGTTTTCTATACCTAAAAAATCGCGAAAAACTGGGGTAAGATTAGGCTATTACCATAAAGTGTTTTAAAATTAAAATATGATCTCATCCTTGTTGATTTAAACAGAAATAAAAAGACAATAATTAAAACCAGGATATTTTTCTAAATGATACTTAAAGTTCCTTGTTAAAAGACAGACAGATGATATACAATGCTTATCATTTGCATGTTTTTCTCACATTTCTTCATATTTTCTTCCCTCAGAAAATGAACAGGTTGCTGAGCTCATCACAGCCAGTAAGACATTGTTCTATGTCCTCAGTTTTTGCAAAATATTGAAGCTGTCACTATTTTCACAAAGAAGAAACATATGTTGTTTTCTCCTACTTTCCAAAATAGTAGAAGAAACTAACTGAAACAAAAGCATCAAGAAAAGCTTTGAAATCTGTTCTGTATCAGCTACTTAGTGATCAAGAAGATGACTTTCTGCTATTGGAGAGTCATATTCTATAAGAAGTCATTTTTAATCAAGAAAATAGATGCCTCAGATTCTGACAGATGAGGTGCTTTATATTTTTTACGCCAGTGTTTTCTTAATAGAAAATTATTAGGTACATACCATATTGATTTTTGAGCCCTGCTGTTGTAAAGATTTATGCACATGCTTCAAGCACTCCAAGTAGACTCAATGACTTTCCTGGGAGTACTTAGAATGCATACAATTAAATACACAAGATCAACCTCCAGGACAGTGCTTTGCATTGTTTTAATCAGCTTTCAACACTGCTGTAGCTTTTGCGCTCTGCTGATACCTAAGACTTGATTCTCTTTTGGGTTTTCTTTTTCTCAAGATTTGCTGTGCATAGCACTTTTGTACTGCTGAATTACCCACAAATAATCTGTTTTTACATTTCTATATGTTTCTTCTCTATTTTGATATTTCTTGGAATCTTCTCTATTCTTAGTGATACAAAGAGGACATGAAATCTAAGCAAGCAACAGCATAAATATATCCCACAGAGAAAATTCTTAGACCCTGAGTTTTTAAACTTTCAATATATAGCAAAGAAGTGACAGAATAAAATTCATTTATTCTGTTGTCTTTTCAAACAATCACCAGATTACACACGGCCAGGTTCCATATAATACAACATAGCAACAAAAGTTTACTGTTCGTAACAAATGGAGGAGTTTACTTTCCTTTAGTAGCAGAGTATATATATGAATATGTGTTCATATATTCATATATATATATTTGTCCTCATTTATTCAACAGAAAACGGTATTGTGATTACTGGATTTCAGTCATACAGTTTGAAATGAACTGTTCTGGGAGAATCACAGAACAGTAGGATTTGGAAGGGAACTCTGTGGGTCATCTAGTCCAACCCTCCTGCCAAAGCAGGGCCACCTACAGCAGGCTGGACAGGACCTCATCCAGGTGGGTTATGAATATCTCCACAGAAGGAGAATCCACAACCCCTGTGGGCAGCCTGTTCCAGTGCTCCGTCACCCTCAGAGGGAAGAAGTTCTTCCTCATGTTCAGATGGAACTTCCTGTGCTTCAGTTTGTGTCCGTTGCCCCTTGTCCTGTCTCTGGGCACCACTGAAAAGAGCCTGGCCCCATCCTCCTGACACCCACCCTTCAGATATTTATAGGCATTTATAAGGTCCCCTCTTAGCTTTCTCTTCTTCAGGCTAAACAAGCCGAGCTCCCTCAGTCTTTCCTCATAGGACAGATGCTCCAGTTTCCTAAACATCCTCTTTGTAACCCTCCACTGGACTCTCTCCAGTAATTCCTCATCTTTCTTGAACTGGGGAGCCCAGAAATGGATGCAGGAGTCTGGATGGGGCCTCACTAGGGCAGAGTAGAGGGGGAGGAGAACCTCCCTCGACCAACTGGCCACACTCTTCTTAATGCATCCCAGGATCCCTATGGCCTTCTTGGCAACCACGGCACACTGCTGCTTCGTGGTCAACTAGTCGTCCACCAGCACTCCCAGGTCCCTCTCCACAGAGCTGCTCTCCAGCAGGTCCGCCCTGAGTCTGGTGTATTGGGTTGTTCCTCCCCAGGTGCAGGACCCTGCACTTGCCCTTATAGAACTTCATCAGGTTCCTCTACGCCCAACTCTCCAGCCTATCCAGGTCTCGCTGAATGGCAGCACAGCCTTCCGGTGTATCCACCACTCCTCCCAGTTTTGTGTCATCTGCAAACTTGCTGAGGGTGCACTCTGTCTCTTCATCTAGGTCATTGATGAAGAAGTTAAACAAGGTTGGGCCCAGTACTGACGCCTTGGAATTACCGGCCTCCAAATAGACTCTGAGCTGCTGATGACAACCCTCTGAGCTCTGCCATTCAAACAGTTCTCAATCCACCTCACTGTCCACTCATCTAGCCCACACTTCCTGGGCTTGCCTAGGAGGAAGTTATGGGAGACAGTGTCAAAAGCCTTGCTGAAGTCGAGGTAGACAACATCCACGGCTCTCCCCTCATCTACCCAGCCAGTCATGCCATTGTAGAAAGCTATCAGATTGGTCAAGCATGATTTCTGCTTGCTGAATCCGTGTTGACTACTCCTGATAACCTCCTTTTCCTCCACTTAATTGATGATGACCTCTAGAATGAGCTGCTCCATCACCTTTCACGGGATGGAGGTGAGGCTGACCGGCCTGTAGTTCTCTGGGTCCTCCTTCCTTTTTGAAGATTGGAGTGACGCTGGATTTCCTCCAGTCCTCAGGCACCTCTCCTGTCCTCCAGGACCTCTCAAAGATAACGGAGAGTGGCTCAGCAATGACATCCGCCAGCTCCCTCAGCACTCGTGGGTGCATTCCATCGGGATCCATGGATTTGTGGGTGTCCAGATTGCTTAAATGATCTCTGTGATGAACATAATGGTTATAAAGGTATAGTAACATAAATGCAATAGTAAAATAAACTATTGATAGGTTCTAAATTTTTCACCTTTATCAGTTTTAGGACAAAAAATTGTGTACTTCTTTCCAAAAAAGTCACTAAACTTATTCAAATCAATAATTTAAGATTATATGTTCTGACATTTTCTGAATATTGTTCTATACTGATGTTAATGGTTACAATCAATGAACTTGGAATATTTATTTAAAGATGTAGGTTTTCTAAGGATGATAAAGAAGGTCTTGACTCTTTGTAGTACCTGCCTATATCTTAGGTGCTTATTTGCATTGTTGCCAACTAACTGGCCATGCCTTGAAACGTGCTTTCTAGAGGCTTATTGTGTCACAGCAAGGAAGAAATATTAACTGTCTCTACCACTTCAGTCAGCTTGGTCACACAAGACATTTCAGGTCAACATTTTATTCTCTTTAGTCAATCACATCAGTTAGTCACTTCAAACACAGGGAAGCACAGTGCAGATTCTGTATAATTAGAGACATGTACTAGAAAGAGTGTAAAATAGACTATTTATGAGTTTTCTATATTCTTATTATTTATTGAAATACAAGACTATAATTAAGAAATTGTTGTGAACACTCAATACAGTTATGTATCAGAACTAAAATTTGCAGTGATTTTTTCACAGTTATGAAAGAAAGAGTATCTTAACAGACTTTTTAAATCACTGGATAGCAGTCATTATGAAACTTCATATTTCCATATAGTTCTGGAGTTACTGTGCTTATCCATAGAGAATGCATGAAAGAACCATTCAAAATAAAGACTTTGCTTCCTAAAAGAGAAGAAATGTCTTTGTTGTTTGGAACAAAATCTAATATTGGATAAGTTTGTATAATTCCTTTCAAACCAGTAGAATCATTGCACGTGCTTGTAAGAGACAGCCTTATGCTAGATTTGAGGCTATGGATTTGATTTTGCGTTTGTTAACCGTGGTACTGTCACAGCATCAGTTGTTGTTCATTGCACAATACACTTATCAAACTGTCTTCAGAAATAAAAAATAATAGGCCTAGTCATACTGCTATCAAAGTCAACATTAAATCATTATCAACGTAATTATGAGTCGGATTAAGTCCAAAAAAGGAAGAAGCTTTCCTGGCTTGTCATTTTTTTTAAACGTGTTTATGTTTAATTTAGAAATAGTACTTTCTCAAAAAGAGCCAAAAAAAGGACTCCTTTTCTTCCCAGATTAACATTAAAAAAGGATGTGCTATAGGTCATCACATATTCCTTTAGAGTGCAAGCAAACCATGAATCTCCACACAATAGTAGTACAAACAGGAACAAAAGATATATCTTCTCTGGATTTAATGATCCAGCTTTAACCAACACAAAAGATAACAGTAGGGCAGATGACCTCATTAGCATAGTATAAAATTTTAAGACTCTCTTTCACCAGTTAATTTATATTTTTGGAAGATGCACCACTCCATTTTTATCATAAGAAACAAAGAATATGACTTACAAAGTTCTGTTTCCGCAGCAGAGAGTCATGGTGTCACGTAAGCAAAGAAAAATATTAAGAGGAAATCTTGTCCACTCCTCCCTAACCAGCAAGGTTCCCTGAAATTCCTAGGCATCATTATCCTTAGAATTGAAAAGTTCTTCCTTTGTCTTCTTCTTCTTCTTCTTCTTCTCCTTCTTCTTCTTCAGTGTAATTTGAGTTTCTCTCATTGAAAAATGATCCATGCTTTTTTTCATAGCAGCAGTAAACATCAAGAATAATTACTCACTTTGTGAATATCCAAACCCAGTTGTCATGTTTCCCTTCAGGTTTTCTTCTTCAGGCTAATACCATTGCATCAATTGTTCCTCATCTGTTCAAATGTTCTATAGCTAATGTCCAGCCTGTTGCTCATTCAGCTGCATCTACAGAAGTATGGAATTTTGCATATATTTTTACTGCATTACCTCTTAATATTTGTTTCCAGTCTTTTTCTTACATCTGTCAAGACATCTTGCGTTGCAGTGCCATCCTCTAGCATTGCTACTGTCCTTCCCAGTCTACCTCTACCTAGAAATTCAGTACAACAGAAAGCAAAACAGAGATAAAGCCAGACAAGACAGAACCTTGAGCAGCATAATTCGATACATCCTTTCAGTTTTATAGTGAGTTATTTGCAACTCTTCTCCGTTTGCCTCACTTGCTTACAAGGCTTAACACAGAATACATCTGAAATTTAAAAAATTTCTTTTCTCCCTAAAAGATTTGGTGCCTTGTCATGACAAGAAATTAAAATAACTTGGCACGATTTGTTCTTGACAAATCATGTTATTACTTATTTCCTTGTTATTGTTATACAGTAAAAATTATTTTCCTAGTCGTCTGAACAAAATCTTTTTAGTTGAACTTTCTAGTGTAATGGGCTATGGCAGATGTCCCCAAACCCTGCTACTGTACAATTTTCTCATTGCTTTATTGTTTTACATTAATCACCACTAATGAAAAATACAAAGTAAAGTATAGGTAAGATCTGTGCTTAGCTCATGGAAGATCTAGCATCATCTTATAACTTTTATGCACATTATGTATTATTGTTTTCCTAGTAACATATAGTGTTTCTTAGGAAAAGATCCTAATTTTTATTTTGTATAACATATACTGTATGAAGATGCAGAGATTTGAAGTTGCTTGTTTAACTGTTTGGAATGTATCACTGGTCATATATCACACTGTCATATGACGTATGGGGATTCACCTCACCTAATTAAAAAATTTTAAAAATGTGGCAGCCAGGCTCCCTCTATAGGCACTGGAGAGGGAGAGGCGCCTCTCAATAGATTCCACACTTTCAGATTTATGCCTCAATTGCTCATGCCCACTGACCAGAGAGGTAATTTTTATATGATATTTGATTAAAAGGTCAGAGAAATGAATGTCAAGACGAAATGTGAGTGGTAGTACTTATCTCAGCTGATACAAGAGCTAACTGTTGGTTGGAAGTAAATATACCATTTAGGCATTCCTAGCCTTTATGTGTTGTTTTGAGGGAACTTGTCAGGCTTCATGAATTTTCATTAAATTCACAAAAATATTCTTTAACATAAAAAAAATTCCAGATATTTGTGAAATAAAATGAAGATAATATTTTTTGACGTGTCGTTAAGAAAATCAGATGTGGAATCAATTTTTAAAATACTCAGAAAACAGGAATTTTCACTGCTTATTGTAACTGCATGTGTATTTTATGCACCCTGTGTTGGAAATTTTCTCTTAGGTTTGCAATTCAAATTTTTATGTCCGTTCATGTGTTTGCATTTTAGAAGAACAGTCCCTACTCGAAAGAGCTTTGACCTTGAAATGTCAATATTAGTAAATTGCAAAGACTTGAATATACGTTTTTTATACATCACTGCTAAAAGATTTGTCTATGCTCCCTACAGGGCTTCTTAGTTATTTCATCACTTTGGAATGAAGGATTAAAATACCCTTCATCTCCATGGCACCATTCGTTTGTGTTCAGTAATAATCTGAAGCAGTTCTGAGGGAATCATGAGAAACACGCCTAATCATGACTTGTAGTTGTGTCCAACATGCTGTCATATTGCATTCCAGAAACTAAACAACAATAGGAAAATACTGTTCATAGTGTTGTTCACATGGGGCAAGAAACAGGATTTCCTTTTAAAAGTGTTGGTACAACACAGCTGTTTACAGTGTAATTTGATAGTGTTGCCAGGGCTGGAAATACAAACAGTTCTGTTACAATGAATGCTGTAATACCATGTTTTAAAATAACAGTATAGTCCATTTTGAATCTTCTGCTGTAGAAATCCCTTTGCTAGAGGGCAATGTGGGAGTCTTGAAATGCCCACTAGAGTTTAATTCAAGATCTCTTTGTGATGCTGTGCCAGACTCCTCTGTTCCTGTTCATTGATGCATTTAGCTTTGTCAACCTTGAAGTATAACATTAATAAATCATATAAAGTAAGAAACAGAGGAGAAAAGCTATTAAAACATTTGTGCCACATGAAACTTACACATTAAATAGACGGAAGTGTCAAACACTTTAGAGTTTTCCCTCCAGATAAAGTTTGAGAGAAATCTTCTAATAAGTAGTCCTGTATTCGAATAAAAGTTTTCTGGTAGCTTCAGTTATCTACTTTCCACTAGTTTTTGGAATATTTACCAGTCTGTAGCCTTCATGTTACTATGAGAATACAAATAGAAATGTAACCCAAGTATCTGATATGTACAATACTGGTTTTTGGATCTTGTATAAGAAAATGCTTAAACTACACAGTCTTCAAAGTATACTTAGAAATACTTCATTTCATTTTATCAATTCTTTGTTAAAATTTTCTTAAAATTACATTTACTTTGCATGAACAGATCAGTGTACATCAGCCTGAAAGTATAGGCAAGTCTGGAGAACATTTTTACAAATGCTGTTAATAAAGAGGACGTAATCCATCACAGGAATGTATGATCTATTTTCCCTTCAAAGACTTTTTGACCAAGTTTTGTTACCTTTACACATAAACTTAAAGAGATTTATGCCTTCATAAGGAGCAAAGAATCAGAGATAATTATTTATTTTTGTCCAATAAAAGATTAACTTTGTCTCTATAATGACTTCCCTTCTTTATTTAATTTTGAATGTTAATCAAAAAATATTTTTAAAAGTAAATTACTGATTTACTGACCTTAAACTGATCTACAAAGTATCGGGCTGATACCTTGGAGGACATGCAATATCTTGTAACTAGCAGATCTCAGAATTTGACTTGGAAAGCTGAACAAAAATTTGGATCTTCTGTTTGCCCAGAAAGGAAAAAGTGTTGTACTTCAGCTAGCTAGAGGACTCTTTTACCAGCAGTGTAGTTAAATAATTTACTACTGTGTATTTCATATCTACGACTTCTAAGTTATCTTTAAAAGCATCTACAATTCCACAGTCTTAAGATTTATCTCTGCATGTGGTAGTAAAACAAAAAATTCACCTTAGGTAATGGCTACTGTCCCTCTGTTTTTGTAAAGGCTATCCAAAGAGAGTGCTCATCTGAACATCACTTTTCAAGGAAGAGTACTTTTAAAAGGATGGAGTTATATATTACATTGAGCACGCAAGAAGTTGGAGTTCTAATACAAAGAAAGGCAAAGAAAAAATATCAGCCAAGTCAGAGTATAATCAATGCTTACTTGTTTAAAAGCACTAACTCTTCTATGTGAAAAAAGGGTGAAACATATCAAACTCAAGAGTTTTTAAGGTTTTAAGAAAGAATAAATTACTTGAGAAGCAGCATTTGATTATGTAGGTGAAGAGAGGAATACGAAAACCGTTCAGGCTTGCAAAAGGATGATTTTACAACCAAGAAGTACTTTTGCCTCAATGCTCTCTCACAAACAGCTCATATCGTGTGAATGAGAAACACCTTTTATGCTGGTCATCTTTGCAGGATTTTTGAAGAAAAAAGCTTATTCCAATCATTTGACAGTGTCTAGGAGCTCATTCACAATACTTTTAATTTTGTAAGTCTTTGCAGCCCCCAGATGCCCTGATTATTTTTCAGCAACAATATTCCTTACAGTTTTCACTGCAGCCATGCGTCAAAAATATTTAATACCTGCATACTTTGGAAAACTAGAACAAAGACATTCTCTGTCTTCTTTTTTTCCACTTTAGAAAAATAAACTTAAAAATGCATATTTCTTAATGGGACCTGTTTCCAGAGAAGATTTTAACTATCAGGCTGCATCTATTTTAAAAGTGTTTTAAAAAAAATCAGAAGTTTGGAATAAGCAATAAATGGCATGGACTTCTTCGTTTTGCTGAAATAAATAAATGAACCAAACTCCTTTTAAAAAGAGACCAATGTTACAGACCTGCACATGTTTGTGTTTAAAGTTAAATTTGTGCATAATTATTGGTTCTACTGAGATCGTTGGTGATATTTAAGTTCACCATAAAGACCTGAGTTAAGAGAACAGTCACAGCAAGCAGAAAACAGGAAGCTTGAACTAGAACTACTGGCCAAGGCATGTAAATAAAGCTACGAGATACATTGTTTGATCTAAGTGGGGATGTTATATAAGCAAAAGTTTTTCTTGTAACTGTGGAAATAATAATGAAAGGAAACATTTTAGAGTGGGCTAAAGTCTTTTAAGATTTTCTCATGCTGATTTTTATAATTAGATGCTTATGTTTACCACATAAAGCTAGATACACAAATAAGGAACCAAGTCCTTCAAAAGCCTTTCTCATACCCTTATTAATAAGGTTGCCTTACTCCGGATAATTGTTAGAAGACTTAAATCTAAATAGCTGTTTATTTTCATGTCATTTCATGAATTCTAGATAATGTTTCTTGTGATTGTAAATACAAAATACACAAACACAAAAAGCCCAAGAAAATTACAATAGTTCCTTGTTCCTTCCCTAAAAAAAAAAAAAAAAAAAAAA
>Ga0065711_1040199_pt1 | contig 17166 bp, 8 predicted proteins | sample Hoacrofraction12_FD_59098 | JGI IMG/M metagenome (GOLD analysis project Ga0065711, IMG submission 59098) | Hoatzin crop microbial communities from Cojedes, Venezuela - Epithelial fraction 12 v2 (version 2) | ecosystem: Host-associated > Birds > Digestive system > Esophagus > Crop | place... | reverse complement strand
CACGTCCTTGAACACATCTTGTTTTTGCTAACCCACACCATGTGCACTATCAGAACTTTCTCAATTGCTATTCTTAGGTGCCCTTTCCAGCAGCCTGTTCAGTTATGCTAACTGTTTTGCTTAAGCGGCCGAGTCATGCTAACTCTCAAACTACATCGACCCCAACAAAGGTGTTTTATGCTGTGCGCTGTAGTCTTAGGTGAAGCACATAATCTATGAATTTACCTACAGAATAGCTCTGTGCTGACTTGATATTGACTCCATTTCAGGTGGAATCCATAAATGGTTGATGGCAAGTTAATACGAATTATTCTTTTTAACTGCAGATTGCTTAAGTCTGCTGTGTGATGAAAGACGCCAATGATAACTGTAGTACATGATTTTTACAAAAGGATTTTCTTTCAAGAATCCAATGCAAGACATTTATTAACAAGAAAATAGTAATAATTTTTGCAAAAATTTCAACACCAAAGGGATCATCCATTCGCCATGTTCAGCTCTCTTGTGATTACAGTGGATAATAGCTTTCTCAATGTAACAGTATAAAAAAATTCAGAAAAGAAATATGGGAGTGCTATCAAAGGGATAATAGCACACGTCTTGCTCCAGGGATTGTGACAATACATTTGGAAAAGCAGCTGAAATGAGTTGGGAAGAGGAGGATGGAGTGTAGGTCTGGTTTCAGCTATTCATATATATACCAGCACTGCATGACATTAGGATGCTAATCAACATTTCTCTCTCAGTTTGTTGCTTCTCTCTTGGAAAACTAACTGAAGACTATAAGATCCCTCTTGGGTTCATAATTTTAAGTTTTGCATTCTTATTAAGCTTTTCTTCCAAAGCTAAGCTTCCATATTCCCTTCTTGACGGGGGTGAGGGGGAAGGGGAGGGATTTTTTTGTGCATTATGTATCTTTTTTTCCAAATTTCTACATTTTTGCCCTTCATCCTTTTCCACCTTCACGCTCTTATTTCACTAGCACTTTTTCATTCCTCTCTTTTTCTGTGTGTATGAGAGAGAAAGAGAAAGTGAGTCTATTTTTCAACTCTCACTGGCTGTTGCTTTGGGGCTTCTTCTCTTTCCTCGGTCTCCCTTTCACTACATGCCTAGGCAGGGACAAGGCCCTTTCTTGCAGCTGGACTAGTGTGCTCTTGGAAATCTCCTGAGGTTCATGTAGGAGAGATGCAGAGCGTTGGGCTGGGTGTTTACTGAGCCTATGCAGGAGCTGCAGCCGTAGTTCACTGCTTAAGGGCATCGGAGGAGAGCAGAAAGAAGCTGGGAAGAGTTAATCCCTGTTTCACCTATAACTATTGGAGAATGAATTTGGGTGGCCTGTGGTCTGGGTGGAGTTGAGGCCATGATGTTTCCCCACCTTTCTTGCTGATCTTGTCTTTTCTGTCCTTCTCAGACTTGTCTGACAATCTTCTTTCCCAGCTGTTTCCTCAAATTGGGAAACATTATTTCCCAATGAATACAATGCTATGTATCTTCCTGCAATATACTTATCAGTGGAAGCGAACATTTTGTTTTGGTAGATGACCATTAGTCATGAAGATCTAGTTTTATAAAAATAGGTTACTGTACTTGGCATTGCATAGCTGAAATGACGTAAGTGGCACAGTTCCATTTTCAGAATGAGATCTTGGGCAAGACTGAGTGAAGCAATGTTTAATCCATTGGAACTCTTGGGCCTATCTCTTTATAACCCACTCTGACATATTGTAGGGAGACCTTCACTCATGTAAACTAGCACAACCTCGCTCTTCACAGCTTTTCAGTATCAGTAGCTAAAACTCAAAATCAAAACACAGTTTTTTATACTCCCTTTGCACAGACATAAGTGACTTCTTGGAGGACAGAATGGTGTCAGGCCCAGAAATTATGGCTTCCTTCAAAAAAAAAAAGAGGTAGCAGGAAATGTGACAAGTAAGAATGTAAAACACACTTAGGTAATACTTGTTGGTTCACCAGTACTGTTTCTTCTTCCTTGTACTACGTTTAGTGTTATCCTTATTTAATCAAGAACCTGATCTCAGCCTTGCTTCCCTCATGATACTCAAGAATCTCAAACAGAACAAAGCAACTTAATTTTAAATTATATGTATATTGCTCTTTCATAGCATGACTATTAGTAAAAATTCTTAAATTTCAGCCCAGAGCAAAGCCATGAATCCATATTACTGGGAAAGTGGAAGTTTTCTCTGTTTCAGGGTACCTGGAGAAAGGCATGAGACTGTGCTCAGAAGTCTGTCCATCGTATCTTGCAATTTCTTTAGCCACATCAATTCTAAGTTTAGAATAAATTATTTTCCCCTGTGTCAGTTCTACACAGCAGATCTTTTCAGCAGTTTAATGTGGTTCAATTTTAACTGCAGATCACTGGAACGAGGTGGGAAGGATTATCTTTATTTATTTATTTTTATCCAGTTAAGTTAGCATAGAAGTGCTTTTTGAGAAGAACGAAAAGACCACAAGAAATTTCTTAGTGGTTCCCTTACCCCCACTCTTCATAAGACTGTGAGGGTTACAGCTGACTTGAAGCTATAGAAATGGCCATGGTGAAATGGTTGTACTGCCTTACAGCAAACCAGGTGGGAAGGATTTTGTTTCCTTTTGACCTCTGGTGACTTCCATTTGTGCGCAGCTGGTTACTAGGACTTTGCATGCAGAACCACATTTGTTCTTAGTACAGGTACATATATATTCTCATAAAAAAGATGAATGGCGCATTGCAGCATACATAGCATTTGACTTTTAAATGGGAGGTAGTGAGCGTAGGAGTGGAATGTGTATGTGTGGACCCTGTAAACTTTCAGGTCCCTTCATGGTGGAGGCTTGGGTCTTGAACAGTACTGTCTTGGGATGTTCTTTCACCCACCCTCTTCTCCTTGTGGAAGAAATATTTCTACAGAATCTGCAGTCTTCTGTGTTCAGGTACCCCACAATTTGGACCGTTTTCATTAACGAATTTGGAAATATCTCTAGGCTGCATAAAGAGTTGATTCATACTTGGTGGAGGGAAACTTTGATGGCTGTAGATATTTTTTCACTGTTTTCAATGGAAAGTTTTGCTGTCTCTCATTTAATAGATTCACATTGAATTTACTTCCTGCCCTTTAATGACGGCCTGCTCACTTCCTTGGACTTATTATTTCAGAAGGTTTCATTTAAGAAAGGTCTTTCTGTAAATTAATGTACTGCAGATTTATTCTTCAACATGTCCACATTTGATATATACAGTATTTAAGTTTGTATTCACTTAGCAAAGCATTTACTCCATTATCACGTAATCATTTCCAGTCCAAATACAGAATCTAGAGATTAATGTACTATAAATTTCTTCTTGTAGCAGTTTTATTGCTATATTAGTTATTAAGTCATGTTTGCACTGAACTTCCAAAATAGGAAAGATAGATAAGAGATTTGTTTATGGTTTAAATTAAAGTGAGTTTTCTGTAGTCAGTTCAGACTGAAAGGCTAAAGATTCTGGCACACACAATATCTTTACAGCTGGTCAAATGTTGCCAATCAAATATGGAACAGTCAGGAATAGTTTAGACATGGCTTTGTGATTTTCCATTGTCACAAATACTTTTCCTTTTACTTTTGATTGCTGGGATGGAGATATTTTTTTTTTCCCCAAAGGCCACTAGACGCATGAATTGGAAAAAATGGAAAAAATATTGTATCTCTCTTCAACTTTTTTTTTTACTAGCTCATCAAAGGAAAATATTAATATCTCACACTTGCAATTCTTTTTCTCTTTCAAGGATCCTAAACTCCTTTATGTCAAGGAGACTAAGCAGAAAATTGGTAGCTAAGGTAACCCCTTAGCGCCTAGAGAAGTTTGCTCACATCCATGTGGAGCTAGTCAGTAGCTCAACATGGAATATAAATAATGAACAGCAGCTTAAGACAGGGCATAAGGATTCAGTACTCAGATAAAGGGTATTTAGGATTCAGTAAGTCACAGCTGCATTGTAACTGAATCATCCATAGGGTCCCTGTTGTCCCTCTGAGGCAGAATGTTCTAAAGGAGAGTCCCACTGGTATCTACTACATTGGAGTATTGTGATGTATTTATTGTATTTGAGTAAAGAAAGTTGCTGAAGTCTCAGTCTCAATCAGTATGGAAGGCTCAGAAATTATAGAGAGGAAAAGAAATCGGTTATTTTTAGTATTCTCATCTCTTGTTGATATCCAAAGTTTCGTTCCAGCTTCAGGAATATCATGTAAGACTGTTAGAAGAAATGTGTCATATATTAATCTCTAGATTTCATATTTATACTGGGAAGATTATACCATAGATAGTAGAGTATCTAGTTCTTTGCTGGATGAAACACATGTTATGTATATCAGATTAAAGAATAAATCTGCAGTACAAAAGATTCTATGCTTACATTTGTTTATCCATACAGACACTGACAGTGGCATAGTTGAAAAGGGTTTTGCTTGGTTGATTGTTTCTGTTTCTTCTTCTGCATTCTCCAGTCTTGGACAAGATACTAATATACATCACCACTCCCTACCAAGAACAAGACAAAACAACAGCAAAAAAAACAAACCCCTAAGCAAACCTTTTCAAGCACACTATCTGTTTTTATATGATAAAACATGTATAATCTGTATTAAGATAGGTTATACAAAATATATATGTTGCTATACCCACATTGAGGTATAATTTATTTTGTGATGTGCATGCAATTTTTATTGTGCAAAATAAATTTCTAGACCCTTAAAATACAAATTAAGCACAAGCATATTTGGTTGCTCAAGAAGAGAAAATTTACATTCTCATTTTCACTTCCTGTCTGTCATTCCCACCCCTTTTTTTGTCAGTTATTAAAATGCACAAAGCCACTTCTGTCAGCCCACTTATCCTCTGCCACATTGGATCAGCATTTCCAGAAAGAGTGTTTCCTCTGAGCTTGGAGCTGTCACAGATGGACTGGAAGAGCTGCTTTCTGGTGATTCAGTGCAGCAGGGGACAGATGCTCAAGTGACAGCAACAGTGCACAATTTAACATCGGCTAAAAGAGCATAAAGGAAATAGTAGAGCAGAGTGAAAAGCTGCAGGACCCTTAGCTGTAACTCACTTAGGGCTTTCCAATTCTCAATGCAATAAGACAAAAAGGCAAGTTAATAAAGCACTGAATATTTTTGTAAGTCAAACTATCACCTACTTTTATATAGAATTATGAAATATTGATGGACTGAAGCTGACTTCCATATGAAAAATGTTCTTAGGGAGAATTCGTACAACTCAAATGATGAATTGTCTTGGTTTTGTCGTTGTTTAGTAAAGATTTACAAAACGGTCACAACCTCAGTTTGCTTGATCATTTTAATACTTTAAAAAAGAAAAATGTTCTCAAGTGATCTTTACTGAGAAGTACATTTTATTGTGAGTTCCCTCACACTGCCACACTAATCAATAGCTAGGACTGATTGCCATAACTGCTCCAAAAGGTATGGGACTGAAGCATGGAGAGTTTTTCAGAATATTACTCAGCATCTCCCACGAAGGGAGCAGGCCTTCCACTTAGACGCGATGGGCTCATTCCAACCTTTGCTCGGTGCTGTGCTCTCCTACTTCTGTCTATGTGAGCATGAAAACCATTACGCTATCCAGTGTATCATGCTGGCTCTCCTCCTCCAGCCCTGCAAGCATCGCTATAACATCCACGTGCTTGACTGTTAAAATAAATAGCGCTAATGATCTCCCCAGCAGTCTCTGCAGACTCTATGGAACTTCTCCACTTTCAAGGTCACAGCTCTGCTTGAGGTTGATAAATTCATGAATTAATAATATTTAACACTTTTCATCCATGAATGTCAAAGGTGAGAAACCATTGTTATTTCTATTTTTATCAAGGAGGAAATTGAGCTGTAGAAGTGACATGTACAAAATCATTTTAGAAGCCAATGGTAGATCCAGGAAAAGAAAGTGATTTTCTGCACTCAGCTTGCATTGTAGCTTCACAGTGTCTTTTGTGTGACAGTGCAGTCATATTAAAGCTGAGATTTAAGTCCTGCAAGAGTCAGGAAATTAAACTGTGCCCCACAGTGTGTTCTTTGTATATTTTTATTGGACATGGCCTACACATTACCAAGTGGTCATCCTTTTTCCAAAGGATAACTTTCAGGGGAGCTCATATTAGTAAGTCATGAATATTTCATTGTTTTTTATAAACCATATTTGTTTTATACCGTACCTGCAAAGAAAACAACATAAAGGTTATTATTCTGTTTTTCATGACTGTACTGATCAGGACCAATCTGTAGTTATGTAATTTTAAAAGTTGTTTTAGAAAATGTCATGTAACACAAATATATGTCTTTAACACTTTTCTGGGGTGGTCCAAAGATGGTTTGGACAGTTTAGAGCTCTCATGAAGCATGAGAGAAGTCATGATGAAGTATTAAGTGTAAACACCATCCCCTTCTGGAAGTGGTCTCTTGTCATGCTTAATTTTGACACTCCTTACAAAAATCTTTTAATCAGCAAACATGTTCTGTCTTTTCCAGTACCAGCTTCATTTCCCCAGAGGATCTGTTGACTCTCTATTACAATTCTTGTTTCACTCTGGAAATATTTTCTTGAAATGAGTACTTCTTATAAGCACCGCTATTCGGGTAAGCACTCCAGAAAATCCTCTAGATTGTTAAGAGGAGATGCTGAGAAAACACTCAAAGCCATCAGAGTAACGCTTTTCCTCCCAGAAAACTCTGGGAGATTTTTTCTTGAGAATCACTGAATGCTCTGCCAGGCACTTCAGCTCCTATTTAGCCATTTAACAACTGAGATAGCTTCAGGTACAACCCTATGTAGAATATACAGATAGAATCTATTAACCTGTGTGCTCGGATAGACAGGCTGATTATCTGACAGGTTCTCAGCAAATCTCCTTACCAATTTTATTGTTAAAATCCTGAAATTGCTTCTATGAAAAAAATATGTAAGGCTGTCTTTCTTTCTAAAAACTGATTAAAGCTTAAATTGAGTTTGTTTTCTTTTTACAGAGTTTCTTTTGGCAAAAGGCAGCCATACACCTTAAAATAGCGGTGGTTCTACCTACACTGATTTTTTTGTATGTTTTGGTTTGGTTTTTTTTCTAATCTTGAGCTCTTCTTTTTCCAATTTCAACAATATTGTAACTGAACTACTTCCATCTTATTCTCTCTGCTGCCTTGGACAGTATCATTTGTGTATTTCTTTTGAACGAGAACTTTACAGAGGAATGACAGAAGTCTGAGAAGAATACTGTAAGGGAAATATAGTGGACCATGAAAGGTGACAGATTTATGGCCCTGAGAAATGAAAGATGTTTCTTGTCTATGTAGCTGGTACAGCACACTCATGGGCAACTTCTCCAAAGGAATCCACCCGTATACTCAAATTCTGAATTTTAGACACTGTGACCTTGGATATAGGAGAACTGAGTCAGCTTTAATTTTGCAGAAGCTTTCTCAGTCCATACCAGTTATAAGTTCCTGGAGGACCGACCTTTCAATTTGATTAGGGTGACGCTGCCTTTTCTGTTTACATGATTTGGCATTTAGAATTTCTACTACACTGTACATTTAAATCACAATTATTTCTATATGGAAAGACTTACCTTGCTATTAACTATTTCTCTTTTTCCTCTCCCTTTTTCTAAGGACAGATGTATCTAATTTCCTGTTAAAGATCCCAAAAGGAAGTAATGTAGTAACGTGGCAATTTCCTACGTTAACAAATAGTGTAACTGGAACTACCACTAGAGGGCTTTAATAAGGACCTAAATCTTACCTCTGCTACACCCTTTCCAATCCGGAGTAATTTAATGGGAAATCTAGTTGCCCATTTTTCTTTAAATTTGAAAGGCAGACTGGCAGTTTCTTTTTCTTGTTTAATTATATCAAAGTTTGTCTTAATAAATACAGTAGATGATTTGCTTCTTAAAAGTTCAGTTAAAAAGGAGACAATTTTCAGAGATAGGGCCTGGAAAATGAAAAGCTTTTCTTAATTGTGAAGAACAACAAGTACTCTTTAAAGCCAGTTTTCAGACTGGTCCTTTAAATGCCTTTAAGGTGACTCTGTTTAAGGGCAGAAACCCACAGTCTGGCACTTAGCAGTGCTGAGCGGAGGGGCACCCCAGGGGCCGGGATGCTGAAGTGGACCAGCAGCTAAGGCTTTGCATGGCTCAAGCGCTGACAAAAAGCAGCAAAATTTCTGTAGGGTGTAATGACTAAAATTCATCTAATAATACTTAGCACTTACTACTTTGGGTACGTCTTCAAAGAGCTGAACTAATAGCAGCTAATTTAATCTTCACACAATCTGAGGGAGGAGCATTATCATTGCTGTTTAACTGAGGGCCAGAGCAAAGAAACAGCACTGCAGAGAAACGGAAATGTATGCCTCTACCTAGCTACTTTGTGCCTGACTAATAGGAAATATTTTTAGTGAATTTAATCCTGATAGGTACTTAGGGGGGCTGCTGACTCTTCCTAAATCCTAAATAGCTCTTATTTTAAAATGTAAAGGAGAATTCAAAGTTATAACTAGGAATAAGAAACCCCAGCAAACAGACTATTCTTCCTATGGGCCTGAAAACACATTTCCTGTTATAGGAGGTGTGTCAACCATCAGAGAGAAGAGACATTTGAATTCCTTCTCCCAGCAGCTGTGATTCTCAAGGGCCCCATTTGCCCCAAATCCCCTATATTATTTTAAAATAGGAACTCAGCATGTCCAGCTGGGCACCTTGCAGGGTCCTTGGAAGACTGCCGTTGCTGTGCTACCCCACAAGTGCTGCAGCTCCTGGGTGAGCGGAGGCGGGGGATGTACTGCAGCCCCCACTTCCCTTTATGGTCATATCATGGGGGTGCTTTTGGGTGGAAGAGCCACCATGGCGCAAGTACCTGGGCATGATGGAGGCAGAAGACCATGTCTCCGTGGCAACGTAACCTGCAGTGGCACTCCTCATGACAGCATGGAGGAAAGTGGTGGCCAGCTCCACTGAAGATCCATGGACCCTGTGCAGAGCCCATCTGCCATGATCCCCTTCCTGAGCAAACATTACTGCTATTTCTGGTGTGGCCCAGTCCAACCTTAGCACCTCCCCAAGCCACAGATACCCAAAGGGGGCACAAAGTGACAGTTTTCTCGTCACTCCACATGGTATAGGGAGATCCTGAGGGGCCTTAGGGAGGCAACAGTGAGTACTGTAAAGTGGAAAAAATGCCAGAAACAGAGAATAGATATATATGAGGAGTAAACAGGGACATAGGAGGACAATGTCAAACCTATAAAGGAACAATGTGTTCACTCCTAAATAGAAGATGAGTCCTGACTGGAGGCTTATTTGATTTAATGAAGCCATTGGCAGGTCTTTCTGAAACAACCATAAGAATTCTAGAGATCTGGGTTCAAAGGGGAGGATGTCTGATGGATTTTCTAAAGTCTGTATTCAGCCTTCTCTGAAGCCTGCAGTAGGTACGAATTTATAGTCAGATGCAAAATTAGAAAACTAAAGACATTTGCTTAGGTTTAACTCAAAAAAACCAAAAAAATCCCCCATGTTTCTTGCAGTCTCTCTCCTGTTGTCTACAGAAGGCCACTGGCATTCCCTAATGACTGGGTAGATCTGAAAATTAAGTTTGAGATACATGCTTCATAGGATGTCCCAGACCCACACTCTTGAGTTGTCCCTATATTCTGGTCACTTCTGGAGCTGATAAAATCACATACGTACCTTAAAACCTTGCACATCCACTAGCATTACATTCAGAAAAAGAGTTAGTGAATAGCTGGGGTTTGGTTTTCTGCCACAGAAAATCCAAAACCAAGCATGGGAGCACACATGCTTTAAGTACATATGTGCATACATATATTTATTTATATGCATAAAATTAACACTTGGTTTTAAGAAAATAACCTATTTTAAAAGCAATAACACCAAGTTTTAAATACACACCTCTACATATTGATATGTTTAAGTGTTAATTTTTGCAGAAACTGCAAAAATGCTTAGGTCAAGTGAGATGGATTCTAACATCTTTAAGTATTTTATTTTTCAGTAAAACTGAAGGGCATTTGAAAGAAAAACTATTTTGAATGAAAGAATCAAAACTTGCTCTAAGAGAGTAAAAAAAATTGATTTAGATTTTAATATTAGTATTTTTATTATTAATTTAATGCTAGTAGTCAAAGTTTTTAAAAAATGAATAGCTTATTGCCTAGATTTCTGTCCTGAAGAGAGCAACTATATTTCATTACAGTGCTGGGCAATTTGCCATGTTGTTCATACTCCAAAACCTTGGCTCCAGCCCCTAGTTCTCCCCGACAATGACTGGGGTGTGATGCTTCCCTTTGTCAGCTGAGTCTGTATTGCTACAACATGTGTTGGTTGTCTCCATTGCTCCGCTCCTGTCACCGTTTCCTTGTGATTGCACTTAAAGCATCAGGAGATTGAGATGCCAGAGCGGGTTTGGGACTTCACAGCTTAGGGGACATGATAATGAAAAGTACAAATTTTCTCCATCTCTTCCCCTTGCATTCCTATTTTGTGGTGAGACCATTTCACAAACACTCTCTGCATTACACAAAATGGTGCACATCAGAGTAACAACAATATTTTTTTTAAAGTTGGCTCATTTTCATGGCCTTGCTTGTGTCATGGATCCGATTCAGATGAAAAAGAAAAAGGATATATTACACTGCTAGCCATTGCTTTGGAAGGAAAGTGCAAGGCAGAAATTTTGAGTGCCTTAGGCAGGTAAGCAATAATAGGTTGCCTGCCTAAGGCATTAACTCAGAGATCAGTGATAGCCCCTTCTATGTCTGCAAAAAAATCTTTGAAGAGGAAGAGGTGTAATGTGATCACAGAGCACTCAGAAACATATTCATTGCTCTGCTTTGTCTTTGTAAATCTTTTCAGTGTTCAGCAAGACAGCGGTGCTGCGGCTGCTAGCTATTAGGGCTGCACACTGCTTTTCAGATTTACAGCTGTGTGCTTGTCATTTCCAGATGCAGTTTTACTAAGACAGTCACTCAGGAAACATTGTGAGAAGCAGCAGGTTTCCAGTAAAACATGCCCATAAACACCACGGTTGCTGGCAAAATAAGGCTTACACCCAGATGCTTTAGGAGAAAAACAGTCTATTCTTTGTTCACTTTTACCCTGAGGGTTCAACTCAGATCCATAAATATGTGCAATGGAGCAGACCATCCAGCTCGGCCAGCTGACGGGATGTGTAATTCCCCATCTCAGATGCTTCTGCTCTTTCTGTTGCTTGGATCTGTACAAGGATTCTAACTGATGAAAATAATTCAGAAAGCTGTTTCAATCAAAACGCAAATCACAGGCTATGTGGGGTTTTTGTTCTCAGTTCAGCTATGGCTAACTGAGAACTGGACTTTAGCAGAGAAACGCAAGAATCCAGAGGCTGAAATACACGAAATTCCTGTCGTTCCTGAGCTATCCCAACAACACTCATTCCAGTTCCCCCAGATTCTGGGAACAGCAGAGTGCAGCACGAAAATTGCAGAGGTTTAACTGGCACCTGATACAGCATGAGCAAGCTGGGGACCACTGGCTGCTGAGGCACTGCTGTCCCTCCTGCTGTTGGATGGAATCACCCACTGGAATTGGGGATTTCTGGGAGCAGTAGCTCTTCCTTACAGCGGTGGGCTTGGCATGCTTACTGGTCTTCGCAGGGACAGGGCCAAACTTTTGTTTGCCACAGTGGGCCAGTGAAATGAACAGTCCGGAACACGTACGGAGAAGTTGGGAAGCATCATATATGACATATTTCTCAGCATGCACATTGACCATATCAGTAAAGCTCTAAATACTAGAGCCAGCCACACTTTGGGAACCTTTTTTTTCTTTTCTCTCTTCCTTTTTTTTCTTACTGGGTCTCATCTGTTCAATTCTTTATGTATTAGGAAATAAGAAAATGAAGAGCCATTCCCAGGTGAGAGTTCCTATAATACCCTTCATTATTGTATGCTATTTTTTGCAAGTTAAAATTATAACTGTGACTGGTAACAACATATCACAACAGTTGTTTTCTCTTTTATTTCTCCTAGATTTTCTTCTTCAGTGAAAGAACTTTCTGAATGAGTTTCTGCTTGCATGATGAGTTGCATTGCATGGAAGACTAGAAACTGTATGTACCTGTGTTGATGTTTGCCCCCCATGTCAGAAGGGAAAGGGTGTATAGTCTGCCTAAATTCAGATGGCATAGCATTAACAGAGCACTTAATCTTTCTCCCTCATCTCTCTGATGGAGCAGGACAAGTGTTGTGTTTTCTTTTTAGCCTGTGTACCCCCTCTGTAGCATAGAAATCATTTCCTTATAGCTGTTTTTACAGAGCAGGGTAAAAGCTGATGTATTCACTACCAAGGCTCCCCAGGCGTTTTTAGTGCAATTTATAGAGATGTACTGAATGAAAGATATCTACTGCCAAGTTGTCAGCCTGAGCATGGGACTGTGCAGTCCTCAGCAAGTGTCTTGTCTCGTGACTCCTGCCTGCTCTCCAGTGGCTTTGAAAAAAAGGAAAGGGGACTTGGAAGCCAAAACAATAGTGACAAATTGAAATCTAGAAGTGATACTTCAAAACATCTCCTGCCCCCATTCACATGGTGTAGAATGGACTTTACCCCTTGAGATGCTAGCTCATTTTGTGAAATGTTTATTTCAAAAAATAAAAGAGGAAAAAAAGTGGCTCTTTCTATTTCCCGTAAAGTTAATTAAAATGTAGGAGACAGTACTAGCAACATATCAATAATTCTGTAATGTACAAATTTTGCACCTACTGCATGTTGACCAGAGCTGACCGTTCTTGTAGGAGAAAAGATTTATTTCCCTAAGGATAAAAAGAAAAAATAATGTTGACATAAACGGTTTAGGATTGTGAGCTATTCCCAGCTAGTGTCAGATTTTCTTCCTAAAGGATGGTGAGCTTCATCGCAAAAGAAAATCTTTATTATCTTAGTAATTTCATTCATGATCTGGCTTCTTTTGCTCTTTCTGCATAGAAATGCTCCCCCAGTAAATGTTTTCCCTTCTTTCACACTTTACTTTTTCAGGTGTGCCATAAGTTTGGTGAGACAGCACATAAAATACAAAAATCCTTGGAAATCTCTAAGATTTCTTTGCAGTCTATAATGGAAAAAATATTTTTTGCTTCATTTTAATAAAAATATTGTTGGGTTTTAGGTTTTCCTTCCTCCTGTGTCTTTCCATTTTTTTGCCACTGGACACAACAGTCTCATACTGGGTTTTGTCATGTCTTTTCCTCCATCTTGCTGTTCAGTCAGTACCACAGCAAATAACATTCCTTGACACGTTAACACTTCTTGCTTTTTGTACCCAGTTTTACTTTTCTTGAAGGCGGTGTGATCTAGCATAGCTTTCGAAATGACATCCTTCACAGCTGTCCAAAGAAGCATTTGTGAACTGAGCTTCAAATGTGTTCCTACGTGTTAATGCAGGTTCAAATTCCCTATGTTTTTCTTACCTAGCATGTATAGCTTCAGTACAAACAAACTATACAATAAGACACGTGCAACAGAGAAAAAGATAAAGAAATGAAATGAATTGAAATAAGTACTGCAAATAAGAGGAAGGATTGCTTGCTTGCAGCGAGCAAGATGTTTCATTAGCATCTTATTCCATTAGCAGAGGGTGCAACTTCAGGTCTGTTCCAAAAATAGCAAGATAAATATTTGAGTGAGTGTGAATAACAAGCAAAAGGTATTAATGAAGATTCTCTGGAAGCACCTTTCCATTTAGAACTAGTTCTGAACTTCTCCATGTACTCTAGAGTTATACCTACACTTTGACAAATGGTACAGTGTCAACAGCTTGTCTATTGAATCATTTATTGAAGTATATGCTTAAAAATGATTATGTGTCTAGAAAGATAGGCGGTTATAGCTCAGAGAAAGAGCATGATTCTTTTCCTCGTGTTCTGTTTTCATGGGTTGTGTTGATTACATCATTGAGGCAGGGAAGGGTGAAGCACAGTGGTTAGGTCACCTTAATGAGGGCAAATAAACTGTGTTTCTTCCAAAGATGTGGAGAACCTTTTTAATTAGACATATGTGGAGCATTATTTATTTTATTTAATACTTTATTTTTATTGTGGTTGTTTTCCCAGGAATCTGCACTTAACAGAGGGATGTTTTATGTGGTGTGTTCTTGTTTTGTGTATGGAGGCAGAAGTTTTAATTTTGTTTTGTTTTGTTTTAGGAGGAAGGAATATATATAACATATATACTATTTATACCTGCTTTTTAGACAGACTGTCCTAGTTTTTATCACCTAGAAGTAATAGAAATAGTGAGCTTTTTCTATACACCGTTTCCCACAAAGTGTATGCAACGTGACTTCTGGGGGATCTGTTTGGTTATTTTTTGTAGTTTCTTACATCTACCACTGTGGAGTAAAAAGCTCTATAAAAATATCTTTATCATTATCTTAATAGATGAACCTTTTTCATAGAAAAAAGTCTGTCTAAAACAAAAAGTTTCCAAGATAGTGACAGCATACTGACTCCATGCGTCCACTGTATTTTGAAAGTAAATTACAAAATTTGGGAATTTTGTAACGGTTTTGAATATCTTTCATGTTCTTGAGTTTTCTGTCTCAAACAACCTTGGGACTACAGCAGCAAAGGAACCTAAACGGCCTGTGTGAGACCAAAAGCTAGGCCCCTAAAACTGTAGATATCTGGCCACCTTCTGGAAGAAACAACTTCCAGAACAGGCTCCCTGAGGGGTGCACGTGACTATTTGAAAGCAGAGGAGTAAGAACCAAAAAAAAATTCAACTGCCTCTGTTTTTGACATGAAACACTAACAACAAGATTTTGTCTTAAATGTGGTCCCTCATCAGGATTGAGATGCTAGGAGGATGTTTGGGTGCAACTCTTGGAATTCCTATTCCAGCTTCTGGAGTTGGATTTCTAAACCTTTCCTTTCAAAGCACAACTGCCACTGAGGAGCTAATGCCCTTATTTAATATAACAGCTTCGTGATTAATATATCCTGTCAGTGTGTGGGAAACCTGAATTCAATTTCCTCCTCTGCCTGAGGGATTTGAACTCCAGACCACACAAAGTGACCTGATCAGCAAGCTATAGTATTTTGTGGGTGAAGAAGACTCTCATTCAAACTTGCTAAGATGTCCAAGCAACACAAAAAACTGAATATTAAAGGAGGCTAATTGCTCTATTTTCTGGCAGATAGTGTTCAGAAGACACAGGACACTGAACGCATAATTTCATATTCTGAGTAGTAACTACATTAGGGTGCTGGATATCGAAGGTGCCTGTTCTAGCCACATGCGTATGGACTGTGAGCCAGTGGGTATTTCCTAAGAATATGCATCTAACTGAGAGCTCTGCGGATCCAGCATATGAATGTGTACCCAGTCACTGAATTCCATAGGACTGTACAAGCAAGTGTAGGTGCCAAGCTTCTCCATGCTGTCTGAAAATGGCCAGAAGCACCGCTTAGGGAGTAGGACATCTTGAGCACCCAAAAGGGTGATGCAACTGTGCGTGGCAGTCAAGGAAGTCTTTTGAGGACTGCAATTCTGGCATGGGCACAGGAGTCCACCCACAGCTTTTTATAGGTTCAAGGCAAGAACAACACTCCCTTCAAGAGCTGAAGAAAAGGAAGAAAGTTTTTGATCACTTTAGTGTGTTTGCAAGGCAATACCATGCTTGGCTGATTGCACTGTGTATGGTTGCCTACTATTCCAACTTGATGTTATACTGTTACATTTTATTTGTCACTCAGTTATTTTCATTCCCAGTGCCACTATAGCTCTGAAACTGATTGTGGACGCGGGTAGGTCAAGGGGAAGGAGAATTAAGGGTCATCTTAAGTTTATATAGTGGTGCTTTTTCATTTTCTATAAAGCTAACTACATTTAGGCTCCCTGTCGGGTAAGCTTTTTTTCACTTGTCTATTATTTTCAAAGAAGAGAGTGCATATGACAGTCTGAGAATAGCACCAGCCTGAACACAGATGGTAGGGATTACACCGCACTGAGCCTTGACCTTCAAAAGCCTGCCATTTCTTTTCAAGGTTTCTCTTCTTTGACAGGTAGACTGGCTTTTGTCAATTACTTTCATTAATGCATTTTTTTCATTACAATCAGTTACCCGTGCTTTAGACCATGTCTCAAAATTACAGCAAAGCAGGTTCCAAATTGAAAAGCTGAAACTCTTTGCCGTATTTTTCCCTTTTCTGTTGCCCCAAAGTACGCTGAAGTGCTGGAAGATTTAGCTCATAATGGAGAAATATCACCCAATTTCTACTCTTTTCTATTAGCCACTTGGCCTAAGAGATTCTGGCCAGCACATGAGGTAAAGGATAACCCATCTAATCACAGATCAGGTTTGCAGGGAACTGTATTTAGAAGGTGTTATTTTCTGAGGTGTTAAAAATGATACAAAATTTAAATATGGGAACAGAAGTGAAACACTGTTTTTATAATCTGGAAGTAAACTTTTCATAGGCCAGATACAGCCATTCCTGTAATGCAATGGTACTGTAATGTAAACAGCAAATGAAAATCACCTATTGCAGGCCAAGATCATAGAACTCCATGGAATGCACTGGTACAGATGAAAGCAGGATTTAGCCTTTTTTTCACTGAGATACTGACAAGCAGGTCAGAAACTCAAACGCTTATTGGAAACCTCATGACTGGAACAGCCAGGTCACAGTAGTCTGCAGAACTGGGCTGCTGATGTAAGAGTAGATTTTTCTTGGGAGCTTGGTTTTTCTCTGCTGTGTTGGTGATAGCTGAAAATACTCTAGATGGTTCTCCTCAACCTCCTAGAGTGGTTTCTGTGACTCTAAGAAATGTGGGAACCAGTGACCACTCAATAGGATACTTCATCTTTCTCCCACAGCTCAGCATCTCACGAAAATTCTGGTTTGAATTTATTTCCAACATTCAGATCTCTCTGGTAACAATATAGATCTCCTTAACCTGTGACTATCTTTGTAGGATATCTGATGATGAACGTACTGAGGCACAGGAAGTTCCATCTGAACATGAGGAAGAACTTCTTCACTCTGAGGGTGACGGAGCACTGGAACAGGCTGCCCAGGGAGGTTGTGGAGTCTCCTTCTCTGGAGATATTCAAGAC
>Ga0065711_1040198_pt1 | contig 17169 bp, 12 predicted proteins | sample Hoacrofraction12_FD_59098 | JGI IMG/M metagenome (GOLD analysis project Ga0065711, IMG submission 59098) | Hoatzin crop microbial communities from Cojedes, Venezuela - Epithelial fraction 12 v2 (version 2) | ecosystem: Host-associated > Birds > Digestive system > Esophagus > Crop | place... | reverse complement strand
CCCCCGCCCCGCCGGGCCCGGCCTCGGCCTGGAGGCGCGGCCCAGCGGCGCCGCCAGCAGCCTCTGCCCCGGGCCGCACTACCTGCTGCCCGACACCAACCTCCTCCTGCACCAGGTGAGGGACCGCCCGGGCTGCCAGCCCCGGCCTGCATTTAGTCGGCGCGGGTGTGACTCCCCGCGCCCCTTCCGAGTGGGGAGGGGGGGGCGAGGGCGTCGGGTTTGGGCCCTCCCCTCGTTACTTGGGTCTGCTGGGTGCCTGGGTGGACAGTCCGCCCTTGGCCCTGCCAGCGACGGAGGAGGCCGTCAGCATCCCCGAGTCCAGCCTGCTTTTAGACGATATTCCGGTTTTATGTTTTGCTGCCTGAGCGGTGGAAATAAAGAACGGCTTTTTGGTGTTGCTATTTTGCTTTTTTTCCCTGCGCTGTGGTCTGATAGGGGTATGGAAAGTCGGGCAAGGAGGGCGAATGGATTCTGAAGCAGTGATCGTCATCTTCAGGTTGCCGCTGGGTTTTTCTGTCGGCCTGAATTTTCCTGACTGCCTAATTTCTTTTTCAGAGACTGCTTACGTTCTTCATACCGTGATGTTGATTTCAGGCAATGAATAGAGGCTGCAAAATCATCCCCTGTACAACTCTGGAAGCATGGGATGAGCTTTACTCTGCAGCCCGTCACTACTTGTGCGAAGGCTTGAGTCTGGACAGTGCAGGCAGTAGGGCTCCGGGCTGGGAGGCAGTGAATTCCCAAACTCGATGTTTGCCTCTTTTGTTTGTTTTTTTTTGTTTGATTGCTTTTGAGTACATCTGTAGAAAGTAGAATAGCCCCAAGCAGATGTTGGAGACTGGAAATAATTCATAAATCCTAACATGGATTACTCGGGAGAGGGGCAAAACACTCACGTGTTTTAGCAGTTACCCACCCCAAAAGCTGTAAGTAAGGGTTTTCTTCCCTAAATATCAAGTCAAGGGATGTTTTCAGCCTGCTACCCATGGACTTCTTGGTGTCTGTTGGCAAAGTTGTATATATGTGCTGTAGAGCACTCTGAGAACGTGCCATGGTACGCCGTCATGAACTGGAGCAGTGGGGATTAGGAAGTCTTGGTAACAGCAGGAAAAGGTTTTACATAGCAACTGGAACAGGCTTGCAACACTAAGACTTGGCTCAGTAATTCATCTCTTGTGGATAGAATAATACTGGATTTCTTGCCCTGTGAGCATGGTTCTAAATCTTTTGGGTTGTCTAAACATTGGGTGTAGAGAAGCTTGGTTTGCATTGCTTTTAACTGTTTTAGTCATGCCCTTTACAGCCGCCGTCTCTTTTTGGAGATGGGTTTGCACAGTTCCTTGCTACAAGCTTGGGGAATTAAGCTCACCTTTTTCTCCTGACAGGAGCATGGATTTTTGGTGTACATGTGTCTCTCTTGCACACCATGGCTGTCAAAGGTTGGCAAAGGAAAACGCTGAAAACTTTTCAACAAATTTCCTCAAAAAAATGGCCTTTGAAAAGGTGAAGAGCAGCTAACAGAATTCCAGTTGATTTGAGTCTGTGGAAAGTAAAATTGCAGTGCAGCGGTGGGATTGTTTTTGGAGAAGCTAAGCCTACACCTGTGCAGGGATGTTCGTGTTAGCTGTGTAGCAGTAGTCAGGTACTATTTTATGGTTTGCATTGTTCACAATGATATATTCCAGACAGCCTTTAAATTGCGTTGGATTACTGTCAGATTGTACACAGATATACTTTGTTTAGGAAGATTATAATTTACAAGAACCCATCTTATGTGAGCAAAATTTCTGTTGTACATCTGGCCTTAAATTCAATTGGAGTGCTCTGTGTGTTGGGGCTGAATTCAATGGAAGTCAGAAAGTCTTCACTCCAGCAAAATTCAGGTCACAAAGAGGCTGGAAAATCCTATTTTAACTTTTTGTCCACAAGCAGGAGGAACCAGTTAAATACACTGCTCAGTTTGCCAGTGGTGAGAGAGGAAGACAGAAGTAGTGCAACTCATTATTCATGTTAACTTTTTACATATTAATCAAACAAGTATTTCAGTTCCTGTTATTGGATAGAATTAAACAATGCCTTTGATTAATTTCCATTTTGTTCCTCAGATTGATATACTTGAAGATCCTGTTATAAAGAATGTCATTGTGCTACAGACAGTCTTACAAGAAGTCAGGAATCGGAGTGCACCAGTATACAAGCGAATTAGGGACGTGATTCAAAACCCAGAAAAACATTTCTATTCTTTCACCAATGAACATCATAGGTAAGGAGTGGAATATAGTATAACAAAGTTGTACTGATGTTCAGTAAAAGAAACTGGGAGGCAGAACTGGAACATGTGAGCTAGGTAAAGAAAATTAGACTGGAGTGCATAGAACTGTGTATTTCTGAGGAATCCTCTTGCTAAATAGTTGCATGTTCAAGGAGGTTTTCTGGTTTGTAATTAGTATGAGTATTTATATATGTTACGAAAAAGTGGTTGGAACGTTGAAACAAGTTTACAGACAAGACTGTTAACTTGAGCAATGGAATAATGCTTTTACATTTTACTGTCCCTTTTAAACATATTGCAGTGCTTTATTAATATCGCCAGCTCAGTCTGTAGCAGAAATCAAAAATCTGTTAGTTAGTGACAGAACGCTCTAAGAAATAAAGATGCAATTAATTTGCCTTTGTTTGTGCTCATGGGTACTTTCCAGTACTGCACTATCGTAGTTCTAGAATCCGTTGTTCTAGTATCTTGAATGCAGTCCTCTTCAGTTGCCAGTTAGAAGGTTGTGTTAGAAATTAACGCTTCCTTCATATTTTTCTCTACCCTTCTGTCTCCTGACCCTTCAGTGGCCTACAGAATGATACTCACATTACAAAAATTGGTACAGCAATGATTCTTTTGGCCTCACAGTCTTGATCTTGTTTGTTTGAAAAATTTTTGTAAGTGTGGATGGATGTTGGGATTTGTTTTGTTTTGTTTCCCCCCCCTTTTTTTTTTGTATTTTTTTAGAGAAACATACATAGAGCAAAAGCGAGGAGAATCTTCTAATGACCGCAATGACAGAGCCATTCGTGTAGCAGTGAAATGGTACAATGAACACTTGGAGAAAATAGAGGATGAGGAGAAGATTCAAGTTATCTTTTTAACAAATGACAGAACTAATAAGGAGAAAGCTCTAGAGGAAGGGATAACTGCTTATATGTGTAAGTGAAGTGGCCTGTATATTTAATTTATTGCTCAGATAAACAATCTCAGCAGTCTCTTCGTACCTATATCCCATACATCTCTTGCATAAATACTTATGTGTGTGCTTTTGTAGGTGAGGAGTATATAAAAAGCTTGGTAGCTAATCCTGATCTTGTAGATCGTCTTGCTTGTGTATCTGATGAAGGGGTATGTTTTTATTTTCTTTTTCTAAACTAATTAATCACAAATGGTTTGCAGTATATTGTTGGACACCATATGTCAGGCTGTTAGCATCAGTTTAGAATTTGGACTTTATTACCATTTTGACGATATAACTTTTTGACGACTGAAAAGAAGGAAAAATTGCAGCTGTTTTTACTGCTGCTTGTATGCCTATTAGTAGGTATCTGGTTATTTGTAAAAATCCAGTTGCTTTGCATGACTGATGTGAAGATGAGAATAATTACAGTTGGTTGAAAAGAAGTATAAATATTAGCAGTAATGGAAACAGAATGAAAACTACAGAAGTGTGTATTGCAAACCATTTAGATCTTTTTTTTGTGTCTGTTATTTGAACATTATTGATCAAATGCATTTTCCATCGAAAGCTCTGATTTTGGTGGTCAGTGAAGTTGATGTAAGTGCAGGCTGCAGCTTAAAGATGAGCTGCATCCTCTTCTGTTTCCTCATGCTTTGAGTTTATCAGAATCGAGACTTACATTTTCACGGAAGACTGATATAGCTGAAAACTAACACCGCCAAAAAATGGGAAGGTTAATTTCGTCAGAGTTAACTTTAACAGAATGGAGAAGGGCGTGCAAAAGTGGGAAGAAAGCAGAGGGCTGATCTCTTCAGCAGTTAGCTGTAGTTCATACAGCTTTAACTAATCATCTGACTGCTCCAAAGTTTAGTCACAGTAATGTGTTTTCATAATGTTTCATATAGCTTACAGTATATGATTGCAATGTGTGCCATACTCCTTACTACTGGTACTATGTTAATATTTTCTTCGCTAGGTGTATGTTTAGTCAGTATATCCAAATCAACATAAAAGCATATGTCACATGCAGTATTTTTTTTTAAGTAACTGCAGGCAAACAGAAAAAGAAAATGCAGTGTTCCTAGAATTGTCATGTTTCTGTTCTTTCTGTCATTAGAAAAATTACTGCTTAATAGTAGTTTTTCACTGTTGTGCGTATTCGTATCTACACATAGTTACAGTTTTGGAGTTTGTTAGCTTGAGTGTCATGGTCCTGAGCTCGGTTTTGGAATAATCATGAATACAAAAGTCTGAAAAGTTCATATCTGTTTGTGTTTGGTTTTTTTTTAAGAAAGAAATAGAAAGTGGAAAAATAATTTTCCCGGAACATGTTCCTCTCAGCAAATTGCAGCAAGGAATAAAATCTGGTATTTACCTCCAAGGAACTTACAGAGCAAGCAGAGATAATTATCTTGAAGCTACTGTTTGGGTTCATGGAGATGCTGAAGAAAACAAAGAGGTGAGTTTTTTGTCTTCATGCTGTGAACTTTAACTAGACTCATTAATGACTTAAATGTGATTGTTACATGATGACATGTTAGAATGGAGCATGACAGTAATTTTTCCTCTTCTGTGTTTTTGTGACCTTTTTTCTTTGTTTTCATTCATTTCATTATATGGGTATAGACTACCGAAATGTTGAGTATACTCTTTTTGGAAATAGAATCATGTGTTTAAAATTTGTGCTTTGATGAAGTATTTGATAAAATAAATCTGAATCTTAGTTGTTAACAGTTTTTCAGTTGACTCAAATATGACACTTTTTTTTAATTAGTTCGAGATGTATGGTGAATGACAGAGAAACAAATTTGGGCTCTCTGGCTTTATTTCCCCTGCAGTTTTCATGCCTGGTGATGAGTACATGGGCTGTTCCCCGCCACGCAGTTAACCCAACTGTCTGCCTGCTGGATTCTCCGTTGGTGCAGTTGTATAGACGTTGTTTCCAAGCAGCGGCAGTTGCCTTCTCCCTGCCTATTTGTGGTGGTAGCTGGACGTGCTTCTCTGGCTCTCCATTTCTTTTATTCCTATTTCCCAGTAGTATGTGGAGTCCCCTAGCCTGCAAAAATATGAGGATTGTCTGATTTTTTTAAAAAAAGTCTGGGGAAAACAAATTCTGTTTATAGAGGCAATTGGAATCCTGAAATAATATCATCAGTACTGAAAGAAACCTAGGCAGAGGAAAAAAATGCATCACAAATATGCCTTAAAATGTTGAGTGCAGAGCCGGTTATACATGTATACTCTTCTATTATACTGCTTTGATTTGGGTCTTCTGTTGCAATCATCTTGAATATTTGCATTTTCATTTTGCTTTCTAAAAAATCCAGATAATTATACAGGGACTGAAACATTTAAACCGAGCAGTTCATGAAGATATTGTAGCTGTGGAGCTGTTGGCAAAAGATGAATGGGTGGCACCATCCTCAGTGGTGTTGCAAGATGATGGCCAGAATGAAGATGACATTGAAAATGAAGAGGAGAAAGAAAACATTGTAGGAAATAATTTTTTACTTAGCTTTTGTGTTAAGAGAAAGATGAAATCTGCAGTTCCCTCACAGTGTTGGGCTTTAGATTTACACATCATTTATATACCGAGTCATAAAACTATTGTGAATATGGAAATTATAAATCTTAATTGTAGTCCTACAGTTGCGTTAAATACGTGATTATGTATGAAATAGATACTTTTGATTTAATCCAATTCAGAAATTCCCACATTACTTTGTTAAGAAATCCGAAAGTTACTGCGTGGTAGTCAGGTAATAATGCAAAGCTATATACTGATGTGCAGATTAGGATTTGCTAGAATAAGAGCACGCATTGTATCATGATGATAGTCAGCTTTTATTTGCAACCAGTTGTAAAATATTCTGTAGCTTCTTGCAGTAGTTCCGCTTAATGTGCATGCAATGCACACACATGTATACCCTGTCCAACAAATATTTGCATTTCTTCAAAAACATGATCTTCCCACTGAATTCCATGGGAGTGTTTTTTAATTACTGTGTTTAGAATTACTGGAGGATTTTCAAGCAACATAAAAGGACTCCCAAAAATTAATGATAATAGGTTGGAAAAGAAAATGGAGATAGTTGCGTACTGAGCAGAGACAGTGGAACAAGATAGCGTTTCTTCAGAGTCTTTTTCTACTGTTCTTTGTTTTTCTGGAACGACGTCCATTTAAAAAAAGAAAAACAACAACAAAGTAGTCATGTCTCATATTAAAAATATTAAAAGTCATGCAAAACACAGGGAAGCATAGTTCTGTTTAGAAAGTCATAATAGTGTCTATGGCATTATAGTGACACATAGGTTATTACCACCAAGTTTAGAGATATATGCTGTAGTTAGACACATTACCATGAGTTCAGGCAGTTTTGTGGTTTTAACCCTTGTGTTTTCTACCAGCTGAAGACTTCTGTTAGCAAGGATATGCTGAGACCTACAGGAAAAGTAGTGGGCATTATAAAACGAAACTGGCGACCGTTTTGTGGCATGCTTTGCAAATCACAGATCAAAGAGGTAAGGAAATAAGAAAGTTACTGTAAGTGCAGATTTTTTTTTTTCTTTAATTAGAAAGTATTTGTTTCTTTTTCTGGCTGTTCATAGGCAAGGCGCCATCTGTTTACACCAGCTGATCGCAGAATTCCTCGCATTCGAATAGAGACGAGACAAGCAGATATATTGGAAGGGCAAAGAATAATTGTTGCGATTGACGGTTGGCCCAGGAATTCCAGGTATCCAAATGTAAGTTCAGGTGTTTTCTTCTGAACTTTTATCTGTCTGATTTTGATGTGTTTATTAGGTAAAGATGTTTATTATTATCTGCATGCTGATTAACTTCAGAAAGTGTTGACGTGAATTTTGAGTGCCATTCTGTGATGGTGCAAATTAAGGAAGTCCCTGAATGATTTAGTTCACTCTTAACTCCCCAAACCAGGTGTGGGTTGTCACACTTAAAAAGCTTCATCCTTAGTTTCTGCAGTGAAGGTGTATGTGCTAATTAAGGTGTTTTATTTGGACTAGCTAGAGACCGCCTTTTTTTTAGTCTGGGTTCCTAGAAGTGTGAACCTTTCACTGTGGCTATGCTCATCCACACACTGACCACCATCCTGGTAAGTAGTTTTAAAACACATTGGCCAAATTCAGTCAAATTGTCAGTGGAGCAGAGTTACGGGTAATTAGGTTCTTAAAAGTTCTTTAGAAATATACAGGAGGATATAAGAGAAATTGAGGACACTAGCTTCAATTTGTGTTGAACCTTGGGTTGTGAAGAGGCTTCCATTGGCTTGCTAGGAATACAAAGCTTCTAATGAATGAGAGTACAGCTGTTTCGTGTGTGTTTAGAGCAAAGAAGGAAACTTGGAATATATGGAAGGAGCGTTAAGACAAAGACAGCATTACTGAAGAAGATGAGAGGCATGAGGAAGGAAGCATAGTTTTGGGGAGTGGGATGCATGGCACAACACAAACCCGTAGAGAAGTTAAATGTTACTAGTTTAGCTGCTTACACAGCGGTGGGTTTTCTTTCCTGCAAAACTGAATTGCCACATTTACAATTTTTGCAGTCTTAAATGTGGAGAATTTAGTGCTATTCTAGAAAAAGAGGGGGAAGTACAAAGTTCAGACTTACTGAATCAATTATATGTTTGAAATTAAATTTTAAAGATGAGAAAGTTAACTGAAGAAGGAAAGATTACTCCTTCTGCTTAGTGTAGCGTACTAATAACCTATGAGATAATGGTCGCAAATACTTATTTTCGAGCAAAAAATATTGCTTGATGTGCATGTGTAGTTATGTATTTGTATGTATGTTGTTTCTCAGGGTCATTTTGTAAAGAACTTGGGAAGTGCTGGAGATAAAGAGACTGAGACAGAAGTTCTTCTGCTTGAACATGATGTCCCTCATCAGCCTTTTTCACAGGCTGTCCTTAGTTTCCTACCAAAAATGCCATGGACCATTACAGAACAGGTAATAATTTCTAAATCATTGTAATAATTACTGTACCTTCTCCTTTAAATCAAACTGTGACATTCTTGGATATCGCAGTGCACCAAAAATAGAGGAGAAATGTTGTCTGAAACCAGTTTGTCTTAAGGTGAACTTTCAGCCAGATTTCCTACGGAAACAAGGCCTCTGCAAGTTTTTGTGTTTTGGCTAAAACTGTGTTTGTTAGGGGTAGACCTGTTAAGATAAAAAACATATTACAGGTTTCGTTAAAACTATATTTTGTGCAAAGGAGAGAGACTACAAATAATTGTAAGATCATCCGTAAGAGCTTTCCATCTTGTTAAATAGCTTTGTAACCAAATGTGGCAGCCTGTGCCATCCCTAAAGTAGTCTGAGGAGAGGAGACTTTAATATATCCCACTGTAATCCAATGAAGTAGTTAGAGAAATAAATTGGTGTTTGCAGAATTGCTTGTTTTAAAGGCTGTTAGTGAATTTCAGGTTCTCCCCAGCAGCTTAAATATTCTTCAGAATGTATAGAAAAATGTCGTCAGGGAACAATTTGAGCATGATTTGGTTTTGGTCAGGGCTGGGTTTTTTAATTTGATTTTGGGCTGGGCTGGGTGTTTTTGTTTGTGTGTATTGATGTATTTGAGATGGGCTTCTTTCATTATCGTTTGTTACCTATTAGTATTTCTTTTGAGCGTTGACACTGAAGGAGGGGTTTCTGTGTAACTTAGCTGTTTGAAAGTAAGTTGTCTAGTCTAAGATACGTATCTGAGATCTTTTTATAGCCATCATGCCAAGGTAGATACTTCCAGAGTGTGCAGTTCCTTTGAGCTGTCTAGACTTCTAAGCCTAGAGTTGAGAGCAACCATATCCTAAACAATTTGTCCAGCTGGACGTGAGGCAAAATTTCACTTAAAAAAATCTTGATTCCTGGTCCTGCTAATTCTGAGATCATAGAAAGATTGTATTTTTATTCTGTTTCTCTTCCTGTTTCCTGTAAAACAAGAAAAATTTTCAGTACTTCAGAATCTTCTGTCTTAGTTTTTCTATCACTGTAGTTTCTGCATATCTGTTTTGGTCTTAGTAATGTGCAAATCTTGTCCTAAAACAAAAAGCAGCACTCTGAAAACTCTTGCAAAATCTTATGCAAAGGGCCTTTCTCAAATGATCATTTTTACTTTGATATGGGAGATGATCTTGAAAACAATTTTTTTTTTTTATTTTTTTAAATTTCAGGATATGAAATACAGGGAGGACTTAAGGCATCTGAATGTTTGTAGTGTTGATCCTCCTGGCTGTACGGATATTGATGACGCATTACATTTTAGAGAACTAGAAAATGGAAATATAGAGGTATTTTTTCTTTTTTTTTTTTTTTGTTTTAATCAAGGCAAGCATTTATTTATTTACTCCTTCCTTTATTTTACAAACAGTGCAATAGTGGTAATAGTAAATTACATGAACAAAGCTCCAGATGTGTTGTAAAGGAAATTAACGGTGTTTGCACAACTGTGAGATGGTAATAAAGAATCAGAGTTGATTTGCATTCCATCAGTGTCAGAAGTTGGAATTTAATGTCTTCTAAATTCACCCTGCTTTCTGTTCATTTGGCATGGGAAATTAGCATAGAATTTATTTACTGCTTTAGCTCAGTATAAACATGAGTATCTACAGATAAGATAAGGAACTATCAATAGAAAAAGTGAAGCTACTGCTGCAATGTCTAACGAATTCTTATTTTATTTTAAACAAAAAAAAAAAGCTCCAGGCTTAACACCAGCTCTTTACCCCCTTGTATGTGATTTAGTCAGGTTTTCTTCTTTATACATTAATTTGTAATTGTAATAGCAGGGTATGCCAAAATGGAAGGTCTAGCAAACAGAAAAGCGAAAGCAAATATGCTGTGAGCCTTGAAGAAAATGAAAGAGGTTATTTGAGCCCCCAGGCCAGAAGAGTTGCATTGGTAATGAATATAGCTTCCCACTAAATGTATGCATGCCCTTATTTTGCATAATTGCTGCAACTATTCATTTTATTAATATGAGTATGATAAGTTTTACCTGTGTCTATTGCTAAATATAGGAGCTGCTGAAGGGAACTGGGAGTGGGTAAATTGGGTTGTAAATAAAAACTGGAGAAAGTTTCTTTCATGTTGAGCAGTGTTTCTGTTTCGTAAGATGCATAATGTGATGCTTATGTTTTAGGTTGGTGTACATATTGCAGACGTCAGTCATTTTATTCGCCCAGGAAACGCATTGGATGAGGAGTCGGTAAAAAGAGGAACAACAGTGTATCTGTGTGAAAAAGTAATTGTTTTCTATAGCTTTTTGTATAATTAAGCAGTTGGATTTTTCATTGCTTTCCTCTTGATTTGTGGGAGTAGAGACCTTATCTCAGGAAAAGAAAAGGTAGATTCCCTTGGGCTGCACGTGATTTGCTTAAGACTATCAAAATGAAGGTGCTTTCTGTAATTCAGTCTGCACAGTAAGAGGGAGAGATTTTTTTTCCTTTTTAAATGCATTGTCTGGACAATATCCCTTCAACTCCTGTTTGAAGCATTAAGAACATGTAGTTCTGAAAGTGGAGTACTGTTTTAATACCAATCTGAAATTGCAGAAGTGGCCTGTTTTTGTCTTTTCCATTGTTTTTTCTTGTGGTAGCTAAATCTCTATTTATGATTTGTATTCACTGCAACTGCACACTTAGTCCTGTCTATTTTAACGTATTTCTTACAGACCACAATTTCTTTTCAGAAATAACTGTTACTGACAAACTGATAATTAAAATGGATCTTGGAATGAATTTCCTCTGAAGTAGCTTACTTCTCTTTCAGAAATCTGAGCTTTCTTAGAAAAAAATAGTTACTATTTCCAAGCTTTTAGTATATTAAAAATCAGGAAATTAAAATACATACTTATAACCAGTCATTATTTTTGTTCTTTACTTTGCAGAGGATTGATATGGTTCCAGAGTTACTTAGTTCCAATTTATGCTCCCTGAGATCTAATGTTGACAGGTATACGTATATGATCCGTACTTAGATCCTGACAAGAAACTCCAGGTGTTTATATGTGGATTTTAACAGACTTTCCTCCCTTCTCCCTCTCATAGGCTTGCATTTTCATGTATATGGGAGATGAACCATAAGGCTGAAATTCTAAAAACCAGATTTACAAAGAGTATTATTAATTCCAAGGTTAGTCATGTAAATAGTATTATACTTCTGAAAGAAAGCTGGGGACCTTTTTATAGAAACAATGATCATCAAACTTCATAATAAAGTTTTTTTCTTTCTGCTTATTGATTTGTATTTCTTTGAATTAGAAAATGAAGCTTAAATGCTAAAAATGTTAAGATTCTGCCCTGTTCTTTTAAACCTGTAAGGCTGGAGTGTTTTTTTGTGTGGTTACTTTGTTATGATATTTCATTTTAAAAGTATAATTAAATGTATTGATACATGTATTGGACATGGTTGGTCTATACCAGCTAGTCATATTTTTCAGTTAAATTCAGTGGACTCTGTAGATGTTTAATATATTTCTGAAAATGAGACCTCCAATGTATAACATACATCCGTGATCAGCATAAACAAACCACTGTAAATGCCTGGTATTTCGTAATATCTTGCATAGATCTGTTTTGTCCATTATTCTTTGATAATGACATGCATTTAGGTGTTGAATGTAAGGCTTTGTGTTACCGTGAACCAACTTTGAGAGCAAACTGCAGTTTCTGCAAGACAGAACTATTGTTTTCTTTTCAGTATTCAGTTATGTATCGTGATGTCTTTCTTTTTTCACCACCTCAAGGCTTCACTTACATATGCTGAAGCACAGATGAGAATTGATTCAGCAGCTATGAATGATGATATTACTACCAGCCTGCGCGGACTAAACAAATTAGCAAAAATTCTGAAGAAGAAAAGAATTGACAATGGGTAAACCATGCAGTGTCCTGGATACCTCCTCCCTCTTCTCCCCCCCCCATTTTTTTCCTGGCTGTTTTTTTCTGTCAAACTATATAATGGTCCTCTGTGTCCATTTTTCCAGTGAAAATCTTTTGAAAAAGAAGTGTTTTGCCATTTTGATTTGCATGAAAATGCCTATCTTCATTTCCCTCCAAATATAAACTTGAAATGTTGACTTCTCTTTCACAAGATTAATCAATATGGATCTCTTACAGTCATTATAAAAACACAGCCAGAAGAGTAGCATTTGAAATTTTAGAAGCTACTATTGTTGTGTGTCAGCAGTATAATTTCTGCTAATTTGGACATTAATTCCACAGATTTAATTTTAATTTCTGCTAATTTAAAAAATTTCTGCTAATTTTAAATATAGTTTCGTGATAAACCCATATGTCGTGTACAGGCTTGCAACTCTGCTGCTGTGTCTGCTTTACTGTAATTTGTTAATACCACTTACTGTCTTCCAGAGCCTTGACACTTTGCTCACCAGAAGTTCGTTTCCACATGGACAGTGAAACTCATGATCCTATTGATCTGCAGACTAAGGAGCTCAAGTATGCCTTTTATTTTCCTCAATTAGTTAATTCGGGGCAGGGATGGAATTTAAAGATGTGTTTAAGTAGCAACATTTAGTTAATAGTGTAGAAGGCTTCTATAATAGTGCAAGACAATCATAGAATAGTTCGGGTTGGAAGGGACCTTTAAAGATAACCTAGTCCAAAGCCCCCTGCAATGGGCAAGGGACATCTTTCACTGGCTCAGGTTGCTCAAAGCCCTGTCCAACCTGACCTTGAACACTGCCAGTGATGGGGTATCCACAGCTTCTATGGGCAAGCTGCTCCTAGAAAAGAGAATTCCTATGCATTTTACTGCACTATTTATGAAGCAAGTTCTGAACTGTATGCTTCATTTATAAACTTAAGTCTTTACTACTGATTTAGCGGAGCACTAAGGTCCAAACTCTCTACATCTCACCAACTTCTTTGTGATGCTCCTCTATTGGTATTAACAAAGGAGAGAAAGTAGAACTTGGAGTTATGGATTACTGAAACCTTAAGGATTACTGAAACTTTAAGAATTCACGTGTGCAGAGTGATACAGACAATGTTACTGAGGAGTTCTAGAAACAGAGCTACTGATTCAATATCTGAAGCTAGGTACTTCCTTACTTTCTTACTAGTACTTAGTTCCTGTGCTGAAATGTACATTGAGTGCTCCCTCATTAAGTTTGCAGATGACACCAAGATGGGTGGGAGTGTTGATCTGCTCAAGGGTAGGGAGGCTCTGCAGAGGGCTCTGGACAGGCCGGATCGATGGGCTGAGGCCAGCTGTATGGGGTTCAACAAGGCCAAGTGCCAGGTCCTGCACTTGGGTCACAACAACCCCATGCAATGCTGCAGGCTTGGGGAGGAGTGGCTGGAAAGCTGCCCAGTGGAGAAGGACCTTGGGGTGTTGGTCGACAGCCAGCTGAACATGAGCCAGCAGTGTGCCCAGGTGGCCAACGGCATCCTGGCTTGTATCAGGAATAGTGTGGCCAGCAGGAGCAGGGAGGTGATTGTGCCCCTGTACTCGGTCCTGGTGAGGCTGCACCTGGAGTACTGTGTTCAGTTTTGGGCCCCTCACTACAAGAAGGACATTGAGCTGCTGGAGTGTGTCCAGAGAAGGGCAGTGAAGTTGGTGAAGGGTCTAGAGAACAAGTCTTATGAGGAGCGACTGAGGGAACTGGGGCAGTTCAGTCTGGAGCAGAGGAGGCTGAGGGGGGACCTCATTGCTCTCTACAGCTACCTGAAAGGAGGTTGTAGTGAGGCAGGAGTTGGTCTCCTCTCCCAACTAGCTAGCAATAGGACAAGAGGCAATGGCCTCAGGTTGCATCAGGGGAGGTTCAGATTGGATATTAGGAAAATTTGTATACTGAAAGAGTGGTCAGACGTTGGAACAGGCTGCCCAGGGAAGTGGCTGAGTCACCATCTCTGGAGGCGTTTAAAAAACATGTAGATAAGGCATTTAAGGACATGGTTTAGCAGGCATGGTGGTGTTGGGTGGATGATTGGACTTGATGATCTTAGAGGTCTTTTCCAACCTTAATGATTCTATGATTTATTTACCTATACTGTCATGACTTCATGGTGTGCAACATCGTGCTTTGAAACTTTATATGCACAATATTTGAACAGTACTCTTAGGAACAAATCAAGAGGCTTATCTGTTGGTCTTTTGGGGCATTTTAAAGAGCATTTTTCCTTAATATAATTTGCTATTTTAGAATATTTTAGGTCTTTTTCTTCTGACTCAGTATTTGAAACTTAGTAAATAATTGTTATCTTTTTAGTCTTAACAATGTTTGGGTAATTGTGTAAATGTTCAAAACCACTAGTTAATTTTATATAATATTGTTAGGATGGTAGAATGTTTCTTCATTAGGCGCTCAAAGTAAATATGTAATTTAATGCTTTTATAACAATACAAAATATTTTATGTTGATAGAGAAACAAATTCCATGGTTGAAGAGTTCATGTTGCTTGCCAATGTCTCTGTAGCACAAAAAATTTATGATGAGTTCCCAGAGTTTGCCTTGCTCCGGAAGCATCCTGCTCCTCCCCCATCAAATTATGACATTCTTGTGAAGGCAGCGAAGTCCAAGGCAAGTTTTTACCATGTTAATTAAATTAATTAATTATAAAAAGCTATGTTTTCTCTCTGTTTGGCCACTTACCCAAGAAGAAGGGTTGGAAAGCAGTATTTTGAAATTGTATCAGCTACGCTTTGTAATTGCTGGGACTTGTAGCAGGGTATCTGTACCTCTAGATGAAAAGAAGAATCTTGTGCTTTTTAAACGCCTTTTCTTAGGTAGAGAAAATAAATCACTCTTTAGTTCTTTTGTATTGTAACTCTTGTGTGCTGTGAATGTTTTCTTCTCTCCAAGCCACATGTGATTTTTCAGCCAGGTTTTGGCTTCGATCGCTTATGTTACTGATGTATTTAAAAATGGGTCAGTCACATCAAATAACATGTCTGTCTCTCTGAAAGTTAGGCAGTAAGGAAATGTGTTCATATGTGTTTACAGTTTCCATCCTCTCCTTAGATCAGCTAGAGGTTAATTTAGCTTGAAACAAGTCTGATGTAATGAACAAGTCTGTACTGAAATACGACTTTTCCAGTTTCAGGATCTTTTATTTGAGCTAAACTGTTAAAGTTGACTTTCTAGAGACTTTGTGATGTGCATTCATAGATCTTTTGCCTTCAACTCCCCCCTCCTCATCTTTTTTTTTCTAGGGGCAAGAGAGAAACTCCCAAATTCTATCAGTCAGATGAATAGACAAGCCTAAACCTAGGCCATTTAATTTTCCACTGCTATAAAATTGGAATAATGATAATGAGTTCATTTGTACTCAGAAAATTATTTTTGAAGTACTGTTTTAGTTGGAAAGCTAAACTCCTGTGCATAGACTAGTGTTCTTTTAATAAACCAAAGTGGCTTTTCACTACTCTGACAGAACCATCACAATTGGCTATTAATATGCTATATTTTTGTTACACTGTTTTAATAAATAGGCAGTTATTTTATCATAATGCAGGCATAATTTGATCTCTAGTGGTGTACATGAAGGAAAAAACATTGAACTGATCTTGTGATTAAACTTATTTTGTGTGACTGGAAATGAAAAGTGCATAATTTATTATCATGCTACCAGAATTTCTATCAGGGACCACTGGCGAACAGGGAACAACCTTAACGTCATATGGTACTAGTTTTACAAATCACTTTTCCGAGTATAAGTTCTAATAATTCTGTGGAAGAAATGCAAGAAGGTTGATTAGTGCTTATGTTGTGCTTGGATGACAGTCTTTGTGTGGCATAAATATTTTTTTCTTCCCCCTGCCCCCTCTGATTTCTTCAATAAAGAGATGGAAAAATCAAACCAAAGGAAACAAAAAAACTTGTTAATATTAGCACAAAGTGTGTCTTAGTTCTGAATGGATGTCTTTCCTGAATTCCTGGACTACTGACTTAGCATTTTATTGTTTGCACAGAGCATTAGTAATAGGGAGGGAGGGATCTGTGCATGGGTGGATTTTTTTAATAGTGGCATACTGTTGGGTCATTAGGTGTGATACCTGCGCTGGTTGCTAAGATTAGCATGGATGTAGCTGTTATTTCTGTTTATACTCTGTTAGTATTTGCTAGTAATATCTGACCTTTTTTTTTTTTTTTTCCTTACTTCCAGAATTTGGAAATTAAGACAGATTCAGCAAAGGCCTTAGCTGAATCATTAGACAAAGCTGAATCTCCTGCGTTCCCCTACCTAAGCACACTGTTGCGAATTTTGACCACTCGCTGCATGATGCAAGCTGTTTATTTCTGCTCTGGAATGGATAATGATTTCCGTCACTATGGTTTAGCCTCACCTATTTATACCCACTTTACCTCACCCATTAGAAGGTACTTTTATTTTATGAAAGTTTCAGAGAACAAAGAGAAGTGATGTATTTGTGAAGAAATTCTATTTTAAATTGTGTTGCCCATTTAAAACAAAATACTGTTTCTGTTGAGCTTCAGATTTCAGTCGAAACAGCAGTGGCTTTTACATGGTGATCTGTCTGCACGTAATCTCCTAGGTTTACTGTCTACAACTCTTAAGGTCTAATAAAATTTTTTAGAAAGACTCATAAAAATAAGAGAAATACATCTCTAATGCATGTGTCTGGCATAGAAATGCACTTTGGGATCAGTTAGCATTATATGAGTCAACTGGAGACTGAGTTTGGCCAGTCATTTTTCAGGTGGCAGCTGTGTTTAAATTTTGAGGAAACTCTTACTTTACATATAAAAACATTGCTAATTTGAAACTTGGCTGCTGTAGCCGTTACGTTGGAATGAAATCGTACATCTTGGAAAATGAGGGGTTTTTTTTTTTCTTTTAACCAAGAAGTATCTAAGGTTTGAGGAAAATAATTGTCATCATATTTTTGTTCCTTAGAAACATTGCAAAAGCGAAATCTCTTACAGGTAGATGAAAATTTCTA
>Ga0065711_1010428_pt1 | contig 17169 bp, 9 predicted proteins | sample Hoacrofraction12_FD_59098 | JGI IMG/M metagenome (GOLD analysis project Ga0065711, IMG submission 59098) | Hoatzin crop microbial communities from Cojedes, Venezuela - Epithelial fraction 12 v2 (version 2) | ecosystem: Host-associated > Birds > Digestive system > Esophagus > Crop | place... | reverse complement strand
AGCGGGGCGGGAGCGGCGCCGGGGGAAGGTGGGGCGGCGGCGGCGGCCCCGGTCGCCCCCCGCCGGGCGGCTGCCGGGCTGGGGTGGACTGGGATGGGGCGTTCTCCCTTCTCCCCAGCCGCCCCCGAGCCTCGTCTGCGGGCGGGTGGGTGTGTGGCTCCGCACACCCGCTGCTGAAGGCCCAGTACTGCCTCTCGGTGCTTTCGTTCCGTTCGTCCTCTGTAAGAAATGACGGGGCTGCTGGAGGCTGATTTCTCCGAGCGAGTGCTTTTCTTGGGGGCGAGTCTATTGTGTCTCGTGTGCGTGTTTATTTTTACTTATAGAGCTTAAGCCTACGACTGTAGGAGATGGTGAGTCTGCTGCTTCAAGGACCCTACTCTATCTAGAAGTAAATGTGTGGCAAAAAAGAAGACGCGAGAAAGCCCTGGTCTGCCTGAAAGGCTGCCTGCTTCTTCCAGTCATAGTAGTAGATCTAATAAAAGATATTACCTCTGCCTCCAAACTTTATAATGCCAAAAAAAGAACAGCTGTCAGTGAGGAGATCGCTGTGTATCAGTCTTTAACTGCCTGCATAAGGAGTCTGATGTAAACTATGATGTCGTATGAGAAGCTGCTATCTTACTGAACTTCTTAAGAGGTCATAAATGGAGTAATAGTGAGGGAATTAGTGCATGTCTTATGTAACCCTCAGTAAACTTGCATGTACTGTACTCTTTCTATTTTAAGAACTCTATTAGCCTAAACTGGATAAAGTTACAAGCATATTTCTGCAGAAAATTAGGCTGCGTGTGTCCTGGATCAGCAATCTGAAGTGTTGCATCCTGACTAACTGAAAGCTCTTTAGAATTAAGGTAGCCTTTAAAAATAACAACCCCTAAGCATAAATTCATAATGAAATTTCATCACTTTCAGATTTTTAAAGGCTACAAGTAGCCTTGGGAGATACTTATATTCCTGCTCTAAGATCTGTCTTACACAAACAGGAGATTTGTCTTTTCTCTGAGAACTGAGCTGCTTATCAAAGATGAATGAATGTATCTTATGATGAGTAGTATTCTGCTAAAGATACAATGCAGGATCATATTAACTGAATGACAGGAATTAAACTGCTTTGGTCTCATGCATATGAAAAATGTGCCCCAAAGCAGCCTTATTAACCCCTTAGAATGTGGCATTCCATGGGATAAAGCATCTTGAGGAAGGTAGGAAGATGTGATCCAGGACATCAATCAACCTAAACAAAGTTTGATCATGCATGTGTAGACACAAAATGTGGATTCCCTAAACTGATCACTTTGATGCGTTCTCTGGATCCCAGCGTTGAAGGAAATGGGTGTCCTAATCTCCTTTTTCTGGATCACTGTAGATCACTGACCCAAAAAAAAAAAAACCAACTTGAATTGAACTGGTGTTGAAGCTACCGGGTGTACAAGAAGACAGACAAAGGAGTTGGCTGGGTGGGAGGACATAGAACATTAGCAAGTTTTCAGATTAAAATAGAGATAGGAAGCTGTATTGTTTATGTAAAGCATAGTGAGGAGCATAATCTAAGGCATACGATCCGTAGCCTTTTTCTGTCACCAAAAGGCAACGTAAAGAACATTTCCTGCTTGTGATGATTGCCATCAGGCAAGGCAAGACCATGGGCTGGCCCCTCACTGTGCAAAGAAGTTCTTGCTTTCCTGAGCATAATGCTTTCTGCTATTCCTGGTTTTACTGCATTTGAAAGCATAAATGAAGCACCTACTGGTTAAACAGCGGAGTAGGTCTGAAGTAATGGAGACTAAACAATAAGTATTCAGAATGCAGCCATGTCTGTAATTATGCCTCAGTGCAAATCCTGAATTCTCAAACTTTTGTTCAAATAAAGTGAATGAGCAGAAAAGCAGCAGCATTTTGCTTTCAGTCCTTTTGATTATTTACTTCATCTGCTTCCTCTGATATGTCATCAGAAGAGAAACACAGAAAACGCAAAAGATCGTTATGCCTGAAGCTCTAATGTTCTGGACAAGCTGCAGCCTAGTATGCATGCTGATATGGAAGCTAGCTATCTCCCAGCTTTTGAAATATTATTTTACTGTGATTTTTTTTAATGACTTACAGAAGGTCTGGAATTCTTACATGAGTGGGATAATAATGAAATTCTTATGTGCCAGTTTCTTTTCACTTACATGTCTGAGCCTGGAAATGCACTTCCATTCAGGCTATTACTACAGCGAGCGTTATTAAAACCAAACATTCCATAACCTCCTTCCATGAACACTCTGAGGAGAAGGTTATCTGGGATTCTGGCACACGTCAGAAGTGTCTTAGATTCTGCAGCAAATTTGTGCTTGATTTCTGCACAGTGCAAATAAGGACTGATAGCCTTTGGACAGCACTGCTTTAATCTTCCCACAGTTTCAGTACATCTGTATTTACAGGCATTTGTATTTTAAAGCTTCTTGCCAAAGTCATCAACATTTTGTCACTCACACTTTACTTTAGAAAGGCATTATGAAGCATGGTGTCTGTGGAGCCACTCGGAAAAAAACATATATTGAATCTAAATACTTTCGGATATTTTAATCTCTGTTTTGATACTGGTTATCTGGAAGATGTTCGTTAGCTTGGAAGAAAGGGAAGCTGGCAGTAGTCTTCTAGTAGACTGTGCCAGTTTAATTTGTTTACAAATAAAGTGGAAAATTAGTTCTTTCATAGAAGCTGCTGTCAGTATAAGTCAGCATGCTAAAAAGCAACCAGCTTGTCATTCTGCTTTTCACGTGGACTCGGAATAACTTTCTAACACTGAAATTTGAACACAGTGTGTGGTTGGACTGGATGTTTGAGGAAATTTGGGGTCTTTCAGCTTTATGGCTAGAATACAAAAATATTCACAAATACAAATATGAGCAGATTTAACTTTTTACTTATGGTCCATTGAATAGCTGGTATTGAACTGTCCCGGACTAATATGAATACCTAAAAGTGTAATAATGCTACTTTGTATGTGACTGCTGACTATGCAGTCTAGAAGAGGTCTGTTGTTCCTATAACTTCAGGAGCCATATGGTTTAAATGGTGACATCAGGAGCCAGCTGAGAATTAAGAGGTGATGGGTAAAATAAGTTGCAGACAAACATTTTTGATTTCTGGTGGTACTTGTTACCTGTTTGGTGTTTGGGTTCTGGACTGATTATTGGCACAAAAATGGGTAATGTCCAGAAACTGGAGTAAATAATTCTTCATGTTGCGTAGTTTAAGCAAATGAGTAAGGCTAAAAAAATCCGATGTTTAAGAAATTTAGTGTTAGCCATTGGGACCTAGGCTCTTGTATGTGGGAGGGCTTCAGCGTGCTGAAAGGTCCTTGCTGCCGCCAGATGTCAGCAGATACATGGTTAAAATCACTCTTTCTGTGCTTCCTCTGAATTTGTAGCTAATAATGTATCTAGAATTGTTTTTCACTTGTGCTGAATAATTGCATAGCTCTTGTGCTTGTTGCTAGTTCAGCAGCTTGATAAGCTGTAAAGTCTTGTACTCAAAAATGGTATCGGGTCTAGGCATCCTGAATGCAGTTGATACCTTAGGAGAAATGTGACATTTTCCTGCTTCCCGCAGTTGAAGGGACAGTGTTATTTTTTTTATACACTGGAGATGGTTTAGTTGATTCAATGAATGGGGCAGAGTGTACTGAGACTGTACCTCTGTAATTAGCCTGTCTGATCATTCTCCTTTGTTAACAAGGAAGATTTAATACAAAGGAGCACAGACAGATTGACAGCAATTACTTAATGGTCTGTTAATACAGATTTGTTTGAAAATGGTCGGTTCTTACAGAACTTAAACTAGCTATGACTAGAAGAAGACTCACAGAAAGTAGAACTTCATTTTAAGTAGTGCCTTCCATATAAACAGAAAATAATCACAGGCATTTCTATGAGAAGTGAGAATCTTCTTCCTCAAGGTGTAAACTGTGTAGACTTCAAAGTTATGAAATGATTAGCATATAGGAGTTGTGCACTTTACAAAAAAAAAACCAAAACCCACCAACAACCCAATTTCAAAGGACAGTTGGTTCACTGAGCTCTTGCATCTTCAGAACTGAATTGCAACTGCTTTAAACTTTTGTACGAGTTGGCTTTGTCTTGTAACCGGTTACTCTGTGAAGGTTTAAATTTAGCAGTCTGCTGTGGCTTCTGCAGCTATTAATGTACTTTCTCCCTAAATCTGTGAAAAAATGGAGGCTATTTGTATCCAATATAGCAAATAAAGGAATCTGTTAGAAGAGAAAATACTTTTTTTTATATGAAAAGGAGTCTTGCTTCATGTGCACTGTATTGCATAAGTTTTAAAATTTAATTGTGGCTGTCTTCAGATACATAAGCCTTAAACGCTGGAGAAAAACCGTCATGATTTCTTGTTTTTAAAGGCTTCTTTTCTGAGACTAGAAAATACTAACTTGATCTACCAGAATCCCTCTGGAGGCCAAGTTAAAAGCCAGGCACAGGCATTTACAAGTTCCAGTAAAATCAGAGGAAATTGTATCTGCTTACGTATGGATGGATTTCAGCCTACTGTCTCTTGTTAGGCAATATCAGGAGAGTGATTTGTGTATTCCATGGAACATAGCTGCCCATTTTTGGAGTATCATGACCTTTGTTAGAGATGGTGATACCTTAAGCTCAACTACAGCTTCTGCTTCTTGAAATGGAGCAAAACCTGCTAAGAATCTTTTATTACCCAGCAAGTATGCATAAGATGATAGCAAAGTGACTTGTGGCCTTAATTGAGCCTTTAGCTTTTCTTTTTACTTAAATACAGGTTTGTAAGCGAATGGACTTGGTTTGCCAGCGAATGTTAAATCAGGGATTTCTGAAAGTGGAAAGATACCACAACTTGTGTCAAAAGCAAGTTAAAGCTCAGCTTCCAAGGTATGTACCAGTTAAAACTGTAGTTAAACTTAAATGTGCTTTTAAGCAGAATACTGAAAAGGAATTTCTTGCTAGCTGATCCAACTTGCATATCTTGAAAATGTGAATCGCATTTGTTTTAATTCCATTTTTTTCCAAAAGCACCTTGAACCTAAAATCTAATAACAAAATAATAATGTGGATGAACGTAAGTTGTCGTATACGAGGAATTGGAATATTGGAAAGTGTCTCTGGTATTTTAAGCAGAGAACAGAAGAGTGGGTCCTGTATTATCCAACTCTGCTGGGAAATCAAAGACTCCTAGGAATGAATAAATGCCATTCCTTTTCAAGACCAACTCCTTTCACTGATGATTCATCTACGAGACTGCGTTCAAAAAAAAAAGCAAGGTTTTGCAGTGCCAAGGATTAAACAGAGAAAGGGAGGGTGGTTTGACATGTGAGTATTACTGGGAGCTAGTTTCTCACTAAAACAATGTGTTTTCTCCTCTTTCCAGTCCGTAAGTGCAGCTGCTGCTGTTTCCTATCAGATTTCCCAGTCAGAATGAAGAAACTAAATGCTACTTACTATAGAGATCCTTTGTCAAAAAAGCTTTTATCGCAACCTAAACTTTGTACCAAGCACTAATAATATATTAAATCTATGTCAATTGCATTGAAGTACTAACTGTAGGAATATGGAGGAATAAGAATATTCACACTGTTTCAGTGTCTGCTGCTAGTTAATACTGAAAACTTGCTTTTAAATAGTCCTAAATTACATATAGAGTTTATGGATCACATAAAATGTAGTAATTATTTAGAAAACAAATTTTGTCTAAGAAAGTGTAGTATGCTATTATTGGCTAGTTCTCAATCTGTATCAGTTTTTTTCCATAAAGACAGAACTAATGTTAGTGGTTACATTTTCAAACCTCAGAGGGTTTTAAGGGTGAAATTAACTTGAGCGGTTGTTACAGTTTCATTTTGTTGACTCATTGTTAAATTGGTGTCACTTACTGGTCTGTCTTCTAGACGGGAGTCTGAAAGAAGAAACCACTCATTAGCTCGTCATGCAGACATCCTTGCTGCTGTAGAGACGAGACTCTCTCTGTTAAATATGACTTTCATGAAGTATGTGGATTCCAATCTCTGTTGCTTCATACCTGGAAAGGTAAAATGTAGACTGTTATGTGAATGTTTATCGGTGTTTAAAAAATATGATTGTGTAACTTAAATTTGTCCCAGGTTATATAATGTCCATACATATACTGAAACTGTGTTTCAGATACTTGAAAACAAACACACAAGCCAATGCTCTGCTGTAACAGGCAGTCTGAAATGAATGAACCAGACTATATCTAAATATTAATTATTCTAAACTTGATTTCCATTTACCCTTATATTCATTCTTGATTTTGATATTTGGCTTGTGGCATGTACATCCTACACATCTTTTTACAAAAAACACGATATGTAGTGTTCAATTCTGAATTTTAACTGTACAAAACAGCTAGAGGCTGGGTCATCAGAAGATATAGTAATTTAGACTATGTATAACACTAAGGACTCAGGAAGATTTAAAGCATCTTTCTTAAAGGTTTGAGTACCTCAGATTAATTGGATTAAGATATTTAGTATGTGGAAACACTGTTCAGTATTACAGTGAGTGTGGTATTTTTGTAAAGTAAGTGGAATTAGTTTTAAATGTAGATAAAGTGTGTTAAATGTTAACACTGCTGAACAATTCTGGTATTTCAGAATACCCAAACATAAAATATAAATTATAGAAGTGAGATATACATTGGAGATATCACTGTTTTATAAGGTGTGAAAACAGAAGTGCACAGGGGAATTAAAATCATGATCTGAGGCACACTGATGCAGCTCAGGGTTGAAACAAGATATGTGAACATTAGCATAATGCTCTATTTATTTATCTTTCCATGTGAGGTGTGGATATGTTGGTATTAATTTTTCATGGGCGGATAACTGGATTGCTCTGGGATAAATGGAAAAAGTTAGCTGTTGGATTCAGATGAAGCATGGCAGGCATTTCTACATTCAGTATGGTAGAACAGGCTGTCGGCATGAGTTGTATTTTTATCTTGAAGAGGTAACTTGATTTCTGTACACTCATGTTGACGTAATTTCACATTAAATTATTATAATTTAATATATTTACGCTTATTTGACTATTTTTATATATACCATATGATTTAAAAATGCAATGTTAGATTACATATTATATAGTATAAACAAATATGATATTAAATAATACACTATGTGGTAATATATAACATAACATATATATTAAAATATAATTAAATATGTTATAAATTATATATACCGTATAATTTAAAAATGCAATATAACATAAAGTCAAATAAGCTTAAGTCCTTGATACTTGCCTAGTGGATGCATTACTTGAAAGAAATGTTGCCATGCTTCTTTGAGGGGTAGACAGGAAGGCAGTACTCAGTCTAGACCTGGGGTGTGCAGGAGCTGGGCAAGTGAGCTTGGCAGCCATTTTCCTTGTGGGCACTGAATCATAAGGACCTTCTCTGTATTCTGATACAACAGCTAAACAGTTTTGGGTTTTTTTGAGTTATTTACTTAGTGTGTGAGCTTGCTAGTGCTGCTGCTCTCTCAGCACAGTTAGCAGTTCACCAGAAAATCCTATTTTGGTCAAGCAGATTCAAGGCTTTGTGTTCACTTAGTCTGTGGTTCCTCCCTGCCACCTGCCCCGCTCCCCTCAGGAAATTTTGTTTGAATGAAGCTGCCACAGAACTGTCAGGAAGTGAACTTGCATTAGAATATGCAAATGCTGATTTGAGGTTTTGCATATTGTGTGAGGGTTCCTGATGATAGCAGAGCACTGCTGCAACATTTTGTGTTGAGGGTGGCAGGAGAATGCTTTGAGGATGTTGTTGCTAACAGGATATAATGTGGGTAAAATTGCAGAAGTCTTTTGTAAGCTTGTTGCGTGATAAGACACTTCAGTCTTGTCTAGCTTTTGCAACTTTTTAGCTAAGCTTCCTTTATTAAAACACGAGATGCAACTGTTGTCTTACCTATGATTCTAAGTTCTTAAAATATGTGTTCTTCAGGAGACTCTTCAACCATTTTTAATCCTGTGCAAAATACCTGTGTCAATAGTTTTAGTAATAAGAAACCAGCACTCCTATCTTGACCTGCCTCACACTATAATTCATAAATTAGCAAGACACCTTTCATCTCTCTGTATCTCTCCTAACCAAAGGGCTTGCTTATCAAACCTGTTAAGAGGGTGCTTATGTTCTCTGTCAGTAGTGGATTGATGTTTTATAAATTAATGTGTTTTGGACTTAATCTGGGTTTGCAGTATTTTCTGTGTATACAAGCGGACTCAAGTAAACATTTACAGTTCTTCAGACTGACATAGTGGTAATTGTTGCTATTGCATTTGTTTGTTTCGTATGCCTCATAACTGGCTGGGGGAGTGACTGCTCTGCATTGTGGCTTAGATTATCTTGCTTCAGGTTCTCCAGAAAGAAATGATTATGCTCTGCTGAGTATAGATTATATCACTTGGAACTCAAGTATGTGTGTAGTAAAACAAAATTTCACACAATGAACATTATTTCCAGAGTTTGAAGAGAGTTGCTGTGGTAGATCAAGTGAAGAGCTTCTCTGATATATCACAAACAGCACTTCATTTCAAAAAGCTGATGTAGAACTAAAGCACACAATGGTGTGCAATACATATGTAGTAAAAGCCCCTGAATATGACAGAACTTCTAGAATGATCTGAAATAATCTTGCATTTATCAGAAAATCCTAATTCTTCTTAAATGTTTTAGGTAATAGATGAAATTTATCGTGTGCTAAGGTATGTAAACTCTACAAGAGCTCCTCAGAGAGCTCATGAAGTTCTTCAAGAACTAAGGGACATTTCCTCCATGGCTATGGAATATTTTGATGAGAAGATTGTTCCAATACTGAAAAGAAAGATTCCTGGGTCAGATGTATCGGGACGTCTGATAGGAACTGCCCCAGGTATTAATTCCACCGTATAGTTAAGTTTTATTTAGTTTTTCTGTAAAAATTCACAGCATTGTATCTTTTTAAAGGTCCCTCCCTTAAATGCGAGCTTTATTACATAAATATTGACGATACTTGTTTCTTAAGAATACTAACTGAAATTAATTTGATTTGAAATTTAAGGAGCCTTTGTACTACCAAAAGAACATTCACTTGAATGTATGTTAGAATTACGCGTAATGTGTATTCATTAAACAAACACTTTTGTGCCACCGATGAATGAGACTTTATATCATTGCACTTGGTTGAAATTCAGCATGTGAGATGACAACTTGATGCCTTTTATTTTTAGGATGATCAGCAAATGAATTAGACTAAGCTGCTGTAGTACATAGAGAGTTAGAACATACTTGTATGTGCTTTTTTACTTTCTTAGGGCACTAATGTGTACACTAACAAGCAAAATACTTATGGGTAATAGTGAAAAGGCAATCAAAATAACACCCTATAAATAAACAATTAAACTGGTCCTTCATATACTCTGTCAGACTTTCCAGAATTTTTGTGAACCAAAGTCTAAGGTAGTTGCCTCATATAATGGCCAAAAGCAAAAGGTTAGTAGAACTGTAGTGTTTTTCCTGTGCTGGACATCTTCACACTTCTTGGGAACTGTGAAATTAACTCTGAAAGGGTAACTTAATAAAAAATAAAAAATAAATAATTACATCTTAAGGAAAAATTATAGGCCTAACTGTAGGAGCTGCTTGTTGTTTCTGGTATGTCCTGTCCATCCTTTTAGCCGTAAGTGTGTATACCACCTCTTAATTACATCCTGTTAATTATACCTCAGTTCCATTGAGTCTCTCGGTTGAGGAAGTATTGCCCAAAACCATAGCTGATGTCAGTCGGCTTTTCAAGGCCAAGGCTTTATGTGGCATAAAAGTGCCTCTCTCTTGTGTTGAGGGAGGAGCATAACCTATCTAATGGCAAGCCTTTAGAGTCACATAATTGCAGCTATGCTGGCATCGTAAAGGAAAGAAACGAGGAGGAGGAGGATGACTGTTCTAGCCTGTTCCAGGCTGTTCTGTCTTTGTAGTGCTGAAAAGTGGCATCTTGGTGGCACAGCATTGCTAGAAGAATAAAATGATAGAAAAAGTGATAGATATCTCATACGATAGAACAAGCGATAGATATCTCTTATGATAGAACAAGCTATAAGATAAGATATCTCTTACGATAGAACAAGCAATAGATATGCCTTACGATAGAACAAGCTATAAGATATCTCTTACGATAGAACAAGCAATAGATATGCCTTATGATAGAACAAGCTATAAGATATCTCTTACGATAGAACAAGCAATAGATATGCCTTATGATAGAACAAGCTATAAGATATCTCTTACGATAGAACAAGCAATAGATATACGGTAGAACAAATGAAAGAAATTATACAGAACCTGTTAGTCTCCTTGATTTGCAGGAACTTTATTAAAACCAACAGTCTCAAGCTCAAATTCCAGTATGGTTTTAGTACTTAGGAAGAGTGGTTCTAAAGACACATGGGAAATAGATTCGTTTCCTCCAAAAAGTAAGTTAAACTGAAATATCTTGTTAAGCCCCAAACCACAAAATTTTAGAAATTTAGCTGTCTACAAGTAACAGTGCAGAATTGTACTGCTCTATGGAAATACATTTATTTAATATAACTATTCTGTCACAAGTAATTTTTAGATATGTTCTGGGGTTTTAACTTAACATCTGTGACACTAAGTCTAGATGACAACATAATATCTCTACGTAATTTTTGTTAGAAAGGAGGGGGGCTTTTATACAGAAAGTAAATGATGAGCTCTTTTGCAGACTACTGAAAATCTAGATATTTTAAATTAAACTAGTTGCGCTCTGAGATACCATATGCTCTTGTTACACACTTAAATGACTGTAAATCTGTTTACATGTTCACGTAACTTGCAACCAGTATTCCGATCCGTGTTTGGGGAGTGGGGATAAGCAAAATGTGGAAACTGGGAAATAATTTTTACCTTTTGTGTTAAAGTTTTAGACGATTAATCGCAATTTGCTCTGAAGTTCCAGGGCCTTCTGCAGCACTGACAACAATGCAGCTGTTCTCCAAGCAGAACCCTTCAAGACAGGAAGTCACCAAACTCCAGCAGCAAGTAAAAGCAAATGGCACGGGCTTGACAGCGCTAAAGCGGGAAATCTCAGAGCTGCGCATCAAAGTGCAAGAGCAACAGAAGCAACTCCAAGATCAAGATCAGAAACTGCTAGAGCAAACCCAGATCATAGGTGAACAGAATGCCCGATTGGCTGAGCTTGAACGCAAGCTGCGAGAGGTGATGGAGAGTACAGTAGGAAATTCTTCAGGTTCTGGCTCAAACGAACAATCTCCGAGAAAACGGAGGAAGGCGGTTGAATCCACAGACTGTCCTAGGAAATCTAAACGCCTTCGAAACAGAAAATAACGTGGGAGTAAATGACACCTTCAGGAGGATACACTGCTTTAGTAGCCCGAGCAGGTCTGCTTGTTGGGATGCTGTGACTAGCTTCATGGTGTCACTTAGGCTGCTGGCTCCTCAAAACACCACTTAGACTTGAACAGTAATTTTCTTTCAATGAGACTTTTCCCCTGCTTTCTGTATGGGTGGGCCTAATGCACAGAATCTTTAAGATTTGCAATAGATACATACTAACCAGACCTGCTCTGTTATGTTTTGAAGAGTTAATCTTATTTCTGTGCAGATGTGTTTAAAGTAAACTTATTTGTGTTTATGCGTATGTTCACATAAAATCTTAAATAAATTCAGTCTTAACTGACTAAAAAGTTAAGCGTAAAAACAGATGTCCTATTCGCTTGAAGGAAAGATCTACTTTTAAAATCTTGTTTTAGAGAACTTGACCTTTTTTGTTACAAGTGACCTTGTCTGGAATGTCTGAAAAGTAGTTAATACTTTTTGGGGATCTCTGTAATGAGTAAAACTGACTTCTTAAGCGACAGTATTGGCTATATATTTTTGTAAACTTACAAAGAAGGGCCTTCTAGCCAGTCTTCACGTGAACACACCCTAGTTCTAGGTCTTGGGAGCCATAATCTACATTTGCATGGGTAGATGCATGTACACCTTAGACTGCCAAAAGCACTTGCCTGAAATTGTTCTGAACTCTGGGAGAGAGTACAGAGACCTATGAAGCAATCAGCCATAACTTAGCATCTGCTTTCAGCACAACTGCTTTCTCATAATGAGGTGGTCTCACGAAGCTAGTTGCAGGGGAGTTTGAACCCAGGCTATCTGCCACTTTCACTGCCTGTAAATTGCAGGTGTTGTTAGCCAAAGCTGGAGAATTGAGAAGCTGCCTGTGCATCACATGATTCATAGGCCAACATCTAATAAGGATCAGACAAATTGTCCCTATAATAACCAAGCTCAGGGGGACACCATTTGAGTGAAATGATGTATTATGGAAAAACTTAAAACTATTTTGTGTGTATGTGTTGGGGGGTGGGGTGGGATGGAAATTTTTCTGTAACACTGATGAAGATATTCTAAGCTTTCCTTATCCTAAAAGATAAATCACTTCAGAAAAAGCTTTAATTTCGTTTACACTCCTGGTTTGACCTTGTAACTGGAAAAGCATGTCTTGCACTGTTCAGTCTCTCTGGTCACTTTATCAACATCAGAGTTGTGTACGGTGATTTTTTTTTTTTCCCCTGTCTGTATATTTTTGGAACCTTATACAGATACCGTTGTCCATGTTTTTGGTTTTAATCTACAAAACTATGTAGCTTTATCATGTGACTGACGGTATTTTTACTCAGCTGCTGCTTTGGATTTAGGTGGTACTGAATTCAACTTGGTGTGGCACTGAAAATGCAAATGATGCATTTGTAGCTTTTCAAAATCTTTGATACTGTTACCATGGGTTAAAGTGCAAGTTTCTGTTACCTTTTGTATGGCTGTCAGCATAAAGTAGTGGTTGTACTTAAATCACCAAACACATCAGAAATTGTCTGGTCAAATGTTACATAAACATGGGAGAAGTGACATTTTTCCTGACTCTTCAGCTACAGTTTTTACTTCTAAAACATATTAGCTCATACCAGAAGTAACATTGCAAATGCCTAGTTTTTGCAGACATTTACTTTTCAAATAAACTTGTTAAGTAGTTTGAATCTTTTAAAAAAAAAAAAAAAAAAGACATGTTTCTTAAGAAAAGCATGATGGAAATGATAAAAGGTTATCTGGTTATCTAGGGGAAAGGTTAACTGTTAAAGAAGCATTTACTGTTACTGGCCTTCCATGGCTCAGAACTTTTTTACTATCAAAGATCTCTTAAAGACAGATAACTGCTGTTCAGATTAAAAACACTCGCATATACTTCATCTTCTAAAAGATAACAATTTTGAATCAAAGGGTCAGCGTGATCGCTATAATTACTGTGTATCATTGGTGCAAATTCATTTAATGGTCATTCATGATGACAAATTCATGTAATGGTCTAATTACTAGATATTTGTGGTTAAATACTTCTAAACAAGTATAAACCTGTGAATTGCATTCACTGAAAAGGTTTATTTGTACATCTCTTAGTATCTTTTGATTTGCTTTATTAATTTCTAGAAGATGTGAACCATTCCCCCCAATATACAAAAGTTTCAGGTTATTGGAGAGTACCATTTATTTATATGTTGGTGGATCTCTAGCTGTGTGTAAACTGAGCTGGAAAGAACAACAGCCTGTTGTTACATGAAACATTCTCCGTGAACCGTGCCAACCTGGAACCTTCAACTCAAGGAAGTATGACGTGCTCCATGTTTGCAGGTGCATCCTGATCCTCTACATGCTACTAAGTATAGCAGAATTGAATGAAGCCCACCAGACTTAAGAGGCAGAGGGGCTGGCTATGAGCAAGCTCTGAGCAATGCCACAACAAAGAAAGGCACACTACTATTTCATTTTCACTTCGTGGAGAGGGAGACATTGGTATCAGATGGCGCTCAGATTGGAATATACACCAGTGGTATGGATAAAATGTCGAAAACAGAATGAACTAATAAGTTTAGAGAAAATAGCTGAACTTTAACTTCTGACACCATATTGTCTCTTATTAAATAAAAGGGATGCATTTTGCAATATGTGAACAACTTGATAAATAGCCTGAAGTAAAACTAAATCACTTCTGATTATAAAAGTCTATGCAAGTTTACATGAGTTGATATATCTGCCTCAAAAGTACAGTGTTAGCAGCGTGCTAATAGCGATTAGTGATTGTGTAATCTGTTCAAGGGAGAACCTCACACTAGTGAGGCTAAGATGTAGTTTACAAAGTTACATGAAAAATTGTCTTATGGGCAGCCAGTGGTTCAGTTTTAGTACTTGTAGCAAGGGCTGAAACTGAACAGCTCAGGGTTGCAAGAGAAAGCAGTGAATGTCTTTTATAGCTAGTTTATTAAAATAGCTTGAAACTACCGAGGCTAGCTTTCCTTCTTTTCCAGCTTGCTTTGCAAACTGCTTTTTGTTTCATGGCAGGGGTGGGGATTTTTTACAAATTTGCCTATCTAGTGAACATGGTGAAAATGGTATCAGAAGATATCCCAATGGTACGTTCTTCAGGGAAATGCTGTTTGCAGCCAGGTCTTGCTCCCCAGATTGAACAACTTGTGTGTCCATGCAGTATGCAAGCACCTTCTAAACAGGGGCTGATGGATGTAAGAGGTGGAAGCCCTGAAGGAAGAAAGACTTAACTGCTTAACAAGATTCATTTCTCAGGTTAAAGAGCAGATAGAGACAAATGTTCACATCTTCAATCCCTGACGCTCTCTCAGCATAGCACATGAAATTAATCACAACAGTTCAGTGATGTTATGAGGGTGCCTTCACGTAATTTCTTAACCTAAAAGGTAAGACTGTACTGAACAGAAACTTAGTTGCTCTTACAGAGATCTTCTAACAGTTAATTGTGGGAAACACTAAGATTGCCTCAGGAATTTTCAGCGTAAAGAGCCTCTTGAAAACAGGATGGCATAGGATGTAGTTAAATGTATCCTCAGACAGGAGGGGACTACAGGACTTCTTGGTGTTGCGGATGGTTTTAAGAAGGAAACTGGCAAATCACAGTGACAGACTGATATTTTGTTCATCAGTAAATTCAGTTTGGAGTATTTTATAGTAATGTGTCTGTTAGTTGTGAACTGTTCTGTACCAATTCCATCCCTGTGCTACTTTGCATTGTACCTGGACGAGCTCACTTGTCCATGTGCTCTCTGCTCTTGCAGTTGTGCTTGCTGGATCTCGCCTTCCTGGCTGGACGAGCATGCGCTGCCATCTTTGGTTTGCACATAACTGAACACTCTAAGATTTTTGTTCTAGCTTTGTGCCAGCTGAAGATGCATTAGGTACTGGATCTCATTGTCTTCGGATGGGAAAACGTCAGACACAAAAACTGTTAGCTTGCTGAAGACCTGATAGGTCTGGGTTTTTTATATGAACTGCTTAAGCCAGAAAAACTCGGTGGTTGAATAGGAAAAGCACTTTGCACTCCAGGACACTTGCGCAATTAAATTTTCCAAAACTTTCCTCTTTAATATTTGTCTTAGTTGTTTAAGCCTTGTTTGGCTGCTATGGAATGTTTGGTTTATCGATCTGGGATCTTCTATTTAATTACCCTACTAAAACTTGTGACCATTTACAAACCCGTATGCATTTGCTGTGCCGTAAACCTGGCTCTGTGTACTGAACTCTTGATGCTGCGTCTCTCCTCCAATGCGCCTGTCGGCAGCTGCAACCTTTCTTATTAGCAGATCCGTTCGCTCTGTCGGCAGGCTCCTTCCCACGGGTGAGAAGGTCTTTAGCGCAATGATGGACAGCAGTGCTAATATTTGAACTACAACAAGAAGGGAACATTCTTAGAAGCATTACCCACAGTGTTTAGAGTGCAGTTGAGTGAAACACTCGTGATCCTGGCAATTTTGCAGTCAGCTTCTGCACTGGTAACTCAAAAGTACGTCCTGGTTTATTGTGAAGCGGTCGCTGAGCAAAAAGTAAAACTGAACATCCGTCACAAGGACAAAATGCCTCGATGAAATCTAATCATCTGTTTTATGCTGCACCAGTCCTCATAAAGTCTACAAAATTCAGGTCATGTGACTAAGGAGGGAAAAATTGTGAATAGACTTTTCCATCTCTCTACTTGCTCCCTTTTTCACTTCTAATGCACATCCTAATACAGATTAAAAATGCATGTAAACAGAAATATTTACGAAGCTGTTATGTTTTGTAGATCCCGTGCTTTGTCCATTACTTTAGATTGTAAACATTTTCAAGTAGGGATTGCATTTCCCCAACATGTGCACAGTTGCGCATGGGGCTTTTAGCAGCTAGTACATATTAGCCCTTTTTATTAGTTATTACTAATAAATTTTAAGTGATGCATCATAAACCTTGAGATATTCATATTACTATGATAAGGTGTAATTCACTTTGTGATAACTTCCTCTGTTGTCTTTATCACTATTATTGATTTAGATTATTTTAATTTGAGTGGATTTATGGACAACTAAAATTCCAAGGAAGTAGTCACTCAATTTCTGCATGAAGTAATCTTTGTAACTGAACTGCCCACAGTCAAAATTATGTGACAAATAGACCAGGGACAGATTAAATGGAGTTTAGTTCTCACAGGGGAGTTTGTCAAAGAAGTTCCCAAAATATCTTACCACAAAAAAAAGTGAAGAAAATGGAGGCCTTGGCATGGACGTTTTGAGTTGTAGCTAAATATATTTAGGCAGAAATTTAGATTTTGGACAAACGATATCTAGTCCTTGCAACCACACGTCTCTTACCTTTGGGAAAGCAACAACAGAGCCGCTGTGAGGCGCCGGTTCTGTTTCCAGTCCCACGCAAGCGAGCCGGGCGAGGCCGCCCGCGGTGGCCTCCGGGCAGGCAGTCCCCAGACCGGAGAGGGGCAGAAATCTCACAGGCGTTTCCAGCGGCGTAGGAACACCGTTCCGGGCGGGGCGGGCGGATACGAAGCCGGCTCCTTGCAGGGACGGGTCGTCGTGGCTACCGCGGCGAAGGACGGAGGAGCCGCTTCGGGCTGCCGCAGCGCCCCGGGGCGGGAGGGCTCCCGGGGGCAGGGCCAGCGCTACCAGCGGGAGTTTTCTCTCCCTCCTTCGCTATCAGTGACGCGCACGGCGTTATCGGCGGCGGCGTCGCCGGCTGCAGCAGCTCGCTGCCCCC
>Ga0065711_1006497_pt1 | contig 17169 bp, 11 predicted proteins | sample Hoacrofraction12_FD_59098 | JGI IMG/M metagenome (GOLD analysis project Ga0065711, IMG submission 59098) | Hoatzin crop microbial communities from Cojedes, Venezuela - Epithelial fraction 12 v2 (version 2) | ecosystem: Host-associated > Birds > Digestive system > Esophagus > Crop | place... | reverse complement strand
TGCACGCTTGGTGGAATTATCCCCCGTGCATCCAGCGCTGCAATAAAGAATGCCTGCCTTTTAACACTACATTGGTGTTACGAGGTTTTATTCCCGGATTTTCGGTGACAGGACAGCCTGTATCTAGCTGTCCTGCAGCTTTTCTTGGAGGCAGTGTGAAAAACCATCTTGGACCCCAGCTGGGGGAGTTTTGCTCAGGGCTGTATTGACAGCAGATCTAGGGTGAGGAGAATTTTCCCCTGGGTCACCTTGGAACAACATGTAAAAAGGATCAGCAACATGATTTGGCTAAGATATTGCAGCCTGTTTTGCCCTGGAGGGAGAAGATACTCAGTGTCTGTGGTATATTAGTCTCTCCTGATTCTGCACAAGGCTCACCCTACGGTATCCTGAGAGATGAAATACTTTATCCCCGCTACAATCTTCTGTTTTGAAATAGGGCACATGGACAAAAGTTCACAGGGTGCATCAGGAACAGAGGGGCTTTTAAAGTTCCTTGCAGCTCTCAGACTGATGGTATCCCTCTCCAACTCTTCTGATGCTATGGGTCATTTAAGCCTTAAGGCACGAAAGAAAGAAAGAAAGGGAGGGCAACACTTCTGGGGCTTGTTTGGATTGGTATTCTCATAGCAAACAGTAGGAAGGAAGTAACCTAATTCAGTATTTAGTTACATTCCTGGAAAACAGAAACCACTTAACTGTTTTACAAGGCTGTTCTTCCACTTTTTGTAGAAGTTTAGCCCTAATATCTGTTGCACTAATGGCTAACAGTGCCTCATGAGCAAGCCTATCAGCTCCAAGATAAAGGAACAACAACACATTATCTTTTAAAACCATCAAGGAAAGCAAGACTCTCTTATATTTGCTTGAATAGAGGCAAACACTTCTCTTTATTTAACATAGATCTACCTTAGAGTCCAATTGAGAATGCTTTCCTGTAGAACACTACATGCTATACAGGACAACAGAGCTCCTTAAAAGTTTAACAAAAAGCTTTTTCATGGACTTTTTTTTTTGATTGAATACTCACTGCTGGGGTGCATAAAGGTTTGAGGGGTGGATAATACTGTCAGCGAAAAAGAAAACATGTGAGACCAAGGGATAGGCAGGTTTCCAGTTTGTCTCACAAAATTCTCAACATGCCACCCATTTAACCACCAAAATATTTGTGGGCATTTACCTTTTCACAGTCCCTGTGATTTTCTACAGCTCTTTTCTGATTGGCACTGATTTAACTTGTGAATCTAAATGCTGAGCTCCTCCCTACACGCACACATGCAACTCCCAAATGAATAAAGAGTACATTTTTTCAAGGGCAAAGCAAGACATGGTAGGATGAACTAACCTAACACAATTAACAGCACAAGCTGCTGCACTTTCCTCCAGTCTGGGGTCTTGTTGCCCCTCTTGGTAACCCAACTAAATTTAATACCTTGGCAGAAACATAATCTGCCAAAACCAGGCAAAAGTCTTCTGCTCCTTGAGTTTAACTGATGCATGAGAGGACGTTCAGAAAGAAATAGGTCTGTACAGGTTACAGTGAGGCTTGGAGGGACCAGGAAGGGAAGAGCTTCCAGCCCTTCTAGGATGAAACAGTTGCTTAGGCTGTTTGTCTGGTAGAACTGCACTGTCCCCGTGTGGATACAGATGTAAGTAGCTTTGTGTCATACACTGCAGTAAGCCATTTCTCTCATTACCCATAGGAACATGTCTGCCAGTACTAGGTACCTTCACAGCGCTATAGCTGAATCCATGCAAGCTATTGAGTCAGAAAACCTCTATAACACACTAATAACGCTCTTACTATTATGAAAATATAACTCGTGTGTGAACAAGCCCTTACTTGCTAGGATTAGCAAGTTGCAAAGAGAAAGTGATAATTACAATTGCACAACAATTCCTAGATGTGTCACTGAAAATGAATACCAAAGCTCCTTTGTGTACTGCTTCGAGGCCTTCTGAGAGGCTTTGTACACTTACTAGCTTGTGCACTCAGCTTTGCCAAAGCTAACTACGTGAGTGCAGGAATGCTAGTGAAACCTCTAATGAAAATACGTACATATCTTGCTGATGGCGTTAGGAGGAATTATGTCCTTGCCTTCAATTCTGGTAAGGATGCTACCTTTCCCTCTTTTTAATGGTTTATTTTTTTCCTCTCTTTTGTTCAAAAACTGACATACTTGGTAGATGCTCGGTGATAGATGTACACAAAATTGAATTTTGGCACAAGGTGTTTGTCTCGGGAGCCCAAAGATGCACATTTTTATGCCAAGAATATCTGAAACTCAGTTACTCTTTGTTCTGTTGCATCTAGGAGGGTATCCATCTCTGCTCTGCACAAAACCCATGCAGCAGTCCTGTTCAGCAGAGGCAATGAAAAGCCAGATATCTCTGTTCTGATTCAACACAATGTGCCATGAGGTATTATTTTCATTTCTGTATCTGGAATATTAAAGAGGAAGGAGACAGAAATGTGTGTTTCTTGTGGCTTTGTTACTTCAAATACTCCATGCTCTGTCATCTCAAGTTTTGCTTGTTTCTGGCATGCTGACATTTCACAACCTACAGCAAACAGGAAATCACCAAGAATTATTCTGTTTACTTTTAGATGTGGAACACACACGGCTCATTGCTGAATGGTAGCATTATAAAAACATGTAGTAGTTACAAAGTTTGACTGCACTGAATGAAAATTGCCCTCATCCTTTTTAATCCTGGCTCTATGCTACCAACTACATGTAACTAGTCTGGCTTTGTGCTCCCAGCAAAGCATTTAGCCAGGATGTATTACAGAAAGGAGGCAGGAGGAGAGTGGAGAGAATTGTATTTCCCAAAGTTTTGAAGGCAGGATTGGTACCCATGTCTCCTGAGATAAAATACAACTCATAAGTGATGCATTCTGAGGTGCAGAATGAAAGTGGAGAAATAAAGAACAAAGCACCCCAAATGCTGAAAAATTAACGTAGAGTGCACACACGATTTGAAGAATGACTGCTACATTGCAAAGTCTCTTTGTTAACTCTGTTTCTAGCTGAATAGCCATTACTCAGAAAACTGACAGTAGCTGGTATTACAAGGGTCTATTTCCTCTGCTCTTCTAAATGAAGTACAGCTGAAAATGGGATGACATGCCACGTTGTCTTTGTATTCCAGAGGATGTGGCTGCTTTGTATCTTTTCACGTGGTGCTGAGGAAATCCACATCTGAGAAGTCCTTCTGGAGGTTCATAATTGCATCCAGATGATCACAAGTTGGGGTCTAATCTTTCCTGTCTTCATAATACAAAGTACTTTAGTCATTCTCTGGGATTAAACTTCTGACATAGCCAAGAGTCAAGGCATCCACAAACTGAATTAAAGCTGGACTCAAGAGCAGATCTGCCAAAGTATGAAATCCATACACATCAGTAAGAACCAAAGTGCCAAATTTGGGTTCTAAACTACCTTTCATCTCTGCTTGGGCTTTTCAACCATAAACCTGGAGCTGGACACCTAACTCAGCTCACCCCGGTTTCCTACCCAGGATTATAGATCAACTAGATGATGAAGCCTAGTAAATAAAACACTTGGTTCAAGCTCCTATTTCAAATCAAGTAGAACAAGAATTTGAATGTAGGCTGTGTGTACCCAGTTTCAGTGCATCACCTGTCAAAAGACTAAGATATCTTCACCTCTGTTCTTGGCGGCACCACAGATGCTGTCTGGGAGCTCAGGGTCTTGGTGCCACAGGCTTGGGAATGGTGAGTTTGGGAATCCTGCACCAGAGCCTTCATCTTCCTCTGGCATTTTGAGTAGATACTCAGAGGATGGTCACGTACTGCTATGTCAGCCCACTGGCAGAAAATTTAACATCTATAAAATTAAGGAGAAACTAATAATGTTGTTTCTGAGAAAGTAATTTTTATTAAATATTAGACTTCTACATTCAGCTCCCAAATCCTCTGGCTTGGACACAAAAGAGGATGCCCAGAGTATGGATGCTGAATAGGGGCACTGTGCATCCCCTGAAGCTGGGTTAAGAAGTTCTCACTAGCACCTAGCACCACTGTCTTGCAGCAGGTCATCCTGGTTCAGATGCTCTGCTAAGTCATGCAATACTGTGCTGAAGAGCCACCTTTCTTTTACAATAGGAACTCCTCATTCCTTTAAAAACTACTTAAGAGACATCTAATACAGTATGGGTTATCTTTTTTATTCCCACTATGCTACCTCCAATTGAATGACCACAAAATTCCAACAAAGACTCCACGCTGCTGGTTCAGGTGATAACTTAGGAACTATGAGACAGTGGTTGAATTCACCCACTTTTTCTAGTGACTTTTGGTGTGATCTCAGGGAGCTTCTATATACCTGCCTTTCCTACAGCTCTTTTTCATAAACTTGGATGTTGCCATTTACCTGTCTATACTGATGACTACCCACTCTCCACCCTTCCCTGAACTCAGATATACAGGCAGATGAGCACTCAAATAATACCATAGTGGGGGCTGTTGGGAAGCTTAGATAAAGTCACTGTAAGAAAGAAGAAAGAGAAGATTCCTCCTGTCCTTCACATAAGGCATGTCCCTGAAGGACTGTGGAAAGCACCGGCAGAAAAATTGTTACTTTGCCTTAAATTCTTTGATTATTTTAAATATATGCATCCTGAGGATAATTTGGTGCTGTTGGAACTATTTTTAATTGGTGTGATGGTGGCAATATTGCACTATTAATCAATGTCAGCGCTAGCTATTTTTCACGTACATAATAGGAAGATACAGCTCACAAGTCTGCAATATAAGACTGCTGCTACATGCAGCTGTTTAAGTTATGGGATCTTTTTGAAGTGCAAACTGATATGAATTCAGTGCATTTAAACTACATTTTCAGGGAGAAGAAGAACGTATTTTTTGCAATATATAAAAAAAATGCATCTGTATAGGACTGCTGGTTCATTGCATTCGCTGTGAACTTGGGCCTCATGGCTGGAGGATTTCAAGAGAAACAAGTGTAGGAGTTGTTGAAGAAAAATATTTTTTAAATACTTCCAAAGAACCTTTATTCCAAAAATGAACTACTTAGATGTGCAGGGTGGAGCCAACAACAGAGAATAAGAGGGTCTCAGTGAGGTTACAGGCCCAGATCTGCAGCAGCATGGCCTCAGCGACAGCCGCGACAGGCAGCCCAAGGTTCCTCCAGCAGCCGGCACACCCAGGGGGGACCGTGGTCCCAGAGGATGCTGCTGAGTGAGAAGGAGTGGTGTAAAGCTGCAGCAGGGTTCGTTTACCAGGCTCCAGGGTGGACTTGTGAGCCTGCTTTCCCACTGGAACTTCACTGAAAAGCAGGCGCTGGAGCAGGTGATCTGCTCCCTGTGTTTAGGCAGTAGCCTCTCTCCCTGCTGCTTTGTTTCATCACTTGCTTCTTTAATCACATCCCATACGTAAAACGCAGTTAGTGTTGAGAAGAAACCTGTAACACTACCAGAGGATTTGCAAGTGTCCTTCCACCCTCCTCCCAACAGGCCACATCGGCAGCTCTGTCCTGGAGAGAAATTGAATCTGTGGCAGTTTTCTTCTGCTCTTCACAACTGACTTTGACTAGAAGATTTCGGTTAAAGAAGAAAAGAACACTACACCCTGCTGACACAAGCAGAGGAAATAAAAATAAGAACAAAACAGGCAAGGGACCACTTTGATTATACAATCATACAGGCTGAAGCACAGCCAGGAGAATAAATGAGCAGACAGGATGAAGAATGGAAAGGTTAAAGCAAATAATGAAACACTGTGGGAAAGAGTCATTTAAGAACGCTGAGGCCTGTTTGTGAAAAGAAGGATAAGAAGAAAGATCCTAGCAAGGACAACATGAACCATTAATTTCATTCTGAGAAATGTGTTGTGTTGAAAAGTCACCTCTTTTTTGCCTTTAAATTCAGCCCTCGTGTTGTTTCTGCATCATCCAGTATTGACTAAAATAAACAAGTATGCGACAAAAGAACACAGAGGGGAAAAGGAGGGTAAATTTTGAATTTAAATTTTAAAATCCCTCTCAAAAGTTGTTTAATGGCCTTTGCTTGCATCAATATCAATCTTCTTGCAGGAGAAAACACTATGTTTTCTTCCTCTCTAAGTCCTAATCGCTGTAGAAGGATTTTAAAAAGTGTTGCTTTTGAAGTCTCATTTACATTTTGGAAAAGTGTAACTCCTGTACATAGCTAGAACAACTGATCTCTCAAGCAGCTAGTCACATAATATCTGCTCAATTGCTTGGCAACACCTAGGAGCCCCAGTAACAATTGGGCATGAAAATGTGCTACTGCTAGTCAAGTACAGAGCCTGAAAACCACCTCTTTTCCTTACAACTCAAGTATGCACTGTAGTGATTGCTCAGTATATTTCTTTCTGCTCTTCCAAGCACATGGAAGAGAAGGCTAAGTTCAGGATTCTGGTCCCTCTACCATTTGTCAGCACATTCTCTCCAGAGTAGGGGGTTCTGGCTGTCCAGAGCATCCGGCATGCCTCACCTCTGTCTCTCAGCCAAGCAGTACATGGCGATTTTCAAGGTCTTGTGTATTACTTTCATGCAGGATTAAGACAATTCATCTCGAGTGCAGTGCAGCAGTTCATGTGTCCTCAGACACACCAGTCTCCAGGAGGCTGGAGCTCACTGCCTGCACAGTGGGGCAGTGAGAAGATTGTCTGCAAGACAGGGCATTCTCCTGCTAAGGCCTTTTCCTCTCTAATCATATTTTATCTTCTCTGCTCCATTCTTTTTCTGCAGAACAGCTATACAGCAGTATTTTTTCCATGTGCTGCTGAATTAATTTGAGCAATCAGTTTTCTCTGTACTTCTTTTTTGGTTGCTGCTAGAAGTAGAAAGGCCAAAATGCCATGAGAAAAATTACTCTCACAACCTTTCAAGCACTGCTAAAACAAAACTATATTTACATATTGGAAATTTCTTGCCTTTTTAAGAGCTCCAGTCCAATTTTGGAGACCTAAGTTATGTGAATCAGTTAGGGATATTTTTGTCCATTCCCTTCTCTCAATATTAACATGGAGTGCAACTCCGTTTTACTGCATGCCACATTTATCTGGTCAGTGCAAGTGCAAAGTGGAGTAAAACTGAATGAGAATGACTGGATTTTCTACTGGTTTCACATTGGCCTTAAAGCAAGATGGCTGCTTGAAGACAATGAGAAGCCAGATACACAGGGATCTGTTCATACTCCGTAATGTTTCTGTGACACATTTAACCTTGAAGGTCCAAATACAGTATAAAAGTTAGATAGTTATGCTTACAAACACTTTTACAAAGAAACTTTTATATATACAGATACAATATAAAAGTCAGGTGAAGTAAGCAAGGGAGACTGTCACAGGGAGAGGAGAAAATAGGAGTTCTGGCCACAGTTCTGCTCTGACCCAATGTAAATCTGATCCTTTCCTACAAAATTTGCTAAAGACACTATCAAAGAGCAATACGTTATTCATTATCTACCCCATGACCTCCTACCATGTCCGCTTTAATAGAAAGCTTTCAGCAAAGAAGCAATTTAATTTTCTAAAGCTGTTTACTTTTGTTACACTCCCTAAAATGAAGCATGTTGTTTTAGGCATATTGCTGAAAAGTCTGGATCTGCTTATTAGACTGAAACTAGACATTTCAAGTCTCCACAAATACAACTGTTTCAAGATTTGGCAATGACTTTAAGTGAATAGGAAGGGGTTTCCTAACCACAAAAAATGTACAAGTAGTTACTTTAATCTTCTATAAAGTCAGAAGCAGTTGGCGTTTTGCAAGAAAAGCCACTGCTGGCAGATGAACAATTGTTTAGTTTCCTCATCTGCAGTTACTACCATGATTCAAACATAATGTGACCATGTCTGAAAGCCCAAAATGCAATAACTGAAAATCTTTCCAAGAGATCATGTTTTCTCAGTTTTAAAGCCTGCAGGTTTCTGTGACAGAAAAACCCTTCAGAGTGCGCGGGTGGGGTAGAGGTGCAGATAGATTAGGCACCCTCGCGTGCAGCCCGTCGCCTGTAATATGAAGGTGACATGTGTGGTCTTCCCAGGGACACAGCCACCCCAGCCCTGACGAGTCTCGCCAGATGCCTGGTCTGGGCAGGGAGGGAGCGGCTGGGGCTGCACGCATAGTCTTTCTGGGAGGAAACGGGGACCAGATGAGTGGTGCAGAAGAAATCAGGAAGCTCTTTGAATGATAAAGATAATTGTAGTGATGAGGACTGCACAGATAGGCCACCCATCCCTTGGGTGCTCTTCAGCAGCAGGTGGAAGCCAAGGGAAGGAAAGGAGGAGCTGGAGGAAGCTCTCCTCTTCCATCCCTGGTAACTGCATTCCACGTCTGCCCTGAAGGCAGAAAACAAACACCATGGTGGGCACATCTGGACCCTGACTGTGTTGTCCCAAAAATCGGGATTCGTTTACCTGGTGTGCAATACGCCAATATACACACAGATCAGAGGTATGTTCTTGCATATTTGCACAAATATGGGTGTCTGTCCCAAGACAGCATCCCTCATTCACAAATTGACAGTCATTTATACCCTTAGCATTACCATATTCATCTTTCTAATACATAGGTACTGTTATTCTATTAAATAATTGATAAAGTCTCTTCGTCCAGCATGTAAATCAGTACACAGGCTCAGTTTCTTCATCTTCTGAGTCTGGGGTATAATTGGGGTAGGTGGTCCGTGAGTCGGTGCTCATGATCTTCCCCTTACCAGAATTACCTTTCCCCTAGTTACCTGTTTCTATTGGCAATATCAGCAGCTTTGCACAGCTCACTAGCTATTCTTATGGTTCATCACTCTCTGGTTCTACTTAGGACAGGTACATCCTTCTTCTGAAACAATAACATATTATTCAAAATCCTGTTTCTTAGTTGCTCTTAACCTGGTTTAGTTAATTTAAAATTTTTACTATAATACGGGTAGGGCTTCACATCAATACCTACAGCAGCAATAATCTGGTTAATTTCAATTATCATTTCACATTTTGATTCCCCTTTTTATTCCTTAGTACAACAACTGCAGAAGCTGGGACACCTCTAAGGTATCTCTGAGGAGAGGCTGAGGAAGTGGGAAGAGATCGAATGCCTAGGCTTAAATAAAAATTGCAGTTTACATTTTGTTTTACCTGTTTCTAGTCCTGTAAATAAAGCCTGACTTCAGATCTCACTGAAATACAATTATTGCTTTCTTTTACTCTCAAGAACTCTCTTGGTGCTGTCAGGAAATCAGAATAAATCCAACAGTGGGCTGTCTCCATAGGGAACAGATGGAGGATGCAGCAATGGGAAACACAGACCACTGTAGGAGCTGCACGCAGGAGATGAGTTGTAGGAGGCTTAGGGCCAGGGCAAGGTTACCTGCCAGCCTGCCATGGACCACCGTGCTGCAGTCCATGTACCACAAGAGGCTGAATTTACTCCCTACCAATAATAATTGGCCAAGAGAGATCCTAGGGCCCTCAGAGAGCCCCAGAGGCACAGCCACCCTCGTCTTCTCTCATCAAACAGAAGTATAAGCCCAGTGGACTTTGCTTTGAACATGCATCAGCAAAAACTGAGCCCATGCATTTCTCCCACACACGTGCTTCTCCAGACACACTGTCTACAGTATCGGGTTTGAAGAAGGGAAAGCTTATAGCTGGCGGTTAGAAAGGGAAACCTAGGTTAAAAGCATCTCAGGGTGACTTTCCTAACCTTTCACTAAACCTTCAGAATAGCCTAGAAGAAGTGGAGCATGCGTGAACACCAGAGGTAACCCTCTGCGCCATGAGCCCTTTCTGAAGTCCGCATGATCATCTGCTTACTTCATGTAGGTATACCACCTCTTTCCGGGGGCCTCAACCTAAAGCAGAGAGAATTATTTCTATTGCTTCTCTGTTCCCCTGGGGTACAAGTCCTAAACTTCTCCCAGTGATGTGTGATGGGGAGGGGGGGAAGTAAAAAAGCAAAACAAATACTGTGAAGCCTATTGAGTTTCCATTTTACAGAAAATCTGTCTTTCTCTAAATTTGAGGCTCGGACAAGGTCAGACTACTACTTCCAGGCTAAGCTGGCCAAAAATATTGATAATTGAATGTGAAACAGGCTTTCTTTTATGGTAAGATCAAATATGCAGCACAATTTTTTTCTCAAGAAGCAGTCACAAGAAGTGAGTTCAGATCTGTCAGTGCTCACTGATACCTTTTGTGATTTAGCACCAGAAATTTAAGCTGAACCTGTAGCAGCAGGATGCAAAGCTGATCATCCTGTTCTGTCTGCCAGAATGGCTCATAGAGACATGGAAGTCAATTGGCCTTCACCTTCCAGGAGCCTGGAGCGTCTGATGTGTGCTGGAGTTTGGAGAGGTACTGTAACTCTACAAGCAGATCTGAGCAGGCCATCGGCTTTGGGAGGCGATGGACCAGGAGAACCCCCGGCTCTAGAAGGAATTACTCAAGTTTTATCTTAACTACATGGAAATAGTCACATTAATCACTGTAACCCAGTTAAAATGAGACAATAGATGTGCAATTCCGTATTTGCTAAAAGGAATATGATTTCAGAAGAGCTATTTCTCTTAGTGTCCACATACTGGCATCTATCTCAGGTTTTACTTCATCACTTGCCCCAGAGGCACATGGCAGCACATGTGTCATAGTGCAGCTATTAGTCAGCCTGTCTGTACCACTCAGCACAGAGAGACTTTGCCAAACAGGAGCAAGCTCAGCGGAGGGCCATCACAAAGCTCAGGACACATGCCTTGCAGGGAGACGTTGTCTAGCCTGGAGAAGACAAGGCTTCAGGGAAACCTTGTTGCTGTCACCAGCCACCTGATGGAGGGTGAAGAGTTGATGGAAACAGACTCTTCTCATACATGCTCAGTGGAAGGAGAACAGGCCACAGACACAAGCTAGAAGGAACATGGGAAACTCCGACTTGATACAAAGGGAAAAAATTGCACCTTGAGAATGGTCAAATGCTGAAACAGATCCTGTAAATCTCTGTCTTTGGAGATGTTCGAAACACAACCAGACATACCTTGAATGACTTGCTTCAACTGGACCTGCTTTGAGTAGAATTTTGGATTAGAAAGCCCTAGAGGTGCCTTCTGACCTGCATGACTATGATCTGATTCTGCAATTCTGAACATAATGACCAGTTCCACTTCAGCAACAAAATCGATATCCTTAAAGCAAATCATTCAGCCATGTGCAGGTCCTGTGCAGCCTGCTGCAGGTGACCCTGCTTCGGCATCTGTTCCTTCGTTCAGACAAAAAATCCTGGAAAATCTCACTCTGCCAATGTGAACCAAGAAAATTTTTTTGCTCTTACTCTTGTCCCCACTCTTTCCACCTTTGCCCAAATCCTGTCTCCTTCAGCAACAATTTCTAACCACATTCCATTGACTGGATTTGCCTGCTGCGCGAAGTGTTTGTCACTAATCTGCTGCTTAGTAGGTAATTGTTATAACAATTCGTCCATGTTCATCAGTGGTGTAACATCACTGATTTCAGCTGGAGTCACACCAGCAATTAATGTGGGATATTAATTTTTGCAGAAAGCTTTTCATATGCAAGTAGGTGTGTTGTGCAAATGTCAAGAGTGCTGATGACTGCTCCAGCTCCTGGGGCAGATACCAGTTGTTGTGGGGAGCTCTGCAGTGTCTTGTCATAAGAAGATTCAGTTCCCTCTGGACGAAAGCTTTTGGAAGCTATTTTTTGTCCAATGAGCTTATATGCTTTACCTACTGACTGTGTTTAAAATTCACTTTAAATTTTCAAAGGAAAGTATGTCAGTCCATGGTGCGTGATACCTCTAACAGTACGTGCTGTCACCATTGATCCAATGTTCAAGAAAAGGATGCATTAGGCTTGTGTTCATAATGAACCTAAGTTCCCTTTCACAACAGATCATTAAGCCCTTTTTAATAAAGGGCTTGTGTACAATGCACCAAGATGGACCTAAAACATGGAGCAACCAGATTTGCATGCAATACTATTTCTCGCAGGTGATGGTGGCTTTCTCATGGAGGTAAAAAATTTGACATTTCAGTAATCATTTTGACATAACATAGAATGTGAATGACAGACTGAAGTTCAGTGTCCATAAGGTCTTCTCATTTGATACAAAAATCAGTTTTGTGCTGTGCACATCAGCCTTTGTTATTTTAAGGGGATGGAAGATTTTTAATGGTGAGTCTTGAAGACTGGTGCGGTACAAACTGGAAGAGAAGAAATGGGAGGAGGTGAAGGCTAGCAGAGAGGTAGGAGATTTTTCAAGTTCCTGACAGCTGGCAAGAGCCATAGGGGGATTACAGACTATTAATAGCAGGTGGATATTTTAATGAAAATAAATATTAGCTTTAATCAGTTATATGACAGCTATGTTAGTATTAATTTTTAATGAGAATATGTTGTTTAGATGCATGAACAAACCACCTGTAGCAGTTATTTTAGAACTGTGTTATGTATTGATAGGTCATGTTGCCTTCACAACCCAAAAGGCTATAAAGTCAGATTGTCTGAATATCCTAACAACCCTGTGGCTCAGAGAAGATCATGAAGCAGCACTGCAATGACATTGATGGGGGACATGTGCAACTACTACAAGATTTAACTAAAGCCCCCTGAACTTTGCGTGCATTTATCACACCAACCCAACCAGGCAAAAGGAATTGAGAAATCTGTAGCTGAAAATTACAACTTATCCTTTTGGAACACTAGTTCCGTTAAAAAAAAGGGCTTCTGAATGACCAGTCTGCATACTCAAAGGATAAGGTCATGTTTCATCCTAGTCTGCCCTAGCTTTGTACAAAGAGTGCAAGGGAGAGCGATGCTAAGAACTCTAATTCTACAAATAACCCATGAGCAAGATTTCTCAGCAAAGACTGGCTGATCTGACTATGAAGGCTATCCTTTGCTATATATAGATAAAGAACAAGTATTTTTAAAAGATCAGAGGAAGAATAAAAATAAGCTGAGTACATCCAAGCATATTTTTGTAATGCGGGTTTGAATTTTGGCACTAACTGAACCCATGGACAACAGGAGATACCATCACCTGTCCTGTAGAAAAAAACATTGCTGAGGAGCAAGCCTCCAGGGAGCCAGCTGCAGGCAATGGTGGCCAAGGCATCTGCTGAGGGCAGCAAATAGCACAGTCAGCAAAAAGGCATTTGCGTGTCCCTGCTCTCCACATCATCTGCACCAGACAAGATGAGGACAGCATAGCTCAGAGGGGAAACTGAGGCCCTCCAACCCCACCTCAGGACCAGTGGCAGTGTACAGACATAGTGCATCTCTGGGCCCAGATCTACAAATGAAAGAGTAATCCAACCCCATCGGCAAGATTGGGATCATTAGTAGTAGTTTTAATACATTGTGACTGGAGTAAGTCCTGGTGCAGCCATAGGTAAGGGCTTATTTTCAGAAGTCTCTCAGAGGCAGGTGACAAAAGCAGTTTTGAGACTACCACCAAGGAGGCCCTGCCCTACCTGCCAATTCAACCTTTCTCCAAAAGAGCCATAGGAATAGCCCAGGAGCGACTTCAGTAGAGCCATGGGAAGCAGTGTATGGCCATGGTACCCTCAGATGGTGAGACATACTGGCAGAGCTATCAGCAGCACCATGCAGCACTACCACCCACATAAAATGGAAATAGAAAAGGAAGATGGAAAAGGAAAAAAAAGTTTCAACAAATCCAGGTCACATGATCATTAGAAAGCAGAAAAATAGGATTTAAAAGGATATTTTTAAAGATAAACAGAAAAAAAATTCATGGGAAGAGGAGAAATGTTTTCAATCAGACCTCTCAAAATGAGCCACATATTAGACAGATGGTTTTATTAAAGCCAGCTTTCTAAGCAGCATCCAGAGGGTTCTGTGGCACATGTCTGAAGTAAAAATCAGACACAAACCAGGAGCACACAGACGAAACCTGGCCAGAGCTCCAGGGAGATCAGCAAGTTCCCAAGTGTGCTTTTAGAGAAGGATCATCATGCTTGCCTTCTATGCACCAAATAACCTCACACGAAGAGTAGCCCTGAGGAAGCACAGTTATTTTAGTGTAAAACCAGCATAAGATCAAACTGGTGGGAATAAACTATTTTTTACTGTAGCCTTTCACTTCTTAGGTTATACAGGTGAGAAGTCGAGATCCTTGATCAGAATAGCCCCGCATGCTGGAGCCATACCGAAGTGTACAGGCAGTCAGAAAGGCAGTACAAATTGCTTTCCTCCAGTGATGTTTAATGGCTGAGTTTCTGGGGACAGGGAAGCACTGAGCACAATTTCATCTGACCTTCCTGGGGTAATGTTTGAAGTCTGTTCACAGCACCAGCTGGGAGTTCAGCTGTGAGAAACGGGTGGGAGAGGAGTGAGAGAAATGTGGAGGAGAGGGAAGGGGCTGCAATGCTCACCAGCGAAGATGCTAGGTACACAGGAACCAGAAATTGGGCAATCATTTAGATTAATCAGCTAGTGCTTGTGTTTATGGCATTAGCCTCTATTCCTACTGCACATCATTCCCTTTTCCTCTAAGACTTAGAGAAAACTGTGTGCAACAGCGCTGTAGGATGCCCTGCTGAAAAGCTAGGAAGACATGCAGACCTTGCTCTTTGGTGAGCCGACTCGTCAGCATCAGATCAAACAGCTGGCAGGCAGACAGGGTGCTATGCCATCACATCTAAGCTGGCAGAGACCCTGCTACAGACCCCTCTGGGTACCTTCTGCCTCCACCTTCCTTCTCTCCTGACTTTTTTTTCTGCTTTTCAGCAGACGCTGAGATCACAGCATGTTGTGGTATTTCCCTGGGCACCACACAGCTTATGAAGACTGATCAGACGAGGCCAACACTGTGCACGTAGCAGAGCTGAGCACCTGGACGTAAATGCCCAGCCATGCTGGACAACCCAGCCTGCCCTCCCGGCAAAACCGGCATGAGCAAGCAGCACCTCCTGTCCTGGGACGATGAGCACAGTGAGTTTCTCCCTGTCCACACTTCCCTCTCTTCTGACAAAATCAGGAGCAGAGTCTGCAGTGTGCAGTGGTCCTGACAGCAGGACTGACACCTTCGCTCCCACTCCAGAAGACCAGCAGACAGACCACACTCTGCACTCAGCAGCCCTGCCTGTGGGAGGGACGTTCGCAGGTTCTGATTAAGCCATTTTGGGCACTACATGGCTCCCATTTCAGCATGTCTTATTTTTTACTTTTCATTGTTTTTTATCTCTGTAAACTAATCAACACATTTCAAAAGGCTGGCATGAATTTTGCAGTGTCCTTGCCAAAGCAGGTAAAATTGGTGTCTGTACTCAAAACCCCAAACAGTGGTCCCTGTTTGTCACAGGGATACCATCACCTCTGAACTCCATAGGCCCAGTTGGTGGATCATATATCAATACAGGACCATCAAGCAACACTACTTTTTTTCTAGTCACAGAAGAATGCAGTAACAGCCCATTGAGACAATGCTGTGCAAGAGAGGAGGGCAGAGATGCCCACGAGTTAGGTGGAGGATCCTGCAGCAGCCACTGCCACACCTGGCAGGGCTACGAGGAACAGGGTCTATTGGGTAAAACCCCTCCTTCCCCCCAGCTGGAGCCAGGAGAGGATTAGGCAGGGCACAGAAATTTTAACAAAGAGACCTGCATAGCCCTAGTGAGCTCACACAGCAGCATATGATTATGTTTTCCTTTTCAGCCATTTGATCAGCCTTTCTGCTCCCGGGGAGCTTCTTGAATTGATTTGCAGCTCAAAGAGCAGACCTTGGTGGCAGGATGCACGGTGGGAACCCACCACCTTCAGAGACCTGGATCGCGCGGGGTGCTGCAGGGCACACCAGGGTGGGAGTGCACAGCTATCACACGTGGGACGGCCCGGGGATGTGGGAGCTGCAGAGACACTGGAGGACAGGCAGCTGCAGGCAGGGCCATCAGCAGAGGCTAATTTTACAAATTGAAACTACAATAATAACGGTATAGGCGTGACAAGCCTTGTCACAGCTGGTTTGGGGTTCAGCTGGCTTTATGTTGTTTTGATTAGCCTGACGTTTGGCTGGTGGGATGCTTGTACGGGCACACGTGTGGGTGGGAGGATAAACACAGCTGAGCAAATCTGGTCCCTCATCTTGCTTCTGCACAAGGAAAAGGGCTTATCCTCGGCTCGGATGAGGGCCATAGACGTCCTCCCTCCCACATCTAGAAAGGTGCAGCTGTATTTAATGGCAACGTATCACAGGAGCATTTGCAGCAATTTTGCTGATGTTTATTGCTATAGACAAAGCATAAATGCTTTTTATGCTGTGTCAAGCTGGTAAAACTCAGACAGCTGTAAAGAAGAAAAGAACAAGATACCGAATCACTTGTGGACAGAAGAAGGGAAAAGGAGCAACATCCTGAAAAAGTAAATATGACAGTTTAAACAGGATTCTTCCCTGTCAGGCCAAGATACCCACCAGAAAGCCTACTTTCAACCAGCTCTTTACTGCAGAAACCAGACAGACTTCATTCAAAGCCCATATTTTTGTTCCTCTGGTGCGTTATTAGCAGCTGGTTGTAAACACAAGCTGTGTCTGAAAGAAGAGCTGGCTCTAGGAGACTGGGGAAGCGACAAAGAGGGAAAATATTAAGCCATTAGGAGCAGAGAAAGCAGGTAGAAGAAACCAGCTCTGACTCAGCGGGGGCGGAGTCGAGTGTGACAGCGGCCAAACCCCCTCACGGATAAGAGCAGCTCCCAGGGAGCGTGAGCAACCAGGAGCGCGGGCGAACAGAGCCAGCAAACAGAGCCGGCAAACAGAGGCGGCGCAGCAGCCCGGGAGCGGCGCAGCAGTTTGCGCGGCAGTTCGCGCAGGCAGGGCGAGTGGGGAAGGCGACTGGCGGGGTACAGCCACCCCTTCTGGCAACTCAAGTAGTGGGCATTGCTCTTCCAGGAGATATTCTAGCCATGGTTACCACCCGTGGTAAAGCTGTTGCTCGAAGGAATGTGGGGACCCAGACGGAGGCCCCACGCAAGAACGCGGGTGTCCAGGTCTCTGGCTTCAGGGAGTGCCTGAGCCTGGCGCTCTTACCGGAGGACAGCAGAGACAACGGCTGTGTTCGGTGCGAGCAGGTGAATGACCTGCTCAGCCTGGTGGCAGAGCTGAAGGAGGAAGTGGAGAGGCTGAGGAGCATCCGGGA
>Ga0065711_1040197_pt1 | contig 17170 bp, 12 predicted proteins | sample Hoacrofraction12_FD_59098 | JGI IMG/M metagenome (GOLD analysis project Ga0065711, IMG submission 59098) | Hoatzin crop microbial communities from Cojedes, Venezuela - Epithelial fraction 12 v2 (version 2) | ecosystem: Host-associated > Birds > Digestive system > Esophagus > Crop | place... | reverse complement strand
AACCCTCCTGCTGAAGCAGGGTCACCCACAGCAGGCTGCACAGGACCTTGTCCAGGTGGGTCTTGAATATCTCCAGAGAAGGAGACTCCACAACCTCCCTGGGCAGCCTGGTCCAGTGCTCCATCACCCTCAGAGGGAAGAAGTTCTTCCTCAATTTCAGAGAGGAAAAATGGCTATTGTCAACGGATAGATAAAACTTTAAAAAGTATAAAGCTTAAAGTTACATATGGTATCTATACATGCAAAAAAGCTGCTTACACCCTAGTTGGGCTTTTTCTTGGCTGGGAGCCATTCTTCCCAAAAAACATTGTTGGCGCCATGTTTTTCACTTCAACACGTCCTAACACTTTAATGTGTCTGAAGATTGTTCTTGTATTCCTGAATCACCTCCGAGACATTTCCAACACAGATGCAGGCATTCACTGGTTTAGTATCACTGCCTCTGCAGACGAACAGAAAGTATAGGCAAGGCAGTGATATAAATTAACCTGAATATTGTCCAGCTGGCATTCGCACATAATATGTAGTTGTAAGGGCTGTTTACATTGTAGTCTTATAGATTAGCTTGTTATGGAACAAAGGAGACCATGTAACTCTGTCCTGCTGCCCTAGCTACAGTGCACAGATCAGGAGCAGGTGACATCCAGTTAATCCTCCGTCATAAAATAAATACACAGCATTGTTATTTTCATCTCAGTAATAATAAGTAGCACATCACTGGATCAGGTAATGAAGTTATGATGTAAAGTCAGGAATTAATGAGGTTCAATTCTCCTTTCAATTAGCATAAATGGCACTTACACTGGTACACCTTCCAAGAGATGAGATGTCTAAAGATGCTCAGACTTACTCATGCCCATGACAACCACCAAACTGCTCAGCAATTCTCATGGATCAAGAACAAAACAGTGTTGTATTCTCTTTCTATCAGACTTGGTATCTCCAATATACTGTGGCTGTGTTACAGCCTTCCACTGCACTGATACAAATAAGACAGTTCCCAGTTGTATGCTCAGATCCACTGCTGTAACCATCACAGGTGCAGAAAATACAGCTGCCCAAAAGCAGGGTAATCAGAGCCAGGCAACAGAAGACACAACTGTCTTGCTCCTTGCACCACACCCTGCAAGCACCTCTATGGCCCACATAGTGGGGATGCTCATAGAGAAGGGAGACCAGCTGGTAAGTAGCCCAACCCCAGACACCACAGAGACCACTTCTCATTCAGAGGAAAACTCTGAAAAGTTTGAGTTTTCCCAGAGAACAACTCTGTCATGAAGCTTCACCCCCCTCACAAGAAAAAAATTCAGTTTGCAGAAAATGATTTCTCTATCAAAGCTCTGACTTCTCTCAGGTACCAAATGAGTTTTACAAATTAACAGGAAAATTAATTTAACAGCTGAACATTACTCTTAGCAATATTCTATACTACCTCCACAATCACCCAGCTCTTGAAAACACCCTACCTCCTTAGTAAACCAAGTGAGAGAGATAAAAACTAGTAGGGTCTGCTGATGAACTGCAGCTGGAGGTATTGAAGTTTGAAAAACTCTAAGGGGTGTCCTAGTTCCCATCATTCACACATTCATTTTTCCTGTCAGTGTTATTGCTTCTTTTGGTTTATTTGATACTCTTTCCCTTTAAAATACTTCAATTCCTACTCATCTTCCTCATTCCTTCGAAGTTGTCAGAACTGCCCTAAATCTCTTCTCAAAAGTTCACTTGCTGTTATAATCCTCTGCTCCGAACTTACTAAGGCTAGTCTGATCTCAGAGGCTTAGCTTTCACTAAAAGGTAGATTTATTATCAGATACGAAAAGCAGCACTGCCAGGATTAAGCAGCTTCCCTTGTTAAACTGAACCCCCTCCCCCCCCCCAATCATCCTAATGGGTATTTCAAGGAAAGACTGAATTTTATTCTTTGGGGGAGGCAGGAAGCATCAGCTGGTGTTTGATAGGAGTGTGAGATACACCTGAGACACTTCCACAATCTGCTTGTGATTTACTCCCACAATACTTTCTGTTTCAATTGAATGGCTGAGGTAACTAGGCATTAGCTAAGCATTTCTCAGCACTGAACAACCTCTCAGAGAAGGAACACCAGTCTTAAAAAAACAAATCATTTGTGATCAATTCAGTCTATCACTATAAAGAGCTGTTTGTTGTTGCTCTTTGGGGCAAATGTGCATAAAAAATTAGAGGTATCAAAAACCGGTAATGAAACCATCGCTGTCTTTGGTAAGTGAGTGGGAACCAAGTGAACCAAATCAGAGCGCAAAGCAGTTAATTTACAAGTCGAGGTTTTCTCTAGAGAGGACCCAGAAGTGGCACAAACAAGTATATGATACTGTGCTATAATCTGACTGCTACAGGACCATCTTGAATTCAAATAGCCACAGCGGTCTCTGGAAGTGGAAACAGAAAGTATCAAGTGGGGACAGAGTCGATGGAGGAGAGAACTGATTGAATACAATGGGCAAACTGGGAGACGCATATAATAAACTAGGACACGAAATTACAATGGGAAACCAAACCAGAGAGATTAAAAGCAGGTTATACAAGGTGTTGCAGCACTGGAATTGAGTAAGCAACAGCACTGATGTCGAAGTTGGGGGAAGAGGAGGATTAAGAGAATCATTGCACAGAGACAGCGGGAGAACAAAGAGGGGAAAAAGACTAGGACTGTCTAAATGAGAAGAAAGCAGGGAAAAAAACAATAAGGCAAGGAAAGGCAAAGAGAGACTAAGTCAAACCTGAAGAAGAAAGAAAAAAGTGCCCTCTCGCCAAGAACTTTGCGAAGCATAGAGCACAATGCATGGGCTGTATCAGCAGCTACCTATGAAGCCCAGCACGCAAGTGCATGCCCTGTCCACCTCTCCAGCCTGCTCACCCTTCTCCACCTGCTGCTGCCTCCAGCACCCATCTCCTGCTTCTGAATACTGCTGGAAGGGTAGAGAGCTGGTAAACTCTGCAACCCAAAGAGTCGAAACCCAGTGCTCCTCCGGAATGAACCTTTCCCTAAGCATCAACAGGTTTTCGATAATTTTAGGTAATTTCTCCCAATACTACACCTGCTGTGAGCAAAGAATTAAGACACATACAGATAAAAGTTAAGGTTATTACTGGCAGATCTAATTTGTACCTGGAGCATCGATCTGCTTATTTCCACCATTTATGGCTGCTGCTGCTCCATGCATACAACAGCTTTTATTTCTTGTGCTGTAGCAGAAAAGCTGCCCGTTGCAGGAACTCCCTGTCCGATACGCAATGGTGATGCTGCAGTCATCAAGCTGGCCTGCTACTCAGCCACCTACGGACTGTGCCTTTCCCTAAGCTTTAAAACGCATCTGCTCACAGTATTTGTTTATCATCACAACTGCCTAAGGTTTTCTGTAAGGTGCCTCATTTTTCAGACAGCTAACAGTTTAAAATCCAATGAGATATAAATAGATGTGTTTCTTTAATCCCAGTTGCAGAACTCCTTCCAATTTGCTCATGACTTTTTCCATGCCCTGCTCTAAAACGTGCATGAACACATGTGAACTGACTGTCAAAATATTTTTTAGAAACTGCAAGATATAAGATTTAAAAAAAAAAAAAAAATCTCAACTTCCAGATTACTATAATGCTTCCAGGCAAGAAAAAAAAGAGTATCTGGAGAGAGAATTAAGGCCAACCAATACATATGAACAATTTCACGCACAAACCTCTGTAAGGAAACTACAATAGCTCAAAACCAAGCAGTACAACACCCAAAAAACTTCAAGATTAAATTTAAACAAAAAAGCCAAACTTGTCAAGATGCACAAATGCACAGTTAGAACATTCAAATAATCGCAACTCTACAACAATAAATAATGTATTTCAGTAGTTGTAATTGATAATTGAAGAACAGATCAGATGATCTTAGTAATTTTATTTCATCTTCAGAGTTTTTCTTCTTGGTGTTGTCAGACTGCTATTGCTTCACAAGGGTTGTGCATTCAGAGCTGGTGTTATCTTCTTTGTAACAGGGGAGCTGATTATCATCATCACTGGTTCCTTGTTCTGTTATTTATGAGCTGTAAATACTCTCTACTATCAACTTTCACTTTTATTTCCTTTGCTGGATAATTTGATTCAGCAGCTACCCTACCTCCAACCACCACAACAGTAGTGTGGTAAATTAGTATGCTAATAACTAATGGGTAGTAACAAATCCTCAGTCAGTGTTTGAGCCCTCAGTGTTGTATGTTCCACACCACATAGATTCTGGGTCTAGCTCTGTATAAGCCACATCTATTACTATGCTGTTCATATGAAGTGACATACATCTGCTTATCCATGGCTGCTGTGATTAATTCTTCAGAAATTTTTCAGATGTCGAGTTCTGAGCATAATACAGACATAATCACACCATTTTGGCCTTATGAAAATAAAGGTATCCAGGAGTTTGTTGCAGAAGAGCTACAACAAAGAGGCTCTGTAAACTGCTATCAAGGAAGAACCTAGAGATCTAATTTGAACAGGCTGTTGCTTATGTGCTACCTCATAAAGACTGTCCTACTGGCAAGGCTCATTACTAAAGAATGCTAGCGGCTGGAATGGATGTGTGCTTACACATTCATTTCCAGCACACATATATACGTTTCTCTATACATGCAGAGCATCTTAGCATTGCTGATTACTAAAGTTGCTTGACATTTTTCATTATAAACCTTGTTTTCAGTTGCCTATACATTTTCCAAGTATACACATTTGCAATAAAATTGTGCCTGCTGGATGTCTGCCTCAGATCTAGAGATGCACAGCAAGAAAATTTTATCCAGAAATTTGTAGCTGTGAGCGTATGGGAAAACAATGGGGTTTTATCCATTACAGACTTCTGATGATCCTTCTTTTTACCCCCCGTGTTAAAATGGAGCAGAAGTCATTATACTAAGTATATCTCTCTTGCTGTTTCTGTAAAAACATATTAAAATTCAGCTTCTTACAAGCCTCTCCAAAAAATTCAGTTTGATGCGCTCATTTGAGACATCTTTGATTTTACCATCTAAACACCCACCAAAATCCTATCTGCAACAAGCATCTTCCAGACTGGCACCAAGGCAAACTTTTTCTGCAATACTTTTTCTGCTCTTCCAGGCCGTGCCACATCAGGGCACCTCTCCTGGGAGCCAGAAAACTATATCCCTGGGGATCTCCCCGCTGTGCCAAGTAGCATGGAAGAGCACAAATCCACTGCTGATTTGCCCCTGTTGAAGGAAGAGATGAAAGCAGCTGTGGGGATTAGGAGCACGAGGTGGAGAAACAAGGACAAAATCAGGTAAGACCGTAAAAAAAAAACCCACCAAACCCTGTGATGTGTGGTGGTCATAAGCTTGAGTAGAGAAGAATTCTAGGAGAACTGGTAGCAGAGCATTGTTTCAGTCTTGCTAGGACAGATGAGCACTGCCAGCTGCCTTCACAGTGGGACTTGCATTCAAGCTCTCACTTCAGCAACCACAGGGAGATGGCAATGGGATTTATGGTCAAGTCTACTGGCTCAAATTCTGTCCAGGTGGGCAGGGGTTGGAACACACTAGAATCTACAGCCATCCAGTGGCCCTTGTGAAAGCCCAGCTCATCATGGACAAGGGTCTGTACCAAAGTGCCCAGTAAGTCTGGTGTTAGATTGACAACTAGAGCTAAGGCAAAGCTTCAGCAGATACCCACAACAGGAAAGGTCAGCGAAAGGATGCCACTGCCCAGTCAGTAAAGATGCTAAATGTCTTTATTAAAGAGGTGGTTTAGCCCTTAGGGAGCTAGGAACAGAACATGCAGTTTGCGCTGGGGCATATTCACTATTACTCACTTAAGTTTTATTGTATAACACGAGTAACAGAATTGAAATTTGGTTTGCTCAGACAGCTCGCATCCTTGAAAATAATCCCTGGCACTTAGTCTTATCTCATCCTATTGAAACCAACAGCATTATTTGCTCCATATTCGTAAAGACAGTAGGACCCAGCCCAGAAGAGGCAGAAATTTTACCTGTTTACTTACAGTCAGACCCAACAGTTCTATCAATCTGCTCTGCCTTTATGGACTGTTGTAAAGAAAGAACTGATAGGCACCAATCTGAATGAATGAGAGTCCGGGATGGGAGGTTGGAACAACTTACCTGTCTTTCACCAGGAGAGGGAAAAGCTGTTGGAGACATTTTAGTCATTGCAAACAGCAAATTATAAGGGCTGCAATAAGACTGAGAACTTAATGAAATTCCAGAGCCTACAGGCATATAATGTTTTTATGTAAATCAGCTTAACGATGAGTTTTTCCACCATGAACATTACCAAGTAAGCAATTTATTTGAGAAAAACTTCAATCATCAAAGCATTTTTAACTGTGTGATAGCTGAGTCCATAATAACTGGAAACCATGCCTAAAGTTTGCTCTCTGATCCTAAGCACTCATGCACATTGCATGGAAAACAACATTACAGGCAAAATCAAACACATAGTTCACCTATTTATGAGGGAGATAATCTAAAATAACTTCTAAAGTGCAACAATTACATCAGATCAAGTTTTTAAACAACACTTCTGTTTTAAAACTGCTCATCATCTTTGTTACAATGGACTCAGCCGTTCTTTATTAAAATTGATTAGTCGAGGAAAAAGAATCTGTACACTTCACAGTACACTGGAAACGAGCCTTAACTCACATACAGAAAGCCATCTGTTTCACTGTATTAGTGTCCCCTTAGTTACATGAGAGTCACTGACAATATTCAGAAGTATTTGAACTGAAGATACAGTGCCTGTGTTCTCAGTTACACCAATATATAAACAGACACAAAAATAAATATACAGAAACACTGACATCCCTGAACTTTGTTCTGAGTGTCAGCAGAGGCACCGAAGGTGACTTAGAGATGACAAAGAAAGGTATAGACTCAAAACTATACAGTAGTTCACAGCTCCACAGAAAAGGAAGGACAGGCAGGGCTGGGGACTCCTCTCTCTACCATGATGTACAGCCACTGGGCTGTCCCAGATGAAGCAAGCTCTTCTCGACTGCCCCTGTCACAACGTATCCTTCAGGCTCCCAGGTATCATGTCTTCCTCAGGTTAATTCTCTCCTAGAGCAGATGCCTGTGAACCATCAGCTCCTCACTTTTATCACAGCAAAAATAGTTTAAAGTCTTAATTAAATACATGACTAGATTATGCCTTCAGGCACAGCCTTGAGCAAGAGATAATGCATCAACTTCAAAAGCCAAGCGCCTCAAACACAGCCCTCTACATCACAGCATGCTTCTATTCCCCTTGATCTCAACACATGGGTGTACCAGGCATTGCTTTTGATTTATAGAAGCAGAAAATGACATCAGTCTTATGATCAATGGTTAGTATTTGGGAAGGTCTAAGCCATAACTTTACCTGGTGCCTGTTTTGTGAAGGAGAGGGCAGCATGAAAAGGGACACCTTGCAACTCCAAACCCAGCCAGGTACTGAAATTAAGGAGGCATCATATTTTCATTTACATTAGTAGCAGTTGAATTCGAGACATCTGCTACAGCACTTCTTGAGCCCATCTTTAATCACATCTCATAAGCATAACTAAATTTCACATTAGAAACAGAACATTCTCCTGGGTCAGTCTTTCATGTTTTTCCCCAAGTTACCCTTAAAGACGTTAGCACCGAAACCAGCCATCACGGACTCCGCCACTCCCCCAGCTCCTCTTACACATCACACCCTTTTTCTTGTTACTCTGCAAGCTCTCCCAGTCAGAACCTGTGTCTATTCACATTTCCAAGTGCTAAGCTCTCATCAGTCACTATAAGAATGCTTTACAACAACAGTTTCTTTGTGTTTAGCAGCCAGACCATGCAACATTAAAGCTCAGTGCTCGCTCTGACTGGGAGCTGTTACAGTCAGTCAAGCATGTGCCATGCAGTATACAGAGAGTCTTGCAACGAAGTCCTTGGGCAACAAGACATGAATATTACCAAGAAAAGAATCCTTTCCACTTGAACATACAAGAGAAGCCAAAAGCTTAGCACTGTTACTCACAATACCATAATGAGGACTGCTTTTCTTTTTTAATAGATTTATCACACTGCAGTATCAGCACGCACGCATTCCTTGTCTTTACCACATATCTAAAGATATTTTTAGCCTAATATTTCCATGACAACGAAGCAAGAAATGGTCAATTTGAGAAGATGTCTGAATGAAAATTAAAAAATGCTTTCAGAAGCAGCCTCCTAGTGCTCAAATTGTTTCAGTTACCCACTACACTAAGCATGTTACTGTTTGTTGCTGCTATTTCTAATAATCAAATTAAAAAACCTAATTTAGAATGATTGAGAGAATTATGCATCTTGTTATCACACAACAAAGACTGTTCATTGCTGTCATAGTACAAACACCCTAATGCAAGTAAAAAAGGGCAGCAAAATGCTACTTTAGATTCAAGTAAAAGCTCAGAGAAGAGTAAGAAGATGTTGTGCTACTCTTGGGCAACTGGTAATAGGTGACATGTACCACGAATACGATGGCAAGTATGACAACTGAAACTCTTGGCTTTCCTGACTACCACAGAGCAGCCAGTATTCCAGGCAGTAGCATTAAAAACAAGGAAAACATATAAGGGAGCAATGCAAGGAAAGACAGGCACCTCTCCCTTCACCTCTGAATTATATGGTCTTATTTGCAAGGCACCTAACAGGTCTACACACAACATTAGGAGAAAATGAGGACAGTTGCACCTTTTCGCACTGTAACTCTCCTGAAGGCAAAAGACAGTCACAGCATGGTAACAGGGCAGCACAGATCGAGATCTTTAGCACACTGGTTCTTGGATTCACACTACCATCTTGCAAACATTTTATTCATTTCCACATTACTTTTTTTCCTCCTTTGCGGAAAGGAAATGAATAGCAAAGAATCATATGTAATTCTATCACTAAATACTTGTTATATTATTAAAAACAAGTTTGAGATGAGCAGTCTTGCACCGTAACTACCCAATGACCAAAATTCCCCAAAGTTCAGTTGTTCTGAAAAAGCGTTCTTTGAGGTCTTCTCTTCGTACACCAAAGACTTACCTAGGTAGGACTTGTAACCTTTAATTGAACAGACAAAAAGAGACTTTGTGTCTTCACAGCACAGACCCATTCTCTTGTTTACACATCCAAAGCATTTATAATTAATCAGCTTCACCCACACTCAGAACCATGAGCCTTAAATAAAAGCTACATGACAGCTATGCTGCTAAGGTATGTGTTCCCCCCCCTCCCCCCTTTTAGTCTTACAAATACTTTTCTTTATAACAGCAAGGCCTATCTTTCTTCCATTTGTTGAGAAACCAGAGGCAGAGAAAGCACGCTCATGTCCTTTGGTTCTTGCAGAGACTTGTAAGCCATGCTGCTGATTGGTGAAACCCCATCAGTGTGACACCTTTGCAAACACAGTGCTACATCTGGGTATAACAGATCAAAACTTGGCCTTACTCTTTTAAAACAATGCCACCAGAGTTTCTCTGCTGTGTACCGCTGTTATGCTCAGCTGCTAAGGGAGTATGGCATGTGCAGGTTTAGCTAAACCTACTTTTTCCAGTGAGGACTTGTAAAAGACAAATAAACTCCAAGTCCAGGTTACCCAGGAGATCCCAGAGCTGTCTGCCTGACACACAGCCCCTTTTGTAGGTCTCTTCTTTCTCTGCAAAAATACAGTCTCTGCAGACCAGAGGATCTCCGATGCCGACAGCCATCATAAGACACACATTGCAAAGAGAAAAGCCCTCAGCATTCCAGCTTCACACACTTTAATCAGTCTCATTATCATGGTTTCTACTCCAATACCAGCCCATACACTATCCAACTGTGGCCCACGCATTACAAGTCTCAAAATCGCTGCTGCTTTACGTGATACTGTGCATATTTGCCACCAGCTCCTCCACAAAGAGAGAGGAGGAACCGCAGCTGGCTCCAGGGAGACAGACTGACACATCAGTGCCTCTGCACCTCCTTTCACAAGTAGCATGGACCATTCCTTTCTCAGAGCTGCTCTGTTTGGCAGTAAAGGGAAGCCAGTATGACCAACTCCCTTTCTAGGAGCTGCGATTGTGCTCTGGGTATGTTCTTGTATATTTGCATTCCATTAACAATGCCAACACCTGTCTGTTGCTGTCAATACTGTATGGACTGTGTTCAATAGCAAGCTATGTGTAAGCCACACACTTGGTCCTACAACACCTAGCATATAAAACCTGTTTGAAGGAAAGCAATTCATAGGTAGTTCTGCCTGCAGAGATGATGTGTCCAAGATCTCAAAGGCAGAGAAAGAAGGCGCCCATGTCTTGTGAGGGAGACTCTGGAGGGCTCAGGATCCGATTTGACTGAGAAAGACTTACATCAGAATGAGAATTAAGGCTAGAGTTCATCAGATTTAGATCTAGAACTCTGTATGATGATTTCTAAAGATCAGTAAGAAGTAAAGACCTACTCATTAGAAAAATTACATTGTCAGCAGAAACCACAAACTGGACTTCTGCATTTCACTGTCATCGGATTCACAACCATAACGGGGTGTTGGAACACAACATGGAGCTTCTCTGCACCCTTTTACATAGATAAGAACAGCCCCAAACACTGCTGCTCTTCTGAAGCTTGCCCACCGAAGTCACCCTCTACAGAAAGCATACTATGAGACTTCTGTGATTCACTTTACAATTTCAATTGCAGAAGGAGAAAGCAAGTAACTGCTGCATTTGGTTGAGCCACTCTGCAGTGAAGGATTTCTTACATTGTGGCTTGAGATGGTTCGTATGCGGCTGCTCCCCCACTCAGAAAACTCTTCTTCCCAAGGGCATTTTGGTTAGGTGCCACTGCTATGGTGCCTATCATTAGTTTCCCTAGTAATTTAGAAGACAAAGCACAAGCTATCAAGAAGAAAAAAAAAAAAAAATCAAAAGGTTGCTAGGGAAGAGGTATTACACCTGTTCTTACTTCTCACCTTAGACCTCCCTCTGCAATCTCCTATTTCAGCAATTTTTTTTTCTTATCTAAAATACCAACTTCTGTTCACCATGTATTTGCAATCTAGCAATTGGGGAAGAAAATTGCTGTAACCAGAAAATGAAACATGACTTTTTAAAACCCAACAATTCCAAAAGTATCTTAGTCAATACCAGTAAAAAGAAAGGGCTACTAATAGGTTCCACTAAGTTGAAAGGCAAGACAAAATATCCCAACTATAAATAGACCAGTGAATCTGATGCTGAAGACATTGGATGAGTGTATTTGTTTTCAAGTGCAATAAAAACATGGAACTATGAGGAAAAAATTACTATGAAACAGATGCTGCATTTGTGCAGGTTAAAAAAATTACTATCTTGTAACACATACTGGAATAACAAGGAATGGAAATATCACATTTAAAGAAGCAAGGGAACAAAGAATCATAGGCAGCCTAGACAAGACACTGCAGAATGAGGAAGGTTTATTCTCTAGCAAAATATATCAAGACATACATGGTGAGACTGTAAAAAAAGGTCTTCAAATCATTCTTGCTACTGATTATAAAAGCATATACAGATACCGGTATGTCCATCACCCGAAGGTGTCTGGCACGTTCTCTCTGGCTTTGCACTTCACTGCTGGGACCCATGGCGCAAGTCGCAGATGTTCACTTCGCTGGCTGGGGCTGACGTTTGCAAGCCTTCAGAGCTGCCGTCCTGACAGCAGTAACTCCTGGCTCCCTTAAGCCCATCCAAGCCGAAACTGCTGCAGTCACACACACAGGTGACAGACAGGAAACACCATAATTCTTTCAACAGTAAAGGCTAAGGTCTCCAACCACAGCTCGCTTAATTCCCACAGGATTTATTGCACCATGAAAAGGAAAGCCTAATGCAAATCATCAATAGCTTGAGCAAGTTCTAACAGCTGTTATGTGACAACACACAGTGGGATGACTATACAGTCCAGACTGCAGATAACCTAAACTATTTTTAAAACACTTTCAGAAATAAGCATGCAGAGAATCTAGACAAATATCAAAAGCAGAGGCAAAGGGCATCTGAAAAAAGGAAACAGTAGTGGAGAAAAGAATTATTCTGGTGTAAATGCCCTTTGAAACACCTGCATATCTGTAATATGTACTATTGCTAATTTATACTTACATGTATACTATATATGTTTTTTCCCCCTAATGTTCCAGTTATATACATAAAATACAACACTTAATCCTAAACTTGGCAGTCACATTCACACCTTCTATAGCCCCAAGCAAGAGATTCTCAGTCTTTTACTAAGTACCCCGTATGTGGCAACATTGAAAGAAGAAAACACTGCATCGCTTCCTTTAAGACAGATGTCAGCTTCCCGTGCCTGGGGTAAGGCCGAAGACTTCAAGCGTCCTGCAGAACCTGGGCCACTGCTTTGCCATCTCTGCCAGAAACATGCTGTGCATTCAGGTGAAACGCCTCGAGGCCAGGAAACCCAGGTTCTGTCTGAACCTCTGCCACTGACTGACTGTAGGAGTTTCCCTCTTTCCTGACTTAATTTCCTCCTCTGCAACATGAAGAAAATTATACTTCCAGCAACCCAGCCCAAACGAGAGAGAAACAATTGTTCACTAGTCCTTCTACAAGCCAGTTTTCATAATAAAGGGGCTGTTCTTCAGTCACAGGAAAAGAGTATTCCATTCTGCAAAGCAACGCTCATGACAGCATTCAGTTAGGGGCCCTAACCAAGCATATTATCATCTGGGAGCGTAACAGCTCAGTAACAGTTACATTCCCAGCAGGTATATGGTGCAGATGGTCAATCTGCTTCTGCAGACGCAAGACACTACATGGACACTTCTCTACTGACCTGAAGGGATTGAACTGAGCAGGTCATCACAGGATTTAGTTCTACTTATTACTTAAGCTGCAATCAGTCAGGTCCACTAAAATTGAAAAGTACATCCCAAATTTCTCTTACAGCATTTGTTTCTTCAGATGTCCCCTACACCTATTTTCCCCTTAAATCAGACAGGTTTGTACTTCAAAAAAATCGTGGGCTGTAACCCTGTCACTCCCAGTATTATAAATCCCACCAAGAGAGCATAGCATTCAAGACAAGCACTGCACGTGGCACCTTGCCCAGCAATGACAGAGGAAGAAGGAAGGAATGGAAAGTGAGTCTGAAAGTTGCTGATCTAACTGGCTGGCTGTGGGTGCCTATAGCCACCACACAGAGGGAAAGGACCGTCTACTATAGAAGGAGAGCTCTTTGGAGATGCAGAGAGTCAGGTACAACTATTGCAATGATAATAATAAGTGTACTGCTACACAAACTCTGTCTGCCTTTTCCACATAACATACTGCAGATGCATTAACCAAACTGTTCCTTTATATCTTCCAGTGGGGTTTCATCAACATCAGGGGAATTGTCTCCTCCTTACAGAAACTGTAACAGCCTCTTGAAGCTAATCTCATTTGTCTAGATGCTCAAAAACAGATCTGAGCCACCCCCCATGCAATCTTCACAATTATGTATGTTTTATGTGTTTTAAAACGCACCTTGCAATGTCAAGAAGGTCATACAAATGTATTTGCAGGTAACAGTTCACTCACCGGGTCAAAAAAGAATCTATTAAAAAATACTGTAAATATTGGGGTTTTTTGCGAGTATCCTTCTTATTAACTATCACCAGTAAACATATCTTCTTTGGCAGCCTTCAGCGCTGAAAAAGAAAGGGCATTGAACAGAACCATGAATAAAGTTTTGAGACCAAAGGAGAGGAACAAGCTGCCCAACTGGTTTGAGTTTTTCAATTATAAGAGGAGAGAGAATGATTCCAGGATGAGTTTGCAATAGATAAGCTTGTAGGGTTGGTCGGGATTTTCTACTCTGAAAACTAAATACTTGAACTCCCACCTGCTGTGAACTGACATCACCTCGCATAAACTAATGGATGCATCCTAGTTCATGCACACAAAATATCCAGCCTCCTGTTTTGCAAATAGAGATCCTTTACTAGCACACGTACTCCAGATCTGAAGTCTCAAACAGGCTCTGAGGATACACAAATTTACCTCCTAGAAGAAGACCGGCATAAGATGTGTATTTTTATCACTGTATTTGGTCTGTTAAAGAAAGCTTACATGCATGTACATTGTCCACGTGTACAATGCTGTCATGGACATCCAACTGCTGAGTGCCACACTAAGACTTCAAAAGAAGTAAACATTTCTAGTATTGTTTTATAGTTTTGACAGTTCATTTTTCCACATCCTTGCCGACTTGAGGAATGTACATACCATAAAGTGACTATTATGACCTCAGAGAGGGCTGGCAGATACTACTTTGAATCAGCTGCCAGCGTGCAGCCATCTTTATGTCAGCCTTGACAAGCTGTGGCTTCTACTATAAAAGTGTTTTGAAGGACTAAGTAACTTTTAGTCCAGGGCACAACAAAAATTGCTTGTAAGTTTTGTGTTGAATTGATCCTTTTAAAACATCTAGACTATATGCCTCTTCCACAATAGCTGTCAAAGCCTGATTCATCTCATTAAAGCCAACAGAAAAACTCCCACTGATTTCAGTGGATAGAGACGACACCTGCTCCCTCCAAAACATCTCTAAAAGCTCCTGCTATCTTTATTCGAAAAAAAGCCAGGTAAAGAAAAAAAAAAAATCTGTTAAATGCACTACCAACTGGATTTATATGCCACAGCACTTTACATGCACAGGTCAGCTGAATCATTTACGCACATCACAGAAGTAGTATTTCACATTTCTCTACATCTCAAACGCAACAAATTTATGAAATTTAGAAAAAGAAATAGATCTGCTAAAGTAAAATCAGATTCTATTTTCCAGACTGCTTAAAACCTACATGGGCTGATTCAGAGGCAGAAACGTTATCTTTGCACTTATTATATATATTTAAAGGTTTCCACTGAGTCATTTTCTAACAGAAGAAAGCACAATATGAGATTTTTTTAATCCATCGCAGAAGCTCACCACACTTCGTAGCGAAGCAGTAATTACAGAGGTGCCTGCTAGCAGTGCTGCTGTCAAGGCTGTGTCAGGGGGTTCGTTATTAACCCAGTTTTCATGGTTTCACAGCTCAGTCACAAACCACCCATGTACTGGCCTTAAACCACCATAGAAAATTTCGTCCCAGAAGCAATTTATCTAGTTACTTTTTCTTCTTGTAAAAGTGCAAAGAGAAAAACGGAATTATATCAAATTTTCATGCTTTTCTATGAAAGTATACCAGGAAGAGAGTTAATCATTTTAAAACAGCAAACTGACACTTGCACGAAATCCTTATCCTGTTTAAATTAACAGCTAGTTCTCTCAATTGGAGCAGGGACAGGACTTCGGTCTCTGAATTCTGGAGAAGCTCAGATCTCGCTCTCCACAGAGCTGCTCTGCAAGAGCAAGCGCCTTCTCCCATTTAATTTCCAGCCTTCTTAAGTCTGTTCCAGTTGCAACATAACACAAATTAGCTCAAACCCCACTGAAAGATATCGGTGTAGATTATTACATTCAGGCACTGTCACACCTCTCCTTATTTCGAGCATTACAAAGCATTTCTGATACAACTAGAGATGGGATCTTTTGAAATAGAGGTTCTAGAGAAAAGCCCCCTCCAGACTGCTGCTCACAGCTCTCGAAAGACACACTCCACATGAATCCACGCTGGCTTAATCTCCTTGCCTTCCCCAGACGCAACCACCACCAACAGCGTAGTATAATAGGCACAGCGCAGGCCACTAGAGTTGCAAGAGCTCTGCTCTACTACTGACCTAGTCCAAGGGGGATTTTACAAACAGTACTGAGACTTTTGTCAATCTTTTTCAAAAAGGACCATCTTCCACAACAAGGTTGAAAGCTGGCATGAGTTTCCAGCATAAGGCTTTAAACCAGGCTTTTAGTTTGAATAGACCCTGCCTATGAATCCTCTGCCTTTGTAAGGTAGAAATCATGGGAAACTTTGTTGGTCTGCTCGGTCACCACCTGCTCTTCGGTCAGGGAAATCAACATAGCCAGGAAAAACCTCAGCTGCAGCTTAAGTTTCATTTTCTGTCCCTCAAAAGTCAGAGAAATTCAAATGGAAAAGCATCATGAACTCACATGGAAATTCTCTCTGCACCACAACATGATAAATAACAAACACAAGTTAGAGGCTTTCTGTTAAGGTCCCACATCTGAAGTCTCCAGGTAACATGAGCTGATTCAGCCCCAAAAGCTTGCTTACATTAGCTAGCCTAGTAAGACGCTGAGGCATTTAAGAATAGTACCTGGAGATGATCTAAACTACTAGGATTGAAGCAAGCAATCCAGTAATTACAACCGACTACAAGGACAGTAATCAAACAGTTATTCCAAAAATGGCATGGTGGTGGTGAGAGATGGCTTCTGGCAGAGAGCCAGCGCAGACACCTAACTGAGGTAGCACAATCTTCAACACCACAGATGACTGCCATGGCTGTCTCTGAACTGAGCCCCCACAATCCAGAAAGTCACTATATGGCTTCTCTTACACATTTCCACCTTAACATAAAAAAGGTACATGATGGGTTCTCCAGAATCTAAGGAGGAGTCAAGGAAAAGAAGAAAAGAAAGAAGAATGCCAAAGTACACTGGTACCAAAATTTATTTCTCCTTTTTCGTGACGTGTCACACAGACTTGGTGCAGCTCAAAGGGAAAGGAAAATGGTGAATCTATTAGCTGTGTAGATTTAATATTCCTCACAGGCAGCTCAAAGCTTACCATATCCTGTAAACAGGAAAACATTTGAAAGACTGAATCCAGAAGCATGCTAATTACAGATCACCACTCATATGTAAATCGAGAAATACTAGGCAAGGAGAGGGAAGGAAATGGTTCCATCTCTCCACACAACCATGAGATGCCACAGTGACAAACAAACAAGTAATTTTTTTTTTCTAAGTGAGCAGGGCTGGCTCATTCCACCTCAGGCAAACACCTTTATCAACAGGAACAGGAAAAACACCCCTCTTGGAGGTCTCTAGGCTAACACTGAATATAGAGGTTCAGAAATAAACATTAGGATGTGAAGGTTGGAGGTAGACTCGGCTGCAGTGACCATGAAATGGTCGAGTTCAGGATCCTGCGTGGAGGAAGCAGGGCGATAAGCAGGATCAAAACCCTGGACCTCAGGAGCGCTGACTTTG
>Ga0065711_1040196_pt1 | contig 17172 bp, 12 predicted proteins | sample Hoacrofraction12_FD_59098 | JGI IMG/M metagenome (GOLD analysis project Ga0065711, IMG submission 59098) | Hoatzin crop microbial communities from Cojedes, Venezuela - Epithelial fraction 12 v2 (version 2) | ecosystem: Host-associated > Birds > Digestive system > Esophagus > Crop | place... | reverse complement strand
GAAGGGGGCCTACAGGGAAGGATGGAGAGGGGCTTTTCACAAGGGTGTGTAGTGATAGGACAAGGGGGAATGGCTCTAAACTAAAAGAGGGCAGATTTAGATCAGATATTAGGAAGAAATTCTTCACCATGAGGGTGGTGAGGCACTGGCACAGGTTACCCAGAGAAGCTGTGGATGACCCTTCCCTGGAAGTGTTCAAGGCCAGGCTGGATAGAACTCTGCGCAACCTGGTCCAGCGGAAGATGTCCCTGCTCATAGCAGGGGTTTGGAACTAGATGATCTTTAAGGTCCCTTCCAACCCTTACAATTCTGTGATTCTATAAATGAGTGAGTCCTCACTGCACAGGTTTTACCTGCCTTTTCCATTGCAAAATGGACTTCACTACCAAAGCGCGTAGGCTAGGCTTTGCAAACTAATGTAAGGCGTGGGTCTTGGCGGACATTACTATGGTCTTGCATGAACTGGTGCCTGGTGGACTGGTGTCACTGGGGCACTGCTTGCTTCACAATATCAACAGTGAAATGTCCTTCGCATGTGCTGGCCTGCAGCGTGGCACAGCCCGCAGAGCGAGACAGCTGGCACCGCACTGCTGTGCCACGCATTTTTAAACAGGAATGAGTTTTTGTTTGTATTATAAATGTCTCCAAGTTTCTGGAAACACAATGACATTCTGATGAGAGTGTTGTGGTAGGGTGATCTCAGTTCTCAGCAGCCACGCTGTCATTGATCCTGATGCACATCCTGACCAGGCACTGTTCTGGTCCCTGATCCATACACATAATCTTCTATTCACTTGACTACAATGGAAAGAACTTTCAACAAGACGGATGCTGTTACCAGTAAGAACAAAACCAACTATAATTAAAATGCCAGTCAATAATTTTGAGTGCAGAAATCAAACATTAATCTAAATGGACTGCTTTTCAGTAACAACTGGTGCCCAGCACTTTTGCTGACAAAATGGAGTTATTGTCTACGCATGGGGCCAAACTCTCAGCTAGCCTAAGCCAGCGTAGCTCTTCTAGACCTGACCTCACAAGTATCCCACTGGGCTTCTGCTTTCAGTTATCAAAGCTGTTCCAGCACCAGCTATTTTTCTCTGCATGTCCCACAGCAATGGGACTACGGTGATAACCTCTGCATAGATACGACTCCAGCGCAGGAGCTGCCTGCTTTGAAAGCAAGCCCTCTGCACTGTCGGAGTCGAGCATCAGCACGGCTTCTGTAGCTTGAGGTGTTATCAAGGTAACAACAAAGCAGGAGCCGGCAGCACCATCCTCAGCGACTTGTTCTGCTGCTGCAATGCAAGGTCGGAATCTGTTCTCATTTGTTTTGCCTTTACCTGACTGTAAACTAATGGAAGTCACCACAGCGATTCCAGAACTGTGCTCGTGTAACAGAGCAAAATCTGGCCCTCAGCCTACTTCTGTGCAGCAGGGAATAGCAGCAGAGATGGACTAATTAACGTGGCAGGTGCGTCTCCATGTGAATGTTTTAACTTTGGCATCAGTAAATATTGGCTCAGTAATTTGCACTGTGCTGCACGTCTAGCAACACACACAATGACTAACAACCCCCAAACTACATCTTTTCTGATCATGGGGATTGGCAGTCTCAGTGGATGCAAAAAGCAGGCTGAAATGTATTGTTCCGGCTACATCTGAGAAATACTGAAGAACAATAAAAACAGGTAATTTTTCTGTCATGCTTAAAATTCAGACCAATACATTATTCACCAGCATGATCAGAGTATAATGAAGTTATCATAATGTACCATTGTTATGTATTAGCTGGATATTACAATGGCTATAAAACAAGAGATAAAATATTGACTTCCCTTTTACAGGGCAATAGAAGGCAAGATTATTTCTACCACGTAAACTTACAATGTAATAAAAAGGGAGCTTGGGATTTAGTTTCTCTGAAGAGGGTGGAGTGAGGGATGCATTTTCAAAGTTAGATTGTTGCAACCACCAATACACTAGGAAGATGCATCTCAGACTATAAAATATTGCCATAATTGCTAGAATTGCCTGAGCTTTCATAAACACATTTGTAAACAGCAATAAGAGAATTTGAGCCCATTGTGAATTGTCTGAAAAGCAATTTGTTAGTATTGAAAGCCACTTAAATGGGGAAAGAAAAGGCAACAATAAAAATGAATGTTGAACACTCCTTGCAACGAACACAACTGTTCACACATGCACTTTCTCACTCCTTTTCCCAAACCTATCAGGGTGCACAGTGCAGAATATCCAGCAAGACCAAGAAGTGTAAACTTAACCACTTTGTAAAGCTTGCAATAAGTCAAGAAAACTATCCTTGAGAAGCCAACACTGCATTTCCACCTCTCTGTCCCCTTGGCTACGGTGGCGATGGTGTGGGGCAGCAAAGGCTGCTGGTGGGTGTTTCTTTGGGGGGGATTCCTGTCTCACAGGGACTCAGAGATGCTCCGGCTGGTGGCCGCATCTTCTCTGGCCCATATCCCTTGGATTCATTGAAAGAATCTCTGCCCAAATATTTTTTCTGAGGTAGGGAACAGGGCTTGACCAAGATGTGACCCAGCACGTGATCCTTGGGATCCCAGAGAGGTGCTGATCAGTGGTCAGGAATCTGCGGGGGGCAGCCTGGAAAGGGGGACATCCTTACGTCTGCCCTGTTGCCGACCCCAAGCCAATGCTATAAGCAGGATAGTCTGGGGCTTCCCAAGCCCTGGCCAACAAGATTTTTAATTCCAGACCCTCAATTAGTTTATCTTCTCTCCATCTGGAATACTCAGGCCCCTCTTTGTAGACAGAGATGGCAATCAGATATATCCAAACTGAAAAAGCATTTTATTTTAGTGGTGAACTTTGAGATGAAATATTGAACACGCACTGGCGAATTCATTCACTGCATCTCTTCCCCCATCTCTCAAAACTAGGTTTGCTCTAGAATGTTAGAAGTTCAGCTGAAAGAGAGGTCACTGTGAAAGCAAAGATTGGCCTTTAAGTTCACTAGAAAATCATTAGTACACTGTACACGGTGTTTTCCACTCAGTTTACGGAGGAAAGACGCACATGCCATGGCTGGGATATTAACTGGGTATTAACTCATAGAGACCGCCGAGAAAAGCAAAGTTTGCAACACCAGACTCCCACAGAGGTGCAAGGCTCAGCAGCCCCAGCCCCCTCCCGGCTGACGCCTGCGAGCGGCAGCACAGCTGGCAGCAGGGATGCACGGGTGCTGCTCGCAAATGCTGTTCCTTCAGCACCATCTGCCCCTTTCTTCATTTCGTATTGCCTTTCCCTGGGCACTCGGGTTCTTCAAGAAGGCCTAAAGGCCTGATGGAAAAGGGAGGGTTCCTCAAAAAAAAAAAAAAAAAGAGTTTTTCTTTGCTTCCTATCAACTCTTCACCTTATTTCCTGCCAACGTCAGATTTGATCTTTATCTCCCAGCCTTGATTTCTCCATCCAATCTGGGAGTAAGGCACGTGCACGGGGAGCAGATCTGAATGTCAGGGGAAGGTGAAACCACCTCCGACCTAACACGATATCCAGCCTGCCCCGGCCCCCCTCCCTGCCTTAGACGGCACCCACCGGCCAGCCGGGCTTCACAGCCATTTAATCGGGGTCTCCATGCTGAATAAAACCGTCAGTCAGTAACGAAGGCTCCTGGCTCTGCTAACTCAGGCCACTAACAAACAACTGCTGCTCTGCGGCTGGGGAGATGGAAAGCTGTCAGTTATTTGGGTCTTAAACACCAGCCTTCCCCTCTTGGAGTAAGAGGAGAGCTGTGCCGTAAAACTTTCTCCTAATTACACATTAGGAGGTTTATGAAGGGAGAAGCAGCCGAGACATAAGGACCGGCTCAATGCGGGCAGTGTTCCTCCTACAGAGGACAAAATTAAAATGTGGATGTATTTGTCAGAGGCAAAGGGCTGGATTATCATGCAAACTAGCGAAAGGATGAGAATGGGAAGTGAAGGCTGACAAACTGTCAGCCTCAGCATGTCGTTTGCGAGCAGAAGCGAACCAAAGGCCCCATGGCAGACGCCGGCAATGCAGCTGCACCCTTCACTTTGAATTTACTGACTTCTGCTGGTTTGTGTCCATGTTTGACACTGCACTCCCTCATTTGGTTAAAAATAAATAGAAAAGGAAGAAAACATAAAAACATTACTCAAGACACCAGAAAAGAAACTAAAGCGAGATCTGCCCTCGGGATGTGGGAAGCAAACACCAGCATTTCTGGGAAGGACACTCCCCACTCCAAGTAGATGGGTTCTTCCCCAAAACATCTGCTGCCTTCATGGAACTGATCATCTCGGTGAGCAAAAGAAAACACTTTCCTGAGTTGTCTGTGTCCTAAGCTCATGATTTGTGGCTGATCTATGATTTAACTGGCCTGTTCATGCCAGCCAGAGTGCTAGAAATATTATTACTGGAAGCATGTTAAGATGCAATCCTCTCCCACTAGGCTTAAGTCATCCCCTGCTTGGGAAAAGCAAACAAACAGAACCTGAAACAAATCATGGGGAGAGGAAGCAGAAGAGGAAATCTACATCAGCTTGTCCTGGGTCAGAGGCTTTTCCTGAGGCGACACAAGCCGTGAAGCAGATTGACCGAACACCTACCTGGCTGCCCTGCAGCTCAGGATGACTGCAGGAGGCAAATACATACATGAAGGCATCGTGCTTGGCTGGTACGTCCCCAAATGCACTCCTGGCAGCATGGAGCCCTCGGGCTACACCTGCTTTGTAGATAGGGGATAAGTGGGAAGGCGAGTCTGTGTGAGACTGCTTGGTCATTTACAGGTCACACACCCACCATTGCAGCACAGTCCAGAGAGAGGAGCCTTGGATGTGACATGGGGTTGGGAAATACGGGTGAAACCAGCTTCTCCACTCCCTCCAGCAGCACTGGGAACCTTAACATCGTTGTGCCATTTCTGTTGTTTCCTCTGTACATAAAAACTGAGGACATGATCTAATACCCATCCCTTAGCCAGCCTAGCTGATGTCTGGGGAGTGCTTACGATGGCAGTGGCAGAGGCTGCTTAATTGCATTTCTTGTAATGCACAAGGAGCTAAACTGGAATCCATTTCTCTGGGGGCAGAGAAGTTGAAGGAAAAGAAAAACTCTTCTGTTTCTGTAACGTCTTCCTCTAGCACAGATCACTCTCAAAAAAATCTTGGTTCGCCTGCTCCATCCCCGTGTCTGAGTATATTCAAAATGCAGAGGAGGCAGTCAGCCTGGTCACCTTCCATAAATCCAGGAGAGAAATGGGGAGATCAAATGAACAATCTCAGCTGCCTGCTGCCACCATTGCTAAACCCAGCAGGGCAGCTGGAGCCCTGGGAGACACAGCAGGGCACCGAAAAATTCCAGGGGAAGTGACAAAAGGGGGTTTGCCATTTCTGACAGAAAGCCACCCTCCTACTCTGACGGAAGAGTCTTGGCAGGGAGCTACAGCAGGGAAAATGAGATGATACAGCATTTAACTTTTGGGGTAATGATGCCTATAATAGATGACACTTGAGATGTGAAACACTAAGGTAGTGGTATTGCATTTAAATATTGGCAACAAGCTAAAGCTTTTCATCTGTCTGTTCAATGTCCCTTTTTTTGATCTCAGAAGGATGAATATCTTTTCCTTCCTTGATTTTATGTGAAGGGCACAAGTCAACTGCTCTTCTCTTGGACAACAACTCCTTAAAAACAAAGGTTGCTCCAATCTACGCTTTACTGCCCATATAAATCAACATGCAGAAGCAAATTCTTAGAATTATATTAAAACAGAAGCTGCTCTGAATGACCAGCCCTGACGGGAGGAATTAGTTCCCTGCTTTTGTTAAGCTCATAATTCAGATTTCAAACTCCTCTGTGCAGAGATGAGGAAGAAAAGCGGCACAGAAAGGAAACCAACGCTTGGGTGAAATAAGTAAACGTTCCAATTAGTCTGTCTCCTCTCCTGGATCCCATTTCACGCTTCCTACAGCTGCAACCAGAATGAAGGATGAGAATCCAGCACACAAATGCCCAGTTCATTTGCTACAGCAGCATGAATAGGATTAAAATAATCTGAAGAGGAATTAAATGCTTCAACAGTCATGTTGCAAGAGCAGGAGAATAAGACCTCTTCTGTGTGTTTCCAGCACCAGTGGAGTGGGGCCAGCAGGAGTGACCCAGGGTTAATGCAGCTCAGACCTGCCTTGGAGGGACTATTTACTTCCTACTCCAAGAGAGCAGGCCACAAATCCTACATCCTTAGCCATGAACTCTAAAATGCTCATTCACATCCAGCGGTGAGACAAGCCCAGGAACATTGGATGACTTTGCCATGTCACCACCCACACAAGTTGGGCTTCCAGCTTGCAGACAATCTGTACGCAGGCTGTGGGTTTCCCTTTAAGATACTCTTACTCAAAAAACCCTGTTTGGGGAAAAATAAGCTGGTAAGTGAACTTCAATGAACAGTTTTGGTTTAACTTGCTATCTAAATGATGCTGCTCAAGCAAGACAGGGTATTTTTTACCTTTAAAGAAATAAGGGCAGATGTCCATAAGCTGATGTAAGGGAAATAGAAGCACAATGGTGTCATGCCCCTAATTAAAAAACCCCCTTGACTGAGAAACTCCAGTGCTTTGAGAAGGTACATGTTGTCCTTCACCTTGTTTTGAAAACAATTGTCAAGTGAAATGACAGAAATTAGGAAGAAGTTTTAGGTCACAGCAGAGCCTTATCACAGAGCAAATTCCACCAGACGCAAGCACGGAAATCTGCATCTTCCGTGATGACCACAGAAATGCAGGCAATCATTTTGTTACGGGTCTGGTTAAACATAATTAGAATCACTGCGTTTAAATGCAACCTTACATTCAAGATGCATACAAGAAACAGTTAGGATCCTTCATACAATCAAACAGATCGGCATTTATTTAATCAATATATAATCAAGCAACGTGCAAGCACCTAGAAGTAAAAAAAGAAAGAACAAGCAGCCAACATGGATATGTCAAGTATAAATCATGTCTAATTTCCTTCTGTGACAGGGTAGCAGACCTTGTCAATAGAGGAGAAAGAGCCGACATCATCTATCCTGACTTCAGTAAAGCTTTTGACGTTGTGACATTCACACACGGCCTACGTGAAACAAGTCTCTGGTAGATGCATCACCAGCTGGAAAACTCTACTTGGCGAATCGTTGTCAACATTCGCTGTCACAGTGGAGGGAAATAATCAAGTGAGATTACACAGAGGTCTGCCAGCGTTCGCTGCATTTTGTTAATGACTCGGTTTCAGAAAGTTGGCGCTTATTGAATTTGCGAGGGGTACGAAGCTGAGAGAGGCTGCAAAGAGGCCAGAGCATACGCCTGCATTTCAAACGACAAACTGGGGAAATACTCTGGAAAAAGCACAGAGCAGCTTCAATAAGATGCAAATCCCAGGAGCAAAGGAGCTCTGAGACAGCACCAAGAAAAACTGCCGTAATGAGGGGATTTCTTCCCCCCACAACACCCTCCCTGCAGAACAAATAGGGAAAGTGATGTGTACGTGGTGCTGAAGTCCTGGGCCTGTTATTAACTGTGAAACTGTAATTAGCTGACGTATTCTGCTGCAGAATAGGACAGATTTCCATCTGTGGTCCTCAAAATACAATTTGCAAGTACTTACTGGTCTTTGCGCATGAAGGATACTGTAAGCATTTAAGTGAGTTTTAATTATTAACTATATTAGCTCATCAGTTGGATGATTTATCAGTGTAGTAGTACAGAGCACTCCGGGTAATTTTCTGCGACTGCTCCTAAACAGGAGAAAATTTGCTATAGCACATAATAAACCAGCAATGGTTTAATACTGGCTGGCAACAGCATTCTCTCACAAAATCCCATGACCTTACTGGGACAACAAACAGCCTCTCCACTGCAGGATGGGTTTCAGCATGGACTGAAGGCAGGCAACTCGTGACACCAAGCTCTCCGTGTTTCCCACGGCTTACCAGAGGGTCGTGCCTCTATAATGTACCCAGTCGTGGGTTTTTCTCCTGAATCTCCCTCAGTCCATTGGAGCGTCAGCCCAGAAGCGGATTTTGTCACCAGAATTTCCTGAGGGGAGCCGGGAGACCCTGAAGGATGAAATAAGAAGAGCAAACAGTAGTGGTATTACAGACAGATGGCAGTATTCATTTCTTCTACTGATATAGGGGAAAAAATAATTCTAGAAGTATTGGTCAACATATCCGTAACATAAACCAGCTCACCGGGTGATTGATTTTCACTAGTTTGAGTACCAGCAGCTACATGTCAATGACTGGGTTTTGCCTGTACCTGTGTTAAGACGGAGAGAGAAAAACCACCCTTGTTTTAGCTATTAGCATATCAGCAGCATTTGCACATTGCCACTGCTATTTCTGACTCCAGAGGCGAAAGCACCCTCCGAGTGTCAGGGGGAGGTTGATGGTGACGGCCGCCTGCCCATGTGCTCGGGAAGATGCCACAGCCGCGCTGGGACTCCTGCTTGACACTGTCTGCGGTGGGCCATGAGAGTCAGGCTGCGGATCCGCCATGCTGCTGGCCCAGATCATGGCTACGGGGGGTACGGAGATAACATGGAAGCTTGCTGGCACCCAGAGGGGTGGGACTGCCACGTGTGGCTCTGATGGAGGGAGCAAATATTTCCCTGAGCTGGAAAAGCAGCAAAAATCAGAACTGTGACCATTGCACCAATGCTCTGCGGTTTACCGGACAGGCTGGTATCACTGGACGGCATTTACCTTATTAGATTACCTGTTTACTAAAATCACCGATCAAATAAGAACACCAACCCTTTTGGTACAGACACTGAACCAAGCAGGGAATGCTGACGCTCGGTTTGTTGCTCCTCTTGACACCCCAGGAAATTTGCAGACCTCTCCCTCGGCACAATCCAAAGCGTCAGGAGAGAGTAATTGTAAATTCTTTCTGGTTTTACATCCAGGAACCCCTTCTGGTTTCGGCAGAGTTATTCCAGTTCTGACTCCACCACAGAGCAGTATAGTCAGAATTATGCACCGCGCTGTCATGCTGCAGCTTTGAAATCCCTGGCTTAGCCCATTTGTGTCATGATTTATTCACACTGTTTTGCTTATTCACATCAAACTTCTAGATTTCAGGAAAAAAGGAAACATGTTTTTCATGGGCAGTTTTGAAACCCACTGGATCATGTCCTGCGCTCCTGTGACTCAATTTCTCCTTGGCTTGGAAATTCATGTTAAGCCCTGAGTGCACTATTCCCCGCTGTTGGACCATGTTTGTACAACTGATCTGGCGTGCGACATGGTTTGATGGCTCCACTTACCTTCTGCTGGCCCAGCTGTGACGTTGGCTTGCAGTTCAGGTCCATAGGCGATGGTTCGGGCTTGCACTCTGAATAAATAGGTCATGCCCTTGGTTAGATCTCGGACCTTCAACCAGCGTTGCCAGTTCCCTTTAATGTCCACAGTCACCACCTTACTCACCCCTGGAACAGCCACACAGATAAATAAAAAAAATAAGAGCAAGTTGCAGTGCAAAAAAAGAAATCAAGTGGAGCTTATTACATCTAGATAGTAAGTAAAATTATCTAACAGTTTGCTAAGAAAGTATTTCTTACAATTAGCAGGAGTTTAAGTAGTGATAATAGCCAATTTTCAGCACTGATAAGTATAATTAGAGTTTAAGCTTGATAAGTGGGTACTGACAAGAAAAAAACCTTACAACACAACTGGGAAATTACCAAGAGACTACACGCAACTTCACTAATTACTCTGGGAAGAAAAGAGGAGGTAAACGAAGAAGACTGCATGTTGCAGGCTGCTTCCTAAGCAAGCATTTCGCCACTGCTTCTCTGCCAAGTAACCTGCAACACTGCCTGGAGGAGGAGACGAGGGCCAGGTTTTTCCTCTCATCTCGTCCTACCATTTCGACCATTACCAAGTGAGTCAGGAATGAGGGATGTCTGTCTCACCGGTAACTCCTGGGTATAAACGTCACCGCAATGGGGGGTGCAATGAAAGCACTATTAGCTCAGACAAGGCTGAAGTCATAACTTGATTTCACTCTCTAAGAATTTTTCTTACATAGATGAATTAAAATCAGCGCTGTTTCCTTCACCAAGGTTCATAGCTAGCTTCACGTTCAGGTTCTCAGTGCTGCATAAAGGGCAGGGCAGCAATGAGTACTTTGAAAACAAACAAACAAAAATCTAGTTTTTAGTGAAATTTTCTAAAAGTATGTCAATGGAAAGAATTTGACTTCTAACACATTTTACAGAACAGAAAGTTCGAATTCAGAGTCCTTTTGGCATTTTTCTGGTACTGTGGATGTACATCACACATTTCAAACCTAGAAGCTAGGAAGTGGGAAAATGTTTTTCCCACTAGAGAAGGCTGCTTGTTAATTTATCTTTCCAGAAAAATGCTGAAGGAAGATGGTTTTCAATCCAGATGCTTATTTTATGCAAAGCAAGATGATGCTTTCAGTTTTTATCAGTTAAATAAAGAACAACGTCCAAGTGATTTCTGTTCAAAGTTTTCTCCCAGATACAATTTATAACCTGGGGAATCTCTCCTTGGTTAACGAGGAAGCAGTAAAAGCGCTCTCTCCTTCCCTAGGTGTACTATTTTCATTTCTCTGAGACAAATCAGGAAGCATTTGTCATTTTGAAGTTATATTCGAAAAAAAAAAAAAAAAGAACTGTTAAAAAAGGCTCCGGGGCAACTTTGTTGTCTATTATTGTGTAAAACATAACACTGCAGAGCTTAAACAATAAAAGGTCAAACAGGGAGAAGGCTGCGCTAAAGAACGGATCGCTGTCAGAAAGCTTTGCAGAACGTGCAGGTTTTGGGCGGTGGCTTGTGGGTGGGAAGGGCAGGAGGTGTCACAACAGCGAGGGTGCTCAGCTGGAAATCATGACGGGTGTAAAGCCAAAAGATGCAGGACTAAAGCTCCTGGGGGTCTGGTCCATACATGTTGTTGCACTGTAGTGCTGGCATGGAGGAATGGGAGCCCTGGGGCTGGATGGACCCCCCGCGACGGTGGGATCTGGCAGCTGCCGGCCCCGCGAGCCTCGCTGCCTGCATCCAGCACCGTCACCTGCTCCGTCTTCAAAGGGCTTTGGCTCTACCTTGCTCTCTAAATAAAGGAGCACGGCTTTTCTATCGGAAGAAAATGATGGCATCAAGGGAGGGATTGTTTACCATGGGAGGAGAATTAAAAATGTTGGCACAAGAGCTAATGGGTATAAACAGGAAAATAAATTTAGGCAAAAATTTAGAATCTGAGGAAAAGCCCTCCATAACGTCCCTGCTCACAACAGAAATCTTCTCCAGGGGAAGGAGAGACAAACCAGAGTCAGAGATGTCACAGGTAGAGGCAGGGAAGAAAAGCAAACAAAGCTTCTGAGGATGTTCAGTCAAATGTACGCAGAGAAAACACGATCTGACACTTCCATATTTTCAGGGGAAAAAACTGTATTCTTTAACTTTGTGTAGGAATGAATAAAAGGCAGGAAACGCCTAAACAGCCCGAACCTCCTGCATACCCTGTGAACATTTCTTGGGCAGAATTAGAAATGCTTTCTGCGTTAGCTCTTTGTGCTCAGACCTGCCAGCCGTAAAGGCTGAAAGTGCTTTTACCCTTGTGTTTTCATTCCTGAATATGACTTCCTCAGTACATGAGACACGTATTCAGACAATATAGATCTTCATTCCTTACAGAAGAAGCAAATACGAGTGATTGATACCCTTATTTCTTTGGAAAAGAGTTTAAAATGGATTGGCAATGGGTGAAATTACTCTCCCTGCTGTCACACTGCCGAAGTTGGACATCCCACTGAACTATCTACCAGGAACATAAAAGTATTAAGAAGACCATCCACAAACTTTGTAATCTTTTCTAACTCACTTTTGGAATGAATTTACATTTGTTTTCAGAGAAACTGCCAAACCCTTCTCTGTTGCTGTTCTGGCAAATTAATGAAACATTGGTGGCCACCACATTGCCGGGGTGCAGCTTCTATCTGGTGCTGGGCTCAAAACGCTGCCTGCAAACCCCGGGTAAACAGACACCACTGAGTCTCTGTCGCTGTTCTCCCCTGTCAAAAGCGGCGGTGGTACCAGTGATGCCTAGCACATTTGATGCCTGGGCAATCTTTGCGATAACAGAAGTGACACATGATGTGATAAGCAACGCAAACGTGTCTGACGACTATTCTGGGATGGAGCCGACTCAGCAATTTCAAAGCGCGAGGCGGGGAGACAATCAGGTGCTCCCAGGCTGAGCTTCCTCTTCACCCATACCAGGTAACAACGGCAGGAAAATTACTTTTCAAATCACACAGAGTACAGTTTGTGCAAGAAAATGAGAGAGGACAGACAAAAGCTATATTCCACCATATTACAGTTTGCTGAACAGTTTTGGCAAAAGCGGAATTGTTTTACTTACCCTCTGCCACCTGGCTGCTCTTGGAAAACAGCAGAGAGCAAGTAGGAAATTGGGCAGAGATAAAAGATACTACAGCGCTTTTCTGTCATTTCCCCATGAATATGTATGATTGGAGGTCTCTCTTACCCTGGACGGGAGCCAAAGGCTCATAGACTACTCGATAACCCTGCAGGACTCCATTTGCTGCTGTCGGCTCGCCCCAAGACACATTGAGCGTAGTGCAAGTGATTTCAGAGAACGCCAAGAAGCTGGGAGCACTGGGTGCTGCAAAGATTACAAATAGATTGAATTGCAGTAGCAGTCAATCTGATATACATAAATATTATAAAACATTGGTTTATTTGCCCAGCCTAAATATAAAGGAAACAAGCTAAGAATGGGATTTGTCAATTGTACCCAAATGTCCTGTAATCAATCAGAAACACAACTGGTCCTAAGAAAAGCAGCCACTTGGCTGCAAAGCTGAACCTCAGAAGCAAGCAAGGAGGTAGGGCATAGAAGGAAAAGACCCTCAGAAGGGCACCATGTGAGCGTACAAGCTGGAGTGCACATCTCTTCATAGCCACCACCGAGGGCATTGCCTTCACCCTGTGTGGTCATGTCCAGCACAGAGACAGCTCAGTCTGACTGGTGGATTCAAAAAGAAAAAAAGGAGCAATTATAAAAAGCACAATAATTCCCTCACAGGACTGTTTTGGGAATTTGCAGGCACTGGAGACAAGTTTCTTCAAATTTTTAGGTGTCATAGCAGAGGCCAGAAACAGACCCACAGACAGTTTCCTTGTGGACCACTTTGTGAAGGGGTCAGGGATCGCTCCTTCTGCCAGCCTGTTCTCATTTCTGCTGTATCGTTCCCTTTCCCACATGGTCCACTTATTTGATCCCTTTTTTTCCCCCTCCAAGACCATTACAATGCAATGGCCCATCCAAAACCAAAATCTAAAGACCAGTGCCCTTCTGCACCCACCCATTTCCCTTAGCTGCTGCCCAGTTACTTGCTGGTCATCACCAAGTCTATACTTTGAGACAAGCCGATGACCCCGTACCCGCCTGGTGCGTCCTGCCCTGCGAGGGGCTGCTCCTGGGGCCGTCCCCGGCTGCATTGAAAGCGGAGATGCAGACCATGTACCGCGTGTGGCTGGTCAGGTTTTTGAGCCGGACGGTTGTCTCCGGGAGGAAAAGGACCTTCACTTTCTCCGTGTCATTCTGGACGTCGCTCTCCCAGTAATAAATCTGTTGGGACAGTGAGATGTTTTAGTATATCCTACACCCATATCTGGGCATTGCAGCTGTAAAAGATCAGGAAGACGGCACGGTGTTGCTCTGGACTCCCCCGCTAAACGGGACAGCAATGCTTTTCACCATGTGCCCAATCTTTTCTCTTCCGCTGGCAAATTCCCCCGAGACCAGTGACCGTGTAGCTGAGTACATCACTCAAAAATAGAGCACCAGCTGAAGAACATGGCCTAATGACAGCAGATATGAGCTGCCAGAGTTCAGTGATGAGAGGTCAGTTCTTAAATTCTCCCTGAAATGCTAGCTGCCTGTCAGCGCTGGCATCCAGATACGATGGTCCGTAATTCACCTCTGTATGTACACTACAATTTCACCATTTGTGTTCACGGGACAGCCGCGCAAATGCCTTCCTGAAGAGGGTAATAGAGACTTTCCCTAAAGTTCCTTGAGGTACTTTTCCCTGTTCTTCCCTTACATAATTTCTACCCTGATGCCATAAAATCAGGCTTTGGAGAAGTCGTTTCCAAGAGGAAAAGTGGTGCCAGCCCCACTTATTGGACAGGCCTGGCAGTGAGAGCATTACAACTGGCCAAAGCAAGCCAGAAAGTTGAGAGAACGAGCCAAGGCAAGACTCCACCTTGGTTCTACAAGCCAAGCTGTTAGAGCCATCTATATACGTACAAAAGGAAAAGAACATGAATTGATATATAAGGATGCTTGTTACTGCCAAGAAGGGATGCCAGATTATTCACATTGGCTTGGCTTTTCTTTGCTTATGGACCTAAATTCATGGAGAGAGGCAGAGCCAGACACTGAACCCAAGCCAAGCTCCAGTGTTTGTAGACTTGCCCATTTCCACTCTCTGAGGGTCCATTCTCATGCTGGAGAAGCTAAACAACATGCCTCTGCAACGTGCTCATCTCCTATGAACCAAATGCAATTAATACTACGATTTAATTTTGTTAAAGTTAAGGAAATGAAATAATTCTTCCGAAATCTGACCTGGCTCATGCTTCCAGCTTGGAGAAAGCTCTGCTTTTCCTAACGGCTTGTAACATTTGATAGATAGAGAGCTTAGTTCATTTCCTTCAATACATTTCTTGCCCCTAGCTCTTGTGTGTCTGCTGCTTTTTGGAGCAGATATGTTGCCTGCATAAGTGGAGTTGCCTCCTTATCTGCACACCCTGTTTCCGCCCGCGCTCCTTCTCCACAAACAGCAACACGCTTTTCCTTTTCTCCCCCCCCACCCCCTCCCAATCTCATTCTCGTTCTTTCAGGTTTGGGACTCAGTGCCATTTCTGTACTGCAGTCTGAATGCCGTTTTAATTTGCCTTATGCAGCGAGGGCGACTGTAGTTTGTAAAGCTATCTCACATGTAACAGCAACACCAAGCGAGATAAATGAAACCAGTAGAAACAGGAGGATTGCCTTGTAGCCCTGGATGTTCCCATTTTGGCTGTCGGCAGGAGGAGGGTCCCAGGTGAGCTCCAGCTGACTTGCAGAAAGGGAGTTTACCTGGATGTTCTGTGGGGCCAGCGCTGGTGCTAGAGAGAAAGGAGAACAGAAGAATTAATAGTGACAAGCAGAACTAGTTCATATCCAGGTTGCAATTTTCCATTTGTGGAAGGAGCCAGGACAGACTCTGTTTACGCCGCAAGTCAGCCCATGGCCCTGGAGGTATCTCTGTCGCAGGGCGGTCTCAGCACACGTGGACTGAGCAGCAGCCGAGCCTCCGAAGGTGCGTACGTTCTGTCCCACGCAGACTGGGTTAGACATTCAATCAACTCACTCCAGGCACAACAGCTTTGGAAAAGAAAGGAGAATTTTGTCTTCATTCTTTGCTAACGTTTGGGGCTTGCCTTTGGCAGCAATGCTGCGCTCCCGGCCGACCACTTCCGAAGGTAACTGGGAGGAAGGCAGCCCCTTGGCACTGTCAGCCTGGCCTCCCACTTGCAGCGAGCCTTTAGAACAGCCTGTTTGCAAGGCTCCAAGACTTTGGGCCAAAATACTGTCTAAAACAACTTCCAAAACCAGTCAGACACTAATCAATTCAACTAATACTTTCTGTATGACAAAATGATTTGTAGTTTGCTGCTTGTTAGCTCTGCTTTGGTTCTACCTTCACACCTACAGGCTGGCCCTCTTTGGTGCTTTTTCTTCTTTGCGTTGTGCTGTGCTAGAAAACTCCTCTCTGAGTGCAGCCGGGTCGCACCAGCCTTCCCTTTGTCGGGATCCAACTCGGTGCAGGTGGATTTTCTTCCCCCGTGGCTAGCAAGGACACTCTATTTTCCAGACCTGCTGTCTCTGCCTCCAGCAGGTCTTAACAAATCCGCACATGTTCTGTTTACAGAAAAGGTGCCAAAGTGTGTCCTGTTCACCCTCCAGAAGTAGGAAGAGAAAGGCAGGGCAAAGGGTACATTCCTCCTTTCTCTGTGTTCATGGGGACGTGGCCTTCACCCAGACCACCTGGGAAAGCTGTCTCTCTTCTCGCTGCCCCTTTACGAGCCGTAAATAGAAGCGATAAAACATTCGCTACTCGGGTGAGATAGCCCTGGTTATCTGCTCCTCTGGGACTTCTTTCTTTAGAGAGAATGACCTTCATAAGTCACACTTTTCTACCAATACTCCCTCCCCCCAGACTTATAAAATAAAATAGTAATTAACACCCACTCAGCCTGACACCAACTATTTATTTTGTTCTAACTGTGTGGTTTCCATATTATCACTGCCCACCCTGCCGTTAATGGAAATGTTAATAACCAGCGCCAGGTTGTTGTGACAGATGCTTGGGCTCATTATCAGAAATTCTTATTTACCGCTCCATTAAACGACAGAATCGCACAAAAAAACAATTCAATCAAAACTAACTGGAGGAATTTTAACAGCCACATTAATAATCCAATACATAAATAAAGTTAATGTCTTTTGCATGTTTGCCATTGGCAATTCTATCCCAAAATTATTGCCATACAATTAAAATGTGATAGGCAAAATTGAAAATAGCCTTTATCCCAGTGCCCAGTTAAAACTATTTGTTTATTCTGGTTTTTTTGTTTCATTTTTGGCTGGTTGTAGCAAATGCACGAGGTGACAACGACCCTCAGTAAAACACAGCTTGCTCACAGGGTGCACTGCTCTAATTGCTGTCGCGTCTTCCCTGCTCTGCCAGATGAGCGCAGGGAGCAGCCGTCAGCCGCGTTCCGTGCAATGCAGTGCGCTTCCGCTAACGACCCAAAATCTCCAGATTCTGAGGCTTTCACAGGACATGTCAGAGTGCGAGGCCAAACCGATTACACAGTACAAACCTGAAAATACATCTGGGCGATTTGCAGATGACCTCATAAATGCTTATAAATATCTCAAGGGTAGGTGTCAGGAGGACGGGGCCAGACTCTTTTCAGTGGTGCCCAGTGACAGGACAAGGGGCAACGGGCACAAACTGAAGCAGAGGAAGTTCCAGCTGAACATGAGGAAGAACTTCTTCCCTCTGAGG